>Ga0209379_10000086_pt1 | contig 129939 bp, 117 predicted proteins | sample tdDd001_FD_187124 | JGI IMG/M metagenome (GOLD analysis project Ga0209379, IMG submission 187124) | Marine sediment microbial communities from the Atlantic coast under amendment with organic carbon and nitrate - tdDd00.1 (SPAdes)... | ecosystem: Environmental > Aquatic > Marine > Coastal >...
TCAGAAGAGTCGAGAGATTGCTGAACGGCTGCTCGTTTAAATTCGTCTGTATATTGTCTTTGTGATTTAACTTTCATGACACTTAATACTCTGTATTAAGTGTCTACTTTAATGGGGTCACATCAGAAGCGAGAAGCGAGAAGCGAGAAGCGAGAAGCGAGAAAATTTTGAAGGGTTGACAGAGTGGGTCAACCCTTTATTTAGATTCAGACAGTTAGACCAAATGACTCGCCTACACTGCCTGCAACTTTCGACTCGCTCACCACAAGTTCCTCTCGAAGGACGAAGTCCGTTCTTAAATCTCGTAGGGCGAAGTCCGATCTCGGAGCGAAGCGTTCTAAAAGTCCGCTCGCTATGCGAGTCTCTGTCTCACTGCTTCAAACAAACAAATGCCTGATGCTACCGATACGTTGAGGCTCGATACCGTGCCGGCCATAGGGATCTTAATTAGGTCGTCACAGGTTTCACGAGTCAGGCGGCGCATGCCGTCACCTTCCGCACCCATAACGATTGCAAGTGGCCCAGTCAGTTTTACCTGATAGATGTCGTGAGTTGCTTCACCTGCGGTACCGACAAACCAGATGCCTTGCTCTTGTAGCGTGCGCATCGTACGAGCTAAGTTAGTCACGCGTACTAGCGGTACCATTTCAGCTGCGCCACAAGCCACTTTACTTACTGTTGCCGTAATGTTGGCAGAACGGTCTTTAGGAACGATAACTGCAGCCACACCAGCAGCGTCAGCATTACGTAGGCAGGCACCCAGGTTATGCGGGTCGGTAACGCCATCTAATACCAGTAACAACGGAGACTCGTGCTGGGCAATAATGTCATCAAGGTCGTGCTCGTTAAGCTGCTTCGCTGGCTTAACTCGTGCCATGATGCCCTGATGGTTTGCACCACTCGCCTTTTCATCGAGAGTCTTACGCGTCATCTGCTGAATAGAGACACCACAAACATTCAGTTCGTTTAGGATCGGCAGTAGGCGGTCATCTTGACGACCTTTCAATACGAACGCTTCGATAAAGCGCTCTGGTTCACGACTTAGTACTGCTTTAACTGCGTGAATACCGTAAATATATTCGTTACTCATTTAAAAACCTGTTCGTTTAAATCACTGCGCTGCTTTTTTAGTGCGCTTGGTTTTCTTAGGCTTATTACCAGCCTTTTTCTTGCGAGCTTTAGTGACCTTAGGCTTCTTAGCTGCCTCTTTAGGTTCTGGGCGCTTAGTCGGTTCAACTTCAGCCGATGCTTTAGCTGCTATGCCACCCTTAGTCGCTGCGCGTTTCTTCTCTTTGGCTTTTCTCTTCGCCTCTGCGGCACGTTTCTTAGCCGTCTTTCCTTCGCCGCGTAGCTTACGACTAGTTTCGACTAATTCAAAGTCTATTTGTCTGTCATCCAGGTTTACCGATAGCACTTTCACTTTAACCGCATCGCCCAATCGGTAAATCGCCCCGAAGCTTTCACCGATAAGTCTCTGACCAATAGGATCAAATTGGTAGTAATCATTTGCCAGCGCTGAAATATGCACTAATCCATCGATATGTAAGTCAGATAAACGTACAAAGAAACCAAAACCGGTTACATTAGCAATCACGCCGTCAAGTTCTTCGCCAACGTGGTCTTGCATATACTCACACTTGAGCCAATCTGAGACTTCGCGTGTTGCATCGTCAGCACGTCGCTCGGTCATCGAACACTGCTCACCGTAGAAATCCATATCATCAAATGAGTAATGGTAACCACCGGTTGGTGTCCAACGATCTTGGTTTCTGCCTTCTTCTTTAGCAATCAGGTATTTGATTGCACGGTGAAGTAACAAGTCTGGGTAACGACGAATTGGCGAAGTAAAGTGAGCATAACGTTTAAGTGCCAAACCAAAGTGGCCACAGTTATCTGCGTTGTACACCGCCTGCTTCATTGAACGAAGCAGCATGGTCTGGATTAACTCTTTGTCCTGACGCTCTGCAATCTGCTTAACCAGATCCGCGTAATCTGTTGGCGACGGCTCAAGACCACCGTTCAGGTGTAAGCCCAGTTCGCCCAGAAAATCACGGAAACCTTGCAGACGCAGTTCCCCCGGAGATTCGTGAATTCGGTATAGCGCTGCTTCTTTTGCTTTCTCAACCAGTGATGCTGACGCGATGTTAGCCAGAATCATACACTCTTCGATCAGTTTATGAGCATCGTTGCGAATCACTGGTTCAATACTGTCGATCTTACGTTCAGCATTGAAGATGAATTTGGTTTCGACTGTTTCAAACTCAATCGCACCACGGTTATCACGAGCACGTTTCAGCACTTTGTACATTTTGTGCAGCTCTTCGAGGTGAGGAACCAGCGGCTCGTAGCGACTACGTAACTCTTCATCACCTTCGAGAATGTCGTGAACCTTGTTGTAGGTAAGACGTGCATGTGAGTTCATCACTGCTTCGTAGTGTTTGTAACCTGATAGTTTACCTGTCTCAGAGATTGTCATCTCACACACCATACACAAGCGGTCAACCTGTGGATTGAGAGAACAAAGCCCATTAGACAGAACTTCAGGTAGCATTGGCACCACCTGAGATGGGAAGTAAACCGAGTTACCACGATTGAGCGCTTCTTTATCCAGAGCGGTCTCTGGTCTTACGTAGTAGCTCACATCTGCGATGGCTACCCAGAGTCGCCAACCGCCACTTTTCTTCGCTTCACAGAAAACGGCGTCATCGAAATCTCGTGCATCTTCGCCGTCAATCGTAACCAGCGGCAAGTCACGTAAATCGACACGACCCACCTTCGCTTCTTCAGGCACTTCCTCGCCCAGATTAGCAATCTGCTTATCGACGGCTTCTGGCCACTCATGAGGGATCTGATGAGTTCGAATCGCTATCTGAGTTTCCATGCCTGGCGCCATGTTTTCGCCCAGAACTTCAACCACTTTACCCATCATGCCGCGAGAGCGTGAACCACGATCGGTAATCTCGATAACGACCACGTTACCCATACGCGCACCTGCACGTAAGTCATTAGGAATAAGAATATCTTGCGAAATACGCGAATCATCCGGCACAACGTACGAGTAGCCATACTCCATAAAGAATCGACCAACAATCTGTGTCTGACGCTCTTCTAAAACTCGAACTAATCGACCTTCCTTACGACCGCGTTTTGAGTTTTCCGTTGGCTGCACCAGTACGTAGTCACCATGAATGATATTTTTCATTTGGTGGTGTGGCAGCACTATGTCGTTGTCTTTACCAACACTGCCTTCTGGGCGCACCCAACCATGACCGTCTTTATGACCAATCACGTAGCCTTTCACCATCTCCAGCTTTTCTGGCAATGCGTAACACTGACGACGAGTAAATACCAACTGACCATCTCGCTCCATAGCACGAAGTCTGCGTCGCAGGCCTTCATAGTGCTCCTCTCCTTTTAACTGCAATGCATCAAAAAGATCGTTGCGATTCATTGGTACACCCGCTTGGCTCAAAAACTCGAGAATAAACTCTCGGCTTGGGATCGGGTTTTCGTAGTTTTCCGATTCACGAGCAGCAAAAGGATCGTTTGGGATAGTGTCTGACATAGGCGCGCCTAATATATAAGGAAGGTTATGACATCTAGTATATCTGAGTCCCGGTATAAGCTACAGTTTAGTAAGATCAAAAACGCGTTTTTTCATCGTCTTTTTCATAACTTAGCATCACTTATAACAAGCCTTCACATCATACGATAAAGATCACACTTCATTGCAACCCATAAAGCAAACGATTGCAGCGAGTAAAGAAAGAGGTATTATTCAGGAAAATTTTACTTCCCATTTTACCGTGAGTATTACTATGAGTATTAAACGCTCTCTCCTTTCAGCAGCCATTGCTGGCTTATTTTCTTTCTCTGCGAATGCCGCTGACAAAGTCGATCTAATGATCACTGACGCAATGGTTCTGACTATGAATCAGGATAAAACCGTTTATCAAAACGGCACTGTGGTTGTAGACGGTAATAAGATCGTTGCTGTAGGTGATGATTCACTGGCACAGAAATACACGGCTCGTCAGGTTCTGGATGTGGACGGTGACATCGTGATGCCTGGTCTGATTAATACTCATACTCACGTATCGATGACTGTATTCCGCTCTCTGGCTGATGATGTGCCAGATCGCCTGCACCGCTACATTTTCCCACTTGAGTCTAAGTTGGTATCGCGCGACATGGTACGAATTGGCGCTAATCTGGGTAACGTTGAGATGGTGAAAGGTGGTGTCACTACTTACGCAGATATGTACTACTTCGAAGATGAAGTGGCTAAAACAGTTGATAAGATTGGTATGCGCGCCATCCTTGGTGAAACGGTCATCAAATTCCCAGTCGCCGATGCGGCAAATGCAGACGAAGGCATTAAATACGCTTTGAACTTTATCGAACAATATAAAGACCATCCGCGTATCACTCCTGCGTTTGCCCCACACGCTCCGTACACCAACACAACGGAAACTCTGCAAAAAATCGCTAAGCTATCACTTGAACATGATGTTCCGGTAATGATTCATCTCGCCGAATCTCACCGAGAAGAAGAAAAGATTGCCGAGCGTGCCAATGGCATGTCACCCGTTCAGTACATGCATAGCATTGGTGCGCTCAACAAGAATCTGGTTGGTGCGCACATGATTCTGGTTGATGATCAGGATATTCAATTGGTTAAAGAGTCAGGTATGGGCGTCGCTCATAACATGAGTGCTAACATCAAGTCGGCGAAAGGCGTATCGCCAGCACTTAAGATGTACGATGAAGGTGTACGCATTGGTCTGGGTACCGACGGCCCAATGTCTGGCAATACACTAAGTACAATCGACGAATTCAATCAGGTCGCTAAGGTTCATAAGCTGGTCAATAAGGACCGCGCCGCGATGCCACCACTTAAAGTGATTGATATGGCGACCATGGGTGCCGCGAAAGCGCTACAAATGGAAGATAAGATCGGTTCACTTGAAGTTGGCAAACTGGCTGACATCATTGTAGTCGATACAAAAGCGCCAAACATGATCCCAGTTTACAACCCATATTCAGCTCTGGTTTACTCAGCTAACTCTGCCAACGTTCGTCACTCTATCGTCGATGGTAAAGTTCTGATGAAGGACCGCAATATGCTAACTGTCGATGAAGCAGCAATTCGCCAAGAAGCACTTGAGTTCACCGACGTGGTTCGTAAGACAGTCGTCGAATCTGGTGAAGTGGTTCAGTAACCAAAGTAAGAGACAAAAATGCCCAGCTTTTGCTGGGCATTTTTTTACAAACTACTCCGAGTGCAGGAAGAGTATGTTTGTGGAGTCTGTTTACCAGAATGTGTCGCGTTTCTTAGCTCGCGCAATAATGTTCTGTGGCATACGTCGTTCAAGACCCTGCCTTAACACGCTAATTCGCTTATGGGTACGCTGATCCGCCGTGACAGAGTTATACAACCAACGGTAGGCATCTTCATAATCCAGCGGGCTGCCGTAATCACGCAGCAGTAACTCAGCGAGGTGAATACGCGCATTGAGGTTGCCCATCGCCGCGGCCTCACGTAAGTAAGGAATCGCACGCTCTTTATCTTGCTGAACGAGTGTGCCGCGTGAATAGTAACGACCAATTTGTTCCAATGCTGCTGGTAAACCCTGATGAGCAGCATTTTCCATGTAGTAGAGACCCAACTCTACATCTTGATTGACACATACACCCCACGCCAGCATATCCCCGTACAAAAACTCATACGCAGGTAAGCTGATGCGAGTTGCACGCGCAACAATATCCTCAACAAGCTGACAGTTATCGGCTTTAACACGCTCTAAATGCTGATTGTTGTTGATAAGTTTAATTAGTTCGGCTTCGGTATAAATAGGTATCGGCTCACCGATCTCAGGCTGTTCGTTCGCCTGTACCACTGAGGCACTTAACGCCAATACCATCGAAGCAGCTAATTTTCTTAGCTTCATTTTCTGCACTCTTAACTTCGACTATAGATACTGAACCTGGCTCAGTACCTGATTTGCCACAAACGCGGCAAGCTTGATACTAGTATCGGCAATCGTTGCTAACTCTTTAATCAAAATTGCCGCTCTATGGCAAATTGTTGCCGTAACTATCGAGAATCGCAAGAAAAATGGTTATAAAAAAACCGGCGCCAAAGCACCGGTTTTTTAAAAGCTCTCAACAATCAGAGATTAAGATTCAAATGGGTGAACCTTGATGATTGTTTCGTTACGGTCTGGACCTGTAGAAATGATGTCTACAGTCACACCAGTTAGCTCTTCAATACGTTTGATGTAGTCTAGAGCAGCTTTTGGCAGAGCATCGATTGATGTCGCACCAAATGTGTTCTCAGACCAACCTGGCATTGTTTCGTAGATTGGAGTTGCTTCTTCGAATGCTTCAGCAGCCATTGGAGAAACTTCTAGGATAGAACCATCTTTCATCTTGTAACCAGTACAGATTTTTAGTTCTTCCAGACCATCTAGAACGTCTAGTTTAGTTAGACAGAAGCCAGAGATTGAGTTGATTTGTACTGCACGACGCATAGCAACTGCATCAAACCAACCAGTACGGCGTAGACGACCTGTTGTAGCACCAAACTCTTGGCCAACATCACCAAGGTGCTTACCAACTGGGTCTTGCTTGTCTAGACCATCGTACAATTCTGTTGGGAACGGACCTGAACCAACGCGAGTACAGTAAGCCTTAGTGATACCAAGGATGTAACCGATGTGGCGTGGACCAAAACCAGAACCTGCAGCAACACCACCAGCAGTAGTGTTAGAAGAAGTTACGTATGGGTAAGTACCGTGGTCGATATCTAGTAGAGTACCTTGAGCACCTTCAAACATGATCTTGTCGCCGCGCTTACGTGCTGCATCAAGTTCATCAGTTACGTCGATAACCATTGAAGTTAGTAGGTCAGCATAACCCATGCACTGCTCTAGTACTTCGTCGTAGCTTACTGGTTCAGCTTTGTAGAAGTGCTCAAGCTGGAAGTTATGGAATTCCATTACTTCTTTTAGTTTCTCAGCGAATACTTCTTTATCGAATAGGTCACCAACGCGTAGGCCGCGACGAGCAACTTTATCTTCGTATGCTGGACCGATACCACGACCAGTAGTACCAATTGCTTTGTTACCACGAGCGATTTCACGCGCCTGGTCAATTGCAATGTGGTAAGGAAGAATTAGAGGACAAGCTTCAGAAACGAAAAGACGCTCACGCACAGGAATACCGCGCTCTTCTAGAGGCTTCATTTCTTTGATTAAAGCTTCAGGTGAAAGTACTACACCATTACCGATAACACATTTGATGTTATCGCGAAGGATACCTGATGGAATTAAGTGAAGAACGGTTTTTTGACCGTCAATGACTAGAGTGTGGCCTGCATTGTGACCGCCTTGGTAGCGAACCACATATTTTGCATCTTCAGTTAAAAGGTCAACAATTTTACCTTTACCTTCGTCACCCCATTGGGTGCCTAGAACGACTACGTTATTTCCCATCTTTCCAGTTCTGATTGCTAGTTAAAAATGGATTCTAGCACTGAATCACATTTCTTGCAGTCATTTTTTAATCATGCAAGTGTAATATGGTGCAAATCCATCGAAGGTTAAAATAAGACCGAAATAAATCAGCCTGTTAGATTAAGTGTTAGAGCTATCGTCTCTAAAACGGCTATTCATCAGCATAGATCTTAACTGACAAATTGCCATTCACATCGATTCCAGCGCGGTACATACCCGAACTGTTCATAGCAAAATGAAGCTTACCCTGGCCATCAACAGCGATAAGGCCACCTTCTCCGCCCATCTCTTTTAGCTCACCCTGAATGACTGTTTCACTCGCGGTATGCACATCTTCTTTGAGATAACGCATTCGAGCTGCAACATCTCCGGCGACAGTTTTACGGATGAAGTATTCACCCATACCTGTGGTAGAGACCGCAACATTACCATTTTCAGCGTAAGTGCCAGCCCCAATGATTGATGAGTCTCCTACCCGACCATATTTTTTATTGGTCACACCGCCGGTACTGGTTGCAGCAGCCAGATTGCCATGTTGGTCTAACGCTACCGCGCCAACTGTGCCGTACTTTTTGTCATCAGGGTATTTGGACTCAGACAGGGCAAACAACCCCTTCTCTTTCATCGATAACAACTGCTCATAGCGACGCTCAGTAAAGAAGTAATCTTGTTCTGTGTACTCATAGCCCAGTTCAAAAGCAAACTCTTCCGCCCCTTCACCGATAAGTAGGACATGGTTACTCTTATCCATCACATCGCGGGCTAACTCGATTGGGTTGCGAATATGGCGCACACCAGCCACTGCACCGGCATTGAGCTCTTTACCGTGCATGACCGAGGCATCCATTTCGACCATCTCTTTATTGGTCAGCACCGAGCCTTTACCAGCATTAAAGTTGGCGGAGTCTTCGAGAACTTTCACCGCAGCAACGACAGCCTCTAACGCATCACCGGATTCAAGCAATATCTTGTGGCCTGCGCGAACCGACGCTTCGAGATCAGCCAGGATAGACGCCTTAAGTTCTTCACTCATCTGTTCACGTAAGATGGTTCCGGCTCCGCCGTGTATGGCAATCGAGAAAGGTTGAGTCATTGTTTGCTCTCCATTACAACCTGACAGGGTTAGTGATCAAAAAAGGCGCTCCCCACACCAGCAGGAAACGCCTTTTGAATACTTAGCTAAACACTAATAATTAGTGTGAGCCGCAGCTACCGCCACCGCAGCAGCCGTCTTTTTTCTCTTCACCGTGGTCATGGCCTTCGCCACCACAGCAACCACCTTCGTGATCGTGGTCGTGACCACAGCCACCAGCCTGGTGTACGTGACCGTGTTCGATCTCTTCTGCAGTCGCTTCACGTAGAGCAACAACTTCTACGTCGAATGTTAGTGTTTGACCAGCAAGCATGTGGTTACCATCAACAACCACTTCATCACCGTCTACTTCTGTAACTTCAACAGGGATTGGGCCCTGGTCAGTATCAGCCAGGAAGCGCATACCAACTTCAATCTGATCAACACCTTGGAATACGTTAGCAGGAACGCGTTGTACAAGTGCGTCGTTGTGCTCACCGTAAGCTTCTTCAGGAGAAACTGTTACAGAGAACTTAGCACCCGCTTCTTTACCTTCTAGAGCAGTTTCAAGACCAGTGATTAGGTTGTTGTTACCGTGAAGGTAATCTAATGGCGCGTCAGCTGTAGATTGATCAACGACCACACCGTCTTCCAGTTTTACTTGGTAAGCAAGACTTACAACTACGTTCTTTTCAATTTTCATATTGACTCCAAGGAGGATAAAGGACTCTGACAATCGTCAGAGCCGGCAAACTTTCTATGGGGCATATTATGGGGATGATTTAGAGAAACTCAATCAATCCGGCTTAAAAATACCAATCATATCCTGACCACCATGATCGCTGGTGTCCACAGATTCTGGTGCTCGCTTATCTTGATGTCCGCACTCAACGCACTCTACTAATTCAATATTGTTCTCTATCCACCAGCGCAAAGTGTCTTGCTGAGAGCACTTTGGACAGCTGGCGCCTGCGATAAATCTTTTTTTCATCTCATTTATTTCACTAGTTAATCCCAGAAGTTTTTCGATTGCTGATCGTTCTCTAACTCACGGCCAAAAATCTCTTCCAGTTCTTTACGGGCTTCTTTGGCTCTTTGGGCCAATTGTTTATCATCATTGTGCTGAGGAAGCAGCTCCTTCAGCATAGCATTATCAAGTTTTCGAAAGTGCGCTTCAGCTCTCTTTGCCTGATAAGGATGCATACCTAAATTGACCAGAGCTTGTCGACCTAAATCTAAAGCACCTAAGAAGGTCTCACGAGAATAGCTCTCTACTCCATGACTGAGTAGCTGATAAGCTTCAACACGGCTACGAGCACGCGCTAAGAGTTTCAAGCGAGGAAAATGGGTCTGACACAACTCAATAATCTTCATGATCTCATCAGGCGAATCCGTACAGATAATCATTGCCTCAGCTTTATCTGCTCCTGCAGCACGCAACAGGTCGAGTTGCGTCGCATCACCATAAAACACTTTATAGCCGTACTTACGCAACAACTGAATCTGGCTGGCATCGCTTTCCAATACCGTCACTTTGATTTTGTTGGCATACATCAGACGACCAATGATCTGACCAAAACGACCAAAGCCAGCAATAATCACTCGTGGCTGTTTGTTAATGACATCACTTTTCAAACCTTCCGCCGTCTCTGCATTCAGTCCTCGTGCGTACCACTTACTTTGTGCCATCAGCAACAATGGCGTCGTCACCATAGACAGACTGACCACGACTAGCAGAAACGCGGTCTGTGGCGGGTCTAACAGACCTTCGCTGCTTGCTGCAGTAAAGATAACGAAAGCGAACTCACCCCCCTGACTCAAAATCGCAGCGATCTTACTGCGAGATTTAGCGCGACTACCGGACAAACGGGCAAGCAGATAAATAATCAGGCCTTTTACAACCACCAGACCAATCACCGCTGATAGCACAGCAAGAGGTTCCAGAGCCAACAAGCCAAGGTTTACTGCCATACCGACAGCGATAAAGAATAAACCGAGTAGAAGCCCTTTGAATGGTTCAATAGCAATTTCCAGTTCGTGTCGGTACTCACTTTCAGCAAGTAGGACACCCGCTAAGAAAGTTCCGAGTGCCATCGACAGGCCAAGCTGTTTCATTAGCAAAGCGATACCGATGACCAGTAACAGCGCCGCTACGGTAAATAGCTCTCGTACACCACTGAGGACGACATAGCGGAAAAGAGGTCTGAGTAAGAAGTGGCCACCGACTAAAAGTCCACCAACACCTGCCAGCATCCATAGCGCATCTAACCAGTCCCCGGCGGTATTGCCAGCCAGAATAGGCAGCAATGCCAACATCGGAATAACGGCTATATCCTGGAATAACAACACCGCAAAACCAGACTGACCCGTTTCACCGCCTCCCAAACCTTGTTCTTCGATGACCTTCAGTGCTATCGCCGTAGAGGAGAGAGCTAAGCCCATTCCAATAACCACACTGGTTTGCCACGTAGTACCCGCGATATAGGCGACACAGGCAATCACCAAAGTGGTTACCACAACCTGAGCACCACCCAAGCCGAGGATCGGTCCCCGCATCTGGAAAAGTTTTTTAGGATTCAGTTCAAGGCCAATGAGGAACAGCAGCAGGACTACGCCAAATTCGGCGAAATGGAGAATAGCTTCGACGTCACTGATTAATCTCAGCCCCCAAGGACCTATTGCGACACCCGCTAATAAATAGCCCAGTACCGATCCCAAACCGAGACGTTGTGCAATTGGAACTGCTACTACTGCAGCAGCAAGAAAAATGACTCCACTCTGTAGAAAATCACTTTCAAGCGCCATTCTCACCTCCTACTACATCAGGCAAATCAATCTGCAGAGGATCATTTAGCCACTGTCGATAACGCTCAGCATGCTGATAGCGTTCCATTTCAGATACATTTCGCGCCCAGTACAAGACCAGCGGTTCTATCCAATGCATCTGACACAGTGCTGCTGTCAATTCGAATGGTTGAAGGATTTCCGCTAACGGATAGCGGTTATAACCTGTTTTTGCAAAAGCCCCTTCCTGGCCACCTGTGGTAATAACACTTCGCCAGTATTTACCTTTTAAAGCTTCCCCTTTACCAAAAGCGAAACCTTTACCTAGAACTCTATCTAACCACTCTTTAAGTAATGCCGGGCACGAATACATAAACAGTGGATGGTGGAAGACAATAACATCATGCTCGTTGAGCAGTTGGTGTTCTGCACTGACATCAATAAAGAAGTCAGGATAATGTGCATATAGATCGTGCACGGTGACGTGATCAAGCGATTCAATTTTCTTGATCATGATTTGATTAGCCACAGATGTCTGTGACTCTGGATGGGCATACAACACCAGTACCTTGGGCTTGTCGGATGATAGATTCTTCATTCGTTCGACAGCAATCCTTTTATTATTTATAGCCTACTCAGCGTTATTTATCGTTATCAGTTTGTTATACGTTGTTAGCCGCGATAACGCAATGATCGACATAGCTTGTTAAGTGCCCTACTATTCGACGCAATACGAGTAAAGACAAAGCAAAAGATTATGATTACCTTCTCTGGCATACAGCTTCTTCGTGGTGGTAAGCCACTTCTTGAACAAGCTTCTGCAACTATCCAGCCTGGCGACAAAGTCGGTCTGGTCGGCAAAAACGGTTGTGGTAAATCCACGCTATTCGCCTTGATTAAGGACGAGCTTTCTATTGATGCAGGTAACTTTAGCAAGCCTGCACATTGGGAGATGGCGTGGGTGGCGCAGGAAACACCCGCTCTAGAACGCAGTGCTCTTGAATATGTCATTGATGGTGACCGCGAATATCGTCGCCTTGAGTCTGAGTTACTCGAAGCCGAACAAAAGGATAACGGCACACTGGTTGCTGAGATCCACGGTAAGATTGAAACCATTGGCGGCTACAGTATCCGAGCCCGCGCCGCAGAACTTCTTGATGGTCTGGGCTTTAGCCAACCGCAGATGAGTTGGAACCTGACCCAATTCTCTGGTGGCTGGCGTATGCGTCTTAACCTGGCTCAGGCACTTCTGTGTCGCTCTGATCTACTGCTACTCGATGAGCCTACTAACCACTTGGATCTTGATGCTGTGATGTGGCTGGAGCGCTGGCTACAAAACTACCCTGGCACATTGGTGCTGATTTCCCACGACCGTGACTTCCTCGATCCAATCGTTGGCCGGGTCATTCATGTTGAGAATCAGCAACTCAATGAGTACACAGGTAACTACTCATCATTCGAAGAACAACGTGCACAAAAGCTCATCCTGCAACAAGCTCAGTTCGAGAAGCAGCAAAAGCAGATGTCGCACATGCAAAGCTACATTGACCGTTTCCGCTACAAGGCATCTAAAGCCCGTCAGGCACAGAGCCGTATCAAAGCACTGGAGCGTATGGAAAAGGTATTGCCGGCTCAGCTGGATAACCCATTTAGCTTCCAGTTCCGCGACCCGGATGCGCTGCCAAACCCGATCATCATGATGGACGAAGTGTCTGCTGGCTACGACGACAACCTAATTCTGGAGAAGATTCGCCTTAATCTGGTTCCGGGCAGCCGCATTGGTCTGCTTGGTCGTAACGGTGCTGGTAAGTCGACACTTATCAAACTGCTTTCTCGTGAGCTTAAGCCACAAGGCGGCGATCTGACATACTCGCAAGGGGTTAAGATTGGCTACTTTGCTCAGCACCAGCTTGAGACCCTTCATCCGGAAGAGACGCCATTGCAGCATATGATGCAGATTGCGCCGGACAAAAATGAGCTTGAGCTGCGTAATTACCTCGGCAGTTTTGGCTTCCAGGGAGACAAAGCGTTAGAAAAAGTGGCGCCTTTCTCAGGTGGAGAAAAAGCGCGTCTGGTTCTGGCATTAATCGTGTGGCAAAAGCCGAACCTATTGCTCCTCGATGAACCGACCAACCACCTTGATCTTGATATGCGTCAAGCACTCACCCTGGCACTGCAGACATTTGAAGGTGCTATGGTCATCGTATCGCACGACCGTTACCTACTCCGTGCAACGACCGATGATCTCTATCTGGTTCACGACCGCCAAGTCGCACCATTTGATGGAGACTTAAATGACTACTACAAATGGTTGACTGAGCAGCAGAAAACTGAGCGCCGCGAAGCTCAGGCACAGCAGCCAGAGAAAAAGTCCGAGAACAGCGCAGCAGCGAAAAAAGACCAAAAACGTCGTGAAGCAGAATTTCGCAAACTGACGGCACCTATTCGCAAAAACCTGACAAAGCTAGAAGAAAAAATGGATAAGTTGGGGGAAGCCTTAGCTCAGGCAGAGGCCCAATTATCAGATAACTCACTTTATGACGCCGAAAATAAAGCTAAACTTAACGAAGTATTAGCACTTCAAGCCGACAGCAAAGGTTCGCTTGAAGAGGTAGAAATGGAGTGGATGGCTCTACAGGAAGAGCTAGAGCAGATGGAACAGGAGTTCAATAGTCAATGAGTTCAAAGCGCGCCTCAATCTCTTTAACCCTCGAACGCTTATGGCAATTTAGCCTGCAGTACTACAGCGTGCGAGAAGTAAAAGAGGCGTGCTTAAATCTGCAGAACCAATTTAAAGGTAACGTAAACCTGCTGTTGTTACTCAAGTGGCTTGATGAACAGCAGGTCTGCTTCGGCGAAGAGGATTGGCACCGAGTCGAAGAGTGCCTTGGCCGCTCTGAAGCCTTACTACTCTCCTATCGTGAGCTACGACGTAAACTTAAACTCCACCTTCCTGATACACTTTATCGTGAGTCGCTCCAGTTTGAGCTGCAGTTGGAAAAGCAGCAACAGTCAGACTTAGTCGACTGTATCAACACCATCGAGCTAACTGTTAATCACGGTGAGCCTCTGACTTTGCGCTACTGCCGCCAACTTGGTGGAGAACAGCTCTATTCAGCCTTTGCTGAACCAATAGATAATATTGCCAACCTCTAGAGAGCCTTTATGACTCAATTTGTTGCCGCTAAAGGATTAGCCAATCCACACCTACAAACACTTGCTCCGCGTTTTATCCGCAAGAAAGCTCTGTTCGAGCCAGTGTGGCAGACCCTAGATACGCCTGATGGTGACTTTCTTGATATCGCCTGGAGTGAGGATATTGATGAGCAGTCAAAAGCTGACAAGCCTATTTTTGTTCTGTTCCATGGTCTGGAAGGCTGTTTCTATAGCCCTTATGCCAATGGCCTCATGGATGCGTTTGCCAAACAGGGCTGGCTTTCGGTCATGATGCACTTCCGTGGTTGCAGCGGTAAGCCAAATAAGCTGGCAAGAGCCTACCATTCCGGAGAAGTGGAAGATGCGCGTTTCTTCCTCGAGTACCTCGATCAGACATTCCCTAACCGCACAAAAGTGGCGGTAGGTATTTCTCTGGGCGGTAATATGCTCGCCAACTACCTGGCCAAATACAACAGTCAGCCACTACTCGATGCTGCAACCATAGTATCTGCGCCGCTCGACCTGTCGGCTTGTTCAGAGCGTATCGAACAGGGTTTCTCTAAGCTGTATAAGAACTACTTACTGTCATCGCTAAAAAAGAGTGCGCTGCAGAAACACCATCTGCTCAAAGGCGAACTGGGACTTAGCTACCAAAACATCAAACGCGTGACCAGACTGTACGAATTTGATGACCTTATCACTGCGCCACTGCATGGGTTTAAAGATGCTGAAGATTACTATCATAAGTGTTCAGGCATTCATCGCCTCAAAGAGATTACTCTGCCAACACAGATCATCCACGCTAAGGATGACCCATTTATGACCGAAGAAGTCATTCCCAAGTATGTGCTTCCTGATAACATCGACTACCGACTGTTTGAACAGGGCGGCCACGTTGGATTTGTAACCGGAAGCGCCCTAAAACCTAGATTCTGGCTAGAAGAAGCACTCCCTGCCTACTATGAAAGTCTCGCGGCTTCGGCATAATAGCGCTGCTCAATACACCGAACATAAAGTGAAGAGGTATTTATGATCGTCCCATGGCAACAAATTGAACCAGACACACTGGATAACTTAATTCGTGAGTTTGTTCTCCGCGAAGGTACTGACTACGGCAATGTAGAAGTCTCATTGCAAGACAAGGTAGACCAAATCCGCTCTCAGTTAGAGTCAGGTGAAGCCGTGGTGGTTTATTCAGAGCTGCACGAAAGTGTCGATATTCAGCTCAAGAACCGCTTCTGATTTAGAGAACTGCGTACAGTCAATGTCTGCTAAAGCATGTTATAGTGGGCTTTGATTCATGGAATGTTATTAACAGACAAGGTTTGTCATGTCAGCTAAACACCCAATTATTGCCGTGACTGGTTCATCAGGCGCTGGCACCACAACTACCTCAGAAGCCTTCCGCAAGATGTTCAATATGATGAACGTTAAAGCGGCGTGGGTTGAAGGGGATAGTTTTCACCGTTTTACTCGCCCTGAAATGGATGTCGAAATCCGTAAAGCGCGCGAGCAAGGTCGTCACATCAGTTACTTTGGTCCGCAAGCTAACGACTTCGGTGGTTTGGCAGAGTTCTTCCGTAAGTTCGGACAAGAAGGTACGGGTCAGGTACGTCGTTATCTGCACACTTTTGATGAAGCGGTACCTTACAACCAGATGCCAGGTACATTTACCCCATGGCAGGATCTGCCTGAGAGCTCTGACGTACTGTTTTATGAAGGTCTGCATGGCGGTGTCGTGGATGGTGACGTCAACGTTGCTCAACATGTCGACTTTCTGATTGGCATGGTACCGATCGTTAACTTAGAGTGGATTCAGAAGTTTGTCCGTGACACTCGTGACCGAGGCCACTCGCGTGAAGCGGTGATGGATTCGATCGTGCGTTCAATGGACGATTACCTCAACTACATTACCCCGCAGTTTTCGCGTACCCACATCAACTTTCAGCGTGTTCCAACGGTCGATACCTCTAACCCATTAAATGCGAAAGGTATCCCTAGTCTGGATGAGAGTTTCGTTGTAATTCGACTGCGCGGTATTAAAAACGTTGATTACCCATACCTACTAGCAATGATTGATGGCTCATTCATGTCACGCCACAACACCATTGTTGTACCGGGCGGTAAGATGAGTTTTGCGATGGAATTAATTGTTCGCCCTATCCTGCAGCAATTAATCGAAACGGGCAAAATAGGTTAAAGCTCACAACTAGAACACGATTACTTTTCATACCGTGATCATGTGCACAGTTTTGCGTACTAAAAACCCTATTGTACCCGATTAAAATCAAGAAATAATGCGCGAAAAAGGATACTATTTGTAGCCGACATACAAGTTGGCTTGCAGCATTTTAAAAGTGCTCTTATCCTAGTAGGTCTTAATTAAGGCTTAGCTAAAACATGGAAAGCGGCAAGCGTACCCTGCAGAGGAAGTGAGATATTATGGTTCTAGGTAAACCTCAAACCGACCCAACATTAGAGTGGTTCCTTTCACATTGTCATATTCATAAGTACCCTTCAAAAAGCACGCTAATTCACGCGGGCGAGAAAGCAGAGACTTTGTACTACATCGTTAAAGGTTCTGTAGCGGTTCTTATCAAAGACGAAGAAGGTAAGGAAATGATCCTTTCTTACCTAAACCAAGGTGACTTCATCGGCGAACTTGGTCTATTCGAAGAAGACCAGGAGCGTACCGCATGGGTTCGTGCAAAATCTCCTTGTGAAGTTGCGGAAATCTCATTCAAGAAATTCCGTCAGCTTATCCAAGTGAACCCGGATATCTTAATGCGTCTTTCAGCGCAGATGGCAAGTCGTCTACAAGTAACTAGCCAAAAAGTGGGCGACCTTGCATTCCTAGACGTAACTGGTCGTATTGCTCAAACGCTACTTAACCTAGCGAAGCAACCAGATGCAATGACTCACCCAGACGGCATGCAAATCAAGATCACTCGTCAGGAAATCGGTCAGATCGTTGGCTGTTCTCGTGAGACAGTTGGTCGTATCTTGAAGATGCTTGAAGAGCAGAACCTTATTTCTGCACACGGTAAGACAATCGTTGTTTACGGCACTCGTTAATTTCGATTAACCGATAAAATTATAAAAGCCACCAATGGAGACATTGGTGGCTTTTTGTTTTAGAGAATCGAGAAAATTATGGCTTATTAAGAACTAGTTTCGTCAACACCTTTAACAACAAAGCTGTTATCAACTTCTACCCGTCCCCGCCTCTCGCTTCTGCTCTTTACCCGTTAGTACTTTCGAAGATCTTGTCAGCAGACGCTGCGACAAATCCTGGGTAAAGTTCACCGTTACTCATTGGGTAACGCTTAGCAAACTCGTAGAAACCGCCAGGGATGATTTCACTACCTTCAGTAAACTGAACGGCAACTTTGTCAGCCATAGTAGAAGACTGCTCTAGTAATACGTCAGGAGAGCCTTTCACTTCGCCACCAAACTCGTTGATAGTAAAGCCAGCTGAACGAAGGTGATCATTAACACCTTTCACTTCATCAAACGCATTAAGCTGGTTAACACTGACAGTAAAGTGGTTCGCACCGTAACCATGGGCAGCTAACCAGGAAGCGTACTCGCTCTCTTTAGCCAGCGTCTGGAAATCAGCGTAGCTTAGATCCCACAAACGACCGCCATACAAGAACTCATGACCTTTTAGCTTATCGCTGTCTACTTGCTCTACTAGCTTGGCAACGATAGCTTGTAGCTCACTAGAGCACTCATCAACTTTAAGTTCACTGATGAAGACTTTTGGCTGTTTTGGATCTGGGTGTTCGAAGTGTTTCGCAGCAAGTTTTTTGCTTTCAAAAACATACTCACCACAAGGTTTATAACCTGCATCCAGAAATGGCTGTGCAAGAGTTGCGATACCTAGTGGCTCTACATTGAAAGTACGTAGTGCGATGTGGTCATTGATCAGTGCTTCATTTTCTTGCAGAAGTTGATGCACTTTTTCAGCAGAGGGACACAAGCGTTGAATATAGTCATTCCATAACTGTTGGAATAGAACATCTGGCGTCATAACGCCTCCTTGTATAGAGGTTGTTTACGTTTTAGGGATACTCATTATTGTTATAAAAGAGGCCACCTGACCAAAAGTGTCCAGAAATCTGATCAGACAGCCGTCAAGCTTGACGTTTAAAAATGCCTCCCGGCTCAGGGAGGCAAAAAGGGAAAACTTTAAACGAAGTTATCTTCCTATAGCTCAACGCCCGGGCTTAAGGTCGCTGGAAGAACAGTTTCTCCCCCTTCCATTGAAGCCATAGGGTAAGCACAGTAATCAGCTGCGTAGTACGCACTTGGTCTCAGGTTGCCAGAAGCGCCCGGGCCGCCAAACGGCGCATCACCACTTGCACCTGTCAGCTGACGGTTACGGTTCACGATGCCCGCGCGAATGTGGTCAACAAAGTAGTCCCACTCGCTGTCATCCGTTGATACAAGACCAGCTGATAGACCAAAGCGTGTATCGTTAGCCAGTTCTACCGCTTTCTCAAGACCTTGGTAGCGGACAACCTGAAGCAGTGGACCGAAGTACTCTTCATCAGGTAATTCAGCAATCGCAGTTACGTCGATAATACCCGGAGTAACGAATGCTGCTTCTCCCGCTTTCGCTTCGATGAGACTCTCACCACCAAGCTTTTGCAGGTTCGCTTGCGCCGCAAGAATGAAATCAGCAGCCGCTTTTGAAATCTGTGGGCCCATAAATGGTGCTGGTTCTGCAAATGGCTGGTCGACACGAATCTTATTGGTTGCTTCAACGAGCTTGCTGACTAACAGATCGCCCTTCTCGCCAACGGGAACATACAGACGACGTGCACATGTACAACGCTGACCGGCACTGATAAACGCAGACTGAATAATGGTGTACACCGTCGCATCCACATCGCCATAGTTATCAGAGATAACCATCGGGTTGTTACCGCCCATCTCAAGCGCCAGCATTTTACCCGGCTGACCAGCGAACTGACGGTGAAGGATGTGACCAGTATTTGCACTACCAGTGAATAGGACACCGTCCAGACCTTTTGAATCAGCCAGTGCGATACCAGTCTCTTTAGCACCCTGAACCAGGTTGATAACGCCTTTTGGCAGACCAACCTGATCCCATAGTTTCATTGCAAACTCACCGGTCAATGGTGTCTGCTCGGAAGGTTTGAAGACTACCGTGTTACCAGCAAGTAGTGCCGGTACGATGTGACCATTTGGCAGGTGACCAGGGAAGTTGTATGGACCAAACACAGCCATCACGCCAAGTGGGCGGTGACGCAATACGATTTGGTTACCGGCAGCTTCACGCTGAGCTTCACCAGTACGGTCATGATAAGCACGGATAGAGATAGCGATTTTACCTGCCATAGCAGCGGCTTCAGTACGCGTTTCCCAGATAGGTTTGCCCGTCTCTTTAGCAATGATCTGCGCGATCTCTTCGCTGTTCTCTTTCACTTTCTCGGCAAAAGCCAGAACCAAAGCTTCACGTTCAGCAAAGCTCATTTTCTTCCAGCCAACAAATGCGCTGCGAGCAGCAGATACCGCTTGCTCAACCTGCTGTGGCGTTGCACTCACGCCCTGCCAGATTACTTCATTGTTATATGGACTGATTGAGTCCATAGACTCGCCTTGGCCCGCAACCCAATCTCCGGCAATCCAATGTGTCATAATTTGTTCCTTCACATTCTTCTAAATACTTGGCTTTACTGAGCCAACATACGAACGAATTCGCCTTCACTTACTTTCAGTGCTTGTGCTACTTCAGGAGAAAGAATCACTGTCTCTGAAGCCTGGTCGTAAGCACCTTTAGCTGCCGCAGCACGGAAATCTTCAAACGATGTGTTTGAGATTAAGTAGTCTTGAGAACTTGTATGCTCCGCGATGGTCACTTTAGCTCGGAAAGAGTGGCGTACCGACTCGATGTTACGTACATCACACTCAACCGTAGGGCCACCATCGAAAATATCGACGTAGTTACGGCAAGTGAAACCTTCTTTCTCTAGTAAGCGTAGAGCAGGTTTAGTGTTGTCATGTACCTGACCAATAACCGCCTGAGCTTCTTTGCTTAGTAGGTTGATGTAAATTGGTAGCTTAGGCATAAGATCGGCGATGAAACCTTTCTTACCAATACCTGTCAGGTAGTCAGCCATAGTGAAGTCAATTGAGAAGAAGTGCTCTTGCAGCCATTGCCAGAACGGTGAATTACCTTCTTCGTCTGAAACGCCACGCATTTCAGCAAATACCGTCTTTGAGAAGCGGTGTGGGTGCTCTGCCATCATTAAGAAACGACACTTAGACATCAAACGACCGTTGAGGCCACCACGGAAAGTTGGTCTTAAGAACAGAGTACAGATTTCACTACAACCGGTGTAGTTATTACCAAATGTCAGTAGTTTCACAACATTGTTTACGCCTAGCTTCGCTGATGAGTGAACAATGGTACTGATATGGTATGAGTAAAAAGGAACATCCCAACCGATAGAGGCTTCGATACCTGTACAACCAGCGACTTCGCCAGTTTCACTATCAAAGCCCACCATTAGGTAACCTTCATCACCTGGTTCAGTGACGTCTGGTTTAGTAAAGCTGTACTCTGAATGAGTAATTCGGTTTGTTAACAGTTCTTCGTTAACTGGTAGAGATGTGAATCCGTGACCTGACTCGACTGCACATGTATGCAGCGCATCGTAGTCCGACATTGCGATAGGGCGAACAACCAGCATCGATACTCCCTCCTGATGCATGATACCCATGCTACTGACTTATTATTGGGGTTATTCCTTGGTCAGTAGCAAAGGTATAGGAAGGTCAATGAATCCTTAACCTTCCCAGATGTAGTAATTATTTTGTTAGTGTAGATAGTGCTTTATCTAGTCTTGCCAGACCTTCTTCGATCTCTTCTTTGCTGATCACTAGTGATGGTGTGAAACGAACAACGTTAGTACCAGCAACAAGAACCATCAGGCCTTCTTTGCCCGCAGCAACAAGAACGTCACGAGCTCGACCTTGCCACTCATCGTTCAGTGCAGCACCAAGTAGCAGACCTTTACCGCGTACTTCAGCGAACATGTTGTACTTGTCATTCAGTTTAGCTAAACCTTCACGGAACATTGCTTCACGCTCAGCAACACCTGCTAGTGTTTCAGGAGCGCTAACCACGTCAACCACAGCTTCAGCAACAGCACACGCTAGTGGGTTACCGCCGTACGTAGAGCCGTGAGTACCGACTTTAAGATGCTTAGACAGCTCTGTCGTTGTCAGCATTGCACCGATTGGGAAACCACCACCTAGTGACTTAGCAGTGCTCAGAATATCTGGCGTTACACCCAGACCTTGGTACGCGTAGAAGTTGCCAGTACGACCGTTACCTGTTTGTACTTCATCAAAGATAAGTAGTGCGTTGTGCTTATCACACAGCTCACGAACAGTTTGAACAAACTCGTCTGTTGGTGAAATGATGCCACCTTCGCCTTGTAGAGGCTCCATCATGATCGCACATGTACGATCTGAGATGTGCTCACGAAGTGCTTCAACATCATTGTATGGTAGGTGCGTTACATCGCCTGGTTTAGGACCAAAGCCATCTGAATAAGCAGCCTGGCCACCAACAGTTACCGTAAAGAATGTACGGCCGTGGAAACCCTGTTTAAATGCGATGATTTCTGATTTTTCAGGACCAAACTTGTCAGCTGCGTAACGACGAGCAAGTTTTAGAGCGGCTTCGTTGGCTTCTGCGCCTGAGTTAGCAAAGAATACTTTCTCAGCAAAACATACGTCTGTTAGCTTTTTCGCCAGACGCAGCGCAGGCTCGTTAGTCATAACGTTACTCAGGTGCCAAAGCTTTTGACCCTGCTCTGTTAGCGCATTCACCATTGCTGGGTGACAATGACCTAGACAGCTCACGGCGATACCACCAGCAAAGTCGATATATTCTGTACCTTGCTGATCCCAAACACGAGCACCCTCGCCTTTTACTGGGATCATTTCCATTGGGTTATAACAAGGTACCATTACCTCATCAAACAAACCGCGTTCTACTTTATTTTGTTCAGTCATTGCACATTCCCTCTAGATACCGCATGCATAGCGAATATGGTGTCCTTACTTTCAATCAATGAAATAAGATATTGTTTTGCCATTAAGCAATCACGGCATTGTATTTACATTTAATTAACCATTTCAATAGTGATTTATTCTTTTTAGCGCCCGTTACGGAGTCCAATACTCACTACCTCTGAGTATTTATGCATCACGCCACTACTTTTATGAAGCAATATATTCTTATAGCTAAGATAAGCTATGGTTAATCATAGTCTGGATAAGGGCTCTAGCGTAGGTACGACAGACGTCGCGCATACTTTTTCACAAAATATCCGCCGCCAGAATTATGAAAGAAATGTTAAGAAAAGTGATCTAAGTCCACTTTAACGAGGACGATGAGAGTAAAAGAGCGCGCTTAAATTGGTCGACGCGCGAGAAAGTTAGCCAGAATCTGGTGTCCCTGCTCTGTTTTAATCGACTCAGGGTGAAACTGTACCGCATCAATCGGCAAGGTTTTGTGTTGATAGCCCATGATCTCATCCATCGAGCCGTCTTCAAGCTCTGTCCATGCTGTCAGTTCAAAACAGTCAGGCAAAGTCCCGTTTTTAACGACCAGTGAGTGATAACGGGTTACCGTCAACGGATTATTCAAGCCAGAGAAAACACTGTGATCATTATGACGGATTGGTGATGTTTTTCCGTGCATTACCTGACGGGCGCGCACAACCTCACCACCAAACACCTGAGCGATCGCCTGGTGACCTAAGCAGACACCTAAAATCGGTAGCTTATCGGCAAAATACTCGATGGCTTGCAGCGACACACCAGCCTCGTTGGGGGTACAAGGGCCCGGAGAGATAACCAAGTGAGTCGGAGCCAACGCTTCTATCTCCTCGACTGTGATTTCATCATTACGCACCACTTTCACCTCTGCACCCAGCTCACAGAAGTACTGGTAAAGGTTGTAAGTGAAAGAGTCGTAGTTATCGATGATCAGCAGCATGACTTCAGGACTAGCGTTGATAAATTTCTTGGTTAAGGGCGGGTATTGTGCAATATGAGCAAAGAAAGGCAAGCGGAAACGATAAAATAAGGCCAGCTTTCACTGGCCTTATTCATTTACAGTATCAATTTAGATCTACTTACGACGACGCCATAGAGCCAGACCAAACAGTGACATCATGGCACCAAAGCCAAATGAACCTGCCATGTTTAGTTCCAGAACCGCTGGATCGTGGTCAGAAGAACGGAAGTGGTCGTTGTACTTAGGTAGGTCACCCTTGTACTCTTCGTTGTAGTCAAACAGCTTCGACTCACCACCATTGATATGCCAGTCAGTTGCATCAACAAAGTGCTTCTCTAGGCTTGGGCTCATTAGCAGGTGATCGAGAGCGCCCACTTCATCATTGTATGAGTAGCTCCAGCTGTTTGGATGCGCTTTCGCTACAGCATTGATGTAGCCGTAGCTGTCTGTGATTACCGCACCTTCGTCACCGAACTGAACCTGACCATCGATGTAGGTATTACGTGCAGCTTTGATCGTCTTACCGTATTTTTCTTCACTGTAATCTGTCAGCACTAGCAGTGGATCTTCCATACCATAAGCGTTCAAATCACCAAGAATCACTTTGTGACCGTCGATTTCATTCAGAGCATCGCCCAGAGCAACCGCTGCTGCCACACGGAAGTTCTCACAAGAACCCTGCTTATCGAGATCCTGACCACCTTGACCGCCCTGTTCTACAGGTGCTGCATCTTCCCAACACTTAGAACCTTTCGATTTAAGGTGGTTGATTGCCACAGTGATCTTCTCTTTAGTGCCTTTAACTTTAAAGGTTGGCGCTAGAGAATCACGTTGGTAGTTCTTACCATCTTCAATCACTTTACCGTTGTCATCCAATACTTCAGGAGCTTGCTGGCTTGGCATAGGGATAACGCGAGACTCTTTTAGCTTAACTACTTTCGGACGGTAAATTACGCCCGTTGTAATGACGTCAGTACCGATGTAGTCATTCTCGTCTGTCACTTTGTCGCCATTAGAGTCGATAGCAACGATATCGTAACGGTCTTTCTTCTTCTCAATACGCGAGTTTAGTTGGTCAACCAGCTGACGAATTGCACCACTATCACCAAAGCCGTTGTTTTCAATTTCCATCAGGCCAATGATGTCAGCATCCAGACGTAGAATTGCGTTAACGATCTTCGCTTGCTGTACTTCAAACTCTTCGTAACTATTCGCACCACGGTTATCACCATGCGGATTCGCATCGCCACCAAATGGCGAGTTGAAGTAGTTCAATACATTAAATGTAGCGATACGTAGGTCACCCTCTTTCATCTCGATATCATCAGTACGAGGGTCGTTACGAATAAAGTTTTCGCTGGTTAGGGTATTGGTTGGAATCAGACGGTAGTCACCGTAGCTGTAGGTAATCACACCCTCAAGACCAACAATCGTATCGTCGATACGGATGTAATCTTCTGTCGAACCATCTTGATCTACATCTGTACGACCAAAATCTGGGTAGTACGGGACTTCACCGTTCGCTGCTTTCGCATCTGACTCTACGTACAGGCGACGCTCTGCGTTTTCGATACTTTGCTGTTTAGCTTCTTCAGAACCTGCTGCGAAGTTCTGGTTTGGCTGCATGCTGATACGGCCCTGAGCAAGTACCATGTTGTTTCGGCGAGCGGCGTAATCATAGCCGAACGTACGAGTTACACGCATATCCAATGCTTCAGTCGTTCTAACTAACATGCCTTCGTAACGCTCTAGAGTGCGGTCAAAGTTTGCGTCAGTCGCTAGAATTTCGATATCAGTTGCACTTGGTGCTGCTTGCTCACCCTGCTTCACCCAGTTGTTGTTCTCAGCTTTTAGCTGCGTATGGTTGTAGTACTCTTGTACCTTACCTTTGACACAAACAACATCGCCAGCCTTCAGGTCAGAACTAGACTGGTTAGTGTGTACAAACAGACCTTCTGATGTTTCCGGGTTGTAGTCGTCCGTTAGCGCTTGTAGGTAGAAGCCTTTTGTCAGACCTGTTGTTACTGCACTTACAACACCTTTAACAAAGAACTCTTCGTCAGTGATGTATGGGTAACCGTTAATAAATGGAGAGGTATCACCTTCACCTTGAATCTCCTGGATAGAAGTAAAGGTTGGCTGCGCTCCATCCTGAGTACAGGCAAACGGCTCAGGTGCTGTACCACCATCCAGAACGCCAAGGCCTTCAATACTGTCTTTCGGTAGTGATGACCATTGAGAAACGTCATAAGTAGAAGATGGCGTCATCGCATCCGAATTACGTACTAGCGTTACGTCTGTAGCAAAACTGCCACCACCCATATTACCAATTACATCATGAACAGCGCCGTCTTTTAGTATTGCCATCGGGTCATTACCATTAAAGCCAGTCACACCGCCGTTAATGATATCCGCAACCGCTTTAATGTCATCGCTCGCGCTTGAATGAGCAATCACAAGAACGCTTTGCGCCTCCAATATCTGACCGCTTAGAGAGAGCTTGCTGCCCCACTCACCACCACCATTAGTCGATTTAGCCAGCTCGTAGCCATCTAGAGAAATGGCGCTATCGCCAGTGTTAGCAATTTCAATCGCCTTGTTGTTGCTACCACCTTCTACATACTGAGAAATAATTACATCTGCCATTGCTGGAGACGAGAGAGCACCTGCTACCACTGCTGCGAGTAGCGTTGGAGTAAATTTTTGTTTCATGTTATCCACCATGCATCGCTTCCAATGTCGAACAACAACTAGAAAGCGTGTTCCAAATCACTATTTGTGTGATTACTTATTAATAAATCATGTCCAGTGTTGACGTTTTTTATGAAACAAAAAATTACATTCAGTGACAGTGAGATTTCGATCTCATACACATGATGAATAATTGAAGCACTATCAAATTTTCAACAAAACGGGATAACAGAAGTTTCATTTTTGAGACTAGAAGGCTGAATTACTTAAGCTTTTGCTAATTAATAGCATATTTACTCTAATTTATGTCACTGGTAGCAGGCATAAAAAAAGGCGCTATTTCAGCGCCTTTATTAACATTCATCCCGACTATTTCAGCCTGTTGTGCTCATCGTCGTCTTTACGTTCATACTCACCCTCAAACGTCGAGCCCTGCTTCGGGTCATCATAGTGAGAACGACCATGGTCAAATGGGTTATGGCCAAACTGGTCGCCATGGAAGCTGCCGTGGAATCCACCACCTACAGACTTGACTACCATTTTGCTCATTAGGTACTTGGCGATAACCGCTCTAGGTGCTGGTAGCAGAACCAGCATACCCAATGCATCTGTCATAAAGCCTGGAGTTAGTAACAGCACACCTGCTACAGCCAACATCACACCTTCGAAGATTTGCTGAGCTGGTAATTCACCTTGCTGAAGGCGCCCTTGTACAGACATTAATGTCTGAATTCCCTGACTACGTACCAAAGAAGCACCGACAAAAGCGGTGATTAACACTAATGCGATTGTTGGCCACAAGCCCAGATAGCCACCAACCTGAATAAACAGGCCTATTTCAATAATAGGAACGAAGATAAACAGCAATAATAAGATAGGAAACACGAGCCCTCCTTTGTTGGCTTCAGTGTACGTGCTCTGCTGAACGAGCTCAAATCAAAGCAGTAAAAAAACGTGACAAGGATGTGATAAAACACTCAATAAACCCCTACTACTAAAGGGTTATTAATACCCTGTTCATATCTTGCAAAACTTTAACTAAACAAAAGCAAAAAAGGTGATCAAGTTACTATTTTTAAATGCTAGGTACAGTATTATGTGCCACATAAGTCAGGACGGATTATACAGCCAAAAATTCTGCCGAATGGATTCCTTAACTACAGAATGGCTAGAATTAAACTTCATTATCAGAATAAATCTCTAAGGATCCTGTATGGCTACCCTAACTGATGCCCCTCAAAAGGCTAATCCAGCTACTCGTATCGAAGAAGACCTACTAGGTGAACGTCACGTACCTGCTGACGCTTACTACGGTATCCACACTCTTCGCGCAATCGAAAACTTCAACATTTCTAATACTACGATCTCAGATGTACCTGAATTTGTTCGCGGTATGGTCATGACGAAGAAAGCTGCAGCGCTTGCTAACAAAGAGCTTGGCGCAATTCCTAAAGACGTTGCTAACTACATTCTAGAAGCGTGTGATTTGATCCTTGAAACAGGTAAGTGCATGGATCAGTTCCCTTCAGACGTATTCCAGGGCGGTGCGGGCACGTCAGTGAACATGAACACTAACGAAGTTATCGCTAACGTTGCACTTGAACTTATGGGCAAGGAAAAAGGCCAATATGAGTTCATCAACCCTAACGATCACGTGAACAAGAGTCAGTCGACTAACTGTGCGTACCCAACAGGTTTCCGTATTGCGGTATACAACAGTGTTCATCAACTGATGGAAGCGATCGAGTACCTAAAAGGTGCATTCGAGCTAAAAGCACAAGAATTCAAAGACGTATTGAAGATGGGTCGTACTCAGCTTCAGGACGCCGTTCCTATGACCGTGGGTCAAGAGTTCCACGCATGGGCAGTGACGCTAAACGAAGAAATTCGTGCGCTAGACTACACCTCTAAACTACTACTAGAGATCAACCTTGGTGCAACGGCTATCGGTACTGGTCTGAATGCTCCTACAGGTTACCAGGCTCTGGCAGTTAAACACCTGGCTGAAGTGACTGGTCTGGAAGTAGTTCCTGCTGAAGACCTAATCGAAGCGACTTCAGACTGTGGTGCTTATGTAATGACCCACGGTGCGCTTAAGCGTTTAGCTGTGAAGCTATCGAAGATCTGTAACGATCTGCGTCTACTTTCTTCTGGCCCACGCGCTGGTCTAAACGAGCTGAACCTTCCAGAAATGCAAGCAGGCTCTTCTATCATGCCAGCTAAGGTAAACCCTGTAATCCCTGAAGTAGTAAACCAAGTTTGCTTTAAAGTTCTGGGGAACGACAACACGGTTTCTTTCGCGGCAGAAGGCGGTCAGCTACAGCTAAACGTTATGGAACCAGTAATCGCACAGAGCGTGTTTGAGTCAATTTCTCTGCTTCACAACGCATGTGTCAACCTACGCGATAAGTGTATTGATGGCATCACGGTGAACAAAGAAGTTTGTGAGAACTACGTTTACAACTCAATCGGTATCGTTACTTACCTAAACCCATACATCGGTCACCATGAAGGCGATATCGTCGGTAAGATCTGTGCAGAAACAGGTAAGAGTGTTCGTGAAGTTGTCCTGGAACGTGGTCTGCTAACTGAAGAAGAGTTAGACGATATTCTTTCTGTTGAAAACTTTATGCACCCAACGTATAAAGCGAAACGCTACGAGTAATCGCAGCGAAAAAGGGCTCCCAAGGAGCCCTTTTTTAGGCTCTCATACGGTTAACCATACTTTAAGCAAGGTTTTTTTCAATTCCTATTATCTAACCACTTAGACACTGAGTCGTTAGATAATCAGAATTATCATTTACATTTATGAGGTATCAATATGGTGGCAGTCGAACTATTTGTCGTCCTACTCTTTATCTATTTAGGGGCAAGAATCGGCGGTATCGGAATTGGTTTAGCAGGTGGTGCAGGCGTGATCGCGCTGTCTCTGGTTCTTGGCGTACCTACTAGCCAAGCCTTTATCCCGGTCGACGTTATTCTCATCATCATGTCTGTAATCACAGCTATCGCAGCAATGCAGGTTGCCGGTGGTATGGACTGGCTAGTGCAAGTGGCAGAAAACTTTTTGCGTAAACACCCTGAGCGCATCACCTTTTATGCGCCAATTGTAACTTTCGTCATGACGCTAATGGCAGGTACAGGACATACTGCGTTCTCAACACTGCCTGTCATTGCTGAAGTCGCTAAAGGTCAGGGCGTTCGTCCTTCTCGTCCACTATCGATTGCTGTTGTTGCTTCTCAGATCGCGATCACTGCATCGCCAATTTCTGCTGCAGTCGTTGCTTTCGCAGCGATGCTGGCGCCAATGGGCGTTGACTACCTGACACTGTTAGCGGTATGTATTCCAACGACATTTATTGCCTGTATGATTGGTGCTTTTGTGGCTAACTTCATGGGAAGTGAGCTTAAAGATGATCCTATCTATCAGGAACGTCTTGAAAAAGGTCTGATTAAGCTAGCGACAGAAACTCAACGCGAAATCCTGCCAACAGCTAAGACGGCGACTTACATCTTCCTTGCTGCAATCGGCTTTGTTGTTTGCTACGCAGCCGCTATCTCAGGTTCAGTAGGCCTAATCAAAGATCCAGCCCTTGGCCGTAACGAAGCGATCATGACTGTGATGCTTGCCGCTGCTGCTGCAATCGTACTGATCACTAAGATTGATGCCTCTAAAATCCCATCGGCTGCAACATTCCGCTCTGGTATGACAGCTTGTGTGTGTGTTCTTGGTGTAGCATGGCTTGGTTCTACATTTGTAAACGCACACGTTGATGGCATCAAAGAAGTGGCTGGTGAGCTTCTGGCTGACTACCCTTGGATGCTAGCAATGGTACTGTTCTTTGCTTCAATGCTGCTGTACTCACAAGGTGCAACTACCGTAGCTCTAATGCCTGCGGCACTGGCTATTGGTGTTGCTCCACTAACGGCAGTGGCTTCGTTTGCTGCAGTAAGTGCACTGTTCGTTCTGCCTACTTACCCTACTCTGCTTGCAGCTGTAGAGATGGACGATACGGGCTCAACGCGCATTGGTAAATATGTGTTTAACCACCCGTTCTTCATTCCTGGTGTGGTCACTATTGCTTCAGCGGTTGCACTTGGCTTTACGTTTGGCGGTTTGTTCATCTAATAAATACCCATGTTAGAAAGGGAGCTTCGGCTCCCTTTTTTATTTTGTTTAGTGTAAAAAATTCAGATCACATTTTATTTTTGACTTTAATCAATAAAGTGTTCAAAAACTCTTTATGCATTTTAATCCCAACGTTTGAATAAAATTCCCGTCAAATCAAAAACAGCCAATAAGTGCTTGTTCCACCCTAGTTCCAGTCAAGCACATAAGAATATTAATCCGCCTATTTCAAACAAATAACCCGAGTAAAATCCAGCTCTAAATCCAAGCTGCTTTTATCTGAATGTTTTTGTGAAGATCACCAAGGTTAATTCCACGTTATTGCTTATAAAATAATGCCAAAGGGCAGTAAATATAACGTCCTAATCATTAAGTCGAATACCAATAACTTACCCTACCAATAAGTTATTTAATTATTAATAACAATTAGTCGCTGATTCACTTTTATTTATTGGTATATAAATAAAAGTAAGGAGATAGCCATGACAACCCAAACTGTACCGACTGAAGAAAAAAAAGGCGGCTTCTTTGCCAACTTTAAATTCCCTTCTGCATACACCATTCTTTTTGTCTTAATCGCGCTGGTCGCTATGCTGACCTGGATCGTTCCAGCAGGCCAATACGACCGAGCAATGAACGAAGATCTGGGTCGTGAAGTCCCAGTAACAGGCACCTATCAGGCGGTTGAAGGAAACCCTCAAGGTGTTATCGATGTACTGCTTGCACCTATCGATGGTTTCTACGACCACAACAGCTACGAAGCAGCGGCTATCGACGTTTCGCTGTTTATTCTAATCATCGGTGGTTTCCTGGGTCTTGTAACTAAGACGGGCGCGATTGATGCCGGTATCGAGCGTGTTACTCATCGTCTACAAGGGCGAGAAGAGATGATGATACCTATCCTGATGGCGCTGTTCGCTGCAGGTGGTACTGTCTACGGCATGGCTGAGGAATCACTACCGTTTTACACCCTACTTGTTCCTGTCATGATGGCTGCACGTTTTGACCCTCTGGTTGCAGCAGCGACAGTACTGCTAGGTGCAGGTATCGGTGTACTAGGCTCTACAATCAACCCGTTTGCGACCGTTATCGCAGCAAACGCTTCAGGTATTCCTTTCACTGACGGCATCATGCTACGTGCCTTTATGCTGGTTGTTGGCTACGGTATCTGTGTTGCTTACGTGATGCGCTATGCTCGCATGGTTCGTGAAGATCAGACTAAGTCTATCGTTTACGACAAATACGAAGAGAACAAAGCACACTTCCTTGGCAACCAATCAGACGAAGGCCTGGAGTTCACAACAACTCGTAAGGTGATTCTGACTATCTTCGGTGGTTCATTCGGTGTGATGATCTACGGCGTATCAGTTGCCGGTTGGTGGATGGCAGAAATCTCTGCAATGTTCCTCGCTGCTACAATCCTGGTAGGTCTGGTGGCTCGTATGAGCGAAGAGGACTTCACTAACAGCTTTATTGATGGTGCTCGTGACCTACTCGGTGTTGCTCTAATCATAGGTATTGCCCGCGGTATCGTGGTAGTAATGGACCGAGGTATGATTACCGATACTATCCTGTTCTCTGCAGAGCAGATGGTAACTGGCCTATCATCAGTCGTCTTCATTAACGTGATGTTCTTCCTCGAAATCCTACTGTCATTCCTTGTACCTTCTACCTCTGGTCTGGCGGTACTAACAATGCCAATTATGGCGCCACTAGCAGACTTTGCTGGCGTTGGTCGAGATCTGGTTATCACTGCATACCAATCAGCATCAGGCTTGGTTAACCTTATTACCCCGACCTCTGCTGTCGTTATGGGTGGCTTAGCTATTGCTCGTGTTCCATACGTTCGTTGGGTTAAATGGGTTGCTCCACTACTCGCTATCCTAACGCTGTTCTGCATCGTAGTTCTAAGTGTCGGTGCTCTAATCTAATAGGATTCTTTCCTAACCCTGGCTCACAAGGTAGTGAGCCCACCAAAGCCGCCTTCGGGCGGTTTTTCTTGTTTTAAGAGGCGAGAATATTGTCTCTTCGCAGGGGCAAGCTCTGTCAACGTCTTTAACACTAAAGGTTCTATCAATTCACTCCCCCCCCCACCACCTCTCGAAGGACGTAGCCCGTTCTAAATTCTCGCAGGACGAAGTCCGTTCTCAACTCTCGAAGCGTAGCGTTCTAGCTCTCCATCGGGCGCAGTCCGCTCTGCTTTCTTGTAATTAAAAAATCTATCAAACTTAATAAATTATATTTATCCGCTTTATCAAAGCCACCAAATAATAAATCAAACCTTAATGTGATCGAGGTTACATTTATCATCAAATATTTTGTTATAAAACGATTAACTTACTCCATAAAATCACTTATCTAGGAAGATTTAGTGCATATTTCAAACTTATTCAGACAATACTCAACATATTTTCAATGCATATTCTTCCTAATAATTAATGTTTATCTAGCATCTTGAATAATTCACTGCATAAAGTTCCGTACCAAACGGCTTTTTAGGGGTGTTACAGCTCAATAACAACTGCATAGATATTGTTAAAACCCTTATATAACAAGGGCTGGAGCATAAAAAACGTTCTGTGATTGACCTCTAAGAAACCTGTGCCAACAGGCGTAATATGAATTCCAGAAACAAAATAAGTGAATAAATAAATTCACACCTTTATTCCCTACAAATTAATTATTAGTTTTTAAATAAAGACTAATTATAAAATAAGAGAGATACGATCATGAGTAAGTTATACGTAGGTTCTGAAATCGGTCAATTACGTCGCGTTCTTGTTCATCGCCCAAGACGAGCTCTAACTCACCTGACGCCTTCTAACTGTCACGACCTGCTATTCGATGACGTATTGGCAGTTGAGCGTGCTGGTAAAGAGCACGACGTATTCACTCAAACTTTACGTGACCAGGGTGTTGAAGTTCTTCTTCTTACCGATCTGTTGGCTGACACATTAGCGGTTCCAGAAGCAAAAGACTGGCTACTAAACCGTCAGGTTTCTGATTACCGTCTAGGTAAAACATTCGCTAACGACGTTCGCTGCTACCTTGGTGACCTACCAAACCTAGAACTGGCTAAGATCTTAACTGGTGGTCTTTCTTACGCAGAAATGCCAATGAAATCTTCTTCAATGATGCAGGGCTTACACGCTCCAACGGATTTCATCATTGAACCACTACCAAACCACCTATTCACTCGCGATACCTCTTGCTGGGTTTACGGCGGTGTGTCTATCAACCCTATGGCGAAACCGGCTCGTCAACGTGAAACCAACCATGTTCGTGCTATCTACCGCTGGCACCCAACATTCGCTGGTCAGGACTTCATTAAATACTTCGGTGACGACGAGAACATCAACTACGACAACTCAACAATCGAAGGCGGCGACGTATTGGTTATCGGCCGTGGCACAGTTCTTATCGGTATGTCTGAACGTACAACAGCGCAGGGTGTTGAACACTTAGCATCTGGCCTGTTCAAACACGGTCAAGCGAAGCAAATCATTGCAATGGAGCTACCTAAACACCGCTCTTGCATGCACCTGGATACAGTAATGACGCACATGAACGAAGACACCTTCTCTGTTTACCCAGAAGTTGTGCGTAAAGATGTTAAGTGCTGGAGCCTAACTGGCGATGAGTCTGGCGCCGTAAACGTGAAAGAGGAAGGCTACTTCGTTACTGCTATCGAGAAAGCACTTGGCGTAGACAAGCTAAACCTAATCACAACAGGTGGCGACAATTTCCACGCAGAGCGTGAACAGTGGAACGATGCGAACAACGTTCTAACCGTGAAACCTGGCGTAGTTATCGGCTACGAAGGCAACACTTACACCAACGAGAAATACGACAAAGCAGGCATCACTGTTCTACCTATCCCGGGTGATGAGCTAGGTCGTGGCCGTGGCGGTGCTCGCTGCATGAGCTGCCCAATCGAGCGTGATGGTATCTAAGTAAATAACGTGTCGGCAGGAGCCCAATCGCTCCTGCCCCTGCAGAGAGATTAAAGCAATGACTAAACAAACAGTAGTTGTAGCACTAGGCGGCAACGCCCTACTTCGTCGCGGTGAGCCGTTAGAAGCAGAAGTTCAGCGCCAGAACATTGAAATCGCGGTTAAGACCATTTCTCAGATTGCTCAAGAGTACAACGTAGTACTTGTGCATGGTAATGGCCCACAAGTTGGTTTACTGGCTCTACAAGGTCTGGAATACAAAAAGGTTTCTCCTTACCCACTTGATGTATTAGGCAGTGAGACTCAAGGCATGATCGGCTACATGCTGATGCAAGAGTTCAAAAACCAGATGCCAAACATCAACGCAACTTGCATGTTAACGCAAATGACGGTTGACCCGAATGACCCGGCATTTGCAGACCCGACTAAGCCTATCGGTCCTATTTACGAAGAAGCTGAAGCACGTGAACTGGCTGAGAAGTACCGCTGGACAATCAAACCTGATGGCCAACACTTCCGTCGCGTAGTTCCTAGCCCTCAGCCTACTGGCATCATCGAACACGAAGCGATCACTAAGCTTATCGACGAAGGCCATCTGGTTATCTGTACTGGCGGCGGTGGTATTCCGGTTAAGCGTGAAAACGGCAAGCTGGTTGGTGTTGAAGCGGTAATCGATAAAGACATGTCTGCTGCATTCCTGGCTAAACAGCTAGATGCAGATGCACTGCTTATCCTGACTGACGCTGATGCTGTTTACCTTGATTGGGGCAAACCAACTCAACATGCATTACGCAGCACTAACCCGAGCGAACTGGCTAAATATCAATTTGATGCTGGCTCTATGGGTCCAAAAATCGAAGCGTCATGTGAGTTCATCAAACAAGGCGGAAAAGTGGTTGGTATCGGCTCTCTAGAAGATGGCCTGCGCATCCTACAAGGCACTGCGGGCACCAATATCACTAAAGGTTAATTACTGTCGGAAGCTTGGAAAGGTCAGAAGCCTTATATCTCGTTGAATTAAAGAGGCTTCTGCTCCTCCAGCGGCGACAAAACTAAAACGAATAATCAATTTATTACTGCGCTTTCTACCCCTTACCCTGCAACCAGAAAGCGCCCACTAATAAGAAGGAAAACATCATGGCTTTCAACCTACGCAACCGTAACTTCCTAAAACTATTAGACTTTACTCCACGTGAAATCCAACACCTACTGGACCTTTCTGCGGAGCTTAAAAAAGCGAAATACAACGGCTATGAGCAACCTCGCCTAAAAGGCAAAAACATTGCTCTAATCTTCGAGAAAACGTCTACTCGTACTCGTTGTGCATTTGAAGTTGCAGCCTTTGACCAAGGCGCTCAAGTTTCTTACTTAGGCCCATCTGGTTCTCAAATCGGTCATAAAGAGTCTATGAAAGATACTGCTCGCGTTCTTGGCCGCATGTATGACGGCATTGAGTACCGCGGCTTTGGCCAAGAAATCGTTGAAGAGCTAGGCGCGTACGCTGGTGTACCGGTATGGAATGGTCTGACTGATGAATTCCACCCGACTCAAATTCTGGCTGACTTCCTGACTATGATGGAGCACGGTCGCGGCAAACAACTACATGAAATCAAGTTTGCTTACCTTGGCGATGCGCGCAACAACATGGGTAACTCACTAATGGTTGGCGCAGCTAAGATGGGTATGGACATCCGCCTGGTCGCTCCTAAAGCATTCTGGCCAGAAGAAGAGCTCGTTGCTCAATGTCGCGAGATCGCTGAGGAAACTGGTGCGAAAATCACTATGACTGAAGATGTTCAAGAAGGCGTACAAGGTTGTGACTACCTATACACCGACGTTTGGGTATCTATGGGTGAAGCTAAAGAAGCATGGGCTGAGCGTATCAACCTAATGATGCCTTACCAGGTCAACATGGAGATGCTAAAAGCAACAGGTAACCCACATGTGAAATTCATGCACTGTCTGCCAGCATTCCACGGTGAAGATACCACGGTAGGCAAACAGCTTGCAGCGGAATACCCTCAGCTAAAAGACGGCGTAGAAGTCACTGACGAAGTGGTTGAGTCTAAACACTCTATCGTATTCGATGAAGCTGAAAACCGTATGCACACTATCAAGGCTGTCATGGTAGCGACACTAGGTGACTAATCACCACTGTTGCTGCTAATACTCAAAATAGTTGCTGCTGTAGCGAAATAACCAGACAGACGTTAACGTCGCTACAGTGGCAAATGTGAAGAGTATTCTGCAGGGGAATGCGGGTGGCATTCGGGAAGGAGCCTGAAATCCCCCTGAATAAAACCCGCATTTTTTTTCACACAGTTTGATACAAAACTGCCAACAAGGCGCCTTCAAGCAAGATCTCACAAAGGGTGAGAAAACAGAGCGAAAACATGCGAACTTCGCATAAAAATCCAATTTCTGGATACTTTTCGCAAACGCTTGCAAGGCGTTTTTTTGTACGTATAATCCTCCGCAATTTGTCTAAGGAGAACAAAAATGACTCGGCTAACATCCACCCAGCGCTGTTACAAAGCACGCCCGGAATCGGGGATGTTGTCTGTTTCTTTTTCTCCATTAATTCTATTTTGAAGCCTCCTATTTTTAGGGGGCTTTTTTTTGTCTGTAATCCTGATTCGAGACGAGGAAAACTGCTATGGCGCATTCGTTATTTAACAAGCACATCATCTCCATCCCAGAACTCAGCCGCGAAGAGTTAGAGCTGATTGTCGATACTGCGACAAGACTGAAAGCTGAGCCTAACCCAGAGTTACTGAAGAACAAGGTTGTTGCTAGCTGCTTCTTTGAACCTTCAACCCGAACACGTCTTTCATTCGAAACAGCCGTGCAACGTTTAGGTGGCACAGTGATTGGCTTTGATAATGGTGGTAACACTTCACTGGCGAAAAAAGGCGAAACTCTGGCTGACTCAGTGCAGGTAATCTCGTCTTACGTTGATGCCTTTGTAATGCGCCATCCTCAAGAAGGTGCTGCGCGTCTCGCATCTGAATTCTCTAACGGTGTACCAATTGTCAATGGTGGTGACGGTGCTAACCAGCACCCGACTCAGACGCTGCTTGATCTGTTCTCGATTCATGAGACCCAAGGGACTTTAGATAACCTTAATGTGGCATTTGTTGGTGACCTTAAATATGGCCGCACTGTCCACTCTCTGACTCAAGCACTCGCTAAGTTCGATAACGTACGTTTCTTCTTCATTGCACCTGACGCGCTGGCGATGCCAGATTACATCTGTGAAGAACTCGAAGAAGCAGGAATTAAGTTCAGCACTCACACCAATATCGAAGAGGTTGTTCCAGAACTAGACGTCCTCTATATGACTCGCGTACAGAAAGAGCGTTTCGATGAGTCTGAATATGCTCATATTAAGTCAGCATTTATTCTGACCGCGGAAACACTCAAAGAAGCGCGTGATAACTTGAAAGTCCTGCACCCGCTTCCACGTGTTGATGAAATCACGACTGATGTAGATAAGACCAAACACGCTTACTACTTCGAGCAGGCAGAAAACGGTGTTTACGCTCGCGAAGCCCTATTAGCCCTAGTTCTTAACGAAAACATTTAATAAGCAGGAGAGACATCATGGTGAAAGAAACTCAACTTCAGGTAGAAGCAATTCGCAACGGCTCTGTTATTGACCATATTCCTGCGCATATCGGTATTAAGATCCTAAAGCTTTTCAAAATGCACAAAGCTAATCAGCGCATCACAATTGGTCTGAACCTACCTTCCTCGGCTCTCGGCTCAAAAGATCTGATCAAGATTGAGAACATCTATCTGACCAAAGAGCAGGCTAGCCAACTGGCACTGTACGCACCAAAAGCGACAGTGAATCAGATTGAAGAGTATAAGGTCGTTAGCAAGCTTAACCTTACCCTGCCAGAAAGCATTGAGAGTGTCTTCGAGTGTCCGAACAGCAACTGTATTTCACACGGTGAGCCAGTGGAAAGTCACTTTAAAGTGCAGCAAAAACAGGAAAGCGTACAGCTAAAATGTCACTACTGTGAAAAAGTATTCTCTCGCGAAATCATGACCGAAGCTCGCTAAATTAGTCACCTCGCACCCTATCGATTTTTCTCAAAATCATTGCTGGATATTTATTCCCTATGCGGAATAAATATCCACACTTCAACAGAATTTCACACAATAAAACAGCCAAAAGACCAGTTGTTTGTTTGGCGATCTCTTTCACAATGCCACACAAAATTTGGTGTTAATCTATTCCTTAGACTAAAAATGAAATCACCAAAGAAGTGATTGCTCACGAATAGACAGCACTTATATGGAATTATGTGCTGGTAGCCGCATGGACGAATCGTATCCCTACGTCATGTTTTTTTGAGGAGTTCCCATGAGTGAAACTCTAACCTCGGCCACAGTTGATTACAGCGAAGATAAGACTCTGACTGCCGCCTGTAAACGCCTTCTTCAGCAGCAGAGCTTTAGTACCCAAAATGAACTGCGAGAAGCATTAGTTAGAATTGGTTTTGAGGGTATCAGCCAGTCAACTGTGTCACGACTGCTTTCGCAATTAGGCGTCGTGAAAGTCCAGAACGCTTGCGGTAAAAAGGTTTACTGCATAACGGTAGAAACCGCACCAGTGCGTGTTGAATCGTCTATTTCTTCACAAATAGAGTTCATTACTCACAACCAATCTATGGTCGTGGTTAAGACCCACCCGGGGAGTGCACAACTTGTGGCTCGCCTGGTTGATATTGATCCGCACACCGAGATTCTCGGAACCGTAGGTGGCAATGATACTGTGCTGGTTATTCCTAAAGATACCGACCATATTGATGCCTGCGAGCAAGTTGTCCGCGCTCGTTTAGGTGTGTCATAAACCTCTTTCTTATCCCACACCCCGAACTATCTGCTTTGGGGTGTGGAGACGGGTTCAAGAATATCGGCAATAATTCCATCCAGTTGAAACTTATTCGCGCTTTCTCGTGTCTGATTGAGTTAAAATGAATCAAATTTAACTTTGTGGCTGTTTTATGCGCGTCGTCTTATCTCTTTTCGTCTTATTGTTTTCTGTTATTTCAATGCCAGCGATGGCGTTGTTTGGTAATTCAAACTCTGCCCCAAGTTTTGGCCAGAACAACAATACTTTTGTCCCTGTCGACCAAGCCTTTCCTTTCAATTCTTATCAGCAGGGCGATCGCGTTTTCCTCGACTGGCAAGTCAAAGACGACTACTACCTGTACCAGCATCGTATCTCAGTCAGTGGCGAAAATGTCACTCTGGGCGATATTGAGATGCGCGATGGTGAACCCCATAAAGATGAGTTCTTTGGCGAAGTAAATATCTATACCACTCCACTGTTTGTCGAAGTTCCGCTGGCCAATTACCAAAATGGCGCGCGCCTTATCGTTCAGTATCAGGGTTGTGCCAAAGCTGGGTTTTGTTATCCACCTGAAACCCGTGTTATTGACCTGACAAGTTTTGACTTCCAGGACAGTGGCGCAGTTATCCCGCAACAGACAGCAACCACCACACCAGTTGAGCAAGCGACCGCTTCAACAACGGCAGTCAAGCCAGTCTCTAGCGAATCAAACTTAGCGGCCAGCCTGAGCGACAACTGGTGGACACCTGTTCTCTTTCTAGCTTTAGGTGTTGGCTTAGCCTTCACCCCTTGTGTTCTGCCTATGTACCCGATTCTGACCAGTATCGTTTTAGGTAGTGGCAAACTTAGTCATAGTCGAGCACTTGGTCTGGCATTTATCTATGTTCAGGGCATGGCACTGACCTACACCCTACTCGGGCTGGTCGTAGCCTCAGCAGGGATGCAGTTTCAGGCAGCAATGCAACACCCTTATGTTTTAATTGGTCTGAGTGTTCTCTTCGTCGCTCTTGCACTTTCGATGTTCGGCTTATACAGCCTGCAGCTACCTAGCTCAGTTCAAACCTGGCTTAACAACCTTAGTAATAAACAACAAGGTGGCAGCTCGTTAGGCGTGTTTGCAATGGGCGCAATTTCTGGTCTGGTTTGCTCTCCATGTACCACGGCCCCGCTTTCAGGTGCCCTGTTGTATGTAGCGCAAAGTGGCGACTTAGTGACTGGCGGTGTTGCACTTTATGCGCTGGCACTCGGTATGGGTATCCCACTGATGTTAGTGGCGGTATTTGGCAACAAATTGCTGCCAAAAGCGGGCAACTGGATGGATCGTGTGAAGACCCTGTTTGGTTTTGTTTTACTTGCCGCACCTATCTTCCTGCTTGAACGAATCTTACCTGAAGTATGGGCTACGGGCTTATGGTCAGCACTTGGTCTGGCAGCATTTGGCTGGCTATACCACGTCAAGAACTCACTGCCTTTCGGTGGCTGGAAACAGAGTGTAGTTGGCATCGTTGCGGTACTCGGCTTATTCGCTTCAGCTCAGCCTGCGCTTAATTACTACTTCGGTAATAGTGCCAGTGAACAGAAACAGAGTCAGATCGAATTTATCCGTATCGAGAATGTTACCCAACTAGAGCAACAACTCGCTCTGGCAAAACAAGCTGGAAAACCTGTAATGCTCGACTTCTATGCTGACTGGTGTGTGGCTTGTAAAGAGTTTGAGAAGTACACCTTCCACCAGCAGGACGTCGAATCACGACTGAAAAACTTTGTCCTGCTGCAGGCTGACGTAACACGTAATCAGCCTCAGGACATCGAGTTGCTAAAAGAGATGAACGTTTTAGGTCTGCCAACCATTGAGTTCTGGGATGCCAATGGAGAGTCTGTTTCAAACGCTCGCATCACCGGATTTATGGATGCGGAGACCTTTCTCAGCCATCTGAACAACCACCAGCTTTAAGCTCATCTTAGTGCCTCTGGTTTTACCAGGGGCATAGTTAAACGTGCCACTTAGCACTTCTTACATCGCATCTATATGCAATATCGCTAATAAAACCCGATACACTTCAGACTTTTAGCGCATAAATATTGTCCACACATGCAAAGATGTTAATAATTCTATTAACCAAACAGTCATAAGTAGTTAACGTCATGGATTCGACCTACACCATAATCATCGCTGATGATCACCCGCTGTTTCGCAATGCCCTGTTTCAATCTGTGCATATGGCGGTCAGTGGTGCGAATTTGCTTGAAGCAGATTCACTTGATGCTCTTCTTTCGTTACTGGCGAAAGGGGATGAGCCAGACTTACTACTTCTCGATCTAAAAATGCCCGGAGCTAACGGCATGTCTGGTCTGATCCAGCTGCGTGCAGAATACCCTGATTTACCAATTGTGGTTGTCTCAGCCAGTGAAGAACCTGCAGTCGTGACCCAAGTGAAGAGTCATGGTGCATTTGGTTTCATTCCTAAATCGAGCGACATGCGTGAATTGGTGAGCGCTTTAAACCAAGTGCTTAATGGCGAACCCTTCTTCCCAGAAGGCTCTATCACTAACAATGCTGCCTGTAATGATTTAGCTGAGAAAATTGCCACTTTGACACCTCAACAGTACAAGGTTCTTGGAATGTTATCTGATGGTTTGCTAAATAAGCAGATTGCTTATGAATTAAATGTTTCAGAAGCAACAATAAAAGCTCATATGACCGCGATCTTCAGAAAGTTAGGTGTAAAAAATAGAACTCAAGCAGTTATTTTGCTCCAACAGCTAGAATCAGAAGCTTAATTCACACTTACATAACACTAACGGCACCGATTTTTTGCTAAAATGCTTTTATCAGGCAACAATCTGATTTACCCCTCTGTTCACTAACTCTGGGAGTACTTCTCTTGCTAAGCATTTTAATCACCCAATTTGTCGTCCTATGGGCGGTCATTGATCCAATCGGTTCGGTGCCCGTTTATCTCTCTCAAACTCAGCACCTAACCGCAAAGCAGCGTCGTCTAGTCGCACTTAAAGCGGTTGCTATTGCAGCCGGTGTATTACTCTTCTTCCTCGTAGCAGGCCAATTGTTACTCGAAGCAATGCAGATCCCCCTACCGGCATTTCAAGCGGCTGGCGGACTGGTACTACTGCTGTTTGCCTTAACCATGATTTTCGGTGAATCCAAGCCAGAGCAAGAAACCAAGTTATCTGAAGAAGTAAGCCACTCCGACTTAGCCGATCTGGCCGTCTATCCACTGGCTATTCCTTCCATCGCCTCGCCAGGGGCAATGATGGCAATCGTCATGCTGACAGATAATCACCGCTATGCTGTTGTTGATCAGAGTATTACCGCCGCAGTGATGGTCGCTGTACTGGTTATCACTCTGCTGCTGTTGCTAGGCGCGACACATATTCAAAAATGGATTGGTAACGTTGGTGCTGCCATCATCAGTCGAGTAATGGGGCTGATTCTGGCGGCTGTAGCAGTCAATAATCTGCTGATGGGGATCAAAGATTTCTATCTTGGATAGAAAAATTCGCCTGGTCTGAGTCGAAAACGTTAGACTTTAGGCTAATTTAACACAACGTTAACATCACATAATTATCACTAATTCCTTTAAGCGCCTTATTTTTAGGCGCTTTTTGTTTTTCATGCCCCGACTAAAGTTGAAAAGAGTTCTTGCCCCACCCTTGCTAGTGTAGATATTGAAACATTTTCTTAACAACAAAACCAATCGTAAGGAGGCGGCAATGGCGTTTGAAAGTCAAGATAAAGCCAAAGCCTATTGGGATAAGAACGTAAAACTGATGATCAACCTAATGGTGGTTTGGTTTGTCGTTTCTTTTGGCTGCGGCATCTTATTTGTCGACGTACTTAATCAATTTCAACTAGGTGGTTACAAGCTGGGCTTCTGGTTCGCACAGCAAGGGTCCATCTATACCTTCCTAGGTATTATTTTCTACTACGCGTGGAAAATGCGCCAAATTGACCGTGAATTCGGCGTAGATGAGTAAGGAGTAACTCAGATGGATTTGAAAACTATCACTTACCTCGTTGTTGGTGCGACCTTTATCCTTTACATCGGTATTGCGATTTGGGCACGTGCTGGATCAACTAAAGAGTTCTATGTTGCAGGCGGTGGTGTAAACCCAATCGCTAACGGCATGGCAACAGCAGCGGACTGGATGTCAGCAGCATCATTTATCTCTATGGCTGGTCTGATCGCCTTTATGGGTTACGGCGGTTCCGTATTCCTAATGGGTTGGACAGGCGGTTACGTACTTCTAGCACTTCTACTTGCACCTTACCTACGTAAGTTCGGCAAGTTTACTGTACCAGAGTTCGTAGGTGAGCGTTTCTACTCAAACGCGGCACGTATCGTGGCGGTTGTTTGTCTTATCATCGCGTCGGTAACTTACGTTATCGGTCAGATGAAAGGTGTTGGTGTTGCGTTCGGTCGTTTCCTAGAAGTTGATTACTCTACTGGTCTTCTGATTGGTATGTGTATCGTATTCATGTACGCAGTAATGGGCGGCATGAAAGGGATTACTTACACGCAGATTGCTCAATATTGCGTACTCATTTTAGCTTACACTATTCCAGCAATCTTTATCTCTCTGCAGTTAACTGGTAACCCTCTACCTCAGATTGGTCTGGGTAGTACTATCCAAGGCACCGATGTGTATCTGCTCGACAGGCTCGACCAGGTGGTGACCGAACTCGGATTTAGTGAATACACCACGCAAGTCCGTGGCGATACACTGAACATGTTCGTTTACACTATGTCACTAATGATCGGTACTGCAGGTCTACCGCACGTAATCATCCGTTTCTTCACTGTACCTAAGGTTCGTGACGCACGTACATCAGCAGGTTGGGCTCTAGTCTTCATCGCTATCCTATACACTACTGCTCCTGCAGTATCTGCAATGGCTCGTCTAAACCTAATGGATACTGTTAACCCAGCTCCAGGTCAGCACCTTGCTTATGATGAGCGTCCAGACTGGTTCAAGAACTGGGAGAAAACAGGTCTACTTGGTTTCGAAGATAAGAACGGCGATGGCAACATCCAATACACTTCTAGCGCAGCAACGAATGAGCTAAAAGTTGACCGTGACATCATGGTACTGGCTAACCCTGAGATTGCGAAGCTACCAAACTGGGTAATCGCTCTAGTGGCAGCAGGTGGTCTGGCAGCGGCACTTTCAACCGCAGCAGGTCTATTGCTGGCGATATCCTCCGCGATATCACATGACTTAATCAAAGGCGTTATAAATCCGAATATATCTGAGAAGAAAGAACTGCTCGCCAGTCGAATCTCCATGGCGGTGGCGATTGCAGTGGCTGGTTATCTGGGCCTCAACCCGCCAGGCTTTGCAGCAGGTACGGTAGCACTGGCCTTCGGTCTGGCCGCATCGTCCATCTTCCCTGCACTGATGATGGGTATCTTCAGCAAAGGTATCAACAAAGAAGGTGCAATCGCAGGTATGGTTGCGGGTATCAGTATCACTCTATTCTACGTATTCCAGCACAAAGGAATCCTATTTGTCGCTGACTGGAAATACCTGGAAAGCTGGGGTAGCAACTGGTTCCTAGGCATCGAGCCAAACGCATTTGGTGCAATTGGTGCGGTATTTAACTTCCTAGTAGCGTTCGCGGTATCGAAAGTAACAGCTGAAACTCCACAAGAGGTTAAAGATCTGGTTGAACACGTACGTGTACCAGCAGGTGCTGGCGGCGCTGTTGACCACTAAAATCTAATCTAAACCACAAAAGCCCCATCTGGGGCTTTTTTATTCGCTTAACTTATTCTAATAATTAAAGATTCTCTGAACAGTCGCAAGGACGTATACCAGTGCCATTGATTCTATGTTCAGAGATTACGCAGAAAAAATCGCTTAGAACAAGGCAAAGATTGCAGCAAGCTAGTTGCTCTACCTTCTAAATCTTTAACGCAGTTATTAGCGATTTTAACCAGTAAGAATGAACAGATAATTGATGGAACTAGTATTTTATGTTCAAAAACAAGCACTTTCTGATTGCATTATTGATCGCCCCTATTCTTTCTCTGATTGCCTACTTTGGGACAGATATGGCACTGAGTGAAAAACCTCACGCGGCTAAAGAAGGGGAAACATATAAGCTGGCAGCCAAATCTAACTGTCGCTATACCAGTGGACTATGTGATATGACCAACGGCGATTTTAAGGTGCAGTTCCGCTCTGAAAAACTCACAGCGCAGGGACTAGATCTATCACTAAAAGCCGCTTACCCGCTCGATGGTGTAAAACTATCATTGGTTAATGGACAAGATCAGGATGCCCAGCCAATTGACATGCAACCTGCCGACAGCAGCGGTAAACAGTGGATGATTTCACTGCCTAAGCCTCAATCAGAAGAGAGTTGGTTAAGAGTAGCAATTCAGTCGAGCGGCACTCTTTACTATGGAGAAACACAGACTGCGTTTGTGAAGTACGAAACGTTATTTACCGACGAAAAGTAAATCCTGTAAGTGCCTTATCTGAGTTCAATGGAATAAAGACAAGTTGTGAATATCCTCAGCCGATACTAGTTTCTAGTGTCGGCTGTTTTCTTTATATTACCTTATAAAATCTATGGTTGAGAATTACCTCTTAATTGATAATAATTATCATTATCTTAATTATCGAGGTAACTATGGACAGCAGTAACGCAATCTACAACGCCTTCTTTAAAGCGCAAGATCGATTTCTCAATACCTATACGCCCAACGGATTTGAGCCAGATGTGATTCACGACTACATCCATTGGGGCATGGTGCTGTCTTCCAACTATGAGCATCAGGCGGAACATGAAAACCTTCTGCTGTGCGAGCTGTTTTTGCGCCAAGTCTATTTCCATCTGCTTGATGCTATTCAAGATCCCACTCGTAGCAGAATCTTTCGCCGTGTTTGCCTCGACTCAATACACACTCCGCTGATTAGCCTCAAACGCTACTACTACCAATTTGAGCACGGCGACGTGCAATTTCTATTATTACAACAACAACTACGTCTAATCCAGACACCACTCGATTAAACAAAGGAACCTACTATGACCGACGCATTCCGTATCGAAGCGGACAGCATGGGCGAAGTAAACGTCCCTGCCACAGCTTTGTATCAAGCCCAAACTCAGCGCGCAGTCGATAACTTCTCTTTCAGTAAACATACCATGCCAGCAGGCTTTGTTCAGGCACTAGCACACATTAAGCAAATCGCAGCATTAACTAATGCTCAGCTTGGTTTGCTAGAAGGTGATATTGCCAATGCTATTGCAGATGCTGCTCAAAGCATTATTGACGGCAAGCATTTAGAGCAGTTTCCCATCGATGTGTTCCAGACGGGTTCTGGAACAAGCTCAAATATGAATAGCAATGAAGTCATTGCAACGTTGGCTTCTCAATACCTTGGCGGAGTGGTGAGCCCTAATGATCACGTCAACATGGGACAAAGCAGTAATGATGTTGTACCAACTGCGATTCAGATAAGCTCGGCCCTTGCGATAGAACAGCAGCTGCTTCCAGCTCTCACCCACCTGAGCCAAACACTAGAGACGAAGAAAGAGCAACTAAAAGACGTGGTGAAAACAGGTCGTACGCATCTTATGGATGCAATGCCAATTACGTTCGCTCAAGAGCTTGGTGGTTGGCAATTCCAAATCGAGCATGCGAAACTAGCGATTGAGCACGTATTACCAGCCGTAAAAGCGCTCGCTCAGGGCGGTACTGCTGTCGGTACAGGCATCAATGCCGATCCTCGTTTCGCTGAACTGTTTGCCAGTAACCTAACACAATCTACCCATGTCGATTTCTCTTCAAGCAAAGATTTCTTCTTCAACCTCAGCAGCCAAGATGCCATCGTTGCCCTTTCAGGACAGCTAAAGACGACTGCCGTTGCTCTAATGAAGATCGCCAATGATCTTCGTTGGATGAATTCAGGGCCATTGGCAGGTTTGGGGGAAATCGAGCTAGAGGGCTTACAGCCAGGATCTTCCATCATGCCAGGCAAAGTAAACCCGGTGATTCCCGAAGCAGCGGCTATGGCCTCTGCACAAGTGATTGGCAATGACGCGACAATCACGATTGCTGGTCAATCAGGTAACTTCCAGCTTAACGTAATGTTGCCAGTCATTGCGCACAATATCCTGGAAAGCATCGAACTACTTGCGAATAGCGCAACGGCTTTAGCAGATAAAGCCATCGCCACTTTTGAAGTGCGCCAAGGCAACCTTGATATTGCATTAGCGAAAAACCCAATCTTAGTGACAGCTCTTAACCCTGTGATTGGCTATCTTAAAGCGGCGGAAATTGCGAAAAAAGCCTATCAGCAAGGCCGTGCAATCATTGACGTCGCTGAAGAGGAAACCGAGTTAGAGCGTGCCACACTAGAGAGGTTACTCGACCCAGCTAAGCTAACTCTGGGCGGCGTTGCAGAATAAACTTGATTCGAGAGGCCTCCACTCAGAGGCCTCCTTCTAAGCAACCCGATTGAGAACGGATCTAAGCTTGAGCGGTTTAACTGGCTTAGGAATAAAACTAAACCCATTCGACTTAATGCCATCAAGCATATCGTCGGTACGATCAGCACTAATGATGACACCAATAAAGCTGTCGCCTAAACGCAATCGGCACTGTTGCAGGACCTCTAGTCCGGTTCGGCCATTATCGAGACGATAGTCAGACAGAATCACATCAGGCACCCAATGTTCATCAATCAATTGCAAGCTACCCACCAGGTCAACGGCAGTCCGCACATCACAACCCCAACGACCAAGTAAGTTTTCCATACCAACCAGAATATCCTGCTCATTGTCGACACACAGAACCCTGAGATGGCTAAGGTCAGATGCAACGGTAGTAACGCTCTCTTTAACTGGCGCTAACGCTTCTTCGCTACGGTCTAAAGTAATCGAGAACACGCTACCCTGACCAGGCCAAGAACGCATAGTGATTTGATGACCAAGTACATGAGCAATCCCTTTCGAGATTGCCAAACCAAGGCCAAGCCCCTGATCGGATCGCACCTGACTGCCGCGGTTAAACTCTTCGAAGATCTCTTGTTGCTTATCTTCATCGATCCCCATACCGTTGTCCCAGACATCGATCCTCGCTTTACCGCCAACACGTTTCACCCCAAGCACCACTTTTCCTCTCGGGCTATAACGGAATGCATTGGTCAAAAAGTTCTGCACAACCCGACGCAGTAATTTAGGGTCCGATTGAACCAACAGCTGACTCGGAATCATGGAGAACTCAATTCCCTGTTGCTTGGCAAGCGCACTAAATTCAGCATTGAGGTTAGACAGAACATCATTGATGGCAAAGCCGTGGACGTTGATATCCAGTTTGCCCGACTCGAGGCGTGAAATATCAAGTAGATCACCAATCAAGTCTTCTGCTGCGCCTAAAGCACTTTCAATATGTTTGGATAGCTGTTTGGTTTCCGGCTCGTTAGCAACTTCTGAAAGTGAAGAGGCAAAGAGTCGCGCTGCATTGAGTGGTTGCATCAAATCGTGACTGACCGCCGCCAAGAAACGGGATTTAGATTGAGACTCGTGTTCCGAACGCTGAGTCGCTGACACCAACTTTTTATTCAGTTGTTCCAGTTCTTTAGTTCGCTCCTGAACTCGCTCCTCCAGACTCTCGTTGGCATCTTTTAGCGCCTGCTCGGCATCGCGGAATACGGTGATATCAGTAAAACTCATTACAAACCCACCGCCAGGCATTGGATTACCCTGAACCTCAATAACCCGCCCATCAGGACGCACTCGCGATGATGTATGACGAGTACCTTGTTCTAAATGGAATACACGGCGGCGAACATGTTGTTCAGGGTCGCCCGGGCCACATAATCCCTGTTCCGCATTATGACGAATCACATCGGCTATTGGTCTACCGACCTGAATCAAGCCCGCAGGGAATGTAAACAATTCGAGATAGCGCTGGTTCCATGCCACCAGCCTTAGCTGTTTATCGACAACAGCAATGCCCTGACCGATATGTTCAATTGCACCCTGCAACAACCCTCGGCTGAAGTCATACAGCTCTGAAGCTTCATCAACAATAGTCGCCACTTCTTCCAACTGCATGTTGCGCCCCTGCAGAGCAGAAGTTAGTACTAACTTTGCCGATGAGGCACCAAACACACCGGCTAGTACACGCTCTGTGTGACGTATCAGTGTCGAGGGAGCTTGTTGATTGGGTAGCATGGTCTCGCGCTGCTGCTGCCAATACTGTCTGAATGCATTACGAACCCTTTGTCGGCCAACAAAACGTGAGGCGAGCATTTCCAGTTCACCAACCGTCACGCGGCTTTGGTACAGACTCATGTTCTCACTTTCTGGTAATGGGGTACCAACGAAAGAAGCGGACTGTAAACGCTCACTGAGGCTAGCGCGAGTAAACAGCGACACGACTACGTAACACAGGGCGTTAAGGGAAATACTCAGTAATATTCCCCAGTCCGAGTTGGTTACGTCCCAATTCTGCAGTAACTGCGGCGGCGTGATCAGCCACAGCAGCAAGTTGCTGTCCGCACTGCCGGCCAGCATATCGGTCTGACTCATTAGGGTTATCAGCCACACAGTAAAGCCGACCGCTAATCCGACATAGACACCTTTACGATTGCCCTGACGCCAGTACATCCCCCCTAACAGCGCCGGAGCGAATTGGGTAATTGCGGCAAATGAGAGGAATCCGATTGCTGACAGTGAGTGAATACTTCCTAACGCCTGATAGAATGCCCACGCACCAAGCAGTAGGAGCAAGATCAATCCACGACGAATAACCAACAGTAAACCAGAAAAATGGCGATGATTACGCTGAGACAGACGCATCCTACGCAGCAACAGTGGCATGACTAAGTCATTGGATACCATGATTGCCAATGCGATTGTCGAGACAATAACCATCCCACTGGCAGCAGATGTACCACCTAAGAACGCCAACAACGCGACGTCCTGAGCACCGACCGCCATCGGCAAGCTAATCACGTAGGTATCCGGGCTGGCGTTGCTCAACAGAGATTGCCCAACCCAAGCGATAGGCAGAACAAACATTCCCATTAAGATCAGGTAAACAGGGAACAGCCAGCGGGCAGTATGCAGATCTTGAGCACGTTCGTTTTCTACTACCATAGTGTGGAACTGACGCGGCAGACAGACAATCGCCAGCATAGTCAGAACAGTATGGATCAGTAATGTAGGAATATTCGGTGACTGATAAGTCTGGCGAGCGATCTCAACCAGTTCAACATCACTGCGATTAACGGCCAGAAAAAGGATAAACAGACCAACGGCGAGAAAGGCCACCAGCTTGATAATCGATTCAAACGCGATTGCCATCATCATACCGCGGTGGTGCTCGGTATTATCGATATGGCGGGTACCAAACAGCATGGTAAACACCGCGAGTGCAACGACGACAAACCATGAGACATCAAAGCCCGAGCCTTCAAATTGCGCAGGCAAATCCGGAGCGATGATCTCTAAGCCCATGGTGATACCACGTAGCTGCAGAGCAATATAAGGAAGAATACCGGCGACAGCAATGAGGGTCACGACTACTGCCAAGCCTTGCGACTTACCGTAACGGGCGGCGATAAAGTCGGCTATTGAGGTGATATGCTCGCGTTTAGCCGTAATGATAAGCCTGGCAAGAATACGCCAACCGAGAGTGAATACCAGAATCGGGGCAATATAGATGGGCAGGAACGACCACGGGTTGCTACTCGCCTGACCCACCGTGCCATAGAAGGTCCATGAGGTACAGTAAACCGCAATTGACAAACTGTAGACCCAAGGTCGCCACTTGGCTAACCAGGAGTGTTGTTTATCGCCGTACCAGGCAATGAGAAACAGCAAACCGAGATACAACAGTGATACGGTGATCACGAGCCAACCCTGCATCAGATATCCTTATCCATTTTTGTCCATGTCGTTTGCTTTACTCATAAAACAAAAAACCTCTTCATATTGAAGAGGTTTCATTAAACTCATTAAAGCATCTGAACTCAATCAGCTAGGCCTAATTCTGTGCTTTGGGCTCCGCTTTCACTACATCGCTAACAACATGAGCTTGCGGTTCAACTTTAATAAACAGCGCCAGAACGCCCATTACCGCCATTGCCCAGAAGACATTTGCTCCCCAGTGCTCATAGCCCCAACCACTCAATGTGGTCATTAATGCAATAAAGGCTCCTAACGGAATAGCGTTGTACAATGCTTGCAGAGCGACCATTTTACGCTGCTCTGAATGCTGAATATATTGAATAGCTGCAATATGCGCGATCGCGAATGTCACGCCATGCAGCAACTGAATAGCTACCAGTGCAAGCAGTGCTGTAGTAGAAGCAGTGAGTCCCCAACGAACAACCACACCTAATGCTGCAACGACAAACAGCGCACGTAAACTCCAGCCAGAGAACAGACGCTTACTTAAAGCGAATACCGCTACCTCTGCCGCAACACCCAAACTCCACAGATAACCGATAATGTCTTCCGAGTAACCCGCCCCTTTCCAGTAAATAGAACTAAAGCTGTAGTAAGCAGCATGACTACCCTGAATTAAGGCGACCAGCACGAGGAACTTAATCACTGGTAGTTCACGCAGCAGCTCTGTTAGTTTCGGACGCTCAGCATCGTGCTCAGAAGTCGTCACTGGCATCGGGTTGATGCTGCGAGCCGAGAAGATTAATGCGGCAATCACCCCGGCTAGCGCGGTATAGAGAATCATATCAGAGCCGTACTGAGCAACCAGATAACCCACCACCGTAGAACCTGCGATAAATGCTAACGAACCCCAAAGACGCGTGCGGCCATAATCAAGCATTTTAAGACGCGCATAGTAGTTAGCCATTGCATCTGACAACGGAACCACAGGACCACAGCAAAGGTTAAACAGCACAGTCGCCAGCGCCATTAACCAGAAGCTTCCTCCAGTGAAAAAGTGGAAGCCGACAAACAGGATAGAAGCAAAGCTCAGCCAGCGTAATGCCGGCATTAAGTGCTCGACTTTATGAATCCGCGGCGTCAGTACCATGTTCGCTACGCAGCGAGTCGCAAAACCGATACCTACTAACAAACCGATGTCAGTTGCTGAAACGCCCTGCTCTTCAAACCATAGAGCCCAAAACGGCAGGTAGACACCGTAGGCAAAAAAGAAGCCGACAAAATACTGGGAAATCCAGCCATATGGAGAAGGGGTTAGCATTTAAACCTCGGAATGCATCAAAAAGGGCAAGGTATTATCGTTTGCTCTGCGCGGAATAAAAAGGGAAGAATTATCACAACTGAGTTTCCCTATTGTCATAACAAAGAGCTGCTTATCCCTTCAGATACGACCAAAGTCGTCTGGCGCAATTGTCAAAATATTGCACACTAAGCAGATGTAGAGATCGCATGAGTCAGTCGCTATGCCAGATAAGTTCAATATGCACTCCCCGCCCTTTGACCGTTTAGACCCTGAGCAGCAGAACAAACTGCGCAGTTCATTAGACGTGGCCTACTTTCGTGCCAAAGAGACCCTGCTTCAGCCCGGGATAGCCAGTCAACACCTACATATACTTATCAAAGGTGCGGTAGAAGAACGCTCGCAAGACGACAAAGAGATCTTTGCCCATTACGCTAATGATGACCTGTTTGACGTACGCGCTCTGTTTGAAGAGAGTGTCAAACACAGATACGTAGCCCTGGAAGATACCCTCTCCTATCTGCTGCCTAAGTCTGTCTTCCTTGAGCTATACAACGAAAATGGTCAGTTTGCGGCCTACTTCGATAACAACCTCGCGCGTCGTCAGGAGCTCATTGAAGCCGCGCAGCAGCAGCAAAATCTGGCAGAATTTATTCTGACTAAAGTCGACAGTGACATTTATCATCCACCCATGCTGCTCTCACCAGAACAACCGCTTAATGAGGTCACTCAGACTCTGAAACAGAACGGTATTGATTCGGCCTTAGTACGCCTCAATGATGACGATGAGCGACTTGTGGAAGATCCTCATTCACTCCCTTACGGCATCATTACCCGAACCAATATGCTCCACGCGGTCATGCTGGAAGGACACCCGCTTGATACTCCTGTTGGCGAGATAGCAACCTTTCCCGTTATTCATGTCGAGAACGGAGAATTTCTGTTCAATGCGATGATCAAAATGACGCGTAATCGAATGAAGCGCGTGATGGTATCCGATGGTAAAGAAGCGGTCGGCATGCTGGATATGACTCAGATTCTGAGTGCTTTCTCAACCCATTCGCATGTACTGACACTGAGCATTGCCCGCTCTTCGAGTATTGAAGAGTTAGCGCTGGCTTCGAACCGCCAGCGTCATCTGGTCGAAAGCTTACTCAATAACGGTATTCGTACTCGTTTTATCATGGAGCTTATCTCAGCGGTTAATGAACAGATCATTGAAAAAGCCTTTGAACTGATTGTTCCTCCCGCCCTTCACGACCAGTGCTGTCTGGTTGTTTTAGGCTCAGAAGGGCGTGGAGAACAGATCCTGAAAACCGACCAGGATAACGCGCTAATTATTAAAGATGGAGTGACCTGGCATCAGTGTGAAGCAGTCATGGAGCAATTAACTCACACCTTACAACAGCTAGGTTACCCACTCTGCCCTGGCAATGTGATGGTCAACAACCCTAAATGGGTTAAGACTCAGGAAGCATGGAAAAACACCATTACTGTCTGGTCTAAACCTAACTCGGCTGAACAGGTGATGGATTTAGCGATCTTCACTGATGCTCACGCCGTCGCAGGTAACAAATCACTGCTGGAGCCGATCACTGAACATTTGAAACAGACAATGTTTAATAACATGCTGGCGCTGCAAGATTTCTCTCGCCCGGCACTACAGTTCTCCCTGCCATTAACTCTGTTTGGTAACGTTAAGAAAGATAAACAGGGAGTCGATGTCAAAAGTGGTGGTATTTTCCCGATTGTGCATGGCATCCGTACACTCGTGCTGGAGTATGGCATCGAAGAAAAAAATACTTTCGAACGTATTGAAGCTCTGCGTAACAAACGGATTCTCGAACCAGACACTGCAGACAACCTCAGCGAAGCGCTCAAGTTACTGTTTAAACTGCGCTTAAATCAGCAATTGAGCAACCAGCACAGCCACAACCGCATTGACCTCAGTCAGATAGACCGCACCGAGCGCGATTTATTACGCCACAGCTTACATGTAGTGAAAAAGTTTAAGCAGTTCTTGGGCTATCATTATCAGATAAGAGATTAAGGTGTCGCGATGAACTGGTTAATGCGCCGCTATTGGTATTACAAACTTAAAGGCTCTCCTTATCAGCCTCTATTTGCCTCGGTTAAGAAAGGCGAATATGTCTCGCTCGACTGCGAAACCACCAGCCTGGATCCTAACCGTGCAGAGCTTGTTACTATTGCGGCAACCAAAATCATCGACAATCGTATTATCACCAGCAAACCGTTTGAGGTGCGTTTACGAGCTCCTCAGTCTCTTGATTCTGGTTCGGTAAAAATCCATAAAATACGCCATCAGGATCTGGTCGATGGTATTGATGAAAAACAGGCTCTAATCCAGTTACTGGAGTTTATTGGTAATCGACCTCTGGTTGGTTACCACATTCGCTACGACAAAAAAATTCTCGACCTGGCCTGCCAGAAACAACTTGGATTTCCGCTGCCAAATCCTCTAATTGAGGTCAGCCAGATTTACCATGATAAGTTGGAAAAACATCTCCCCAACGCCTATTTCGACCTCAGTCTGGACGCAATTTGTCGCCACTTAGATCTGCCAATGCAAGATAAGCATGATGCACTGCAGGATGCGATCTCCGCCGCATTAGTCTTTGTGCGCCTGACAAAAGGTGATCTACCTAGTCTTAGTTTACCCTACAGAAGCTAGTATAAAGACATTACATCAGTCCCATTTTCAAACATAGATCGCTAATTTTTAAGCAGATTTCTTCCTATCATCCTAAAGTCTAATTGTCGAATCTACTCCTGTGATTGAAAGTTATAGGCATAAGGATTTTACAACGTCGGGGTCAGGTGACCTCATCGTTTTAAACGGACACTTGCTCAATTCATAACGAATTAGGCAACAAGGAGATCAGCAATGAGTGAAGCCCATATTTATCCGGTTAAAGAGAACATCAAGAAAAACACACACGCGGATAACGATACTTACCAAGCCATGTACCAACAATCTGTAACAGACCCTGTTGGCTTCTGGAGTGAGCACGGCAAAATCGTCGATTGGATCAAGCCATTTACTCAAGTTAAAAACACCTCTTTCGACACTGGTCACGTAGACATTCGTTGGTTCGAAGACGGTACTCTCAACGTTTCTGCTAACTGTATTGACCGCCATCTGGCTGAGCGCGGTGATGACGTTGCTATCATCTGGGAAGGTGATGATCCAAACGATGACAAAACACTAACGTTCAAAGAGCTGCACAAAGAAGTGTGTGAGTTCTCTAACGCACTTAAAGAGCAAGGTGTACGTAAAGGTGATGTTGTTTGTCTTTACATGCCAATGGTGACTGAAGCAGCGGTTGCTATGCTTGCCTGTACCCGTATCGGTGCGGTTCACACTGTGGTATTTGGTGGTTTCTCACCAGAAGCACTTTCTGGTCGTATTATCGATTCTGACGCTAAAGTGGTGATTACTGCTGACGAAGGCGTTCGTGGCGGTCGCGCGGTTCCACTGAAGAAAAACGTTGATGAAGCTCTGACTAACCCAGAAGTAAAAACCATCGAAAAAGTCATCGTAATGAAGCGCACTGGCGGTGATATTGACTGGCACGAGCATCGCGATGTTTGGTGGCATGAAGCAACAGCGAATGTTTCTTCAGACTGTCCACCAGAAGAGATGAAAGCAGAAGATCCACTGTTCATCCTTTACACATCTGGTTCTACTGGTAAGCCAAAAGGTGTTCTACACACAACGGGTGGTTACCTAGTGTATGCCGCGATGACGTTCAAATACGTATTTGACTACCAGCCAGGTGAAACTTTCTGGTGTACGGCAGATGTGGGTTGGATCACTGGCCACACTTACCTTATCTACGGACCACTGGCAAACGGTGCGAAAACTATCCTGTTTGAAGGTGTGCCAAACTACCCAAGCACTAGCCGCATGAGCGAAGTGGTTGATAAGCATCAGGTAAACATTCTATACACTGCTCCGACAGCAATTCGTGCTCTGATGGCGAAAGGTAACGAAGCCGTAGAAGGCACCTCTCGTAGCAGCCTGCGTATCATGGGTTCGGTAGGTGAACCAATTAACCCAGAAGCGTGGGAGTGGTACTACAAAACTATCGGTAACGAGAACTCGCCAATCGTTGATACCTGGTGGCAAACAGAAACAGGCGGCATCCTTATCGCACCACTTCCAGGTGCAACGGATCTAAAACCTGGTTCGGCAACTCGTCCATTCTTCGGTGTTCAACCTGCTCTTGTTGATAACATGGGTAACATCATCGAAGGTGCAACGGACGGTAATCTGGTTATTCTTGACTCATGGCCTGGTCAGATGCGTACTGTTTACGGTGACCATGACCGCTTTGAGCAAACTTACTTCTCTACCTTTAAAGGTATGTACTTCACGAGTGACGGTGCTCGTCGCGATGAAGATGGTTACTACTGGATCACAGGTCGTGTCGATGACGTACTGAACGTATCAGGTCACCGCATGGGTACTGCTGAGATTGAATCAGCGCTGGTTGCTCACGATAAGATTGCAGAAGCAGCGATTGTGGGTATCCCACACGATATCAAAGGTCAGGCAATCTACGCTTACATCACGCTAAATGATGGTGAGTTCCCAAGTGCAGAGCTACATGCCGAAGTGAAGAACTGGGTACGTAAAGAGATCGGTCCGATTGCAACACCAGACGTACTACACTGGACAGATTCACTACCTAAGACTCGCTCAGGTAAGATCATGCGTCGAATTCTACGTAAGATTGCAACTGGCGATACCAGTAACCTTGGTGATACATCGACACTGGCAGACCCAAGTGTTGTTGATAAGCTCATTGCAGAGAAAGCAGAGCTAGCGTAACACCAAAACCACCTCCCCCTTAATAACAAAGCCGTCACATCGTGGCGGCTTTGTCGTTTTCTGCGCTAGACAGCGTACTTTTAACCGCTTCAATCGAACAAAAAATGTTACCTCGGTTACAAAAACAGACGACCAAGGTGGGAGATTAGACCAGTAAATTGCTGCGATTTGCGCTGAATTGGCTATAATCTGGGTCTATTTCAAAGATCCAGCAATGTTTTTGACAAAATTAGCATGCTGAATCAGCGATAATATGGGAATATTCCAGTTCATATCATGAAGTAGGAAGATGGCAGCATAATGACAGCAAAATCACGCATTCTTGTCTTAAATGGTCCAAATCTAAACCTGTTAGGTCTACGCGAGCCCGCACATTATGGCTCTTCGAGCCTGACACAGATTGTTGATACCTTAACCAAGCAAGCTCACGAAGCAGGCGTTGAACTCCAACACCTTCAATCGAACCGTGAATATGAACTGATCGAAGCTATTCATGCTGCTTACGATAATGTCGACTTTATTATCATCAACCCGGCAGCCTTCACTCACACCAGTGTGGCTCTGCGTGATGCACTACTCGGCGTCGCTATCCCATTTATCGAAGTACATCTATCAAATGTACATGCACGTGAGCCTTTCCGTCACCACTCTTATCTATCAGATAAGGCTGAAGGCGTGATTTGTGGCTTAGGTGCACAAGGTTACGAATTCGCTCTGTCTGCTGCACTTAACAAGTTGCAGACAAAGTAACTTAATTACTATCAAAGTAAATAAACACTCTGCAGCTCACTTTGAGCTGTCTTATTCACAAGATAAAAGAGAAAGAAAAGATGGATATCCGTAAAATCAAGAAGCTTATCGAGTTAGTAGAAGAGTCTGGCATTGCTGAGCTAGAAATCTCTGAAGGTGAAGAGTCGGTACGCATCAGCCGTAACGGCACTGCAGCGCCTGCGCCAGTTCAATATGCAGCAGCACCTGCTCCTGTAGCGGCTGTAGCTCCTGCGGCAGCAGCGGCTCCTGCACCTGCAGCGACTGAAGCAGCAGCTCCTGCAGTACCAGCGGGTCACCAAGTTCTTTCTCCAATGGTAGGTACTTTCTACCGTTCTCCAAGCCCAGACGCGAAATCATTCGTAGAAGTTGGTCAAACTGTTAATGCTGGCGACACTCTATGTATCGTTGAAGCAATGAAGATGATGAACCAAATCGAAGCTGACAAGTCTGGTGTTGTTACCGCTATCCTAGTTGAAGACGGCCAGCCAGTTGAATTCGACCAACCACTTGTTGTTATCGAATAATAGAGGCTCTCTCTTATGCTAGATAAATTAGTCATCGCGAACCGAGGAGAGATTGCTCTTCGAATCCTTCGCGCATGTAAAGAACTAGGTATTAAAACGGTAGCTGTTCACTCAACAGCTGACCGTGACCTAAAACACGTACTGCTTGCAGACGAAGCAATCTGTATCGGTCCTGCTCGTGGTATCGACAGCTACCTAAACATTCCTCGTATCATTTCTGCTGCAGAAGTAACTGGCGCGGTGGCTATCCACCCTGGCTACGGCTTCCTGTCAGAAAACGCGGATTTTGCTGAGCAAGTTGAGCGTAGTGGCTTTATCTTCGTTGGCCCTAAAGCTGACACTATTCGCATGATGGGTGACAAAGTGTCAGCAATCACTGCGATGAAGAAAGCTGGCGTACCTTGTGTACCAGGTTCTGACGGTCCACTGGACGACGACGAAGCGAAGAACAAAGCACACGCTAAACGTATTGGCTACCCAGTAATCATCAAAGCCTCTGGCGGCGGCGGTGGTCGTGGTATGCGTGTTGTACGTTCTGAGGGCGAGCTGGTTGAAGCTATCGCTATGACTCGTGCAGAAGCAAAAGCGGCATTCAACAACGACATGGTTTACATGGAGAAATTCCTGGAAAACCCTCGTCACGTTGAAGTTCAGGTTATTGCTGATGGCCAAGGCGGCGCTATCCACCTAGGTGAACGTGACTGTTCTATGCAGCGTCGTCACCAGAAGGTTGTTGAGGAAGCTCCAGCACCAGGTATCACAGAAGAGATGCGTAAATACATCGGTGAACGTTGTACACGTGCATGTCTGGAAATCGGTTACCGCGGCGCAGGTACGTTTGAATTCCTATACGAAAACGGCGAGTTCTACTTCATCGAAATGAACACGCGTATTCAGGTTGAGCACCCAGTAACTGAAATGGTAACTGGTGTTGACCTAATCAAAGAGCAGCTGCGTGTTGCCGCTGGCCAGCCTCTGTCATTCACTCAGGATGACATCAAGATTCGCGGCCATGCGATTGAGTGTCGTATCAACGCTGAAGACCCAGAGCGCTTCCTACCTTCACCAGGTAAAATCGAACGTTTCCACGCTCCAGGCGGTATGGGCGTTCGTTGGGAATCGCACATCTATACTGGCTACACAGTACCACCTCACTACGATTCAATGATCGGTAAACTGATCACATTCGGTGAGAACCGCGACGTAGCGATTGCTCGTATGAAGAACGCACTAGGTGAGATGATCGTTGAAGGCATCAAAACTAACGTTCCTCTACAGGAAAGCATTATGAATGATGAGAACTTCCAGCATGGTGGTGCCAACATTCATTACCTAGAGAAAAAACTAGGTCTGCAATAGTCTCTAGTGACCAGGTCGAGGAAATATCCTCTCTAGGAACCAGGGTCTAGAAACTCTTCCAAAATGCTCACTTCGGTGAGCATTTTTTGTTTACGTCTATAATCTCAGCAGAGATCTGATAAACTCTGCGCAAATTTTACTTTTAAGAGCACATACCCATGCCTTGGATTCAAATTAAACTCAACGCGACGAATGAAAACGCTGAACAGATCGGCGATATGCTAATGGAAGAGACTGGTGCACTGTCTGTGACCTTTCTAGACGCTCACGATACGCCTGTATTCGAGCCTCTACCGGGCGAAACGCGTCTTTGGGGTGACACTGATATCCTGGCGCTGTATGACGCTGAAGCGGACAGCAACTTTATCATTGAGCAAACCAAGCTTAGTGGCTTGCTTCCTGAAGGCTTTGCCTACAAAGTCGAGCAACTTGAAGACAAAGACTGGGAACGCGAGTGGATGGATAACTTCCACCCAATGAAGTTTGGTGAGCGTTTATGGATCTGTCCAAGCTGGCGTGAAATTCCAGAGCCTGATGCGGTCAACGTAATGCTTGATCCAGGTCTGGCATTTGGTACAGGTACTCACCCAACGACGGCACTATGTCTTGAGTGGCTTGAAGGTTTAGACCTAAGCGGTAAAACAGTTATCGACTTTGGTTGTGGCTCAGGCATTCTGGCGATCGCTGCGATCAAACTAGGTGCCGAGAAAGTTATCGGGATCGACATTGATCCTCAAGCTCTGCTGGCTTCTAAAGACAACGCAGAACGTAATGGTGTTGCTGATCAGCTTGAAGTCTTCCTTCCTCAGGATCAACCTGAAGGGCTAATCGCTGATGTTGTGGTCGCAAATATTCTTGCTGGCCCGCTACGTGACCTGTCTCCAATTATTAAGTCATTAGTGAAACCAAATGGTGAGCTGGCGATGTCTGGTGTACTGGATACTCAGGCTGAAGATGTTGCTAACTATTACCGTGATGAGCTTCACATTGATCCTATCAAAGAGCAAAGTGAATGGTGTCGCATCTCTGGTCGAAAGCAAGGCTAGACAAGACTTTGCAAGCTAATTGACTGATTTTTGGGCGTTTTACTAAAACAAATTGTAAATGCTCAAATATTAGTCTTTTCACAGCGCTAAAAAATGCGTAAAATGCGCGCCCTTGCTATGGGTCTGTTGACCAATAAACTGTGAAGACGTTTTGAAAATCGGAAAACACCAACTTAAGAACAATCTCATCGTTGCCCCAATGGCTGGCGTGACAGATAGACCATTCCGCGAGTTGTGTCTCCGTTATGGTGCAGGAATGGCCGTCAGTGAAATGATGTCGTCAAATCCTAAACTATGGAAAACGTCTAAATCGAAGCAACGCATGGTACATGAAGGCGAATCGGGCATTCGCTCTGTACAAATTGCTGGTGCTGACCCACAGCTTATGGCCGACGCTGCTCAGTTTAGTGTTGAAAACGGTGCGCAAATCATCGATATCAACATGGGCTGTCCGGCAAAGAAAGTGAATAAAAAGCTGGCTGGCTCTGCTTTACTCCAGTACCCAGATATCATCGAAGATATTCTGAAAGCTGTAGTTAACGCAGTAGATGTCCCTGTGACATTAAAAACCCGCACTGGCTGGGATACAGACAATAAAAACTGTGTCCAAATCGCTAAATTAGCCGAAGACTGCGGCATTCAGGCCTTAGCCCTACACGGGCGCACGAAGGCATGTATGTACAAAGGTGAGGCCGAATATGACAGCATTAAAGCGGTTAAACAGGCGATCTCTATACCGGTTATTGCTAACGGTGATATCGATAGCCCAGAGAAAGCTAAATATGTACTGGAATACACCGGTGCAGACGCTTTGATGATTGGACGCCCTGCCCAGGGTCGTCCGTGGATTTTCCAGGAAATCCAACACTTTTTGGAAAACGGCACCACGATGCCTGATCTTCCTTACTCGGAAGTGAAAGACATCCTGCTTGGTCATGTAAATGCCCTGCATAGTTTCTATGGAGAGTATTTAGGTCCGCGTATCGCGCGTAAGCACGTTGGCTGGTACCTGAAAGAGCATGAGCAAGCAAGTGAGTTTCGCCGTACCTTCAACGCTATTGATGTAGCTGAGCTACAGCTTGAAGCGTTAGAAGAGTATTTTGATAAAGCCTAAATAGTTGAAGCTACGGCTTCAGTTATAACGGGTAAACGTTGCATCATAATTAAGAGAAGAGCTAGACCGAATATGTTCGAACAAAATCTGACTTCAGAAGCATTAACAGTAACTACAGTAACGTCACAAGACCAGATTACTCAGAAGCCTTTACGTGACTCTGTTAAAGCGTCTCTTAAAAACTACTTGGCTCAATTAAACGGTCAAGAAGTAACAGAACTATACGAATTAGTTCTAGCTGAAGTTGAACAGCCACTACTAGATACCATCATGCAGTACACTCGCGGTAACCAAACTCGCGCAGCAACTATGATGGGTATCAACCGCGGTACTCTTCGCAAGAAACTTAAGAAATACGGCATGAACTAATCGTTCATTTCGATTCTTGATTTCAAAAGCCGGGCTCACATTGTGGGCCCGGCTTTTTTGTTATGACCAGTAAAATGCAGTGATTAAACATTCGTCAATCTGTGATCTAATACGATTGCTAACTAAAACGTGCTAGATATAATGAAAAATTACGTTTTCGTTCGGACTAAGCTACATGGCTGATATGCAAAGGGAAGAATGGCTAAGCCTGATGCTACGAGAGCTACCTGACCGTCTGTTGATTCTTGATCAGCATGGACGAGTTGTGGAGAGCTTTGGTGGTGCGGTTCAAGCTCCTCCTTACAGCGCCGATAAACCAGAGCAAACCCTGAGTGACCTGGTTCCTTCATCTGTTGCCGAACAACTTCAGCAAAGCCTAACGCAAACGATTAAGTCTGGTGTTTTGACCAAGCTTCGCTACTCCATTACTCCTTGCCAGCTGTTAATGTCTTCTATTGAAGAGCTTGAAGCATGGAGCGGTGTCGAAGAGCGATGGTTTGAAGCGACGTTAAAACCGATTACCCTTTCCAACGGTTCTAAGTATGTTATGTGGCAGGAACGTGAGGTTACCATTGCCCGCCAGCAAGAACTTGAACTGAGAAAGCTGGCTGATACCGACGAGCTAACTGGTATTTTAAACCGCCGCGCTTTTACACTGCAGTTAGAGCAGGATTTCAATAACCCGTCAGGTAAAGGGTTATCCTGTTTGATGATCGACATCGACCACTTTAAGGAAATCAACGACCAGGTCGGCCACCTTTCTGGTGATGAGGTGATCACTCAGGTAGCGCATATCTGCCGTGATACTATTCGTGGTAGCGACTACATTGGCCGCTTGGGGGGTGAAGAGTTTGGCGTTGTATTAACCCATACCAATGCCATTCAGGCCTATGACATTGCGGAGCGAATCCGTGAGTCAATTGAATCCACCCCTTGTCACGTGGATGAGCACATTATCTTACCTACCGTCAGTATCGGTATTGCCGAGCTCAATTCGCAGGTTTCGTCAGTTCGTGAGCTGATGGTTCAGGCAGACAAAGCGATGTACTACTCAAAACAGACTGGGCGTAATCAGGTTACTCTCTATTACGACAACCTTCCTCAGATTAAGAGCACGACAGAGCTCAAAGCAAATATCCGTCGCGCGTCTTAAGCCGAGCTTTTTTCATCTCCGCAGCAAGACTTCTCTTCACTAGCCAAAGCCCCAAGAATTGAACAGTGGCTGGCATCATCATCCACATGCCCACAGCAAGCATCATTAATCTTTTTTAATGCGGTTCGGATACGCTGTAGTTCATTAATCTTTTCGTCGATTAGATTCAGTTTCGCACTGGTAATCGCTTTTACTTCAGCGCAGCTATGCTCTGTCGCTTCAAGTTTTATCTCCAGTAACTCGCGAATCTCATCCAAACTAAGCCCAAGATCTTTCGCTTTAAGGATAAAGCTCACCTGACTCTGATTCTGTTGGTTATACAGTCGATAGCCGGACTCGCTGCGGCCAGCAGGTTTAATTAGTTGGTTTTTCTCATAAAAACGCAGCGTGTCTGCGGTGACATTACAACGCTTCGCCAGTTCACCGATCTGAAACATAACTTTTCCTATTAACTGTTTCGTTACTTTTTAAGCTAAAACTCAAGCTTTTTGCAATTAATTTTGCGATGCCAAACGATTGCGCGAGCTTTTTTGTAATAAATTAGTTAGAATGTGCGCCATCAAACTCAGAGACTAGTTTATCACCAGCAAACGCTGGAAAGGTCTTTACCAAAACTGGCCAATATTTTACTGCTATCTACCTAGTAAAGCGTAAGAACAAGTTCATTTTTGGCAAATATCTTTATTTTATATATTAACTCTGTGACTTTGAGGAAATGGAAGCATGACTAACGCTCGTCCTATTCGCCGCGCTCTAATCAGCGTATCAGACAAAACTGGTATTGTTGAGTTTGCCCAAGCTCTAGCTAACCGTGGCGTTGATATTCTATCCACTGGTGGCACTGCTCGCCTATTGGCAGAGAAAGGTATCTCTGTAACAGAAGTATCAGACTACACTGGTTTCCCAGAAATGATGGACGGTCGTGTTAAGACTCTGCACCCTAAAGTTCACGGTGGTGTACTTGGTCGTCGTGGTCAGGACGATGAGGTAATGGAAAAACACGGCATCAATCCAATCGACATGGTTGTGGTTAACCTTTACCCATTCGCAGAGACCGTCGCTAAAGAAGGCTGTACTCTCGCTGACGCCGTTGAGAACATCGATATCGGTGGTCCGACTATGGTTCGTTCTGCAGCGAAAAACCACAAAGACGTAACTATCGTTGTTAATGCTCACGACTACGACCGCGTTATCACAGAGATGGATGCTAACGATAAGTCTCTAACGCTAGAGACTCGTTTTGACCTTGCTATTGCGGCATTCGAGCACACTGCATCTTACGATGGCATGATCGCCAACTACTTCGGCACTATGGTTCCATCTTACGGTGAGAACAAGGAAGGTGATGAAGAGAGCAAATTCCCTCGCACTTTCAACCAGCAGTTCATCAAGAAGCAAGATATGCGCTACGGTGAGAACAGCCACCAGGATGCCGCTTTCTATGTAGAAGCGAACCCAGAAGAAGCGTCTGTTTCAACAGCTCGCCAGATTCAGGGTAAAGCCCTTTCTTACAACAACATCGCTGACACTGACGCTGCACTTGAGTGTGTTAAAGAGTTCGACGAGCCGGCATGTGTCATCGTTAAGCATGCTAACCCATGTGGCGTTGCACTAGGCAGCAACATCCTCGAAGCTTACGACCGTGCATACAAAACTGACCCAACCTCAGCGTTCGGCGGCATCATCGCCTTCAACCAAGAGCTAGACGCTGAAACAGCAACAGCAATCGTTGAGCGCCAGTTCGTTGAAGTTATCATCGCACCATCGGTATCGGCTGAAGCCATCGAAGTCGTTGCAGCAAAGAAAAACGTTCGCCTGCTTGAGTGTGGCGAATGGTCAGCGAAGACAACTGGCTTTGACGTTAAACGCGTTAACGGTGGCCTGCTAGTTCAAGACCGTGACCAGGGTATGGTAAGTCTGGATGACCTTAAGGTTGTTTCTAAGCGTCAGCCGACAGAAGAAGAACTAAAAGATGCCCTATTCTGCTGGAAAGTAGCGAAATACGTTAAATCAAACGCGATTGTTTACTCAAAAGGTGACATGACTATCGGTGTAGGCGCTGGCCAAATGAGCCGCGTGTACTCAGCTAAGATCGCTGGCATCAAAGCCGCTGACGAAGGGCTACAGGTTGAAGGCTGTGTAATGGCTTCAGATGCGTTCTTCCCATTCCGTGATGGTATTGATGCAGCAGCCGAAGCTGGCATCAAGTGCGTAATTCAACCGGGCGGCTCTATGCGTGATGACGAAGTTATCGCAGCCGCTGACGAGCACGGTATGGCGATGATCTTCACGGGTATGCGTCACTTCCGCCATTAGAGAGATACGAGAGCGCTTCGCGCAGAGTCGAGAGCAGCGAGTGCTGCCAACAGTAATCACTCGAAGCTCTCTACTCGATACTCGAAGCTAAGCAATTTGATTTAAGGATTAAAAATGAATGTATTGATTATTGGTTCTGGCGGTCGTGAGCATGCACTAGGCTGGAAAGCAGCTCAAAACCCAAACGTTGAGACTGTCTTTGTTGCACCAGGTAACGCAGGCACTACTCTTGAGCCTAAACTTGAGAACGTAAACATCGGCGTTGAAAGTATTTCTGAGCTGGTTGCTTTCGCTAAAGAGAAACAGGTTGAGCTGACTATTGTTGGTCCTGAAGCACCATTGGTTATCGGTGTGGTTGACGCTTTCCGCGAAGCGGGTCTGCCGATCTTCGGTCCTACTCAAGCGGCGGCTCAGCTTGAAGGTTCAAAAGCATTCACTAAAGACTTCTTAGCTCGCCACAACATCCCAACTGCGGCTTACGCTAACTTCACTGAAATCGAGCCTGCGCTGGCTTACGTTCGTCAACAAGGCGCACCTATCGTGGTTAAAGCCGACGGTCTGGCTGCTGGTAAAGGTGTTATCGTTGCGATGACACTAGAAGAAGCCGAAGACGCAATCAAAGATATGCTGGCGGGTAACGCTTTTGGTGAAGCGGGTAGCCGAGTGGTTATCGAAGAGTTCCTTGATGGCGAAGAAGCAAGCTTCATCGTGATGGTTGATGGCGCAAGCGTGTTACCTATGGCAACCAGCCAAGACCATAAACGTGTTGGCGACAAAGATACCGGTCCTAACACTGGTGGCATGGGCGCATACTCGCCAGCTCCGGTGGTAACACCTGAAATCCATAACCGTATTCTTGAAGAAGTTATCTACCCTACCGTTCGTGGTATGGATGCAGAAGGCGCACCATACACAGGCTTCCTATACGCGGGTCTGATGATCGATAAAGACGGAACACCAAAGGTTATTGAATATAACTGCCGCTTTGGTGACCCAGAGACTCAGCCAATCATGATGCGTATGGAGTCAGATCTGGTTGAACTGTGTCTGATGGCTATCGACGAGAAGTTAGATGAAGCGGAATCTAAGTGGGATCCGCGCGCGTCTATCGGCGTCGTGCTAGCAGCAGGTGGCTACCCGGCTGATTACGCTAAAGGTGACGTTATTTCTCTCCCAGAAAGCGAGCAGGACGGTGAAAAAATCTTCCACGCTGGCACGGCTAATAACGCTGCTAGTGAAGTTGTGACAAATGGCGGTCGAGTTCTTTGTGCAACAGCACTAGGAAACAGCGTCTCAGAAGCTCAGGAGCGCGCTTACGCTCTTGCTAAGCAAGTTAGCTGGAATGGTATGTTCCACCGCAATGATATCGGTTATAGAGCAATTGAGCGCGAGAAAGCGGAATAGAAGCGAGAAGCGAGAAGCGAGAAGCGAGAAGCGAGAAGCGAGAAGCGAGAAGCGAGAAGCGAGAAAATGTTGGAGGGTTGACGTGAGAGCGTCAACCCTTTTGTTTTATCAGAAGAGTAATCAGGAGGTTTCCTTACTGAAAACTATTCCTCGATTAAGCTTGGACGTTCCATACAGTCGTGACTATCGTCCGCTAGCATCAGCAACTCGTTCACCACAATTCGGTTACCCCTGGTGGTACCAAGAAAAGCTGCATAACTATCAATCGTAGACAGTCGGTTAACAACAAAGCTCGGCAGGGTCTCGTTAAATTCTACCTCTGTGTAGCTCTTACCCGCGCAGGTATCAAAAGTGGAACCGTCCCAGTAACCCTGGATCAGTTTGAGATTTTCTCTACTCTGTTCTTTCGTCACATTCGAAATATTAGCGGCTTCTTGTTTCAACCACGCCAGCTTGTCTGATTTCAATGGCAGCACACGGCCATCAAGTCGATATTGCTGATAGACCGCCTCGCCGTCTTTGTTGAAGCGCACATGAATACGATACGGAACCAAAGACTGGTTGTCTTTGAGTTGCTCTCCCTCACGAATCAATTCTCTCAGGCTGCCTTCATCCCAACGATAGTCGGTTTTGTACCAACCGTAATCACCAGCGCTAACATAGTCAGCGGCGGTGTATGGGAAGCTGAGTTTTTCTGTATACCAATACAGACTGGTAGCATCCCCCATAGACTGGCCACCAGTATAGTCAGAAAACTGGTCGAGGTTAGGCGTCGGTACACTCGAAGAGCAACCGATAAGCAAAGAAGCGATTAGTGAAGGGGCTAGTAATTTTTTCATCGTCATAAAACAAATATACGCCAAGATAGTAGCTACCTTGGCGTATTATATACAATCTAGAGTTAGAAACTCTGAAATCGGTACTAAATTATTTCACTGAATCTTTCAGTGCTTTACCCGCTACGAAAGCTGGAACGTTTGCCGCTGCGATTTGGATCTCAGCACCTGTTTTAGGGTTGCGGCCAGTACGTGCAGCACGGTGGTTAACTTTGAATGTACCAAAACCAATTAGTTGAACTTGGTCACCCTCTTTAAGTGCATCAGTCACACCTTCAAGAGTTGCTTCAAGAGCAGCTTTAGCTTGTGCTTTAGATAGATCTGCTTTCTCTGCGATAAAGTCGATTAATTGGGTCTTGTTCATTAGGTTTCCCTTCTCATATGTTATCGAATTCAACTCACTCTAAATCATAAATGCCCCATCTGGCAAAGGTTTGTAAGCGATCTTTAGCTCTCATGACGTACTTTTAACCATAATCTGAGCATTAACTCACAATTTGTTACCGTGACAAGGAAAGTTAATACTTGTTTTTAACCTGTTTTAGCCTTATTTATAAGCATGCGATAGCCCGTAAAGCCTGATACTTCGGGACTTAAAGCGAATAGAAAATGCTCACATCAATAATGCGCAGGCAAGAAAAGTTGCGCTTTTCACGCAAAATTCGATAGGGGCATAACACCACATAGGACATTTATGTTTCTGCTAACAATATACGTCTCTGTTGCGATTGGCGTATCGTTTATCTGCTCCGTCTTAGAAGCGGTTCTTCTGAGTATCTCACCAAGTTATATCGCCCAGTTGCGCCAGCAAGGACACCCTGCTGCGGACTCTTTGGCAAAGTTAAAAACAGATATCGACCGACCACTGGCTTCGATCCTGACGCTAAACACGATTGCACACACAATCGGTGCGGCAACAGCAGGTGCTCAGGCTGCCGTGGTATTTGGTAGCGAATGGCTTGGTGTATTCTCTGGCGTACTGACGCTAGGCATACTTGTGCTGTCAGAAATCGTACCGAAAACTATTGGTGCGACCTACTGGCGTCAGCTAGCGCCAATGGCTGCGACTACTCTGCGCTGGATGGTATGGGCGCTGACTCCGTTTGTCTGGTTCTCGGAGCAAATCACTAAGCGTCTTGCGCGTGGACATGAAGCACCAAAAATGCGTGATGAACTATCGGCAATGGCAATTCTGGCTAGAGAAAGCGGTGAGTTTGCTGAAGGTGAATCTAAAATGCTGAATAACCTACTAGGTATTCAGGATGTACCTGTCACTCAGGTAATGACCCCTCGCCCGGTAGTATTCCGTGTTGATGCTGAAATGACGATTAATGAGTTTCTTGAAAAGCACAAAGAGACTCCGTTCTCGCGTCCACTGGTCTACAGCCAGTCTAACGATAACATTATTGGTTTTGTTCACCGTCTTGAGCTGTTCAAACTGCAACACGCTGGTTGCGGTGAGAAGCAATTAGGTGCGGTAATGCGCCCTGTGCATGTTCTGCTTAATACTATTGTTCTGCCAAAAGCGTTTGAACAAATGATGGCTAAACGCCTGCAACTAGCAATGGTGGTTGACGAGTACGGTACCATTCAAGGTCTTCTGACTCTTGAAGACGTATTTGAACATCTGGTCGGTGAAGAGATTGTCGATGAGGCAGACCGCGCGACTGACATGCAAGAGCTTGCTTTTGAACGTTGGGAGAAGTGGAAAGAGACCCACGGTGTTATCGAAAGCCGCGATGATGACGAGGATGAAGCACTCTCAGAGTCGAAAGCGAAAAAAGAAGATAGTTAACGTGTTGCAAAAATAAAGAGGGCTGACGCCCTCTTTATGCTATTTCTTCGCGGCTAGTCGCTGGAGACTCGACGCTTGCTAAATTTGAACGCCAATATTACTCACGCCTTCTTCGCGCAGTTCAAAGCGTAGATCTTTAATCAGTTCGATATCACGCTCTTCCGCTTCACGCAGTGGACGGAAGATTGCCCATTGAACATCCCACTCACCACAAACCGCTTCATTCTCTTTCTGGTTTTCGTTCGTGATCTCTTCGCCTGTTTGCGCTTCTTCTAACTGAGCGACTGTCACCACAGACTGTTGACTAACTTTATGCATGTTTTCGTACAGGTAGTCTCTATCTAGCAGGCCATGCAGAAGATCCGACAATGCAACACAAGCGTCAATCGCAGGGTAAACGCCATAGAAATCAAAATCTTCAGAGCTAGGGATGATTTCTTCTAGCTTCTCAAGCTGACGTTCAAAGTTCACCTTCGCCGTTTTAACGGTTAACTGCTCCCAGATGCTGTCGAGAATATCACGGTAGACTCGCGCTTCGGCAAACTTGGTACTTTCACAAAACATAGCGAAGTTTGGGTACATACGTTCACACAAGCTCGCCATAAAGGTAATCTGTTTCCATGGTTCTAACTTCTCAAGGCGAAGCTGAAGAGGATTCTGTAGCATAGAGACTCTTAGGGTCTGTTGACCTAGTTGCTGAATTAGACAACGGAAAGTGTACTTGATAACCAACAGGGAAAAAAGCAAGGCGATGAACAATTTCACTTATAAAGTCTACCTTCTTACTGAAGATGACGATTATTATCTCAACCTGCTCAAGTCGGTGGACCTGGCTGAACTGGAAGTGACGACCGAGCGTGAACAAGCCACAATTCTGCTTGCCTCCCCACCTATGGCGGCAAAGTGCCTCAATGAGTTCCCAAACCTTGAGTGGATTCAATCTGTCTATGCCGGCGTTGACGCCTTACTTCCACACCTGAGTAACTTCTCGGGTCAGCTGACCAACGTCAAAGGGATCTTTGGTCAACAGATCGCTGAATATGTACTGGGTTACGTCATTGAGTATCATCGCCACTTTGATCATTATCGTAGCGAACAACAGTCGACTAACTGGACACCGAGACCTTATCAGTCTCTCAATGACAAAAAGATGGTGATCCTTGGTACTGGCTCGATTGGTTCTCACCTAGCTGAAGTCGCTAAGAGTTTTGCCATTGAACCGATCGGTGTTAATCGAAGTGGCATTCCGCCCAGGCATTCACCTTTTGCAGCGACTTATCACATTCAAGAGCTGGCCACAGCTCTTAAACAAGCCGATATTGTGGTGAACACGCTACCCAATACACCAGAGACTCAGCACATCCTTAACCAACAGAGTTTGGCTGATTGCCAAGGCGCTCTATTGTTTAATGTTGGACGTGGTACCGCCATTGAGGAACCCGGATTAATCGACGCACTCGCGCAAGGACACGTTCGTCACGCATTCTTAGATGTGTTTGAACAAGAGCCTTTACCGCAGGATCACCCTTTCTGGAGCCATAGCTGCATCACGGTTACGCCTCACATCGCAGCATTGAGTTTCCCAGAGCAGGTGGTCGAGATTTTCGCAGACAACTTTCAATGCTGGCGGGATGGATTTAGTCTCAATAATGTCGTTGATAGCGACAAAGGGTACTAAAACAGAGATAACAACACATGTTAGATGAGCTACTGCAACAAGTCAGAGCCTGTCGGCTATGCGAGCCTGAGCTACCACTAGGCGCTAACCCTATTATTCAGGCTTCCAAATCCGCCAGTCTGCTGATTATCGGTCAGGCCCCCGGAACACGGGTACATGAAACATCAATTCCGTGGAATGATCCAAGTGGTAACCGACTCAGGGAATGGTTAGATCTTGATAGCGAAACGTTTTACGACGCCAGAAAGGTCGCGATAATGCCTATGGGCCTGTGCTACCCGGGAAAAGGTAACAGCGGTGATTTGCCTCCAAGGAAAGAGTGTGCCCCGCAGTGGCATAAATCTATTTTGGACCAGTTGCCTAATGTTGGCATGACGTTACTGATCGGTCAGTACGCGCAGAACTACTATCTCAGCGACAAGCCTAAGACACTGACAGAAACCGTGCAGCAATGGCATCGCTGGGCACCAAACTATCTGCCTTTACCGCACCCGTCACCACGTAATACGTTATGGCTAAAGAAAAACCCTTGGTTTGAAGCTGAGGTGGTGCCGTTTATTCGAGAGTATGTGCATCAGCACCTGGATAACTAGCGGACATAAAAAACGGAGACCATAGTCTCCGTTTTTAGATGCTAAGTAGCTAAGACGATTACATCATACCGCCCATGCCACCCATACCACCCATGCCGCCCATATCAGGCATAGCTGGCGCATCTTTCTGTGGTAGGTCAGTAACCATAGCTTCAGTTGTGATCATTAGACCTGCTACTGATGCTGCAAACTGTAGCGCGCTACGAGTTACTTTAGTTGGATCCAGAATACCCATCTCGATCATGTCACCGTACTCACCCGTAGCTGCGTTGTAACCGTAGTTACCTTCGCCAGCACGTACGTTGTTAGCAACAACAGACTCTTCATCACCTGCGTTCTTAGTGATTTGACGGATTGGCGCTTCCATTGCACGTAGTGCAACACGGATACCAACGTTCTGCTCTTCGTTGTCACCTTCTAGGTTAGCAACTTTAGATGCTGCGCGAATCAGTGCAACACCACCACCAGCAACAACACCTTCTTCAACCGCAGCACGAGTTGCGTGAAGTGCATCTTCAACGCGGTCTTTCTTCTCTTTCATTTCAACTTCAGTTGCTGCACCAACTTTGATTACTGCAACACCGCCAGCTAGCTTAGCTACGCGCTCTTGTAGTTTCTCTTTGTCGTAATCCGAAGTTGCTTCTTCGATTTGCTGACGGATTTGAGCAACACGACCTTGGATCATTGCTTCTTCACCCGCACCATCGATGATGGTTGAGTTTTCTTTAGTGATGCTTACGCGCTTAGCTTGACCCAGGTCTTCAAGAGTTACTTTCTCTAGCTCTAGACCAATCTCTTCAGAAATCACTGTACCGCCAGTAAGGATCGCGATGTCTTGTAGCATTGCTTTACGACGGTCACCGAAACCAGGCGCCTTAACAGCAGCCACTTTTACGATACCACGCATGTTGTTTACTACTAGTGTTGCCAGAGCCTCACCTTCAACATCTTCAGCGATGATAAGTAGTGGACGAGACGCCTTAGCTACTGCTTCCAGAGTTGGAAGTAGTTCACGGATGTTCGATACTTTCTTGTCGATTAGTAGGATGAACGGGCTTTCAAGATCTACGCTGCCTGCTTCTTGGTTGTTGATGAAGTAAGGAGACAGGTAACCGCGGTCGAACTGCATACCTTCAACAACATCTAGCTCATCTTGTAGAGCCTGACCTTCTTCAACAGTGATCACGCCGTCGCGACCTACTTTTTCCATCGCCTCAGCAATGATGTTACCTACTGTTGCGTCTGAGTTCGCAGAGATAGTACCAACCTGAGCGATAGCTTTAGTATCTTTACACTCAACAGATAGCGCTTTAAGTTCTTCAACGGCAGCCAGTACTGCTTTGTCGATACCACGCTTAAGATCCATTGGGTTCATGCCAGCTGCAACAGCTTTTAAGCCTTCGTTTACGATAGCTTGAGCAAGAACAGTCGCTGTTGTTGTACCGTCACCAGCAGCGTCATTCGCCTGAGACGCTACTTCTTTAACCATTTGCGCGCCCATGTTTTGGAACTTGTCTTCTAGTTCGATTTCGCGCGCTACAGATACACCATCTTTAGTGATAGTTGGTGCACCGAAAGATTTGTCTAGAACTACGTTACGGCCTTTAGGACCGAGAGTTACTTTTACTGCGTCTGCCAGAACGTTTACACCTTCTAGCATTTTAATACGTGCGTCATTACCAAATTTAACGTCTTTAGCAGCCATCTTTAGTTTCCTTTTCTAAATTCTGTTTAATGATTTCAAATTGAACCTGAGCAAAAAATTACTCAATGATTGCTATTACTCAACGATCGCCATGATGTCGTTTTCAGACATAACTAGCACTTCTTTACCGTCGATTTTTTCAGTTTTAGTACCGTAGCCTTCAGCGAAGATAACAGTGTCGCCAACTTTAACGTCCAACGGTAGTACTGTACCGTTTTCTAGGATGCGGCCTTTACCCACAGCTAGTACAACGCCGCGAGTAGATTTCTCTGCAGCAGAACCAGTCAGAACGATGCCACCAGCTGACTTAGATTCAACTTCTTGGCGCTCTACGATAACTCGGTCGTGTAATGGACGAATGTTCATCGGTCGTCTCTCCTGAATTTCCATGTTTGATTTGATAAGTGGCTTTCAAAGCCTAGTGGTATCTATATGAGGGATAGATTGGCTAAACCCAAGGGGAAATAAGAATATTTTTGAGAGTTTGAACACAAAAATGAGTGGCGAGAAACATTATAGGGGCAACAGCTCATGTCAACTACTTTAAAGCAACTATCACTCTTTGAAGCTAGACACTCGTAGCTCGAAACTGCTTCCAAAAACAAAAGCACCCCACAAGTTTTACAACAAGTGAGGTGTTTAATTTTATCTATGTGATAAGGTTAGTCTTCTTCGCGACGAAAAGCGAAACGAACTAAGACGATCGCAACGCCTAACATACCGCCAAGCAAGGTTCCAAGTACGGCAGTAAGCGCACGCTTAGGCTTATCACGGGCAATGGGTTGTTCGACATTGTCTAAGAATCGAAAAGTCTGGAACTGAATAGAACGATCTACTTTTAGGTTTTTAAGCATCTCAAGTTTTGCATCTATTTGCTGAAGACGAGGCTCGATGATACTTAAGTTCTTAATTGATTCAAGGGCTTGAACTTTGGCATCTAAAGCTTTAGCCCCAAGGCCAATACCAAAGATTTCGTTATTACTATTGGTTTGAATTGGCAAGTTAACACCAGCAGCCTGAGCTATATCCAACGCGTACTTTGAACGCTCCGCTTCTATAAGTAGCTTATTTTTTGCTTGGGTCTCTAGAATTTGCTTTTGTTGCACAAGTTCATTTTTCTTACCATTAACGATTGCTTGTAAGTTATTCAACGCATCTTGATGAGCTTTTTCTGTAATAACATTGATATAACTCCTCAACAATATGAAGCTACTTTCTTTCGTTGTAGATTGGAAGCTAATCTCGTATGGCGAGGACTCAGAATTCTTAATTACAGCTCTCGCAGAAATCTTTTGAAACCATTGAGAGTCAAGGCTTCTTTCAGCCTCTTTGACAATATCAACATTAACTTCTGAATCTAATTGCTCCTTTAATTGCTTAAATTCTTCACTAGCGTTTAAAAATGCTCTCTTATTGTTACTTGATGTAAATGCATCGATAAAACGTTGAAACAATATTTCAATGTCAACTAAATCATCTAATTCTTCACTAACTAAAACCGTGCCATCTTCCTGATAAATATCAAACACTGGCTGAAACTGTTTAACTTGCTGTTGATAACCAGAAATATCTTGTAATTGAGGTTGTACGACTTTTGCTTTAGATGACCACCACTCTTGAGAGTTTAATGTAAACAACACCGCACCGATCGAAAAAAGAACAGTTGTTGCTAATATGGTTAGCTTGCCATCCCAAAGTGCCTTAAATAACTCTCTAAGATCGATTTCATCATTACTTTTATAAGACAAGGGAATTTGAGGTGAATACTGCTGATTAGCGATTGGGCTTGGGTTTTGATCGCTCACTGGTAATCCTTTAAAATAAGTAAAGCACCACTGCAGGTGCAATTTTAGTACTAACTAAAGCTTACCATAGTGTTTAAGTTGCGCACAGTCTGCCTCTAGAGATTAATGAATATTACCGCCAATCATCCAATGGAATCACCTGTGCTGAAGGCTGGCCGTCTAAGTCAACAACATCACCATCAAGTACATCCTGGAACTTGACCATTTGTGATACCAGTTCACGCATTAATACGACATTGGCGTGATTAGGGTTTTTGCAACTGCCTACCACTCGGTCAATATGACTTTGCTGAGCCCAAAGTCGCTCTTGCATCTCTTCCGAAGCAGAAAGGATCATCTCCTCACACATCTCATGTTTAAATTGGGTAAATGCTTCAGGGTTACTTTGAGCGAGTTCCATCAACTCATCAAAAGAAGGTAAGGTTTGATTGATTAGTGGTGCACTCATAATGACTCCCCGACGCGCAAAGCCTGTGATTAGCGATCTAATCTAAGGATAGGTCAACGGGGGGAGATTCGCGTACTACGAGAACTATCAATCTCAAAATTGAGACTCTCACATAGGAGCTGAGGCGCACTTTTTGGCTTGAATAGCCTGATTAAGTAATGAGATAAACACAGCGGCGCTGCCCTTCGACAATGTGTTCTGTGCGTTCTATAGCTACCTGTTTGCCCAACAAATTCTGAAATACGTTGAGTTCTGACTGGCATAAACTTGGGCAACGGCTAGCAGCTTTACAGATAGGGCAGTGATTCTCTATCAGCACAAAACCTTGTTCAGTTTGTTCTAACTCGGCCATGTAGCCTTCTTGCTGTCGCAGTTCCACCAGCTTGCTGAGCTTAGAGAAGATATCTGAACAAGTGCTCAACTCCCGCTGATAATAGGCCAAAGTTTTTGCTTCTCGTTCGTCGGCGACTTTCTGTAAACCTTCTACACCAAATAGATTTTCTACCGCTTCAATAACCTGAATCGTAAGCTCACTATGACGATCTGCGAATTGAGCATGCCCTTTTGGCGTCAGAGACCAGTGTCGGGTTGGGCGCCCTACTTTTACTTTCAAATCCTCAAAAGACAAAAAGCCGTCTTTTTGCAGGCTTTGTAAATGCTGGCGAGCTCCCATGGTGGTCATATTGAGTTGCTCAGCGAGCTGTTTAGCCGTTACAGCTCCATCTTTTTTGATTGTCTTTAAGATTAAATCGACGCTTTTCATGCTTGCTCCCTCAACCACAAAAATATTATGGAGCAACGGATTAATAAAGCAAACGCTTTACGGTACCAGCCTGGTTAATGAGGCACATATTGCATCGGAACCAGCTTTTTAGTCTGGCTGTATCGCTCAAACAAATTTTTCAACGAGTTAGGTAATTGCTCAGGTGCAACGGGTTGAAAGCCGTGTTGAGAATAAAACGCTTCTAGATACTGGTAAGCAAAACAATAATCGCGATCGCTCAATACCTTCTCTGTGCAATAGGCCATCAACTGATGGCCTAAGCCCTTTCCTCGATACTCTGGCACTACTAGCATCCCGGTTAATAATCGGTATCGCTCTATGTGACGGAGCCTAACCACAGACGCAATCTGATTTTCTATATAACCGACCCAAATTAGCTCACATTTCTTCGCTTTCCCTGATGGGTAATAAGATTTGTATAAACGAGACACGACTGGGATCAATATCGAATCAAGATTTACTACTTTAAGTTTCAATATTTCCTTCTTCCTTAGAAACATATCTATTTAGGGCGATAGACTTTTGCGCTCATTTACACAACGGATGCTTTCTACACAATTGACCTATCAATATAAATAACTCCAAGGACATGCTGAACTAACCAGTCAGCCCGTTCCTGAGTAGATGACTCTGAGTAGCATCGTAGTTCAGGAGCATTACCTGAAGGGCGAATATGGATGATGTCTCCACTATTGAGATACATCCTTAATCCATCGGTATTATCTATTTTATCAACTAGGACATTCCCAACACTCCATGAATCAACTAAAGCTTGAGGCTCTGCCCTCCCTAACTCAAGTAGCTTTTTGCTATCGTAATTGTCAAAACTCTGTATACGGTCGCTTGAAGTATACCGTCTGGGCAATGATCTAAGCAGATCCGAAATTTTTAAAGACTTAAGCGCCGCGCTCACTAATACAGTCAGAACTGGCAGTACTGCATCACGTGTGGGTAAAGCAGTCAGATCCGAGTCAGACAAAGAGATATCAGAACCAAGTATAAAGCCACCATTGGCTTCAAAACCAGCAACTCGTGTGAACTTCTTTTTTAGTTGTTCTATCTCAGCAATTACATATGGAGAACCAATTTTCGTCAGGCTTGTATGGACAAACGCATCTGAAGTTTCTATCGATGTATTGCAACTAACAGGAACTGCAACTGCTTCTATCCCTAGCGCTTTTGCACAAAGTAAACCTAATACATCTCCTCGCAACCACTCCCCATTCTCATCAGACAGCATAGGGCGGTCACCATCACCATCCGTAGTAAAAATAGCATCTAAGTTGTGTTTTGAAGACCATAATTTAGCTTTTATACGCTCTTCTTCCCCTACAGCTTCTGTATCTACTGGTACAAACGTATCACTAGGTTCTAACAAAATAACTTCAGCCCCAAGAGCAGAGAAAATCAGTGGATATAGTTCACGTCCAGCACTCGAATGTTGATACACTCCTATTCGCATTTTGGATAACAGTGTCCCCGGAAAAATACTTGTGTTCCTATCGACATATAATTTCGATGCATGATCACTTACGGTCAGAGTCGGCAATACTTTGCCTATTTCAACTGACACATCTGACTCTAAAATTGAGACTTCATCTTGCTTATCTATTTCACCGTCGGGCCGATAGAACTTCAAACCATTTCTATCAAAAGGAATATGACTACCCGTAACCATTATCGCTGGAATGCAATTATGGATAGACAGTAATGCCAGTGCAGGAGTCGGAACCACACCAAAGTAAATGACATCAACTCCCGCTTGCTCTGCCGCTTGAGCACAAGCCCTAGCTATTTGTTGACTGCTCGGTCGGTTATCGATAGCTATAGCAACAGTATCAAAACAAAACTTCTTCTTCATTACATCAAGAAATGCTAACGTAAACGCGGCACAAACATGGTCACTCAGGTTCTCAACTAATCCTCTAGCACCACTGGTGCCAAACGATACGCCACTGTTGAGGATTATTTCACTAGCTTTCATTAGATCACCAACTTTTAACTTTGCAATGTTCGCCCGTAGCGATCTTCAAATCTGACAATGTCGTCTTCTCCCAGATAACTACCTGTTTGTACTTCTATCATCTCTAAAGGGATTTTCCCTGGGTTCTCTAGAGCATGAACAGCTCCAATCGGTATATAAGTAGACTGATCTTCTGTTACTAACTTAGTAGAATTCCCCACAGTTACTTTTGCGGTTCCAGCAACCACTACCCAATGTTCACAACGGTGATGGTGCATTTGAATAGACAATTTTTCTCCAGGTTTTACGGTGATACGCTTAACTTGATAACGCTTACCCGCATCCACTGAATCATATTTCCCCCAAGGACGATATACTTCACGGTGTAGGATATGTTCCGTCCTTCCTCGCGTTTCCATAACTTCAATTAAAGACTTAACATTTTGTACTTGCTCTTTTGCTGCTATCAACACTGCATCTTTAGTTTCTACTACTACAAGGTTATCAACACCAACAGTTGCGATTAGCTTTTGTTCTGAACGAAGAAAGTTATTTCGGCTATCTACACTAAGTACATCTCCATGAATTACATTTCCTTCAGAATCCTTTTCCGATAAGTCCCACAACGAAGACCAAGAGCCTACATCACTCCACTTAGAATTCAGAGGGATAACGACTGCATTTTTTGTGTGTTCCATGACAGCATAATCTATCGATTCTGATTCACACTTAGAAAACTGTTCTCTGTCAACTCGCAGGAAATCCAAGTCGTTAGTCGCTGTTGAGAGAGATTTATCGCAACATTCGTAGATGTCTGAACGAAACTGTTGGAGCTCTTTCAAGTACTGCGAAGCTTTGAACAAGAACATACCACTATTCCAGTAGTACCCCTCTTTCAAATACTGCTGAGCCCCTTTAGTATCAGGTTTTTCTACAAACTGTTCTACATCCCATCCATCCAGTACTTTTTTTCCAGGTTTGATGTACCCATAGCCAGTTTCAGGATAAGTAGGCTTCACACCAAATGTCGCCATTGTCCCACTATTTACGAGCACAGCAGCTTTATTAACACTGTCAAACAAAGCTGCTTGATCTTCAATATAGTGGTCTGCAGAAAGAACTAGCATTAGCGCATCATCGTGTTCTTTTTTTATTTCTAAGGCTGCCAAAGCAATAGCTGGGGCGGTGTTTTTACCTTGTGGCTCTAGAATTAACTTTCCAAGCAAGCCAACTTCTCTCAATTGCTCGGCAGCTAGAAAACGATGCTCATCCCCACATATTGTTATACTTTTTTCATTGCATATAGCTTCAGCTCTTATTGCAGTTTCCTGCAACATACTTTTACCGCTAGTAAGTTTTAAAAACTGCTTAGGGTGTTGTGCTCTTGACAACGGCCACAGTCTAGAACCTGTACCTCCAGCCAAAATTACAGGAATAATTTTCAAGACATTTCCCTCAATTATAAATTAATCATGTTTTCAGATTGTAACTGTACCATCTATCTGATGCTCCCCCAAATACCCCGTATCTAACGCTCGCATAAGTTATCCATTCTCACCAAGCTTCAAATTAAGGTAGAATGCTCGCAGTTTAGATTACTCGATAAAACCAATGCAAATTACAGCTAGCGCCAACCTTGAGTCTTACCACACCTTCTCTATCTCTCAGCAATGTGATTACCTCATAGAGGTCAGTTCCATTGACGATATTAAGCAGGTTTACCAAAGTCAGGAATGGCAAGAATTACCCAAGTTAATGCTCGGAAAAGGCAGTAACATGCTCTTCACCGAACGCTTTCACGGTGTTGTGCTAATTAACAAGCTACTGGGTAAAAAGGTCACTGAGTCCGCAACGCATTGGCATCTTCATATTTCAGGCGGGGAAGATTGGCCTGCACTGGTAGAGTGGTCAGTTGAGCAAGGTTATGCTGGATTAGAGAATCTGGCTCTTATCCCGGGCTGTGCCGGCAGCGCACCGATCCAAAACATCGGCGCTTATGGCGTCGAGCTGAAAGATATTTGTGAGTATGTCGATATCCTTTGTCTCGATACTTTTGACATCAAACGTCTTGCAAATGACGAATGTCAGTTCGGTTATCGGGATTCTATCTTCAAGCATGAATTGCATGGTAAAGCCGTCATTATTGCGCTAGGGCTAAGGTTAGCCAAACAATGGCAACCTCAAATTGAGTATGGCCCGCTAAAATCCCTCGAACCAAATACTCCAACCGCTCAAGATATCTTTGAGCGTGTGTGCCAGATTCGTATGGAGAAACTTCCAGATCCAAACGTAACAGGTAACGCTGGTAGCTTCTTCAAGAACCCAGTGATCCCTCAATCACATTTTGAAGCCCTCAAACAGCAGTTCCCAGATATCGTTGCCTACCCTGCTGAAAATGGTATGAAAGTCGCCGCAGGATGGCTTATTGACCAATGCCAGCTCAAAGGCACCACCATTGGCGGAGCGCAAGTCCACCCGATGCAGGCGCTCGTACTGGTCAATAAAGACAAAGCAACAGCTTGTGATGTGATTCAATTAGCGGCCAAAGTTCGCGCTGAAGTCTTTAATCGTTATCAAATCGAGCTTGAACACGAAGTAAGATTTATGGGTGCACAACAAGAAACCAATCTGCAAGAGATTTTGGAGAAAGCAAAATGAAAGAGTATTCGGTCAAGTTATCGATTCTAAAAACACTCTCTCAAGGCGGCTTCCACTCTGGTGAAGAACTTGGTGAGCAACTGGGGGTATCTCGTGCCGCTATCAGTAAACATATTAAAGGTATTCAGGACTGGGGCGTCGATATTTTTCGGGTTCAGGGTAAAGGCTACCAGCTAGCTAAGTCAATGCAGCTTTTAGATCAGGATGTTTTAAATCAGGCTCTTTCTACCCCTGTAGAGCTAATTCCGATCATTGATTCGACCAACCAGTACCTTCTTGATCGCGTCGATAGTTTAGAGTCTGGCTCTGTTTGCCTTGCTGAGTATCAGGCAAAAGGCCGCGGGCGTCGCGGTCGTGAATGGATTTCTCCATTTGGTTCCAACTTGTACTTGTCTATGTATTGGCGTTTAGACTCAGGAATGGCCGCAGCTATGGGGCTCAGCCTAGTTGTTGGCGTCGCTATCGTTGAGGCACTCGAACAGATGGGTCTAAATGATGTGAAGTTAAAGTGGCCAAACGACCTCTACTATCAGGATCGCAAGCTCGCTGGCATTCTGGTTGAGATGTCTGGTCAAGCCGGCGCAGCAGCCAATTTAGTCATTGGCATGGGCATGAACCTGATGATGTCTGAAACAACTGAAGGTATCACTCAGCCGTGGGCTAGCCTGCAGGAAGTAGCAGACAACCAGAATATCGATAGAAACCAGCTTGCCATCACTATGATTAAAACCCTGCATGATGCTCTCAACGATTACGAGCTTAAAGGCATGTCCGGATTCGTAGCAAGATGGAACCGCCTGGATAACTTTATCAACCGACCTATCAAGCTCATCATGGGACCAAGAGAGATAACAGGCATCGCGCGTGGCATCAATGAGCAGGGAGCAGTGTTGCTGGAAACCACACAAGGGCTTGAAAGTTATATTGGTGGGGAGATTAGTCTTCGACCAAATATATGAATGAAAAGCTGGCACAAATACCACCTTTTACAATTAACAATCTCGAACTAGGATCTGGTAGCTAGGAACTTTTTCGACATTTTGCTAATATCCCTGTCCACTTTTAGTAAAGGCAACACATCCAACATGATGACTAATAGGAATTTATTCGAACAACTTCCTACTTTGGCGCAAGATCCGGCACTATTCGAAACTTTGTATGCCGCCAAAGATTTTCGAACTCGCTTAATCGAAGCGATTCGTCAGGCAAGTAAACGAATCTACCTTGTTGCCCTTTACCTAGAGGATGATGAAGCTGGCCGAGAGATCTTAACTGAACTCTATGAAGCAAAGCAGCGTAACCCAGGGCTAGACATCAATGTCTGTGTCGACTGGCACCGAGCGCAACGTGGACTAATTGGAGCCGAGCCAGGTGAGACTAATGCGTCAATGTATAAGTGCTTTGCGGAGAAATACCAACACAGAATCCCTGTTTACGGTATTCCAGTTCGCGGACGTGAAGTTTTCGGTGTACTACACCTAAAAGGTTTTGTTGTCGATGATCAGGTCATCTACAGTGGCGCCAGCTTAAACAACATCTACCTTAATTATAAAGACCGCTACCGCTTTGATCGCTACCATGTGCTGAACAACAAATCACTAGCCGATAGCATGGTAAGTTTTGTTCAAAACGAAATGGTCGCTCATCCGGCAGTCAACGACCTTGCCTGCCCAAGCAAACCTGAAACAAAAGAGATTAAAGCTCAGATTCGTCAGCTACGTGCTTCACTAGCAAAATCAGCTTACCAGTTTGAATCACAGCATGTATCTCAAGACCAGGTTGCAGTGACACCTATAGTTGGGGTTGGTAAGAAGCGTAATAAACTCAATCAGGGTATCAATCAGCTTTTGGCCGAAGCTAAGGATGAGATTTTTATCTGCACACCTTACTTCAACTTCCCTCGTAGCGTCGCTAAAGAAGTGAAGAAAGCTCTAAAGCGTGGAGTGAAGGTAACAATTGTTGTTGGCGATAAAACGGCTAACGATTTCTATATCGCCCCTGAAGAAGAGTTCAAAACAATTGGCGGCTTGCCGTACCTTTATGAGCGCAACCTGCGCCAGTTTGCTAAAGCAAATGAAGCCAACATTGCTAGCCGAAAATTATCTATCCATCTATGGAAGCATGACGAGAATAGCTTCCACCTAAAAGGCATTTGGGTAGATAAACGCTATATGCTCATCACAGGTAACAACCTCAATCCAAGGGCTTGGAAGCTGGACTTAGAAAACGCAATTTTTATCCAGGATAACTTCCACCACCTAACACCTCAGTTTGAAAAAGAGGTGGAGAATATTCTTCAGCATACTCAGTTAATCTGTACCTACAGACAACTGGAAAAGTTTGAAGACTACCCAGACGCAGTGCAAAAATTAATGCGTAAGATTACCCGAGTGAAAGCAGATCGGGTGTTGAAGCAGATACTATAGATAAAAGAAAAGCTCCAATAGGAGCTTTTCTTTTATCTAATGAACTGTTTCTGTGTGAGAATCATCTTCATGAAGCTTTTGCCAAACAAGATCACCAATCCCATCAGTTGGATTGAAATCAGTGGGTGCTTCAAGTAAAAGCTCTCGAATCTTATCATGCTCAAATTTATGGCAGGCTGCGTCTAATTTATCCGTCAGCTCAATATACTTACCAAGAGGAAGATAACGCTCATTGGCTGTCATAATTCGAGGGTGAGCCGTCTCACCAACATTATCGCCAATCAAAAGTTCTTCAAATAATTTTTCACCCGGTCGGAGACCAGAAAACTCAATAGCTATATCTCCGTATGGGTTACTTTCATCTTTAACTTCTAACCCAGACAACTGAACAAGATTTACCGCGAGATCAGTTATTTTTACTGGTTCACCCATATCAAGAACAAACACGTCCCCACCTTTGCCCATTGCACCGGCTTGAATCACCAACTGCGCTGCTTCTGGGATTGTCATAAAGTAACGGATAATCTCTGGGTGAGTAACGGTGATAGGGCCACCATTGGCAATTTGCTTTTTAAACAATGGAATAACCGAGCCAGAAGAGCCTAGGACATTACCAAATCGAACCATACAAAAACGAGTTCCATGCTCTTTTGCGTTTTCTTGCTCAGCTAGTGCTTGAAGACCTAGTTCAGCCATACGTTTAGTGGTCCCCATAACATTGGTTGGGCGTACCGCTTTATCGGTAGATATAAGCACGAAAGACTCAACTTGAGCTTCAATGGCGGCTTTCGCTGTGTAGTAGGTGCCAAAGACGTTGTTTCTAACCCCTTCCACTACATTGTATTCCACCAATGGAACATGTTTGTATGCAGCCGCATGATACACAGTTTGCACACCAAAGCTCTTCATTGCCGTAGCAAGACGATTAATCCTTTGCACAGAGCCCAATAATGGAATGATTTCAACACTCAGACCTTCACTCGAAACTAAGTTAGAGAGTTCTCTATCAACTTGATATAAGCCAAACTCGGATAGCTCAAATAGAATTAGAGATTGAGGCTTTTGACGTATAATTTGACGACAAAGCTCGGAACCAATAGAGCCCCCCGCTCCAGTGACCATAACAACTTTGCCTTTGATATTGGCCTCCATCAGAGCTTGCTGCGGAGCAACCGAGTCTCGACCAAGTAGATCTTCTATCTCAACATCTTTTAACTCGTCGATTTTTGCTTTACCTTCTACGATATCTTTCATATCAGGAACAGTTAAAACTTCCGCAGAGAGATGTACCAGAGAGTCTAGAATCTCTTTTCGACGAGCCCTTGAAGCGCTCGGTACAGCTAGTAATATTTGACTGACAGAGTGCTTCTCTATCAATGATTCTGCTCTCCTAATACCTTTAACTTTCAAGCCCATAATGATGGTATTGTAGAGCGTTTTATCCTCGTCAATAAAACCAACTACTTTATGGGTTTCTGAAGATCGTAATGCAAGAGCTAATTGTCGACCTGCAGAGCCAGCCCCATAGATAAGGACACTTTTTTTACCTTTGCCATTAGTTTGCGAAACAAGAACCCGAACAACGAGCCGGGAACCGCCACACAGAAGACACAGAAAAGCACCATAGATGATTGGAACCGACCTCGGGACTGGTGCATCAAAATAGAAGGCAAGTACTGAGATGGAAGCTGCGGAAATTATGGTACCAAGACTCACTACAGCTAATGCGTGAAATGTCAAATAGCGTAATACAGCGCGGTACAAACCCAGTTTCGCGAATGCAAACAGACTTACAAAAATAGTACCTACAATCACGTACTGTATATGTGTATTATCCAGAGCTGTAATATCACCAATACGAGACCAATAGGCAGCATAGAAAGAAGTAACAATAAACGTTGCATCAGTGACTATGCTAATTAACCTTTTCTTAAATCGTGATAAGTTCCAAATGTAGTTCAGCCTAGCCATTCATCTCTCTTATGCATAATGTGAAGTTATTATATGTTAACATCAAGCTTTACTTATTTACTGCATCTCCAACTCCACTACCTATAGCAGTTTTGATAATGTACCGACAATAATTTCTATAACTCATAGTATCTATCATCTGCTTGTCTACCTTAGCAAGCAACTCTGGAGTTGACATGTCAATGTTCTGTATCTGAGCCAAGCCTGTAATCCCAGGTAGCACATTATAAACCCCAAGAGCATCACGCTCAGAAATAAGTTGTGACTGATTAAACAAATTAGGCCTTGGCCCTACCAAACTCATGTCGCCCTTAATTACATTTATCAATTGCGGAAGCTCATCAATTTTCGTTTTTCTTAAGAAAGAGCCCAACCTTGTGATGTTCGAACCGTCAACCAAATGGCTCGCCACAGATCTAGTTTCGACAGGCATAGTTCTAAACTTGATAAGCTTAAACGGCCTCTTATTTCTGCCTATTCGTGTTTGAATAAAAACAGGAGAGCCCGTATCAAAGTATCCGAAAATAACAACGACTAACATCACAGGCCAAAGGAGCAATAAACCAACTAAGGCCAACACAAAATCTAAGAATCGGATCATCTATTTGTTCTCGTTATATTTATTGCTGAAACCGCTGCCTTGAAGCCTTCCTCAACACTTTGAATGGGCTCCCATCCGAGCAGCGCCTTATTCTTTTGGATATCGACTTCTAGTGAACCAATCAATCGGTCCGTGATAGCTTCTTTTCTTAAGAGTTTACCGAAAATCCCAAAGGCCCACACAGGGATAGACAGCATCATAACCGTACCTTGCCCTAAAGATTGAGATATCAAATACACCATTTCTGAAGTTGATACAGCCCTGTCATCCGAAACCAGAAAAGTTTGATTTGCGGCCTTATCGTTATGAAGACAATGCAAAATGATATCAACTAGATTGTCCACTGACACAAGGCTGCGTTTATTAGTTTTTATTTTACCAAAAGGTAAAGGAACCCGACGAGCGACAAGTCCAACTAAAGAAGAAAAGTTTGATTCAACTCCAGCACCGTAAACTAGTGTAGGGCGAATAATCACAACTTCCATCCCTGTATCTTGGCTCAACAATTGCAGGCCGCGCTCTGCAAGGGACTTAGAGCGAGCATAAGCATCGTGCGGATTGTGCGCATCATCAGCAAAAAAAGGACGACCTTGCTCCGTGTTCTCACCATTAACCTTAATTGTACTTATAAAAATAAATCGCTTGACACCTGCCTCAGCCGATTGTTTAGCCAGATTTAGAGTACCTTCAGTGTTAGTTTCGTAAAATACGGATTCACTTACCCCTTTCTTAGGAGTTTGTCCGGCGCAGTGAATCACACCTTCGACTCCCTCCAAGAAATGCGAGAAGTCAGCACTCTTGTTAAGTCGAGTACCGTTTAATGTCACTATTTGCTTAGGCTTTCCATCACTTTTATTTGTGCACTGCAACTTTTCAACTAAGTTGCGGCCAACAAAACCAGTGTCACCCGTAATTAACAACTTTTGCATCTCAATACTTAACTCATTAATCTCTACTATTTTTCATTGAGAAGACCATTGTATATATCTAAATAACTTGCAGCCATTTTTTGGTAAGAGAATAACGATTCAGCTCTTGTTTTAGCATTGGCGGCAAACTCAAGATACCGTTTGTCTTCATTCATTTTGATCATTGCAGTCGCTAATGCTTGAGAATCTGCAGGTGTAACCACGTAACCAGTCAAATTGTGCTCGTTGACAAATGAGGTACCCGTTGATATGTCACACGAAATAATTGGTCTGCTATGATATAAAGCCTCAACTAATGACACTCCGAAAGCTTCGGTTCTTACGAAAGATGGAAATACAAAACACTTACACAAAGAAAGGAGCGCATTTTTTTCCTCTTCAGACACAAACCCCAAAAAGTGGACATTACTCAGTTGATGTAGTTTTGCATACTCTTTTAGGCGTTTCTCTTCAGGCCCTTTCCCGGCAATAACGACTGGGCAATTCGATATTTTCGCCGCTTCCAGAAGATACTGCAGCCCTTTATAGTATCTAAGTACACCAACAAACAAAAAGAAGTCACTGCCAACTTTCTCCTTCATCGACTCTCTTATGTCGTTATCAACAGTATTATACTCTTCAAAATCTACACCTAGAGGCACCACTGAGCACTTCTTTTTATAAGAGGTTAATGTCGTACTTGAATCGAGATAGTTCCTGCTGGTAGGGACAATTGCATCGACCCTTTTTAGGAAGTACTTCTCTAATGGGCTATAAACGCTTTTTAACAACTTCTGTCTAACAATATCTGAATGATATGTAACTGCTATGGGTTTATCTTTATCAATCAGGGGAGTAAACATATCTCCTGATGGCCAAGGGTAGTGAAAGTTAATAACATCTGCCCAATCAAAATGTGGCTTGATGTTTTTCAACATTGATACAGAAAAGCAATTGGACTTAATAGAAAAAGTTCTTTTGAAAAAGACAATTTCTACCCCTTGGTAATTTACAACCTTGTCTTCGTCAGATAATGCAAGGATTCGAACATTTTGACCTAGTTCTAACAACCCTTTAGAAAGATTTTTAATAACTTGCTCTATACCACCCTGAGTTTCAGGATAGCAAGTTCTATAAACATGTAATATTTTGCTCATTTGGCGACTTTTCTCTTTATAATTCTGGGGTGACCAGATGAATGTTGCTCATCCACTTCATATGTATCGTTAATAATTTCTTCGTCTACTTGCATTATTTTTCTTATAGCGCTAGAACCATAAACCCCACCTTCAATCAAGCGGCCATTTACCGTAGTGGCGGATACAACATTCACGTTTTTCTCTATTATTGAACCAGGATTGATAGTGCAGTTTGAGCCAATATAAACACCATCTTCTATCCATATACTTTCTAACTTGATATATCTGGTATTCCCTTCATTAACATGAAGGAAACCATGTGTCCAAAATTGAGAGTTACGTCCACCTATAACTGATTTTGAGGCGACATAGATTGAAGATGAAAGATCAAAATAATGACTGCTCGTTACAATTGAGTTAGATTTTAAAACAAAATAGCTCTCTTCATTGAATAATCCCTGTTTTGCACCTCGAAAAATATTACTATTAGAAATTCGACTAGATTTATACAACTTCAGGTCAAAGTCGCCTGAAAACTGGTTAAAGGAACCAATCTTAGAATCGGGTTCCATAATCACCTTGTTAACAGAAAGAAACATATTAAAGTAGCCAATTTCCCCCCTTTCCCCGACTATTAGATCTGTCTTGTAAAAAAGGCAGTTCCTAATCTTGGCGGAAGATGAGACATTGGCACCAAGTTTATTTAGCAAACTATTTTTAGCACTTGAAGCGGGGAAAAAAAGTGCTACCAGCGTGAATAACAAACTCTTCATAAACTATCCCTTAACTTAGTAAGAATCTGCGTGCAAACCTTCCCGATGTTATCGTCCGACATACAAGTGCTTGAGTAAACAGGGTCTGAGATCTCGCCAAAAAATGAATTTAGCCGCGGGCAAGTTACAAGCCTTTCTTTTTCATACTTCGTAGGAGTCTTATACAATACCCCCCCCCTGATGACAAAAGTATTTGGGTAGCCATCATAAGGGCTGCCTGACTCAGTAATAAGCAACTTGCCCGTTAGAACAGCCTCGATGCCTACGGTACCTGTAACTGTATATATTCGACTAACTTTCTTGAATATCTGTTGCATAGAAACATCCAAACCAATACATAAAACCTGATCACTATTTTGAATATAACGAAGAAATTCGTCAGATAGTTCATACTTCGACTTTGGGTTTGCCTTAATAAGAACTTTCTGATTCTCCTTAAGAACTAATACCAATTTTTTCAAATTATCAAGCTGGTTATTAAATGGCGCCCCCCATACATCTAAGTTAGCTTCAGGTTGCATCTGAAGGGGGAAGAGAATTCCATTAGCATAGTCGCTGTCGTTTATTTCAGCTTGACTAGCTAGAACGCCAAAAGCTTTAATGTTTCTCGATAGTATGCTATTAAACCTCAACTTTACGAGAGGGCTAGGCGTATTGTACCGTTCACCGAACATCCAAGATTTGAAGGAAATAAAAGTATTAAGCATCTTATAACATTTTTGCTTTAATGAGGATAAACCATGTGATGGTATCATATAACCAGGTACAATTTTCCTGTTGACGATATGATCTATGATTTCTTTATCCTCTTCGGTGAACTTCCCTTTTTTACCTTCAAACGGGACCTGAGTGTCATAAAGAAAAAGTGAGAACTTCCCTAATGGGTACCTAGTAGATGTAGGATGCAAATACGGGATAGATAGATTACGACAAATATCAATAATAATTAATTCATGGAATAGAGTGGATTCCCCTATAACAAAATCTGGCTTTTGGCTAACAATGTATTTTTTAATCGCGTTGTAATAATAAGAGTAATGACTAGTACTACCACCGTATAAGTAAACAGCTCTATCCTTTTTCATCAAATCACGAAAAAAATCATTTTTTTCAGCATTCATATCTCTCGTTTTTGGATATTCGATACAGAAATCATCTTCACCAAGCGAGAAAGAGTGATTTTGAACTATCCAACTAATTTGAAGGGATGAATCGAGCTCAAGAAATTTTTCATGACATTTTTTCCAAAAGAAAGTTTTGAATCTATTTTCGACAAATATTATTTTCACTTAAGAACCAAAATTCCTTCTTGTTACGAAGAAAGAACCCATTGTAATAATTGGAATGCACATCAATTGAAACAGTCCCATTCCACCATAAACAAAATTTAAAATAGGGCTTAGACAGATAACTACCAAAATGACGAATGTATTTAAAGATAAACGACTAAGTTTAAAACACGATAACATAAAAATTGCTAACAGTAGAGCTAAGAGAATGACACCAAAGATTAGACCAAAGTCATTGATAAAATCGAAGTACATTGTTTTATAAGCACCTACACGATAATAGTCTTCATCGGGCAAACACTTTAGTACAGAACAAGTGGCATTTTTTGATATTTGCGCTGTAATATTGAAAAAATTGACTTTATCACTGAGTAGATAACCTGACAATTCACCAATAGAATGATAAAGATAATGAGACAGAAACACATAGGCCTTGAGGTAGTCGAAGCCGTGAATATCCGTAACCCAAGAATTTATACTGACGACTTGTGTAGATATTGTAGTATTAAGGTGAATAGCCCAATCAAACATTTCTGACTTATACGCTTTCATTTCTGTCGTTTCTTTAAAAATCACGACAAGGAGAATGGCTAAAAACACCATAAAAAAACAGGATTTGGCTGTCTTGAGCTTATCAAGAACATTTACATTAAATATAATCCAAAATAGAAAAACAAACATTGGGGTCATTCTCATAGCCAAGAAGACCATATCAAATATCAAGAATCCAAAAATAAGACAATAAATAAACTTACTAAAACGATATATTTTCCCTAGGTAAAATATACATATACAGCTAGGATAAAAGAATATGGCTAAATAAGAGAACCATCCACCACCCACAGCATTATTTCTAACATCGAAAACTGACGAGTATTGAAAAAAAAGATTGGCATAACCGGCTCTACTTGCAATCTTCCCTACGATTGATATGAAAAACACTATAAGGACGAGCTTAACGCTTGGAAATGATAACGGCTTTCCAAATGCTCTAAGCATACAAAGAACAAATAAGGGTATCAAATAGACAACATTCAGAATGATAAAATCTAGAGCTTGAAAGCTAACGAAAATAAAAGAATGTAAAAATGCCATCAAATAAAAACACAATAGAATAAACAATAAATTATCAATAATAGGTTTACTTTCGAGGCTATATGAACCTTTTAATTTATACATCACACACCTGACTCAATTGCGTTTGCAACAAGCTGGGCATTTCTTTGATAATCAAAGTCCTTAAGTCCACGCAGATAAAAGTCGTCAACCACCCCTAAAGGCATCTTATGGAATATTCGATTGCATGAAGTCACATCAAATTCTACTTTATTCGATATAAGATCTATAAAATCACGTTTAAGCATTCGAGCAGCATCATTGTACAAAATAATATTTCTAAGGCCAATATACCATGTATTTCCAAAAACAATACAATACTTGTTCATCACTGCTGACTCCCATGCGATAGTGCCTGTTATAGTTGCACTACAGAGCGAGTTCCTTAACAAATATTCAGAAGATGTTGACGACTTAACCAAAAAAACATTTCTGATGTTCAATAGACGTTTAAAGAAGCTAGACGATCTGTAACGATTTGTTTGACGTGGGTTCTCCTTTACAACTATCATTACATCCTCAGGTAATAGTTTAGTTAAGTGTTCGATTGCTAACAAATGGTCTTCATATATCCCACCAAGTATAGAGGTTGTTAGTTCAGGTTGTTGATGCAACGGGAAGTAAACATAACTAGTCTCTCTGCTTATAAGCTCGCTAATATCTTTTGAAAAAAAGCGCTCTTTTCTTTGGCTATATACGTAGTTATCGAATAATTCCAGAAACTTAAGAGCTCGGTGTCTAAAAGAACCAGTAACAAGGAACTTTTTAAAAGAAATTCGATCGAAATAGTCGGCACACTTATAGTAAATCAATTCTGGTAGGGGGGAGAAGCCAGCCACTCCTTTCATATATGATAATCCTTCATTGAAGTAACTATCTAAATCTACCACAGGATAATCATTTTTTTTCGATGTTTCAAAAGTCCCGTAGTCTTCGATTGTTTCAAATAAAAAAAACCTATTTGAAAAAATTGACTGATGGCAAATAATGACTTTTACATTCAATTTTTGTGCTACTCTATAAAGAATATAATCAAAGCCTTCATGAGGTATATTGTGAAAAACAATATAACTTGGTTTAGATGACATAAGGAGGTTTTCAGCCCGTTTGACCAAATAAAAAAACTCGTCTCTAACCATTGGATAGTTATTATAATAAGAACCGCGTCTTGTTACGAGCTGATTATAGATCATTAAGTCCGTTTGATCTAACTCAACTTGACTATCGAAAATATTTTTTTCTATAGAAAATTCAAATACACCTAAAATCTCGTTTTTAAAATCTACAATTTTCTCTACATTAAATAAATTCTCTAAGGTGGCACCTACCTCTCTCCAGATTAGATTATCAGGAGCATATATTACGAGTTTCTTTTTCATTTCTTAACCTAAAAAAGTGCTTGGCTGCTATTACTGACTTAGATAATAACATATATGAGAATGTAGTTAACAGTCCAAACCCGACGGCAAATAGCGGACTAATATTTAAATAAAACAAAACAAAAATAGTTACGACAAAAACAACAACACCAGTGATAGAAATTATACAGAGAGTTTTATCCATATCAGAAGAATACATATAGTAATGGGGTATATAAGATATGCTATTTACATTTGCAACAATAAGTAGTAGGTAAAAGTAGCTAATTAATGAAATATACTCTTCTTTTCCGATAAACTGAAATAAGTAAGGCAAAATAAAAACCACAAGTACATCGACTAACATTAACAAAATAACCACTTCCATTGTCAAATGGGAAAATAATTTTTGGATATTTTTAACACTTTTATTTTTTACGACTCTGACAATGTTTGGAAGATTATAGGAATAAACAGTCGAAAGTAACAAAGATGTAATAGATAATGATACAGCAATAAACACTGTATGTGTTGCTAAATCCTTGTCGCTAGAAAAATGAGATAACATGTATCGATCAATGAAAAATAAAAAACTTGCACTTACTCCTGATATGAAATATACCGAAGAATTTTTCATTGAACTCACGAACCAGTTGCTAAACTTTCTAATATCGAAGTTAACTGCTTCATCATGTTCAGTAAAAAACTTGCTCACTTTATAGCCAGAATACAATAATGAAAGAACGGACATTGCCAAATAAATATAAAATATATTACCAACTTCCCTTTCACTTTCAATGAAAATAAAAAGCGTTATAGATAATAGACTCCACGATGAATTCCTAATAAAAGAGGCAATTGCAGATTGGAGATGCATGTCCAACGCAATCAGGAATCTGGATAGTTCTTGGGAAATCAATTCAAAAACGAGCAATATAAGCAATATTGAAAATGAATAAGTATTGACTAAACCATATGAATGAAAAACAATTAGAATAACCAGAAGGGGAAAAAACAAAATAAACTGACTTAACACATGATTACATATTTGCTGCATTTTAAAAGTAGAGCTAGATATTTTCCTTTGAGAATACGTGTATATTTCAAATCCAAATACCACAAGCAGAAAGTTTAGGTACGACATAAACTCTCCATAAACTGCGACATCCTTGATAGATAATAGCTTAGCAATAGATAGTATAAATACCATTTTAATTGCTAAGCCAATACACTTGATAAAAAACAGAAGGAGCCTTTCTTTTACTGTTATCACTGCTAACATAATACTGGATAGGCGTTATCTATGCTAATTCGTCTAATTATTGATAAAGCACAATCTTCATGCATATCCCCTATAGAGTCACTGCCATCATGCTGAGCAATCGATTTTCCAATCAACTTAAAACAAGGGGACCACGTAAACATGTTATCAAACTTCATTTTATATGAGTATAAGCTGTCCCTATGATGATATTTTTTCCTTTGTGGTTCAGAATCAAAGTCATATATAACAATATGGCCACCTTCATTAAGGAGTCTCATTGTATTAGCAGCTATGAGAGGAAGGTCATCTGGATCCATTAAGTATAAAGAGTGTCCAAAAATAATAACATCAAATTTTACAGAACATTGATCCAAGAAAGAAGATGCATCACTTACAACAAGTTCATTTTGGGCAAGATTCAAGTTAGACAAGCCATATTCAACTGCACTTTTACTGGGTTCGATTCCGAGAACCTCGAAGCCAGAATTCTTTAGCCATGCTAATCGATAGCCTATAGATGCACCTATCTCTAAAACTCGTCCTTTTGCATGCAGATTATTGACACATTGATAAATAATGTCGTTACTACGAACTTTACTAGTAAGAGATTCTACATTTCTCTTAAACCATTGATCCGCTTCCGATGTCAGAAAGATATTCTTTTGCATTAATTAATTACCTTACCCATTCTGACACTGTTTACAAATTTGCCTTCATAAATAAAATGCTCTTTCAGTAAACCTTCCCTTTCATATCCGAGGCTTTCGAATAGGCGAAGCGAACGTCCATTACATTCGTAGCATCCTGCGGTAATTCTCCTTAAACCGAGCTCAGTTCTCGCATAATGTTCCACTAAGTTAATAGCTTCGCTCGCGTAGCCTTTACCCCAAACATTTCTGTCACCTATCAATATGCCTATCTCGGCACGCTGATATCTGCTATTGATATCCGCCAATTTAACATTCCCTACGTGTTTACCACTTTCCAAGTCAAAAATAGCAAACATTTTTGCTGATGGGTCATCAATGACTTCTTGGACAAACTTTTTACATGAGTCAATATCATGTCTAATGTATCTTGATTCCAAAAACATATTGACTTGAGGGTCGTTAAGCCAATTAACATACGAATCAGTCACAACATCTATCGAAAATTCTATAAGTTTAACTCTCGGTCCTACTATCATAATCATGGTGCCCTAAATAAATATATTTTCCAATGCCACGCTCTACTCTAAAGCTGTTTATATAGCTACATTACACTTACCAGACCATTAGATATCATAGGTTGTAACATTTCAACTACTTCATCAGCACTACAATCGATCAAAAGAGCTATATCTAGTACAGTATTTTTTCCATCGCAATACGAAAGCAAGTTTAACATTTTTATGACTTTTTCTTGACTTTCGATAGTGCTTAAATTTGGATAGAGGCCTCTCTTCCCAAGTTGCGGTTCGCATAAAACGGTTACTAAAGGTCGAAAATTTTTTTCCAATAATTCCAGCGCTTTTCTCAAAGCGTTATAACCACCTTCTAGGCCGTCAGGCGTTACCAGATTAAGATCATCTAAAGACGTATGATATTCAGGATACTCACCATACTTAGTTCTCATTATAGTAGATATTGGGAGATCAATACCTGGTGCGCAATACTGGCGTTCATCACTTCCTCTTTCTAGCCAACTGTATGAACGATAGTTAGGTTTAATTTCTTTTAATACATATCTTGCTACTTTATCTGAGAGCGTATTACCATCTCGTGAAGGTAAGAACGAATACTCTCGATCATCTCCTACACAAGTGACGATGTACCCAGCTACAACATTTTTTTTGAGATGATGTAAGTTTTTATGTATATAAACAACTGAGCCAATTGTTTCTGGTATTAAAACTATTCGATATGTATATTTCCTAGTTGGCAAGTTTTTCAGCCATTTAACAAGGTAAGTTGTTACTACTGGACCTGAAAGCTCATTGTTTGCCATTGATGGATGGCATACATATGTGGAAAGAAGTACTTCTTCTTTTGTCTCTCCTGGTAATATCAACTCTCCATAGTTAAGCTCACCATGACTGTGAGTCGCATCAATAACCACATGATATTCGCCGGGTGTTAGTCGCTTCATGTCGTTATATGATAAACAAAAGCCCCAATAATCAGAGTAATAAGAAGTCACATACGGGATCGCATCTGGCAGCTCAGGCAAACAGTGAATTTTTTTTAACAATTCATCTAGAGACAACTTCGCATCGACTTTTTGTGAATAACCAACAACATGAAGATTATTTTTATTAAAGTCGATTACTTTCTCTCCTTGCTCATTCATTACATAAGCATCTTTAATGTTCCACTCCTTAGGAACAGTCCAGTCAAATGCTTGGTGCCCACTAGGAACTGACAGTATATTAAGCTCTGGGATCTCTTCTTTGATAAGTTTGAGTGTTGACCTTACACCTTCCCCAGTGATGCTTCGACAAATTGGGAACAACTTTTCTACCAACTTGTGCATTTCGGAGCCAATTGTCATTTCGATAATAACCTCTACTACTCAAAGTCTTCTACTAAAAAGGGCCTGCCGAGTATATCTAGTTTGTCTTGTACCCAGCGCTTTGAATCTGCTTGCAAAAAATATAGTGGTTCTTCTTGCAGCCTAACAAGAGCATAATCAAAAAATTCTTTTGATAATAGTAGCGATGTGCTCTGACTAATTTGCTGATAGATCCCTTCTTCTAACAAGTCTTGCTCTATTTTGTTCCAATCATATGAAACGTTGCCGACTAAAGGTCTAAAATGACTTTTAAATGTCAAAGGAGCCACATCGCCTTTGAATATAGATTCTCCTTTAATAGACTTTCTATATCGATAAGGTGAAGATGTGATAGTCTCTACATAATGGATAAAGGTGAGTGATGATAAATTGCAACCATAAAATAAAATTGCACTATTCTTTGTTGAGAATCTACTAAAAATCCCATCTTTTGAAAAACTATCAACTTCATTGGCGTGTTTACAATATATACTATAAGGGCTTGTTGTTATCACCGAAAACATTGGATCAAACGTTTTATGAGATTCGTATTTTTCAGAGTAATACTCGGACAGCACACCTACTTGACTAATAAAGTTATCATAATCAAATTGCTTCCGCTTGGGAAAGTCATAATTGAAATGAGGTAGGTAAAGATTTGTATTTAACGAGTTCAAAAGCTCACAATGTGCATTTATTAGGCCACTCTGATTCTTGACCTTAGATGTATCAATAAACTCTATCGACTTTATAATATCACTATGCGCGAATAAGTTTGAAACACCATGTCTATCCACTAGACTGTAAAGCTTGTTCTGGTTAGCTTTCCAATTATTCATAAACGTCTGCTACTCACTTTCCAACAGTTCAACTATCCCATATTGAGTCATAAAAAACTGAACGAGTCTACCTCCAAACAACTCTGCGGGAGCAGAAGAGGATAATGCTACAGCACCATTACGTAACATGTTGTTACTATCAAACATAAAATCATCTGTTTCATAGCATGTATGATATACGTTCATTCCACGTTTAATTAGATTTCTTACCATATTTCCGGATATGAACTCTATATTTATGCCACTACTTAATGTAACAAGCTTTAGATATGCGTCTTGAATACCATCATAAACAACATCAGTCTCGCTCTCGATGGATTCCCCAATATGCAATTTATATTGGTTATAGCTATCGTTTATATCATCAACAGCAATTCCAACATGATGAAAAGTTAACATCTATAAATCCTTTAGTAGTTTTTGGATTTTTTCAACTGAAGTAAACGAATCGATAACGTCAAAAGATGGTTCGACCCCATACTCTTCACAAATAACTGTCATCAAAGTGATAGTTGATACAGAGTCCCAGTTTTCCACTTCATCACTAGTAGTACTTTCATTTATATTGTCTACTTCTAATTCCAGAACTTCGGCTATCAAATTAATTAACACGTTGGTATCAAGCTTCATAAATCACCTCTATTAACTCATTTCTCGCTTCATAATCACTAATCTTCATTAAATATTCCTCTTCATAGCCGCTAGATTTTACTAGCGTGAACCCGAGGTTAGTATATAAATCTTTCACATATCCATTTTTTTTGGACTTTATATACTTTGCACTTACTTCGCTAACATTATTCTTTCTACAGGTTTTAATAAACTCATCAAAAATGGCATTTTCAAGTTTTCTATTGAACACTCTACAGCTCATTACCCATATATCTATATGGGCCCTATTATTAAAAACATCATATAGTAGAACAGAAACAATACCACTATTACCATGAATATCTTCTAATGAAACAACAAAGTTGTGTTCACCATACCTATCCAACTCTCTGCTACTAACTCTAGCGGTAGTTGGATTAAACTGATTAGTTTTATTAATCAGTTGTTCCACTCTAACACTATTTGTTTTAGTGATATTAGAAAACGACGAACGCATTTTTAAAGTAGCTAAGTATTCATCTATCGAAATTACATCACCTTCAAACCTGCTCCTAGCTTGATATAACTCAGTCCGATTTTGGTCTTCAGAAGATAGTGATAATGACTCAAATACACCTTCAGAAACTAAGCTATCGATTATTTCAGTAGGTGATTTCTCGTATGTAAATGAAACAACATCAGGCAAAACTGACTTTATCTGTTCAATCTCATACTTGCTATCATCTATAAATACAAAAGCATCGTGCCTTATATTTATTTCCTTCTCAATTTCTTTAATATTAATCGATTTCTGATTCCAGTTAGCTTTAAAAACTGCAAAGTCTTTAAGATTTAATAAGCAAAACTCGTTATCGAAACCTGTTTTAGCTAGCGAACTCTCATTTTTTGAGTTTACAGCCAGGACAATTCCTCTTTTTTGTAATACGTTTATATAGGACTGTAGTTCAGAAAATGACTCACTTAGTGGTCCATTCGGACCAATAGAGAGGTTATTATACCCATCATCCCCAACTACTCCTCCCCAAAGCGTATTATCCAGATCACAAACTAGCACTTTTTTACTCATTCCATAGCTAGCTTTAATAATATTACTTAAAGAGCGTGCTAAATGAGGCATTGCTTGTGGAGCTACTGCGTATTTGAAAGAATGCCAGTAGCTTCTTGAAAACCATTTGTTCAACCCAAGAGATGAAGAAATATACATGATGTCATTGATATGTATGTTTCCATACTCTGAAATAATCTTACACATTTCCAGATTCAATCTATTTATATAATTTACATAACCAAAATCTGAATATGCATCGAAGTTTCCGAAAACTCGCTCAACTCGATATTCAAAGTTGTTAACTATTGCTTTTATGCCGAATTCATTTAACTTACTCATTAATAACTTAAACTTATCAATTTCATCCTTGTAAATTGACTCAACCTCATTTTTACTCATACCTGGATCTGGCCAACGAATAAGGTTTTTATTTGTCGTATGTACGTAGACCCAATCTGGCTTATGTTTTTCTATCAAGTTGTTAAATACTATGTCTTCATAATACGTATTATATGTCGACTCTAGAATGTTCGCTTTTATCCCATTATTCAACAAAAAAAGATACAGAAAATCTTTTAGCTCAGCTATCGTAGAACCAGTTAGTATTAAAAGCTTAATTTCAATCTGTGCTTTAGGCTCAAGCTCTTCAATCAGTTTCCGCTTGTTTTTTAATATACTCACATTATTAAGCGAGCCACTAAGTATGCTATTCATTAGATAAACACCTTAAACCCTACAAATAAACGTAATATCTCTTCCTATACCAAGTTCTGCAAAATCAACCAATAATTTCAAATAATTACTATTAGACGATTCAAATAAAAGGTTATGCGTCAACACTCGCGCGTTGTGTACACTTTTACCTTTACTCGGATCTTTCGCATAATTAGTATCATCATTTAGTATTGCCAAGTCCACAGGCCATGAGGAAAACTTTTTAATTACATCTAATTGCTGTTCCTTGAGAAATACTTCCATATTTTCCACATTGAAATATGACAAATGGTCAGGGACTTCTATAAAAAAGTCTTCTTTAAACTTCCCTCTAGATTTTGCATATTTGTGTAATATAGAGTTGTCATTAGGGTGTCTAACGATCAATATCGTTTCTGGTTTCATCTTCTCTTTCAGCATCGATATTAGCTTGCGAGGGTCTAACACATGTTCAATGACATGCATTATACTTACGCAATCAAATCTAGACAGATCTTCTTTTTCTATATATTCATAAATATCACAGGCTTTCGTTCTATGGATTATTTCTGAATTGTGCTGCTTTACACCTTCGAGACCAAAGTCAATACCATATGCATCTGCACCTTTTTCTAACATAGCACTTACTAAAAAGCCTTCCCCACAACCAATATCTAAGAAAGTCTTTACTTGGACAATATCTTTTAGAGCGAGTATTGTTACTTCCTCTACAGATTTTTTCCATTTGACCTCCTCCGGAGAATAGCATGCTTCATAAGCCCCTTTTGACTCTTGATAGTACTTATTTCTGTAATAAGCTTCCAATTCAGATTTTGTAGGTTTATTTTTAAGTGATAAGTAGCCTTCCGGCTCTACGATCAATTCATGTTTAGTCATTATGTCCCTTTCCAACGGCTCTAAAAATTAATATCATCCTTCGACAACGCTGTCCCACGTCTTAGTTTCTTCTTTATACCTCGTCCAAGGACTGCTTCTAGGTACTTAGGCTCTAAACCAAAACCAGGTCTAATACTCTTGACGTTTTCCGTAGTAATTATCTCTCCAACTTCCATATCCTTAACAACATAGAGGGAACGCCTGAATTTCAAATTCCCCTTCTCAGCTTCAGTTCTCTCATAATTAATTTTACCAAGAGCACTCCACGCCGTCTTTGCATCTCGACATAGAGCAGCTAACTCATGAGGTTCTAAGGAAAAACTATCATCAGGTCCTCCGCCGTTACGATCTAAGGTGACATGTTTCTCTATTAAGCAAGCCCCCAAAGAGACCGAAGCTACAGCGGTAGCGTTATCAATAGTATGATCAGACAAACCAGACAAAACATTGAATCTGTAAGACAAATCAGCAATCGTTCTCAAATTGTATTGCGATGCAGGAGCTGGATAACCGCTGACGCAATGAAGAATAACCAGTTGATTGCAACCATTGCTTTTTGCTACTTCAATCGCTTCTTGAATCTCTTTCTCGTTTGCCATACCCGTTGACATAATCATGGGCTTACCCGTTTTGGCCACTTTAGCGATCAATGCGTGATCCACCAACTCAAAAGAAGCGATTTTGTATGCTGGTGCTTGCAACTCTTCTAGTAAATCGACAGCAGTAAAATCAAATGGCGAACTAAAGATGGTGATATCGAGTTCTTTGGCTTTTTCAAACAAAGCTTTATGCCATTCCCAAGGGGTATGTGCCCACTCATACAGTTCATAAAGGCTCTTTCCATCCCATAATCCACCGTGAATCTGAAAATCATCATTGTCACAATCTATGGTAATGGTATCAGGACGATAAGTTTGCAGCTTAATGGCATCAGCACCTGCCTTTTTTGCCTCTTCAATTATTTTAAATGCGGTTTCTATATCGCCATTGTGATTTGCGGAAAGTTCAGCTATTACATAAGGTGCGTAGTCAGGGCCAATTTTCCTTCCATCTATCTCAATGTATTTATTCATCATCACACTTCTCCAAAATCACTTTATATTTTTTGTCTTTTATCACAACATAAGCTGGAAATCGTTTGGGGTCACAAACTCTTAAAAGGTCAAACTGAGACGCAATGGACGCTTGTTCATCTAGTTTACTATCTTCTGGCACTCGCTTCCGGTAATAAGTTCCTCCGTGAGAGCTTTGCGCTTTCGGTGATGCCGTCATAATATTTTTACAAGCCCAATCCATTAGATTTATTTCTGCGGCAAAAAGTTTATCGTTAATTTCGTCATACAACTCTGTTCCACTTAGATGTATTTTCTCTTGTGCCCAGATATCGCCAGAATCGACTTTATCTTCTGCGTTGAGTAGGGACAAAGTTAGCGTATTGCTTCCCTGCAAAATCTCCCAAATATGGGGACTCCAGCCTCTACCATTAGGCAAATCACTCGCGTGTAGAACTAGACTGTGATGAAATTTGCTTCTCACTTCATCATTCACTAGTTCAGAGCAAGAAACTAAAAAAAGAATATCCCCCTCTTCAGCGATGCTCTTCACCGATTGAAGCAATTGAATATCATGTTTTTTTTTATTATCTGATGCCCACTTTTCGAGGTGAGGATAAACGGGGTGTAGCTTGTCACTACATAGAATCGTAATTTTCATTTACTAACCTATACAACTCATTGACAACTCTTTGTGCTCCGATGCCATCACAAATAGCAAAATTATTCTGCACAAAATCATTCCAGTTTGCACATAGCTCAAGAAAAAGTGTTTTTATATCGGAGTCAATTCTTGCCTGTTCTATGGCTAAAGCCATTTTATGTGTTACCAGCTGGCGGCATATCTCTTTCTGATTATCAGCTAGGGGCACAATGATACTTGGCATTCCCAAACATGCACGCTCCCAACTTGTGCTGCCTGCTGCACCAATTGAAATATCATGGTCAATCATTAATGAAGCCATATCGTGAACAAAATCTAGGTGCACAACGTTTGGTTGATGTTTGCTCCAGTCAGCTATACAGTCAAAATGGGGTGAGCGGCGGCTCATCAATATGGTGAGTTCAACCTGTTCCAGTGCCGCCATTGCTTTGGCAACCTTGTAAGTGACATTATTTTGGTCGATCCCGCCCATTGAAATTAGAACCTTTATCTTATCTAGGTCTATCTTTCTGTGCTGAGCGTGTCGACGATTCAGCGCAAACTGCGGTGCAAGAAGGGCAAAATCAATGCCAGTCAAAACTAGCCCATCGCTACGGTAGGAGTCAGCATGTCTTCCCAATGTCTGATCTACGATCAAATCAGCATTGTGACTGCGTTCCAAATCATCGATGGCAACAACTAAGCACCCTGTTTTCTCTTTGACTAAGGTTTGCCATGCTTCTCCGATAGCATAATGGTCAGTCACCACAATGTCGGGGGAAGGGTTTTTCTCTATAAAATCTTGAGCGTCTACAGTGAGGGGACGTCTCAACCAGCCTAAGTAATCGTCTGGGCAAGTTGGTGTATGTGAACAAGCGTCTAGCAGCAAAACCTCAACCACATGTCCCCTTTCCCGAATAAAGTCAATCATGTCCCCTTGTTGGGCGATACAAGAAAACTTTACTTCCGCTCCTCTCTTTTTCAGCTCATCAGCAAGCACTAGGCAGCGCATCACATGACCGCTACCTATATAAATAGAGGCATCTACCCTAAAAACTACTTTCATCGTACTTTAAATAGCGGTACCAGAACGTCACAATCTAACTGCGCTGTAATATCACCGTTTCCAAGACTACGTTTGAGTAATACAAAAAATTCGTTGTAAGCCTTTAGGAGCGCATCAATATGTTCTTTAGTATGAGAAAAGCTTAGGTTATGCGAACCGAATGATAAGATTCCGTGCTTAAACATTTCTTGCATATACAGTGTTTTAATCTCTAAAGACGTTGCGTTTCCACAATCGGAGAAAGTGATAAATGACCAAGAGGGGTGACCAACGACGCGCACCACTTTTTGTAGGTCTTGCTTGTCAATGAGATCTTTCAGATTGGCTATTAAATACTCCCCTAGTTCAGCGATGTAATCACACACTTTGTCGTTTTTCACTTTATCAAGTACGACATTCGCAGCAGCTAAAGAAGACGTTTCACCGGCAAACGTCCCCGAGTAAAAAATATCCTCCATCAGCACCATAATATCCTTTCTTCCCATAACAGCAGAAAGAGGAAATCCATTGCCAATACCTTTACCAAACGTCGCAAGATCAGGCGTTACGTTGAATAGTTGTTGAGCTCCACCAGGGGAAAAGCGACATCCTGTAATAGTTTCATCAAAGACCATTACAATATCTTCATTTTTCGTAACTTCACGAATGTGCTCAAGAAAACCAGCTTGAGGAAACTCTACATTCATTGGCTCCATAATGACCGCTGCTATCTGATCTTTATAGTCATGAATTAGTTGATCAAAAGATTGCAAGTCGTTGTACTTAAAAACCTTTGTCAACGAACGAGTAACCTCCGGCACCCCCAGGCTTCGACTTGTCGACCCGATATACCAGTCTTGCCATCCATGGTAACCACAAACGAGCACAATATCTTTTTTCGTGTACGCCCGCGCTAATCGAATCGCTGCAGAAGTGCTATCCGTACCATTTTTGCCAAATCGAACCATTTCTGCACAAGGTACTAGATCAATAAGTTTTTCCGCGACTTCAACTTCCAAACTATGTGATAAAGAAAAAGTTACCCCATTCTCTAGCTGTGCCTTTACAGCATTGTTAATGTCATCATTGGCATAACCAATAGAAATACTCAGAAGACCATTAATAAAGTCAATATATTCATTTCCATCGACATCCCATATCTGAGCACCTTTCGCCTTTTTAGCAAAATAGGGCGATACACCATGTGGAAATTGAGTCATACTTTTAGAAAAAGTTTGTGACCCGAGCGGGATTGCTTTTAACGCTCTCTCTAGCAATTTTTCTGAAGCGACATAACGTTGTGACATAATAAAATCTCAATACTTATCTTTATCCAATGACAGATGGTATCCCTCGTTGCGCTCTATATTTTGATTTATCGCTAGCAACTCAGGCTCGTTATCTATCACACTTAAAATATCTTGTGTCGTAAAGTGAGGGTTGTTTAAATAGAGACGCGAATAGATCTCTAAAACAAAGTTAAAGTCTCGCGGTTCATCTACAGTCCACCTTAAATATGAAAGGTCTTTATCATTTTCAACATTTTCAAGATAAAAACTGGACTCAGGTTTGCGTATATAAGGTGTCACATGCTCCCGCTCTGATTGAAGCTTGGCATTTGTCCAAGCCCTTTCCAGCGAGCCTATTGTCATCACTTCAACATCAAGTCCATCAGGGTAAGTGGGAGGCGCAATATTTGATGTATAATCCGCTCCAGAATCTAGATGATGAGCGACCACTTTGTCCACAACCTCCGGACAAATCAAAGGACAATCGCCTGTTAGCCTAACGACATGAATAGCGTTCGAACTTTTCGCAGCGTGATAAAAACGATCCAAAACATCATCGAGATTACCTCGAAAACACTTAACCCCGATACTGTTCGCCAGAGCTTGTAGCTCATCGTCAGAAGTTTGGTCCGATGTGGCTAAAATCAGCTCATCAATCGTATTGCACAGTGAGAGCCTTTCTAGTTGCCGCTGTAACATGGGTAGACCCAGAATGGGTTTTAAAACTTTTTTGGGTAAACGAGAAGAGGAAACTCGTGCTTGCAAAATAGCAACAACCTTCATACTGCCTTCTTACCATTTAGATGGATTAAGTAAATATTCGTTTGATGAAGTAAAATTAGGGAAGTCTAATTCATCTAACTTAGTCATACTGTTATAAGCTGAAGCAATTTGCTCAAGTTGTTCAACATTAGTGCAGCCTACAACCCCACACTCTATTTGCGATTTATCAATCAAATATGACAAAGCCACTTCTAGTCGACTGAAACGCGATTTTGCACAAAAATCATCGTATTTAGAAAAATCGCTAAAATGGCAAAACTTCTCAGGTCGCTCTTGAGGTTTAGCGAGCAAAAGCCCCTGAAGAAACAGGGATCGAACATGGATTTCTACTCCGTATTTTTCTGCCGCATCAAAAACACCAGCAATTTCAAAACGTGAATCGAATAAGTTAGCGGGTATTTGAATGAGGTCGATAAGACCTGTTTCTATCACAGACAACGCACTTTGAGAATCATAAAATGAGACACCAATGTTACTAACAAGGCCTTCTTCTTTCAGTGACTGGAGCTCCAATAAATTACGCCAGTTGTTGGCAAACGCATCATTTTCATCATGAAGCATCATTCCATACAAATGATCAATATTCAGTCGCTCAAGAGATTCATTTGTCGTCTGACTAATAGAGCTTTTTGTCCCTGCCAAGGAAGGGATTTTTGATGTAACCTTGAAACCTTTTAGATCAAATTGCCCTAGCACACTTTCGCTATTACCATAAGCTACTGCGGTGTCAAGAGAATAAACGCCCAGATTAGGCGCTAGGTCAAGTATCTCCTCAACAACAGAGCGCTCTACTTGCCCACCACTGTTCGTCACACCGTAGTCTAAGCCAAATTGCACGGTACCTAAAGATAGTTTCATCCCAGACTCTCAAGCAAAATATGGTTAAGGACTTTGTAGACCTCGTCTTGCTGTTCAAGAGTCATTCCGTGAAACATAGGGAGCGAAATAGCTTCTCGGTAATAACTTTCAGCAACTGGGAAGTCACCTTGCTTAAAACCCATTCTGGCATAGTAAGGTTGAGTATGGACAGGGATATAATGCAAATTCACACCGATACCATTTTCCCGAAGAGCGTTAAACACTTCCTCATGAGTTAAAGATATCTCATCTAACTTCAGCCTAATAACATATAGGTGCAATCCTGAATATGTGTTTTCAAGCTGATATGGGAGGACGACAGGGAGAGAGCTCAATATTTTGTTGTAACGCTCAGCTAAACGGTGACGTGATGCAACAAACTCGTCGAGACGTCGCATTTGAGACACCCCCAACGCACCTTGCAGTTCAGTCATTCGATAGTTAAAGCCTAAGTCAATTTGTTGATAGTACCATCTACCATGACTGCCGCCTTCCATTTGTTCTAAATCTCGAGTGATCCCGTGACTACGGTAAAGCTCCATTTTGTCAGCCAGTGCTTTTTGATTGGTTAACGCAGCACCGCCTTCAGCCGTGGTAACTATTTTCACTGGATGAAAACTAAAGACCGTAATATCTGAAAACGCACAGTTACCAATTGGCTCACCATGATAACGTCCACCAATAGCATGAGAGGCATCTTCAATAACCTTAAAGCCATACTCTTTTGCAAGCTTATGTATCGCTCTCATATCACATGGCTGCCCACAAAGATGAACAGGAACAACAACTTTCGGTAATTTTCCAGCAGCTTTTGCTTCTTTGAGTTTTTCTTCCAGCTTCTGCGGACACAAGTTGTATGTATCTGGATCGATATCTACAAAATCAACCTGTGCACCACAATATAAAGCGCAGTTTGCTGATGCAACAAAGGTGACAGGAGAAGTCCATAGCCAATCCCCTTCACCTACACCGAGAGCCAAGCACGCAATATGTAGTGCTGATGTTGCACTATTTACTGCCACGGCATAACTTACACCAGAATGATTTTTGAGAGATTGTTCAAATTCAGGGACCTTAGGGCCTTGAGTGAGAAAATCTGAAGTAAGTACATCGACTACAGCATCAATATCTTCTTGCTTTATTTCTTGTTTACCGTATGGAATCACTATTTTTACTCACTTAGACTGTGAAATTTGGGTCGACATGTTCAACAATAAGTTTGCGCAAGCTTTCTACTGTTTCCCATTCAGTGTTTGTTCCAGAGTTGTACTTGAATCCAAACGGCACTTTTTCGGCTTTGTGGTGCATTAGATATTCACGCTCTGAGTAAGTGAAGGATACAGAAGGCAGAATTGCGTAGTATTCACCAAGATCGATAGTATTAAGAGAATCTGTATCTGTGATCATTTCCTCATGTAGTTTTTCACCAGGTCGAATACCAACCATTTTAGTTTCACAATCGGGAGCAATAGCCTCGGCGATATCTAGTATTCTATATGATGGGATTTTGGGCACAAAAATCTCACCACCAAGGTGGTTCTCCAAAGCATACATCACCATGTTTACGCCATCTTGCAAGGAGATGTTGAAGCGAGTCATATCCTCATGAGTAATCGGAAGTACGCCCTCTTCTTTTCTTTTCATGAAAAATGGGATAACTGAACCTCTAGACCCCATTACGTTGCCGTATCGAACAACACTAAAACGAATATCTTTCGAACCTTTAATATTATTGGCTGCCGTGAATAGCTTGTCAGAAGCAAGTTTAGTGGCACCATAAAGGTTAATAGGTGCACATGCTTTATCTGTCGAAAGTGCTACTACATCCTTTACCCCACATTGCAATGCAGCGTGAATGACATTCTCTGCACCATCGACATTTGTACGGATACACTCAGTAGGGTTGTATTCGGCAGTGTCAACCTGCTTAATTGCGGCCGCATGGATTATTACATCGACGCCTTCACAAGCTTGCACCAATCGTTGCTGATCGCGAACATCACCAATAAAAAAACGCAATTGTGGGAAATCTTTTTGAGGATACTGCTGCTTGATCTCAAACTGCTTGAGTTCGTCTCGGGAAAATATAATGATTTTTTTGACGTCTGAGTATCGCTCTAGGATTGTTTTAATAAATTTCTTACCAAAGGAGCCCGTGCCACCGGTTATAAGAACCGTTTTATTGTTCAACATGATTAATTCCGTAAGTATAGTTCTACCATAAAGAATACCCTCAGAAGTTGTGTTCATGCTTGCCAAGCTACCTACATTAAGACCCCATCAATGAGCTTCTATATGCACTCGGCACTACGTAAAGTGAGCATTAAACGTAGGGGTATTCATTTTGAGTGGATGATACAATAAAATATATAAGTAATCGAATTATACCTTTATTCTAGTACTTAGAGATACTGCAAGAAGAGCAACAATACTGTAATATCTTCAAAAATAACTTGTAGATTGAGGTTTATAAATGATCATCGTAACTGGCGGTGCTGGCATGATTGGCAGCAACATCGTAAAAGCACTTAACGAGCAAGGCATTAATGACATCTTAGTTGTCGATAATCTAAAGAATGGTAAGAAGTTTCAAAATCTAGTCGACCTCGATATTGCTGATTACATGGATCGTGATGATTTCCTAACTCAAATCATGGCAGGCGATGACTTTGGTCCTATCGAAGCCATTTTCCATGAAGGTGCATGTTCTGCGACGACTGAGTGGGATGGCAAGTACATGATGCTCAACAACTATGAGTACTCTAAAGAGTTACTTCATTACTGCCTTGAGCGTGAGATTCCTTTCCTTTACGCTTCTTCTGCGGCAACTTACGGTGAGACAGATACCTTCATCGAAGAGAAACAGTACGAAGGCGCACTAAACGTCTATGGTTACTCAAAGCAACAGTTCGACAACTACGTTCGTCGTATCTGGCAAGACGCTGAGGAACATGGCGAGAAGCTGTCTCAAGTAACCGGGTTCCGTTACTTCAATGTTTATGGTCCTCACGAGCAGCATAAAGGCTCTATGGCTTCAGTAGCCTTCCACTTAAACAACCAAATGAATGCTGGAGAAAACCCGAAGCTGTTTGCAGGTAGCGAAACGTTCAAACGAGATTTCGTCTATGTAGGTGACGTTGCAGCCGTTAACCTTTGGTTTATGCAAAATAGCGTATCAGGAATATTCAACCTTGGTTCTGGTAACGCTGAATCTTTTGAAGAAGTTGCCAAAGCGGTAATTAAGTACCACGGCCAAGGAGCTGTAGAAACTATTCCGTTCCCTGAGCACTTGAAAGGTGCCTACCAAGAATATACTCAAGCCGACCTGACTAACCTGCGTGCAGCAGGCTGCAACCATCAGTTTAAGACTGTTGCAGAAGGTGTTGCTGAGTATATGTCGATTATCAATAAGTAACTCCACGACTTCAAATATCCAGAGTTCCTGCTTTGAACTCTGGATATTTGCAGATTAGAATACAGCGTTTATAAGAGTCTCGTGGGTTAACTGATGAATATTTTAATGGCACTGTCCCAGTTAGAAGTAACTGGAGCAGAAGTGTATGCGACAACTGTAGGCAATCAGCTAACTAAACGCGGTCATACCGTTCACTACGTATCGGATACTCTAACTAAACCATTCCTAGGTCAGTTTTTTAAGCTTCGCTTCAATAAACGCAGTATCCCTCGCCGTTTTTGGCATGTCGCTTATCTTGTCTACCTCATCAAAAAGCACAATATTCAACTGGTTCACGCTCACTCACGCGCATCCAGTTGGAGCTGCCACGTAGCATGTAAAATCACTGGCACTCCTATGGTTACAACTGTGCATGGCCGCCAACCCGTGCACCGTTCACGTAAAGCCTTTCATGCCATGGGTGATAAAGCGCTTCCGGTGTGTGAAGCGATTGAGCAGCAACTGATTGAAGAACTCGATGTACCCGCATCTCAGTTAACAGTAAGCCGAAATGGCATAGAGACTCAGGCATTTTCGCCTACTGAGACCCCGAATAACACGAAACCTATCATCACGATTGTCGGTCGCTTAACGGGCCCAAAAGGAGATCTGTGCTTTAAGTTGCTGGACGAGTGTTTAGACCTTGAACAATATGATGTTCGAGTGCTGACCGGGTCAGCCATGGAAACTAGATTTGAGAAGTTCGCAAACAAAGCATCATTCCCAGGCTATACCAACGATGTTGCTCAAGTACTACGACAATCAGACCTGGTAATTGGTGCGGGTCGAGTCGCCATGGAATCTTTATTGTGTGGTCGTCCGACACTCGCGATTGGCGAGGCGATTTCAATCGGCGTAGTCGATGAGCATAATCTGTCTCACGCGATGGCGACAAACTTTGGTGATATCGGCCCCAATATACTCGACATCGACTTTAGCTCTGTTGCTCAAGAGGTAGAAAAAGGTCTGAATCAGCCATCGTGTGCACCTGCAGTCACAGAAGCCATATGTAATAACTACGACCTCGAAAATATTGTTTCCCAAGTTGAATCAGTTTATCAAGATGTGGTGATCAGCAAACTGCAGAAAGAGATGCCTATCTTGATGTATCACCGATTTATCGACAACGAATCGAAAAAAGGAACGCGCGGTCCATACATCGATATTAAGTTGTTCGAAAAGCATCTTCAGCTGCTAAAACGCTTGGGCTTTGAGAGCCTTACTTTTGAAGATTTCGCAAATAAAGGGATTATCGAAAGACTAAATCCAAATAAGCGTTACTTTATGCTAACGGTGGATGATGGTTTCGTCGACAACTATGAACTGATGTTACCTCTTTTGAAAAAGTATGGTTTCAAAGCAGTTGTCTATGTGGTTACCGGCGAAACTTATAACCGCTGGGATGTTGAGGCAAGCGAGAATCCAGACAAGCCCTTCCCTCTTATGACTAACGAGCAGATTAAAGCCATGGCAGAGTCTGGCTACATAGAAATTGGTGGGCATACTCTATCTCACCCATTCCTAAGCAAGCTGCCGTACAAAGAACAAAAGCATGAAATTGAACAGAACAAGCTCGAACTAGAATCAATCACTGGCAAACCACTAACTTCATTTGCGTATCCGTATGGTGACCTAAACGATAACTCAAAGGAAATAGCTAGAGAGCTCGAGTTTGATTTCGCGGTTGCGACTAATAGCGGTCCTCTCGCTTTTCACCAAGACCTATACCAAATCCGCCGTATTGCGATTTTTCCTAAAACCTCAGTGCTAGGGTTGTGGAGAAAAGTTACCGGTAATTATGTATTTAGAAAGAATAAATAGAAGGTTTTTATGGCACACTTCTCTCTGCTGGCGCGTCTACGCAATAAAATACGTATTGGGTCAGGTAATACTGTCGAAATTGGTGAGAAGACCCGTATCCGCTACTGTGACATCCATGTGACTGGTAGTGGAAATAAGTTAGTTTTCAAAGATGGTGCCAATTTGAAAGGTGTCTGCATTGAGTTAGATGGTAATGATTGCACGCTAATTATTGGCAAAGACTGTGTTATTGGTGAAAACTGCTTTATTTCTTGTCGAGAGCGAGGAACTCAACTTTCGATTGGTGACAACTGTATGTTTTCACGCAACGTAAAAATAATGACTAGTGATGGGCATGACATTGTTAAACAAGGGCAGCGAATTAACCCTGCAAAGAGTATCCACATAGGAAATAATGTCTGGCTTGCGGATAATGTCACTGTATTAAAAGGTGCATCTATTGGTAATAACTCTGTCGTGGGTATTAACTCGACTTTGACTAAGAGCATTAACCATAACGTCGTTGCGGTTGGTAACCCAGCTAGAGTTATACAAGAAGAGACTAACTGGGCAAACGAGCTTACTTACTAGGTTATCGATTCTCTTTGATTCTTTGCAACTTATCACTTAGAGCATCTAACTGTCTTTTCATTCGAGTGAGTTGCTTCTGCACTTTTTCTAGCTTTTTATTATCAAACTTAGAGAAAAAGAAGTCAGCAAACGAGCTATCCATTTCACTGCCTTCGTCATTTAGATAATCTGGAAGTGGTAATGTACGTTCAAAGTCAGGTATCGCACCCATATTGGCTTTCAAATGATTACTTCCCGTAGTACGAATTACAGCATAAGGAAATTCATAAAACCGCGGTATTGCACCTGACTGAGCTAAGGCTTCTAAGAAGCTAGCTTCGGGCGCACTAATACCCCCTTCATTGACCTTAGTAAAATCTACATAGAAGCGCTCAAAGTTATTATCTTTTAGTTCAAAGAAGCGATCTAATATATCTGGCCTTGCAATAAAAAACAGATCAGAAGCCAGAGGAGTTGTCACCTTTTTTTGACCTTGAGTGTGTTGGTGTGCTCCACTAGAAAAGTGAATGGTACTATTTGCACAATAAGAAAACTCATCTAAATACTGCTCAAGGTCTAAGTTGGCTAACGGCATAACATCAGGTCTCAAGACAACAACTAGATCATATTCAATATTATTATCTTGAGCATATTTTTGTCTCAGACGATTCACTCGGCTTTGCGAGTGTGACATTGCTTTCATACCACGCAACGAAATGTTGTTGTTTTCGTTAAAAAAACCTGGATACTCGATGATACAGTTATCTTCGATTTCTAACCCCGCAGGATCGTAAATCTCTCGTAGTTTAGCCTCATTAGTGGTTTTTGTGGGCTGTTCAGAATTTGGATTTTTGTGCCAGCTAGGATCACTATGTTCTTCTTCTGACCAAGTATGGATAAAAATATTGCAGTCATACTTATCAATAATATGTGCTTTTAAGTAAGACCAAACTTGCTCATAACTTCTTAAATGGCCGAATAGTTGTAGCGCAATTTTCATTCCTCCTCCCTCAACACATCCTTACAACAGCCAAACATCATTATAAGCAACGCACAAAATAGTATTACCGTTTGATTGTATAAGAATAGAGAGTCAAACGAGAGGCAAATCACCACAAACAAACTAATACTTATTCCAAATAACCTTAAACCTATGCAGTTACTCTTGATAACCAGCAAGTATGGAGCAGATACAAGCAGACAAACAAGCATGAGCCCAACAAGTCCACTATCGACCAAACTTTGAATAAATTGATTATGAAAGTTAGGATTAGGGTGCACTAAAAAAGGCTTAAGAAACTCAGGAAATACCCCAGTAGTAATTCTACTTTCTACTATCGACTGAACGTCCTCCTTCGAATTTCCTAAAAAAGCTCTTTCGCTAAATATGTCCACCCCAGATATCCAAAGCTTAATCCTTATCCCAGTTGAGGATTGATAATTATCATCAGAGTATTTTTCTATCTGTTCCCAAGCATCAAAAACTCTATCTCTCACATCTGGAACACTTCCAAAAGCTGTAAACAGAACAATAAAAAACATTATAATAGAAAGAAGTCTCTTAAAGCTTGGTTTTCTTGTTAGCAAAAATGAAGCTAAAAGGCAAACGACCATAAAAACAGACAAAAACGTAGCTCTGGTTTGAGTAAGAATAACAGCCGTCATCGACAACACCGCCGATAGCATAAACAACATATAGTCTAAGCGTGAACACCTACCTTTTTTCCAAATCAAATAGAAAAGAAAACCAGATGCTAGAAAACAAGCTCCAGAATAGAATGAAAATGGTATTGGGTTTGATGCAATATAACCAGCGCGTTCAAAGCCTAGAATAAACACTCCATAAATAGCTGACAGGCCACTAAAGAAACCACCAAGGGAGATGATGCGAAAACAAAAAACCGTATTAATATAATCTGTAGGAAGAAAAATAAAATAAACAAGAATGTATAGCATAGATCTTGGCAAGTCAGAATTACCATCATTTAAGAACTGCATTAAAAAGAAATAACTTATAATAACAATACCAACAATTGCTATTTTAGACTTATTTAAGCAGTCATAAGGCCACACATATCGATACCTTAAAGCACAGTAAGCTGCAACCAACAAAACCAGCCTTGAGAATAAGTGCTTGCTATCAGGCACATTGAAAACAATAGCAAAAATTAAAAAAAATGGACTAAGAACAAAAGCTCTTTCCAAATTGACTAATATATTTTTCTTACTCAAGTTCATTTTTGTTTACTATTTTTATATTTCATTGCTAATTTACGGTATGAAGAATAGATTTCTCTTGATGGCTTTCTAAACCACTTAGCTTTTTCCTCTTCTCCTAACTGAATAGTGGTCCCAAACTCTTCGGGATGCTCTTCTAACGTCGGAATGATAGTTGGGTACATTTGATATGAAGGCATATCGTGTAAATAAAGAGAACCGATGTAGTTGTCTACCGGCATACACCAGCGTTCGGATCCATTCAGCAACTTCTGAGCAGCTTGCGGCGAAATTGCATACGACCGAGTACCACCGAAGTTGTTATCCATAAAAGATATGGAATACGTATCGCTCTCTTCTTTCATAAAGAGATTACATTTGGTCGTTTCCGGCTCTAAACGAAGAAAGCCGTATTGCTCAACCTTGCCTTCAATGTGTGAAAACAAATCAACAATAACTGGCTTTACATATGAGTCATCTTCAATCACTAAGATTGATTCACCAGACGCCACACACTGTTGCCAAATCAAGTAATGACTCGCATAACACCCCATTTCGCCCTTAGATGGCATACGACCATTAGTTAGCCACAGACGTTTGAAGTAGTCGTACTTAGCAAACAGTGGGTGAGGAGGCTCAGCCCGACCATCTACTGCATCAAAAAATTCGAACTCTAACCCTAAAGCATCAAGCTGCTTCTTAATGTTTTCTCTTCTTTCGGGAGAGCGTTTCAAGCTGATGATGCAGATTTTCATTGATTGATGTCTCACTTACACGAACTGATTACAGTAAACTGGGCGCTAATTAGACCATAATCATGCTTCTGTTTGAATTATTTTCCATGCAAGAACACGCATTATTGATAAAAGCAGATAAAACCGTGACGTTATCATCACGCCAACAATATGCTATCCTCAACGTCGATTCACATGCAGATAACAGTTAGATGAAAATTCTTATCATTGGCCCATCGTGGGTGGGAGACATGGTCATGTCTCAAAGCCTCTATATATCGCTTAAAAACCAGCACCCACAGGCGGAGATTGATGTTCTGGCTCCTGCTTGGTGCAAACCTATCCTCGAGCGTATGCCGCAAGTCTCTCGCGCAATCGAAATGCCGATTGGACATGGTAAGTTTGATTTTTTCGCTCGAAGAAAAATTGGCAAAGATCTGCAAAAAAACCATTACACCCACGCCTTTGTATTACCCAATTCGGCAAAATCCGCATTGATCCCGCTGTTTGCGGATATTCCAAACAGAACGGGTTGGAAAGGTGAGTTCCGTTATGGTCTACTGACTGATTTGAGACCGGACAAACGCATATTTCAGTACATGGTTGAACGCTACGTGGCACTCTCCTCTAGCAAAGAGACGATGCGACAAGAAGTTCACCTTGAAAACTGTTCTAAACCCGAGCTAACTGTCGATGCAGAAAGTCAGTTAAAAGCCAAGCAACGTTTACAACTCACTTGCGAAAAACCCGTAATCGGCTTGTGTCCAGGCGCCGAATTTGGCCCAGCTAAAAGATGGCCTGATCAATACTATGCAGAGGTTGCAAAACACGCGATTGAAGCGGGTTATCAGATTTGGCTATTTGGCTCTGCAAAAGATCAACCTGTCTGTGAACTGATTCGCTCCGCTTTAAACGAAGGTGACCAACAATTCGTGCATAACCTCGCTGGGCAAACATCATTAATTGAAGCCGTTGATTTGCTAGCGAACTGCCATACAGTTGTAACCAATGATTCCGGCTTGATGCATGTTTCAGCTGCAGTCGGCTGTAATATCGTTGCCATCTATGGTTCTAGTTCACCAGAATATACACCTCCACTGACAGACAAGCTTGCTATGGTGCATACCGATGTCGAATGCCGCCCTTGCTTTAAACGTGAGTGTCCATATGGGCACCTTGATTGTTTAAATAAGCTGATGCCAGAACAGGTTATTAAGGCTCTAAGTACATTTATTGGAAAGGAAAATAATGAAACACCTTTGGTTTGAGAAAGGCGCTTATGCCGCAAAAAGTGCTCGTCAATATATTGAAGATGAGTTCGAACCCAAGAACATAAAAAAAATAGCCGTAATTCGCCATGCTGCGCTTGGTGATCAAGTTATCGTTCGACCTTTTCTGGTTGAAGCTAGAAAGTTCTTCCCAAATGCAGAAATCACTCTGATTACCGTTTCCAACTACCTTTACGGCACCCCATCAGAATTAGCAGATAAAACTATCGTGATGAAAAGTCGCGAAGATTCAAAGGGGTTATCGTTAAAAGAGAAGTATCAGGATTACAATCAGCTTGAAGAGCAAGATATTGTTTTTGACGTCGCTGGCACTAACCGTTCTTATTGGATGACGCTCCTCACTAAAGCAAAATTAAAGGTAGGATTCCCGTACACATCATTCTTATGCGGAAAGCTGTACAACCTCGCGGTGTTTCGTTCGGACTTTCAGCCTGAAGTTGAATGCATGCTCGACATGTTAAAAATCCTTGGACACAATCCAACTTACCCTCTTGATTTTGCTTACCCGGACCACCGCCAGCTAAAAGATACCAATGAACCATACGTGGTCTACTTTAGTGGCGCTTCGCAACTGAGGAAAATACTTTCTAAAGAGGAAATGCGACAGGTCATCGAGCAAGCTATTGAACATCAGCCTGATGTTAAGCATGTTTTCCTTGAAGGAAAGAATGATTTCGAGAAAGGTGAGTTTTTACAAGATCTTGCTGACGCTGGAAAACTAGCTATTCAACCGTGTCTACCTTTAAATGAACTGGTAGAGTTCATTGCCAAGGCCTCTTTAGTTGTTGCACCAGATACCGGAATTCGCAATGTCGCGATATCCACACATACACCAACCGTTGGCATATTCTACGCTACTGTCCCATTCAGATATACGCCACTGTATGAACAACATTGGGTCGTAATGAATGCTGATGGTAGTAAGCCGACAAGCGATCAGATTGTGGAATCGATCGGCTGTGCATTAAAATCAAACAATAACAATAGATAGGAAATCAAAACAATGAGCCAACTTAAGATATTAATCGCTAATCGATTAATTCGCCTTACCGGAAATGTTTTTAAGGTGCTTTCCTATCCATTTCATTGGGCGCTGCCAAAAGTTCGCTTTACAATTCCAGCTTATTCGCCGGCTAAAGTAAGGTTAAGCAGCGACAGAGCAATTCCTAGAACTATCTGGCAAACAAACTTTACCGATCAGGCGAGTCTTCCAGTTTATCTGAATTACCTTTTTAACCGCCTGATGTCACTCAACTGTGACTATCGCTACGTAAGCACTGAAGCGAGAGGAGAGTTCCTAAAAGAGAATGCGTCTCCTGAAGTTTATGCGGCCTACTCTCGTCTGACCAATGGCGCGGCCCAAGCTGATCTTTGGCGTCTGGTTGTCCTAAACACTCAGGGTGGTGTTTATATGGATATTGACGCCACTCTAGTTTGGTCTTTAGATAAACTACTAGGGAACGATAAAGAGCTATATATCAAAGTCAGCAACAACACTGAGATTACTAACTACTTTATTGCATCAGCGCCTAATAACAAGGACTTACAGGCGACGATTGACCAAGTGGTATACAATATCAACCACTATAAACCTGAAATGGGCGTTTACCATTCAACGGGTCCTACAGTTCTGAATCAGGCTCTGGAAGGAAAACCGGTTAATACTGAAGATAGAAAGTACGTTTGTATCCAGGGCACATTTACCAATGAACATTTTCAGTACATCGATAAGCCACGCGGTAAGTGGACACATATAAACCCAGAAGATCTTGTAAAGTAAACGTGCTAGCCCGATTCTTATACTCTCTACTACTGACACTGGTCGCCCCGCTTCTTTTATATAGTCTCTATAAAAAGAAGCAGGGGAAACCGAGTGTGGGCAAAAGGTGGAAAGAGCACTTTGGTTTTACCCCCGCCACTCCTAATTGCAAGCAGCCGATTTGGATTCACGCTGCTTCGGTCGGTGAAACGATTGCTGTTACTCCATTGATTAAACAGCTAAAGTTTCGCCACCCTGAAGTAGACATTGTACTCACGACTACAACGTCAACAGGTGCCGAACAAGCCGAGCGGCTGGGAGACTTAGTCACACACCGCTATACTCCTGTAGATTTCTCATTTGCGATTAGCAGGTTTATTCGAGTCATCAAACCATCACAGTTAATAATTGTTGAAACCGAGTTGTGGCCAAACACTCTTAACGTGGTAGGTAAGGCTGGAATACCTATTACCTTGCTCAACGCGCGCCTGTCTGAGAAATCCTATCTTGGCTATAAAAAAGTTCTCCCCTTATTCATCCCAATGGCCAGACAGCTATCCAAAGTTCTGTGCCAATACCATGATGATGCAGAGCGTTTTTACAATCTCGGTGTTGATAAGGAAAAGCTGGTCGTCACGGGCTCAATAAAGTTCGATATCTCTATAACAGATGCTGTCCTCACTCAGGGCAATCAATTGAGAGAACAGTTAGGTAAAGACCGCCCAGTCTGGATTGCCGCTAGTACTCATGAAGGTGAAGACAAGCAATTGCTATCAGTACATAGGCAGCTTCTCTCCTGTATACCAGAATGCCTATTGATTATTGTTCCCAGACACCCAGAGCGGTTTAGCGATGTTGCTAAGCTCTCCCAAGAGCTAGGCTTTCTAACAGTAACGAGAAGTAGTGGTAATGCCATCGAACAAGAAACTCAAGTTTACCTTGGCGATACTATGGGAGAGATGCTCACTTTAATGCAGGCCAGTGACGTCTGCTTTATGGGTGGCAGCTTGATCGGAAAAAAAGTCGGTGGCCATAATTTACTAGAGCCAGCGGCACTTGGCATACCAACTCTGACTGGACCAAGTTATTACAATTTTACTGATATCACTCACGCTCTTGTTGCTGCCGATGCATGTAAAATCACTGATAATAAAGAGAGTATTGTATCGCAGGTCAAAGTCTGGCTAATGGACAAACAACAGCGACAAGCAAGCGGTCAACAAGCGCTCTCTGTGGTAAGCAAAAATACTGGTGCCATAAATCAATCCCTCGCTCAAATAGATCTGGACTAGGAACTAAATTACATGAAAAAGCTAATCGTCGACTTAGACGGAACACTCACGCAAGCCAACACCTCAGACTATAAAAATGTCCTACCGCGTACAGACGTGATTGAGCAACTAAAAAATTATAAAGAACAAGGATTTGAAATAGTAATCGCCACTGCGCGTAATATGCGAACCTATGAAGGTAATGTAGGTAAAATCAATATCCATACTCTACCTATCATTACAGAATGGCTTGACAAACATGACATTCCTTACGATGAAATCATTGTAGGAAAACCATGGTGCGGCCATGAAGGTTTCTACATTGATGACCGAGCCGTACGCCCGTCAGAGTTTGCAGAACTCTCATTTGACCAAATTAACCAGCTGTTTGAAAAGGAAAAACAATGTTCCTAATTATGTCCGGAGCCTATGTGGGGCAAGAGCTGGAATCGGAGTTTGGCCATATTCCGCCAAGCTTTTTGCCACTTGGTAACCGACGCCTTTTTCAGCATCAAGTTGCTCTGGCACCCGATGGGGTAGATATCTATCTATCCATCCCTGAAACTTACTCAGTTTCCGAGCTAGATAAGAAATGGCTTAAGCAAAACAATGTCTCACTAGTTAGTACACCTGACGGTCTAAGTTTAGGTGCCTCGATGGTCGCTGCAATTAATATCAGTGGTCACTCTCTAAGCACACCTTTACACGTTCTTTATGGAGATACGTTATTCTCCCAGATTCCAATTGGTGATGATGTTGCAAGCGTCTCAACGGCAAAAGACAGTTATAACTGGGCGGTGTTAACCGACGATAAAGCTCATTGGCTAAAGGATACTGAACAACAACTAAGTGCAGAGTCAAATCGTATTATTGATGGCTACTTTAAGTTTAGCCAACCGCGTGAGTTAGTTCGTTGCATTACCCAAAGCGAATGGAACTTCATCGAGGGATTAAACCGTTACCATCAATCAGTGGGGCTTACGCCAGTAGACTCTAATGGTTGGCTGGATTTTGGTCATGTAAATACTTACTACCGCTCCAAGGCCGAACATACAACCCAAAGAGCATTTAATGAACTGACAATCACGCCAAAGTGGATTGAAAAAGCGAGTATAAAAAACAATAAGATCGCGGCGGAAGCAAGTTGGTTTGAAACGCTGCCTTACTCACTGCGTGGTTACATCCCTCAGTATTTAGGCAGCACGAATGAAGATGGAAAAATCTCATACAGGCTTGAATATCTGCACCTTACCGCTTTAAACGAATTATTCGTTTTTTCTAAGCTGCCGACGCAAGTCTGGCAACAAATCCTAACAGGCTGTATTGAGTTCCTGTCTGCTTGCAGCAAACAGTGTGTCGAAGCAGATACTCACGCAAACACATTGGATATTCTCTTTGGCGGTAAAACCCCAACTCGACTTGCGGAGTTTTGCCAGTCACGCAATATCGACCTCGACAGCACTTGGATTTATCAAGACCAAGAAGTCACTCTCAAGCAAATTCTTGCAAACAGTGAGAAGCACCTGCCTGATGCCCAAGCACAGCTTGGCGTTTTGCATGGCGATTTTTGCTTCAGCAATATCCTGTATGACTTTCGAGCTGGCAAAGTGAAAACCATAGACCCTAGAGGGATGACGCCTGACGGACGCCTGACGATCTATGGTGATATTCGTTATGATCTTGCAAAGCTAAGTCACTCAATTTTAGGCTTGTATGATTGGATCATTGCTGGCTACTATGAAGTATCCCTTAAGGACCAAAGTATTACTTTGTGTATTGCAGATAACGGTGCTCATAGAGAAACACAGCAAGCCTTTATACAGTTAGTCGAAGAAGAGTTTGGTATTACAGCGCAAAACTTATATGCCATGCAGATCCAACTTTTCCTCTCTATGCTACCACTTCACGCGGATGATAAGCGTCGACAAGATGCCCTATTCGCCAATGCATTCAGACTACATCAAATTCTGCAGAGACTAGAACAATGATCGTGATACCAATGGCGGGCATGAGCTCGCGCTTTTTCAAAGCTGGCTACACAAAGCCTAAGTACATGCTCGAAGCTCACGGAGAAACCTTATTCGACCATTCTGTTAAAAGCTTTCGGTCTTACTTTGCTTCACTACCATTTCTGTTCATCGTCAGAGATGTCTACGAAACAGAAACCTTCGTTAAAGAAAGTGCAGAAAAACTTGGCATCAAAGAGTTCTATATCGCGGTCCTAGATCAGGAAACAAGAGGTCAGGCGGAGACCGTCACTCTGGGTTTAGAGTTGCTTGAGAAACAACTACCCGCTTATCAGGGGCCTATTACCGTTTTTAATATTGACACCTTTAGGCCTGACTTTGAATTTCCTGATGTCAGTAAAAGAGGTGATGGATATCTGGAAGTATTTAGAGGCTCAGGTGACAACTGGTCTTTTGCTTTACCAGAAAAAGAAGACTCAACTAAAGTAATCAAAACTGCTGAGAAGAATCCAATATCTGATCTTTGTAGCACTGGCCTGTATCACTTTAATCGTAAGCAAGCCTACCTAGACGCATATCAAGACTATGTAGCTAAGCCTAAACAAGAGTGGGAAAAAGGTGAACTGTACATTGCCCCTTTATACAACCTACTGATAGAAAAAGGTTTAGAGGTTCACTACCATCTGATTGAACGAAATGAAGTAATCTTCTGCGGCGTTCCGCAAGAGTACACGGACTTTCTTAACAGGTAGCTAAATGATTCAGATTGCAGACCACGAGATCACTTTTGTTGTACAGGGACCTGTTCAGGCCAGTGAAAATCGAAGTCAGATTTCTGGTATCACCAATGAGTGCCTGAGTTCTATACGACAATATTTTCCTGCTTCTACCATCATTCTATCAACATGGAAGGGTCAGCCGCATCAAGGCTTAGATTATGATCAGGTCATAGAACTCGATGATCCGGGTTCCAATGTTGTCTATCACGATGGTAAACCGCAGACTTTAAACAATAACCGCCAAATGGTTAGCTCTCACAAAGGGCTAAAAGCAGTTACAACCAAATACGCGGTTAAGATTCGATCCGATAATAAGCTTATCGGGCGAGAATTTGTCGACCTGTATCGTAAATACGCTGACTTACCACGGGAGGACAGGTACTCCTTTTTTAACCAGCGTACCCTGACAAGCAGCGCGTTCTTTATCTCTAGCCACCATGGCAGAGCTGTCTATTTCCACAAAAGTGATCTGTTTGACTTCGGTCTGACCGAGGATCTTCTCACAATTTGGTCTGACAACTGGATACCGGAGCTGAGCTTCACCCTCACACCTGGATATAAGGCACGCTACGCTACTACTGAGCAGTTCTTAACATTAAACTGGTTATCCAAGCTAATAGGCAAGGAACTTAAGACCAACAATCTGACTTGCGAAGATGCTGGCTTAGGTGCTGATTTCTGGCCACAGTTTATCGCTAACAACATCATCGTTGATGCCCCAGAAAAATTAGGGCTAGATGTAACTGAAAGATTTTATAAACGTGGAAATCTAGCTTTGGAGTACGATTTGCAAGACTGGCTTTACCTAACTAATCAGTCAGGTAAGCCATGTGACAAAAAACGTTTGTACCGAAGCTACAAAAACTGGGAGGGGACCTTGTTGAGGAAGCTCAAAGGTTAAGCTTTTGATTGGTAGCCAGCAAGCAATGGCTGCCAGTCACTCTCCAGCCATGAAATATTACGCTTACCCACTTCCTTGGCAAAAGATCGCTTCAATCTATCCAGGTTCCCTTGCTTCCAACCATCGCCGAATTGCTGGTAACACTTATCAAAATCGATGATCCAAACCTGCTGCTGGTCATCAATCAGAATATTATGGATGTTGAGGTCAGTGTGATTGACTTGGGCATCATGCATTTTTCTGATTTCCTGACCAATCTTTTGGTACATTTCTGTACTTAATGGTGTTTCTTGCAAGATCGCCACTAAATCGCGAGCATTCGCTACTTTTTCACTAAGTAAATCGGCTCGGTACGTCAGACCATTACGGATCGCACATGCGGCTATCGGTCTTGGGACATTGACGCCAGACTCCTTCAGTTGCTGCAGTAGCTGAAACTCCTGATAGCTACGAGTATTTTGCCAACCAGTAAACCAGTAGCTATCTGCGACCAATTTGCCAAACAGACCACCACGACGATAATGACGTAACGCAGCTGCAAGAGTCTCTGTCTGCACAAACCAAGTCGTTCCTCGGCCAGTCGCGCTGCCAATTACTTTGCCCGCGTCTTGCCAATACTGGGCATCGAAGACCTTTTCTACAGGCTCTTTCAATAGCTGTTCATCATACCAAAACGTTTGGTTGTTATGGGTGACTGTTTTCATTCTACTTAGCAACATGGCCCTAAAATTGGCGGAAATCGGTTCTATTTTACATTTATTCGTTAGCTCTGCATAATTCGATATCACTAACAATAAGTTACTCGACACCATGGCCCTTTTTGATACTGCTCCACAATCCCTGTGCATCTTGCGCCTTTCCGCAATTGGTGATGTATGTAATACCATCGCGACAGTTCAGGCCATTCAAAAACAGTGGCCAACAACAAAAATCACCTGGATAACAGGAGCGTTAGAAGCGAAACTGCTAGAAAGTATCGACGGAGTCGAACTGATTGTTTTTGATAAAAAGCAGGGCTGGCGCGCCTACCAACAACTTTGGGCGAAACTAAAAGGTCGTCGATTCGATGCGCTTCTACATATGCAGTATGCCTTTCGAGCAAGTATCGCGACGTTAGGTATCAAAGCGAGGTACAAACTAGGCTTTGATGCACAACGTAGTCAGGATTTCCAAACCCTGTTCACTAATGTCAAAGTTCCTTCGCCAGACAAACCCCATGTTCTCGACGGTTTGATGGCTTTTGCCAGCCAGATCGGCATCGAGGACATAACGCCAAAATGGCAATTAAGTTATACAGAGCGAGATGCCAGCTGGGCAGAAAATCATTTAGATGCCAGTAACCGTAACTTGGTTCTAGTACCCGGCGCGAGTAAGTCTTATAAAAACTGGCATGCTACGGGATACAGTGAACTAATCCAACATGCTCAAAACAAGGGTTGGAACGTTATCATAGCGGGCAGCCCGGCCAAAGTTGAGACAGACTTAGCGCAGCAGGTAGTACAATTGTCTCAGGGTAAAATCACCAACCTTGTAGGGCAAAGCTCTCTGATGCAGATGCTAGCGCTACTAGACAAGTGTGACTTGGTGATCGCCCCTGATACAGGCCCTGCCCATATGGCTAATGCGATGAACACGCCAGTCATTGGTCTGTACGCTCACCACAACCCACAACGAACCGGTCCTTATCAATATCTCGACTATGTCGTCAGCGTCTGGCAGCAAGCTATCGAAGAGCAGACAGGCCAATCAATTGAGCAGTTAAGTTGGCGCTCGCGAGTTAAAGACAAGCAAGCCATGAACAGAATTACTTCTGATCAAGTCATTACCATGTTCGACTTGGTCTGCGAAAAAGAGTCATTATTATGAACCAAACCAGCCAGAACAGAGCCAGCATCGCCGCAGTTATCATCACTAAAAATGAACAGGATAGTCTTCGAGACTGTCTGGAAAGCTTGCGCTGGGTCGATGAAATCATCATCGTTGACTCAGGCAGCACCGACAATACGGAAACCATCGCCAGAGAGTATACCGAGCACTTCTATGTTAATGCAGAGTGGCCAGGATTTGGTAAGCAAAAGCAGTTAGCGCAAAGCTACGCCACAAGTGACTGGATATTGGCCGTCGACGCTGATGAACGTATTGACGATACGTTGCGTGAAAATATCCTCACGATGTTGGAAAATCCGCCGGAAAACACTGTTTATAACTTGAATGAACTTACGTGGGTATTTGGTCGTTTCCTTAAGCACTCTGGATGGTATTACCGTCACGTACGCCTCTACCCAAATAAACTGACTCAGTACAATGACAACCTGGTACACGAATCAGTGATCATTCCTTCGGGCTGTCAGGTAGCTGATCTGGATGGCGATATCCTCCATTACTCATACCAAAACCTGAACCACTATTTGGTTAAATCGGCAGGCTACGCCAAAGCCTGGGCCGACCAACGTCAGGCTCGCGGTAAGAAAGCCTCTCTTTCACAAGGGATTATTCATGCTCTGGGCTGTTTCCTGAAAATGTACCTACTTAAGCGCGGCTTTTTGGATGGTAAACAAGGATTCCTTATTGCTGTGCTTTCTGCGCACTCTACTTTCGTTAAGTATGCCGATCTGTGGGCGCGCGATAACGATCCACACTATAAGCAGTAAGCTAAATTCCTAGGACATTAAAAAAGGGCTCGATAGAGCCCTTTGTTATTTCAGTACTTTTTGTGCCCAAGGTTGAAGCTTGGCCAATACCTGATCAATCTCAATACGAGTCATATCTTCCTGACTTGCCTTGTCATCCGCTTTCGGTGGGCAGAAAGCAATATGATTACCTTCAGAATTAATTGGTTTCCAGCGTAGAGGCGTCGCAGAGCGTTTACTAGGGAAGAAGCCAACAGTAGGGACATTAATCGCAGCTGCTATATGCAGTGGACCGGTAGAGCCAGCAATAAACATATCTGCGCATGCAATCGAGCAAGAGAAGTCCACTAAGCCATCATTTTTATCGTAAAGCACAGCACTACGGCCACTCTCTGCCATCAGTTTTTGTAGCTCAGCAGCTTTTTGCTCTTCTCCTGGGCCAGCGGTCAATACCGCCTCAAAGTCCCCTTCTAAGCCACATACAAGCTGCGTATATTGCTGCAGTGACAAGTTATTCGCACTACCACCACTGCCAGCATGAACATAAACCCAGGGCTTATCGCTATTTAAGCTCAATTGCTGCGCCAGCTTCGCTTTTTGCTCAACAAGCTGTTGGTCGCTAAACGAAAGATAAGGTGCAGAAGGTTCGACAACTTTTACATTATTGTCGGTCAGGAAAGCACGAATGAGGTCGAGGTTATATTCAAATTCAGGCTTAGCAGACTGTGAACGTTTTTGTTTAATACGCTTATTATAAAAAATCTGCGCCAGCTTGGTCGCTGGAGCTAATCGGTAAGGGATTTTACCCTTCCAAACCAGTTTAGCGTTGTAAGTGGTTGAGAATAGGTTGATAGAAGCATCAAATTGCTCGGCGCGAATCTGATTAACTAACTCAGACTGTTTGGCTTTGTCGCTCTTTTCTGTTGGATCGACCAGTACACTATCAATCCAGGGACATAGGTTAGCGAGTGCGACAGTGTAGTTCGGAACTAAGGCGGTAATATGACAATCTGGCAGCGAGGCTTTCAACATAGCAAAGCTTGGCCAAGCCAGCATGAAGTCACCAATCTTATCGTTACGCACAACCAGTATCTTTTTCATCGTCCCATCCAATTGTCTAATTTGCCCCAATGATAGCGGCTTCAGTGGGTAATTGTGAGCCTTTTTGTTAATATTGAAACAGATGGAATGAATTGAGTATCTTAATCGTGAGCCAAAAACGCCTATCCCGAGTGATTTATCCGGGCACTTTTGATCCTATTACAAATGGACATTTAGACCTTATCGAGCGCGCTGCCGATATGTTTGATGAAGTCATCATTGCAGTTGCAGCCAGCCCAAGTAAAAACACCATGTTCACACTGGATGAGCGAGTACATTTTGCTCAGGAAGTGACTAAGCACCTTGATAACGTTACATCAAAGGGCTTCTCTGGATTGATGGTCGATTTCGCAAAACAGGAACAAGCCAATGTGCTTATTCGTGGCCTACGCACCACAGTGGACTTTGAATACGAATTCGGCCTGACCAACATGTATCGTCGCCTCATGCCCGGTCTGGAAAGTGTTTTCCTGACGCCGGCAGAAGAGCACGCGTTTATCTCTTCAACCATTGTGCGTGAAGTAGCCATTCACGGCGGCGACGTGACTAACTTTGTCCCAGAAGTTGTGGCAGAGGCGTTGAAAGAAAAAGCGAAGGTATAAGCGAGAAGCGAGAAGCGAGAAGCGAGAAGCGAGAAGCGAGAAGCGAGAAGCGAGAAGCGAGAAGCGAGAAGCGAGAAAATATTGGAAGGTTGACGTGAAAGCGTCAACCTTTTTTCTGGATTTTAGACGTAAGTCCCTAACAAAAAACTCTGTATCAGATACCTACTCAGCATCTATAACGTGCACCTCTCGAAGGGCGCAGCCCGTTCTAAATTCTCGCAGGGCGGAGCCCGATCTCGGAGCGAAGCGTTCTAGCATCTCGCACTCTGCTCTCATCTCTACTTCTGACACTCAGCACAAAAAAACGTATTCCGCTGGCCAATTTTCTGCTCTTCAAGAGGCTCTCCGCAGCTTGGGCAAGGCTCTCCGGCTTTGCCATAAACCAGAAGCTCTTGAGCAAAGTATCCAGGCTTACCATCGGCTTGGGCGAAATCCTTAAGAGTTGTTCCGCCTTGCTTAATGGCAGTAGCCAGTACCTGTTTAATCTCATCGACAAGTAAAGCCCACTCTTTATTCGTCAGCTTGCCTGCTGGTCGGGTTGGGTGGATTCGCGCACTAAACAGAGACTCGTTGGCGTAGATATTACCCACACCGACAACCACTTTGTTATCCATAATGAATTGCTTCACCGCAACACGCTTACCTTTTGCTTTTTCAGCAATATAGTCGGGATTAAACTCATCGGTCAGTGGTTCAGGCCCCATGGTACCTAGTGCAGCATGCGTGCCATCTTCAGTCCATAACCAGGCACCAAAACGTCTTGGATCGTTGTAACGTAGCACCTTGCCATTGGTTAGTTTGAGATCAACATGATCATGCTTAGCCGGAGCGATCTCTGCATCAAGTACCCGCAACGAACCGGACATACCCAAGTGGACAATAGCGCTACCGATATCGGTCTCAATAAGTAGGTATTTGGCACGGCGAGAGATATTGCGAATCACCTGCCCTTCCATCTGCTTTAGCTCTGCAGGAATATCCCAGCGCAGCTTTGGCGTACGAAAAGTAATTTTGGCAACAGTTTCACCGACTAGATGGGGAGCAATTCCCATTCGGCTTACTTCAACTTCAGGTAATTCAGGCATGTACGGTTCCTAGTTTCGAGTTTCGAGTTTCGAGTTTCGAGTTTCGAGTTTCGAGTTTCGAGTTTCGAGTTTCGAGTTTCGAGTTTCGAGTTTCGAGTTTCTGTAGATTGTTCCTCGGGGAACACCGCAAATCAAGGTGATTAAAACTCGCTCGGAACAAGATACGCACTTTCCACCGAGATCGCTATCCACTTGTCCTGCCAATTTTTCAACAACCAAAACTGTGGAGTTTGATAGTAGGTGATCCTTTGCGGCTCTTCCTGATCGATATACCAAGCCTCAATCGATTGAGGAGATGTTAACTGGGGTTTCAAACTATCGAAGTTTGCTTGAGTCACTTCAGTTCCGACCAAACCCTGCCAACGCTCAGCAAGCTCTTGTTCCGATATGGATGTTGGAATAGTACTACGCCAGCGACCTTGATTCTTCTCCAGAGACCAACTTGAGAAGTGCAACGCTTGTAACTCCGCATTGGGATTGAGCAGATATGGATACTGGCTTTCTACGACAGGCTCATCAATCAGATAGGTTTTGATCAACGTCGGCAGGTTAAGCAGACCAATAAAAGCTATGATGCCCAGTATTAGTATGTTGTTCCAACGTCTACGGCGTTTTGGAGAGACTCGCATGATTCAATTCTTCACGGCTATTAACTTACTAAAAAATAGCAGAAAAAGAGACGAGAGACGAGAGACGAGAGACGAGAGACGAGAGACGAGAGACGAGAGACGAGAGACGAGAGACGAGCTTATTATCTCTTCGTAGGGACAATTCCTGTCAACACCTTTGCACTAAAGGTTCTTTCACCGTTCTACCAGCCCCAACCTCTCAGAGGACGAAGTCCGTTCTAGAATCTCGCAGGGCGGAGCCCGTTCTCGAAGCGCAGCGTTCTCTATGGGCGCAGCCCGCTCTGGATCTTCACGCAATAAAAAACCCAACCATATTGCTATGATTGGGTTTCAATTCACGCTTCCCGAAGGAAGTTCAAAGAAGAATCAATTACTTGATTTTAGCTTCTTTGTACATAACGTGCTGGCGAACTACTGGATCA
>Ga0209379_10000087_pt1 | contig 128482 bp, 102 predicted proteins | sample tdDd001_FD_187124 | JGI IMG/M metagenome (GOLD analysis project Ga0209379, IMG submission 187124) | Marine sediment microbial communities from the Atlantic coast under amendment with organic carbon and nitrate - tdDd00.1 (SPAdes)... | ecosystem: Environmental > Aquatic > Marine > Coastal >...
TAAGGAGTCTTCAGGACTTTCAAATTCGTTATGCGTTAACAGCTGCCAAAGGTGTTGCAGAAGTCGCTTCAATTGGTGGTTTTGTAAAGGAATATCAAATTGATATCGATCCTCATGCCATGAGAGCACATGGGGTGAATGTGGCCCAGGTTATGGCTGCAGTAAAAAACAGTAATCTTGATGTTGGTGCGCGTACCCTTGAGTTCAATCGTGTTGAATACTTGGTGAGAGCCTTAGGTTATATAAAAAGTCTTGAGGATCTTGAAAAGTCAGTTGTTACGGTTCGTAATAATGTGCCAATACGATTAAAGGATGTGGCTAAAATTAACTTTGGACCTGCTACGCGTCGTGGTGGTTTGGATAAAGGTGGAGCAGAAGCTGTTGGTGGTGTTGTTGTCGCTCGTTATGGAACCAATCCTTTGGAGGCGATTGATAACTTAAAAGCAAAAATTGCTGAAATTACTCCTGGTTTGCCTTCAAAAACCCTTGACGATGGAACAGTTTCGAAAGTAACGATTGTACCTTTCTACGATCGAACAGGTCTTATTAAAGAAACACTAGGAACCCTCGAAGAAGCTATATCATTGGAACTACTCATTAGTATTTTGGTGGTGATTGTTTTAGTTATGAATCTTCGAGCTTCATTTTTGATTTCCTCTTTATTGCCACTTGGGGTTTTGATTACCTTCATTACCATGCGTCAGTTTGGAGTCGATGCCAATATTGTGGCTCTTTCTGGGATTGCCATTGCCATTGGTGTGATGGTTGATGTGGGAATTGTTTTCACAGAAAATATCATCAGGCATATCGATATGCCAAAGAATTTAGGAGCCAAAGGGAAGCAATTGTTGAATGTGGTGTACGAAGGTACCGTGGAAGTAGCGGGTGCCGTAATAACAGCGCTTACAACAACCATTGTAAGTTTTCTACCTGTATTTGCCATGGAGGCTGCCGAAGGGAAACTCTTCAGACCTCTTGCTTTTACAAAGACCTTTACCATGCTTGCAGCCCTATTGATTGGATTGATTATTATTCCAAGCCTGGCTCACCTCATTTTTTCAATTCGATTAGATAAAAATAAGTATAAGAAAATCTGGAATATCTTTTTGATTGCTGCAGGTCTGTTTATTTCAATTTTTTCAGGTTATTATATTGCTATTGTGATTTCGGCCTATGGATTGAATAGTCTAATGGCTGATAGATGGAATGAAAGCAAGAGGTACTTGGTTAACATCATTAACATTGCCATCACAATTGTGGTTATTGTGTTCTTTCTTACTAAGTCTTGGATGCCAATGGGAGCACAATACAGCATGTTTGCTAATTTCATGTTCGTTATCCTGATAGTGGTATTGATTTTAGGATTGATGTCAAGCTTTGTGTATTTCTATTCAAGAATTTTAACTTGGTGTTTAAATAATAAATGGAAGTTTATGAGTCTGCCAATTTTGATTGTCCTATTTGGGATTACCAGCTGGCAGGGCTTCGATAAGATCTTTGGTTTTGCCCCTAGTTTTGTGAAAAAAACGGCACTTTATCAGAATTTGGATGAAAAATTACCAGGTATTGGTAAAGAATTTATGCCTTCCTTGGATGAGGGTTCATTCCTTCTGATGCCAACAACCATGCCTCATTCGGGTATCGCTGAAAATCTTGAAGTGATTCGCATCCTTGATAAAAAACTGAACAACATTCCAGAAGTTGAGTCTGTAGTTGGGAAATGGGGACGTGTAAATTCTGCACTCGATCCAGCACCAACATCTATGTATGAGAATGTGATTAATTACAAATCAGAATACATTCTTAATGAAGATGGGCATAAAATGCGTTTTAAAGTCAACCGTGATGATGCTTTTATACTAAAAGATGGTTCGGTTTACAATCCCAAGGAAGATGGGTTCCGTTTGATCGATAAGGAAAACTTAGTTGTTTATAAAAATGGAGAATACTTTCGTCAGTGGAGAGATGAGATCAAATCTCCTAATGATATTTGGGATGAGATCATCAGTAATGCAACGATTCCTGGTTTAACCTCAGCTCCAAAGTTGCAGCCAATTCAAACTCGATTGGTCATGTTACAGACTGGGATGCGAGCGCCAATGGGAATTAAAGTTTTTGGACCTGATTTGGAAAGCATTGAAAAGGTAGGTTTTGAATTGGAGAAACAGATTAAGAAAGTTGAAGGTGTTAATGGGATGTCTGTTTTTGCTGATAGAGTTGTTGGCAAGCCTTATCTGGAAATGGAGATTAATCGCGATGCGATTGCTCGCTATGGTTTATCCATAAAAAATCTGCAAGCGGTTGTCAGTTCTGCCATTGGCGGTATGAAGTTGACTTCAACAGTAGAAGGTCGTGAACGTTTCCCTGTAAGATTGAGGTATGCACGTGAGTACCGAGATAATCCTGAAGCTTTAAAGAAAATTCTGATTCCAACGCCAACAGGTGTTCAAATTCCATTAGGTGATTTAGTTATATTTCATTATGTCCGTGGTCCTCAAATGATCAAATCGGAGAATACTTTCCTGGTAGGTTATGTGATTTTCGATAAAAAAGAAGGTTTTGCCGAAATTGATGTGGTAGAGAATGCTCAGGAATATCTGAATAAAAAATTGGAATCAGGTGAATTTGTATTACCAGCAGGTGTTTCTTATGTGTTTACAGGGAATTACGAAAACCAAATAAGGGCTACCAAACGTTTAATGATTGTGGTTCCCGTATCTCTAATCATCATTTTCCTGATTCTGTATTTTCAATTCCGATCGGTTATTTCGACTTCATTGATATTTACAGGAATTATCGTGGCGCTCTCGGGTGGATTTATTATGCTTTGGCTTTATGGTCAGACCTGGTTTTTAGATTTTTCTTTGGCAGGTATGAACTTTAGAGATTTATTCCAAGTGCAGACCATTAATCTGAGTGTCGCCGTTTGGGTAGGTTTTATTGCCCTCTTTGGTGTTGCAACTGACGATGGAGTTTTAATCAGTACCTATATCAAGCAATTGCAAGATAAAAAAACTGCTAAAACTGTAACGGAAGTTAAAGAGCTGATTATCGAAGCGGGTTCTAAAAGAGTACGCCCAGCCATTATGACGACGGCTACGACCATCATTGCACTTTTACCCGTGCTAACTTCAACAGGAAAAGGTTCTGATATTATGATCCCGATGGCGATTCCATTATTTGGAGGCATGACCATTGAGGTATTAACCATGTTAGTGGTTCCAGTACTCTATAGCATGTGGCAGGAGAGGAGAATTAAGTTGAAAAAAAAGCATGAGTAGATTTCATTAAAATATATAGACATGAACATACAAAAACGATACATATCGATCTGTTTCTATTTGTTTCTGTTGGTCGCGATTCCTATTTCAGGATTTGGACAGACCCAGCTTGGGAGCTATTTAGAAAAGGCCGCAAAAAATAATCCGGGACTTAAAGCAAAGTTCAATGATTATTTGGCAGCACTGGAGCGTGCACCTCAGGTTAAGGCATTACCAGATCCTCAAGTGGCATTTGCCTATTTTATTAAACCTATTGAAACAAGAATGGGGCCTCAGGAATTTAAATTTTCTGCCTCTCAAATGTTTCCTTGGTTTGGAACTTTAAAAGCAAAAGAGAATCGTGCCATCCAAGCTTCAAAGGCTAAATATGAAGCTTTTGAAGAGGCTAAAGTCAAGCTTTTTCATGAGGTACGTACCACTTATTACAACCTTTACTTTAACAAGAAAGCTATTACCATTAGTCTCGATAATATCGATATTCTTCAGTCTTTTAAAAAGATGTCTGAGATTAAGTTAGAGGCAGGACTTGTATCTGCACTTGATGGCTATCGCATTGAAATTGAGATGGGCGATCTAGAGAACCAATTGGCTTTGCTTAGGGATAAACAGCTTGTTCTTGAAGTGATGTTTAATAATTTATTAAACAGAGAAATTAAAAAAGCGATTTGGCTTCCAGAAGAATTGTGGCGCACCGATTTGGCATTAAGCAAAGAGGCCATACTTGATTCTATCCAAAGCAATAATCACCAACTTTTAAGTTTAAGCTTTCAACAACAAGCTTTAAGTTTCAAAAAAGAAGTTGCGAAGAAGGCTGGAAAGCCTAATGTCAATATCGGTTTTGATTATATCGTAACAGGTAAAGGAGATATGAATTTGGCTGGAACTGATGCCTTTGTTTTTCCAAAAATAGGATTAACTATTCCACTTTATAGAAATAAGTATAAGGCTATGGTTAAGGAGGTGGTCTATTTAGAGACTGCTAAAGCTCTTGAACAGGATAACAAAAGCAATATTCTTGAGAGTCTTTTTGAAAAGGGATGGAAAGATTACCGTGATAGTGAAAGACGGATTCATCTTTTTCATTCACAACTGGAATTGGCCATAAAATCTTTACGCTTATTAGAAACGAACTATGCGACCGGGAATAAGAATTTCGAGGAAATCTTAAGAATGGAACGCAAAGTTTTGAAATATAATTTAGAATTAGAAAAAGCTAAATCAGATAAGCAAGCTGCTGTCTCATTTATCTCCTATTTAATGGGAAAATAATGTGGTGATTAGGAGATGTGATGATAAGAGGATTATAAATATATTGATTTGATTATCTCTAAATATACACTTGACCATTATGACTCCTAGAAACGAAATAGTAGAAATTAGTTTTGAATTTGCATTGCTTATTATTGAAATAAGTGAAGAGTTAGAGGCTAAACGTAAATATGTTATAGCTAAACAATTATTGAAAGCAGGAACTTCTATAGGTGCTAATGTAAAAGAGGCACAAAGTGCAGAAAGCAAGGCTGATTTTATTCACAAATTAAAGATTGCACATAAAGAAGCTCTTGAAACAGAATACTGGTTGGATTTAATGAAACATAGTGATGGTTATCCGAATCCATCAACTTTATTAGAAGGCAAACTGCTATCAATTAAAAAGTTATTGAATAAGATAATTTCTTCCGCAAAGAAGAAACCTTAACCATATAATTATGAAAGAAATTATAGAAGTAATAAGACAGAATATTAAACTGATTGCAATTATACTTGTGATTGGAAGTGTTGTTGGTTTCATCATTGGCAAATCAACAAATCAACAAATTAGCACATCAATAGATCATGAAGGTCACAAGCACGAGAGTGCTGACCCTCAAACTTGGACCTGTTCTATGCACTCACAAATCAAGCAAGATAAGCCAGGTTTGTGTCCTATTTGTGCTATGGATTTAATTCCATTAACGACCATGCAGTCGGGGGGAGATGATGTGGATCCCAACGAGATTGTGATGTCCGAATCTGCTGCTAAGTTAGCTTCTATTCAGACAATGAAGGTAGAAAGGGGAAGCCCGGTTAAAACGATCAATCTTCAGGGAAAAGTCCAGGTTGATGAACGTCGTATCTCAGAATTAACGGCTCGTTTTGGCGGCCGTATTGAAAAGCTCTTTGTCAATTATACAGGACAGTTTGTTAGAAAAGGCGAAAAATTAGCAAGCATCTATTCGCCTAAATTACTTAGTGCTCAGCGTGAATTGCTCGAAGCGATTTCATTTAAGGAAAGTCGGCCAGGTTTATATTCCTCAGCTAAAAGTAAACTGAAGCTTTGGGATTTAACAGATGAGCAAATTGCAGCGATAGAAGAAAAAGGTGAGCCTCAGGTTAATTTCGATATTCTTTCCCCAATTACGGGTACAGTAAGCTCACGACACATTGCCGTAGGTGACTATGTGAAAGAGGGCAAAGCTTTATTTAAAGTGATTAATTTATCAAAAGTTTGGGTGATGTTTGATGCTTACGAAAGCGATTTACCTTGGATAAAGCTAGGAGATAAAGTTATTTTTAATCTTAAAGCTAATCCTGGCAAAAGTTACTCTGCAAAGGTGACTTATATCGATCCTTTTATCAATGGGAAAACGCGTGTAGCCAAAGTTCGATTGGAGGCATCGAATAAGGATGGTGTTTTAAAACCTGAAATGTTTGCACAGGGAGTGTTAGAATCAAAAATTGCTGGAAATAGTAGTGAAATAATGGTGCCTAAATCAGCGATTTTATGGACTGGTAAGCGATCAGTAGTTTATGTGAAAGTTCCCGATCGTGAATCACCATCTTTCTTATATCGCCAAGTTGTTTTAGGACCAGAAGCTGGTGACTTTTATGTGATTTCAGAAGGCTTAGAGGAAGGTGAAGAAATTGCAACTAATGGCGTGTTTAAAATCGATGCTGCTGCACAACTGGTTGGTTTACGAAGTATGATGAATCCCGATGGTGGTGCAGCTCCTACAGGTCATCATCATGGAGGAGATACTAAAATCTTAATGCAAGGTATGGATGAGGCTAAATTCTTTGTTAACGGAGCTTGTGAAATGTGTAAAGCAAATATTGAAACGGCTGCTTCGGGATTGAAAGGTGTTGAACATGCGGTTTGGGATAAGGAAGCGAAGGAACTCACTTTGCATTACGATGCAAAGAAGGTAAATCCTGAAAAGGTGCAAAAAGCCATTGTCGAAAAAGGTTACGATGCTGGCGATTTGCGTGCCGATGATGAGGTTTATGCAAGTTTGCCTGAGTGTTGTCAATATTCTCGTCTGGAAAAAGCTTCTGTTTGGGTCGATGGGAATTGTGGCATGTGTAAAGCGACGATTGAAGCAGCAGCACTGGCGGTTAAAGGTGTCATTAGGGCCGATTGGAACAGGGAGACTCATAAGCTGAATCTGGATTTCGAATCGAATTTAAAAAATATTGAAGCTGTAGAAAAGGCAATTGCAGACAAAGGTTACGATACAAAAAACTTCAAAGCTGCGGACTCTGTGTATCAAACACTACACTCTTGTTGTCAGTATCGAGATTAGAAATAGTCTTTATATATAAGACAAATCTCGTTAAAAGAATGCAAAATTTTTCAGTAAAAGACAAATAAGTCTTATATTGGTTTTCAAGGTTTAAGCGTTGAATTAAAAGAGTAGGCTATGAGAGTAAAAAATATCATTTTAATCATTTTATTGGTGCTTGGAACCAGTCATCTTAGAGCACAAGTTAAAACAGAGAAATTTAGGGTGCTAGGTAATTGCAGTATTTGCGAGAAGAGAATTGAGAAAGCTGCTAAGTCAGTAGATGGGGTGGCATCAGCAGACTGGAATAAAAAAACAAAAATGATTGTACTGACTTTTGATAGTGAGAAAACAAACCGGCATAAAATTCAGATGGCCATAGTGAAGTCGGGTTATGATACCCATGAGCACAAAGCAAAATCGAAGGATTATCATGGTTTACCTGGTTGTTGCAAGTATGATAGACCAGAATAAAACAACTCGAGTTAACCAGACAACTATTTGAGTTGTAAATAACGAAGGTTGTAATTCATGATTTACCAAGTTGCTGCAAAATTGAGATAGCGGTGATTCAATGGCCCGTTTCAATATTAAAAAAGGGGATAAACTGTTTCGTTTATCCCCTTTTTGTATGTCAATTCTTTTTTATCTTATCGTTTACGCAGTAGTAGAAATAAACCAATAATAGCAGATATAGAACCACCAATGATGCTGCCCATTGCATTATTATCCTTTTGTCCTATCGCACGTGTAAATTGGGATTCAAGACTGTTAAGCTCAGTTACACCATAGGTGATAAGCACGATACCTAAAATCATTAAAACTGCTGCAATAATCTTCTTTAAACTCATAATAATAAATCTGTTTTTAATTTGCTCCAAAAATACGTTTTATTCCGTTATAATTAATCTCTTTTTCGTTTTCGAGAAATTTAATCAGACAATTTGAACTTGTTATAAAGGTGTTTTGTCCTTCATCTGTATGATCAAAAGTGTAGGCACTGGCAATATAAGAGTTCATTCCAACTTTATACTTTATAGATTCATCAAGTAAGCTACCATCATAGTTTTCAAGTTGAACTTCATCTTGGTCATTATATCGATATTGTATTCCGGCTACTTTTAAGTCTCCTTTTCCAGAATTATTAATAAGAGATCGTATTTCATCACAAGTCATTTCGAAAATAATGATCTCATTATTGAAAGGATCAAGTTCATAAATGTCTTTAACTTTTATTTCTCCAAGTGGCAAGGATGCTCGAATTCCACCTGAATTTTGGAAAGCAATATCTGTATTTAATTTCCAATTGACAGCATCAGTCATAAGTGATCCCAATTCATCTTTATTTGTGAAATCAGTCAAATTGTTGGCGATGACTCTTTCTAAAACAGGATTGTTGTTGTATTCGCTAACAATTGAGCTTATTTCCTCATCGGATTCATTAAGGTTTTTAACTTCGATTAGTTTTGCCGATTTTGAAATAAGGAGTCCATCCTCAACTTGAATATCAATTCTGCCAAGAAAACGACCTTTTGAACCTGCTTGGCAAATCAAAGCATTATTGCGAACATATGGGTTTTGGATGATTTTATGAGAATGGCCTCCAACGATTATATCGATCTCTGAATTCTCATCAGCCAATTTCTGATCAGAACCTTCTCCTAAATGGGAAAGAATAAGAAAGAGGTTGTTGGTCTTCTTTAGGTTTGTGTAATCTTTTATTTCATGTTTGTAATATGGAAAGTCAATACCCTTAACTTTTTCAGGATGTGTAGAGGGAATATAACGTCCATCAATATTTGTTCCTGTTTCGACAAGACCAAGAACAATAACTGAAAAACCATCATTGGCTTTCAGTGTTGTGTATGGTTCAGGTTGGTTTAAGACTGCATTTTCAGCATTAATGTTGGCGCATATGAATGGAAAATTAGCCTGATTCATTCTCTTGTTTAATATGTCTTGTCCATAATCAAATTCATGATTTCCAATTACAGCGGCATCAAATTTTAATTGATTCATCAAATCAATCATAGGATAACCCGGTTTCTCATGCTGATCGACCATTGGGTTACCACTAAATAAATCGCCAGCTGAAAGAAGAAAAACATTCTCATTAGTTTCTCTAAGGTTTTTGACATAGGCGGCTACTTTGGGGAAGTTATTAATATCTGCATGAATATCGTTCATGTGAAGAATAACGATATTCTCACTTTTATTCTCGACTACAATCGTATTAGAAGAGTCTTCACTACATGCTCCAAGAAGCAATATAAGTGAGAGAAAGAATAGGGCGTTAATTGTTTTGATCATTTTACTCTGTGTTTAATAAAAAGTTTAATCCCATCCCAAAGTCGTCCATCAGAATCCATAGGGTTTCCGTGTTCATCTTCGAGCCAAATGTCCTCTTTCATCAGAAGTTTATAAGCCTCTTTTGAGTAGCTTGCCACAGCATCGCATAGGCGAGCACCCTTAAAAGTTTTTATTTTAATACAGTCGATGAAAATTTCCATAAAAAGGGATAATAGATAAATATAAGGCACACAAAGTTAGTCTCTTTTTGTTAAAAGAGACTACAGTTAGGAATTAACACAGAATAATAAATTGTTAAACTTAAAGTAGAAGGTGTTTAAGCTTCGTGGTTTTCGAAATCGCTCATTTTTATCTGTTTTCATTTAGACAAAGCCTTCGTAAATAAAACCGGTGTTGAATTGAATAATTCCGCTGATAAAAAATTATAATAAAGCCGACTTTTGCGAGTTGGTTTTTTACTTTCCTGATTTTTAATAGATGCATTACTATGTAGAGTATTTTTATTTTATATGAATATGTTGTTTACATGAGGGGTAGATATTGTTTAGCGAGTTTTATCCTTACTTTTAGGGCTCTTAAAAATAAGTATTATTGTTTCCTCTTGGAGAGGTCAGATCAATGTTATACATAGGTAGCTAACAATTAATATTCAAATAGTATGAGAAATTTAATAATTATTGTGTGTTCTATTCTTTTTGCATCATGTTCATTAAAAGAAGTGAAAAGAACTCAGCCTATAATTGAAATTAAAATTACTGCAAGTCAGGAAGTACTACTTAACGGAAAAACTGTTGCGCTTGAGGATATTAGCAAAAAGATTCTTTCGATCACTTCGCACGATACAGTTAACGATGCAAGATATTATAAGATACGCTTTGATATTGATAAGGATGTAGATGCAAATACTCTAATGAATGTTAAGCAAGAAGCAAGCAAAGGGAATGTTCGTCGAATTGAATTTAAGTAAGATAATTTTTTAAAATATATGAAATGAAGTATTTATTGGTGGTGTTTGTAGGCATTCTATTTGCGAATCAAGCTTATAGTAAGAGCCTAAAAACAAAAAAGAAAACAGGTCGATTCATTAAAGAAGTCTATCAGATAGACAAGAAGAGTAAACAAAAAGAGGGATTTTACTATAAAATCTCAATGGCTACGAAGGACACCTTGGTTATTGGTAATTATTCGAATGACCAAAAGATTGGCTTGTGGGCTTATAATAAAATGAATGGTGAAAAATATCTTGAGTTTAATTACGAGACTAAAAGCATAAGTTCTTTTTATGGTGACAAGCTAAAATCTGATTCGACTTATATATTACGTGATAATAAATTTATACTTGATAAAGTTGATCATCCGCAAATTTACCTGGGGTTCGAAGACGAACCAATTTTTCATATTTCAAGAAGCATCAAATTACCCTTGGGAATTGTTAAAAATGGAATAACTGGCAGAAGTATCGCCTCATTTGTTGTTGATGAGGTTGGTAAAATTAGAGATCGGAAAATTGAGTTTTCCTTAAGTAAAGAATTTGATAAGAAGATACTTGATGTGATTAATAAACTGACAGGAGATTGGGTTCCAGCATCAAAAGATGGTAAATTCTTCTCATCAAAAATAATTCTCATTTTAGATGTACAAAGCATGTCTCCGAGTTTTGAACAAACACCAATGAATGAAGTAAAGGATCTTCCTTATTTATGGCATACCGTTTTTTCATATTCTTCAGTAATAAGAAAAACTAGAACAATTAGAAAGTACTAATGCCATTTTTATGGTATTAGTACCAAGACGAAAATGAGATGTTGGAGCCTATAAAATATGACAAGCTAAACTAGGCTATTGTAGATGTTATTCTTATAAATGGTAACTTAATTTAAGACATGTAGTTTAATAACTTAGGTTTAAAATATAGAAAGCCGACTCGTTAGAGTCGGCTTTTGTATTTTATAAAGGCTGTATTTAGCTTTTAACTAGTATGCCCAAAACTTCGAGGCGTTGTGGTGTATCGTAGAGTGCAATTTTAGCAAGGCTGTCAAATTCATCCATCCATTCGCTTAAGTTGTGAAGGGCTGCGTTTTTTGAAACGGTTGCTTCCTGAGATTCCCCCATTTCACGATCGAAATCAGCACGTAAAGCAAGCAGCGCATCAAGTTCTGCCAAACAGGCTACTGCCACCTCTGGCGTTAACTTTAGGAGAGCAAGTTTGCTTTGAATGGCCGTATCTGTATTCAGTTTGGAATAAAACAACTTGACTTTGTCAAAAAACTCGTTATACTTTGTTGGGAAACGACCTTTTACACCTAATTGTATTAAGGTATCAGGATCTTTTTTACATAAAATAAGGCTTAGGTCGCGATGTTTCTTAAATTTCATTTCCAACTCGCCATAAGCTGTGTGGTAGGAGTTGGATACCAAGCGAGTCTCCGACTCTTCTTGCTTATTATGTTCCCAACTGTCTTTGCCTAAATTATAAAGTTTCCAGCCTTGAGCAAATTTTGCTTCATCGATACCATATTCAGTTAAAGCAGCCTTGATTTCGGCATGCGATTCGGCATTGGTTAATGCAATACGAATGCGTTCTAAAAATTTTGATTCTGATTGATTCATTGTTCTTGTTGTTTTTGATTGATAAAATAGTTTAAGTTCAGTAGAACGACAATGAAATTACATTTTTAGAATCACATAATGAAGCGATTAGGAAACATAATTGTGAAATAATATTAATGGATTGGGTTTAATATCTTGATTTTATAGTAAAATAGGCTAGTGCAGGTGAAATGAATTCATTCTTTGGGGAAATGGATTATTTCTTTGGTAAAATTCAATAATGGAAAGTAGAATGCTCTGATTTATAGGTAAGGTTGATCAATAGAAACTTTAGATTGAAGTATTTGTTGGTAGAATGGACATATTGAGCCTTAAATTGGATTGATTTCCGGGTGATATCGATTAATCCAGGCTTTATATGGATGTATGTGTTGGTAAAATCGATTGTTTACTGCTTCTATTGGCTTCCCTGAGGGTAAAGTTGGTTATTTAGGTGGGAGGATGGGCTCTGTAGAGGTGAAGTGGAGATGCTTGTTTTAGAAATGAAGTGTAAGACTTAATTGATAAGCTGAAAGCGCCTGATTGGCGGGAGATAAGCTTTCCCAGGCAACAAAATATGAAGCACTATTATGTCGTGTGTTTTCAATTTGTTATTTGACATGTGGGTTTAATATTGTTTAACAGGAGTTTTTGCTTAAGTTTAGGGTACTCAATTTAAGGCTGCACTTATCCTGACATATGGGTCTGATAAACAAGCCCTTTTTTTATTGGGATTTGGAAGAAATAGCAAGCAAGTGCTTGTTAAAAACCAGTTGCAAACAAAAAACACAAGCAACAAAAAAATAAGTTATGAGCGAGCATAAAATTCAAATGAAGGAGAAAGAAAATCCTGCAAGAGAAAAAAAAGAATTCAATACTTTAACTGTTACGGTAAGCATATGTGGAGAACCAAAGACAGATGATACATGCAAAAGTGCCTCTTTAAAATTTCCCATGCCATTAGTAAGGAAAATTGAAGGCCCATTCACCGAAGAAGGAAAACTGGTAGAAGAAATGATTGCTGATAAGGAATACATTTTTAAGGCAACAGAATTTCAAGAATCAACTTTAAGCCCTATAAAACATATTTGGTGGGCAGAAAAACTTGACGATGGTGAAATAACTGATCTTGAATACAAAAAAGGTGAGAATCCTTATTTGGATGAAGAAGGTACTGTTTGTTTCAAATATATCGCAAAAAAGGCTGAAAAAATTAGGATATATGCTTACGTGGCAAGTCCTGCGGAAAAGGTGAGCATTGAAATGCCTATTGTAACTTTTCCATTTTGTGTTGATCGTTTCAAAGTTCCAGGATTGAATAGAAAGGGAGATAATATTGCTCAAGATTTAACTTATGGGAAAGGGATTGCAGTTAAAACAGCAAATACCGTTTATAATACTGAAGATGTAGAACGCTATATCGAAGAATATAAAAAAGATGGATTTAATATCAATAAGCATGGGATTTATGCCAATACAGAACAAATAGATTCCTTAGATACTTCAAGTTTAGATGACTTTGAGTATTCAAAACCACAAGCAGGATCTGACTATTTTGCTTCATTTCAGAGAAACACTGAAGATGCCATAAAATCAAAAATAATAGAAGATCAAGCTTTCGCCGAAAAAGCTAGGTATAAAAAGGCTATTTATTCAAAAGAACGTATTTATGATGCTAAAGCATGGCTCATCGAAAATTGGGTTTATGAGCTGTCTGGCATAGATGTAAAAGATTATCATGAGGGTAATTTATTATTTTGGGATACAAGTGATGAAAATTTATTTAAAGCATTTGAAGATTGGGCAACACTGTGTTATTCTTATGGTAAAATGCAGGGCAATATTGAACGCATGATTGCTAAATTTAAGAGGAATGAAGGTGGCATTTATGAAGACCCTATTTTAACAGATGATATCGCAAAGCATGAAGAAACATTGGAATATTGCACTAATTTGGAGGATTTTATTGCCGAGAAGATTAAAAATAGCAATGGCAAGTTATCCGATATTATTGAGAAAAAAATTGATTTTACTTATGACCACAGAGGTAAAAGAGGTAAAACAACAGCTGAAAATAAAAATTTTGCAAAGCCTACATTTGGAAAACTGAAAGATACTATAAAAGGAGAAACCATTGCCTTAAATGATATTTGGGCAACAGAGGTAAATATCATAGGTGTGGAATATGAGAAGACCAATTACAAAATAAAATATCAAGTTACTTTATGGGACCATTTTGGATTAGATATTACAGATATTGAAGCTCTTCCTAACACCATTCCTATAGCTAAAGAAGCCTTTGCTGTATGGTTTGCATTACAGCATTTAAGAGGTTACAAGCCCTTTATAACGAAGATGACTTTTGAAAAAGAGTTCTCTGGAAGTATTAAGAAAGGAAAAATCGAAAGATATAATAGTAGAATTGAATAAATCTGCATACTGAACAATCGTCTAGCAGAATTTAAATTATTATAAGCTATGAATAAATTGATAAAAATAATATTGTGTGTTTCAATTAATCTATTATTTCTATCATGTGGATCGGACATGAAACAATCTCCAAATATACTTCGACTTGATAAACTGACTACAGTATATGGTATTAGCAGAGCTACTTTAAGTGAAAAGGTGATTATTGAAAATCATCCATTAGATAAAAATAAGTTAGATAGTTTAATGGATAATTATATCAAAAACAAAAGTTTGATATTTGCTTTAGATTCTTTTAACGGAAAGTGGGTTGATATAAATATGTTCTTCATTTCTTTTTTTAAGAAAACGAGATGTACTGAGTATTATATTGATAGTGGGGAGGATAAGAGACATGAGATTTATGGTGATGGTACTGGACGGAATGGCGATTGCAATGAAGATCGTTTAGGTTTTTTTAGCTACTACCGCTCTAAAGAAGATTCTACCATATGGTATTGCGATTACCCTAAAAGTAAAACTGATACCATATGGCTATCCAATAGATAGTTATTTAATAGCTAAAGGTGGGGAATTCCAAAAATTTTATAGCAAGTATCTCTGCTAGGCGGTTGGCCTAGTAAAGATGCTCTCACACCACTCTCTACAATATCTTTAGCTAAAGAAGCCTTTCTGTATGATTTGCATTACAGCATTTAAGAGGGTACAAGCCCTTTATAACGAAGATGACCTTTGAAAAAGAGTTCTCTGGGAGTATTGAAAAAGGAAAAATTGAAAGATATAAGGATCGAATTGAATAAATCTGCATACTGAACAATCGTCTAGCAGAATTTAAATTATTATAAGCTATGAATAAATTAATGAAAACAATCTTGTGTGTTTCAATTAGTCTATTAATTCTATCATGTGGATCGGACATGAAACAAGCTCCAAATATACTTCGACTTGATAAACTGACCAGGGTATATGGTACTAGTAGCAGACGGACTTTAAGTGAAAGTGTGATTATTGAAAATCATCCATTAAATAAAAATAAGTTAGATAGTTTAATGGATGATTACATTAAAAATAACAGTTTGATATTTGCTTTAGATTCTTTTAACGGAAAGTGGGTTGATATAAATAGGTTTTCTATATCTTTTTTTGAGAAAACGAGATGTACTGAATATTATATTGATAATGGGGAGGATAAGAGACATGAGATTTATGGTGATGGTACAGGACGTAATAGAGATTGTAGTGAAGATTGTTTAGGCTTCTTCAGTTATTATCCCTCTAAAGAAGACTCTACCATCTGGTATTGTCACTATCCTAAAAGTAAAACTGATACCATATGGCTATCCAATAAATAATTATTTAATAGCTAAAGGTGGTGAAAATAAATAAAATATTTTAGGCGAGTATCTCTACTAGGCCATTGGACTAGTGGAGATGCTCTTACACCACTCACTACAATACCTTTTGCTAAAGAAACTTTCGTCATTTGGTTTGTTTTACAGCATTTAAGAGGTTACAAACCTTTTATTACCCCTCCCGCGAGCGCGAGCTTGTAGCTCGTGCTTTGCGAATGCAAACCAAAGCCTTTGTATCACATTATAAGGATATGAACTTTGAGTCGTAAATATAAATTTACTTCTTCGATTTTCAATCCGTAATAAAGCATGAAAGACCATACGCATCAGTTGATTGAGATGTGTATAAATTTAGAATAATCATATTATGAGGATAAGAACTCAAGATAAAGAAATGTTGATGCAATCTTCAAGTTTTTCAATTACAAGAAACTATGGAGGAAAGTTGAAGTTTGCGATAGTAGGCAGTATAGTAGGGACTTCTAACGTAAAAGTTGTAGGGCTTTATAAAACAAAAAGTGAAGCGCTCCAAGAAATAGATATCATTCAAAAATATTTGGTGACTGGTGATACTGGTGTTTATCAGGTAAACTAAGAAATTAATTAATAATCCTGATCCCCGATGGGTCGGGACGGGACCAGCAAGCCAATTCTCGAGTTGAATTCAATCATGATAGACAAGTTTAAAGGCAAATATCGAATAAAGTCAGCTCGCCTGCAAAATTGGGGTTATTCAAATACTGGTTTGTATTTCGTTACCATTTGTACGGCGAATCGTGAATTGTATTTTTGTGATATTATAAATGGGGAAATGCAATTATCCGAAATAGGAAATATGGCCAATAAATTTTGGAAGGAAATACCTGAACATTTTCCATTTGTCGAATTAGATGAATTTGTAATCATGCCAAATCATGTGCATGGGATTATTATTATCAACAAACCTAATGATGGTGAATGTATTGATAAACGTAACGTAAAGACGCCCAATTTGGGCGTCTCTACCACCGCAATTGCATCAAAAAAATGGAAACCTGAATCACTGGGGGTTATTATCAATCAATATAAACGAATATGTACGATAAACGCCAGAAAAATTCACGCCGATTTTGTATGGCAAAGTCGATTCCACGATCATATTATTCGGAATGATGACAGCTTACAGAGAATTAGAGATTATATTATAAATAATGCATTGAGATGGATAGAAGATAAATTTTGTGATGAATAGTAGATGTCTTTCTATCTAAATACTCCCGCTAGCCTTAGCAAGAGCCTTATAAGAACACTAAGATTAATTATTAAATTTTGAAGAGATATGCACATTCAAGCACTACTAGGAGGAATAATCGCGATACTTACACCTGGAGTATTTATTTTGGGATTTATTCTAATGATGGCACTAGCTAAAATTAGCAATTCAAAGAAAGAACTATTCAAAAACGTTTTATTTACTGGGATAACAATTGTTGTACTTTATGTGTTTCTTGGGGGCTATGTTGTGGACCTTAATCTAATTGATTTGGATAATCCATTAATATTCTCAGTTTTCAATTATTTCATTCTTGCTTTAAATATAATAGGAGCTTTATGGCTATTGGGTGCACTTCAAAAAGTGACTTTAAGAATAGTACCTAAGAGAGTCTCTCTAGCAGTAATGCTTGTCGTATTTAGTTTAATTTTCACAACTTCAGCATTATCAAATACGAATCCAATTTTAAGATCACTTTTATATTTCAGTCCGGAAAACAGTTCCATAATGTATTTTTATAGCCTGTTTTTATTATTTGCATTAGGCTTGACAATACCCGTATGTGTCATGGTCTTCTTTGCTTCCAATAAAGTCAGAAAGGTAAGAGAAAATAAATCGTGGAAGATTATGAGAATTATCTCTGGAGCTTATTTAATAGTAACAGTTGCTTTATCCTATTTTATATTTTAAAACCCACTAGTGCGAGCTTGTAGATCGGTGGAGGTTACTATTTAATTAGCATAAAGGAATTAATGAAAATATATCAAAATAATAAATTAATAATGAGATCTAAATTATTCGTTTTGACAATTGTTCTTTTGTCAATATGTTTTAAAGTTTCTGGTCAAAACCAGGTCTATAAACTTCATCCTGTTGTAGGTGATACAATTGATAAAGTTGAAATTGAGAGATATATTCTTTTTGATAATCAGCCTACTGATAGTATAGATTATCTCGTGTTATTTCAAAATCAGAATTTATTTAATCTAAAAGGGTATTTAAAAGGTAAAATAAAATTGAATATTTATATAAGTGATAGTGAAGTGGTATTGGAAAAAGAAAAAATAGAAAAGCTGGATAAATACTTTGTTTCTCTTTTGAAAAAAGACTCAGTTAAACTCGATGATAATGATTTTAAAAATCTGCTTTTCGATAGCTTAAAAATTGATTTAAAAATAATGACTCCAGACCTTGTTAAATCGATGAAAAAAGATAGACGAAGAGAGTTTTGGAATGAGCGCCGAAAGATGATACGAAAAAATCAAAAAGAGGGTTTTATTTTTTAAGCCTTAGAGATTAATAGTAGAAAAGTAAGAAGATTAAAAGATCAACTTTTTGTTCTATGGCAAGCTATTTAAAACCTGACAGATTTATTTACAAGATGTAGATAAATCTGTCAGGTTTTGGGCTTTAAGAATTAGAATATATAAAAAGGCTGTCTCATTGTTTGAGACAGCCTTTGTGATTTAAACGAAAGAACTTATTCGATTTCGAAGCTCTTTTCTACTAAAAGATTCCCGTCGGTATCGTGAACCGCTATATGGTAATTACCAGCTAGTAATTCGTCTTCTGTCTCGAAATGCCAACCCGTAAAGATATTCGAATTGCAGTAGCCATTTTGTTCCCAGCTTGATTCTGCCTCTTTAATAGCGCCATCTTTATCTCTTTGAGGATGGGTAACCTTTACCCTATGAACCGTTATTTTAGGTGCTTTATCGGGATCATCTGCTGTAAAGTGGAAACCAAAGAAGAGCCCTTTTTTAGCTTTAAATTTCGCTGTTTGATTGATGCACTTGGGCTGATGCGCAATTTTTGAAGCTCCGCTTCCTTTAGCATCAGAAATTGATTCCATAATATATGTGCCATAATCTACGATATGGAAAGGTATCGCTCTTATACTTTTTATAGAATAGATTTGAATAAGCGATTTAGCTTCCTCTCTTAGTTTTTTCGACTTTGCTTTTTCCAGACTAATAATAAGAGGATGATATTGTGGCATGTGTGCGATGACATTTAGTATGCTAATTTGCCTATCTATCTTCTCTTTTAAAATGAAAGGAGAAATATCAATTTTACGAGAAAGGTGTCGAATATTACGATCTTCTTCGCGACTCGATAAATATTTGAAAATACAATATCTATCCACATGGTATCGCATTAGAAGATCGAGGTAGGCTTTCGAATCCATGTCGAGATACAAATCGAGTGCTGTATGATCTATAAGTCCCAGCATTTGAAAAGCGTAAACTTGCCTTTCTGTATCGAGATGCAATATGATATCGGAAATAGAAATATCATAATAATTGCCTGATCTGGAGAAATCATAGCTATTAACACCATGGCGGAGGATATCTTCTACATCGTTTATTTTTGAGATTCCCATCAGGGAGTGAAGAATACGCTGTACCCATTCTTCCCGGTAATTGGTTTTATCCAAACGCTTTAGATCGGCTATTTGTTGCTGAGGACAAGTTTTGTCCAGGATAATAGCGGCTGTTCGTGTTTGATCTATATTTTCTTCATTAAAACCATTTTGTATGAGCCACAGGATTTTCTCACCATAAACAAGTTCAAAACCAGCACCTGTTTTTTGAAGAACGATATAGTTCCAACCCTTTATGTCTTCCAGTTGCTTCTCGTAGTTATCCTGAGTGATCGCCTCAGGCTTGTTGACTTTAATCTCAGTAAAGATTTGTTTCACAAGCTCTGAATGCTCGTTCCATTGATCTCTTTCTATCTCTTGGAAAGCGATGTTCTCGAACTTAAACTTACTTTTTACATATTCACCAATATTATTAATTTGATGACCCTTACGGAGTTTTCTGGCTATTTTGTCGATAAACATGCCCATGCAAACTCCTGTAGTCTGATAATCAGGAGCAACTTTCTTGGTATCAGCTATAATTTCCAACTGACTCCTTCTGGGCAGCAATTCAACAGCTTTTATAAGGGCTCGCTGTTGGTTTTTATAGGTGTCGTATAAAAATTCGTTGGCTAATTTACGCTGTGGCTTAATGCGTTCGCTTAAAAGGTTTTTATAGTACGACAGTTCATCTAAATCGTTGCGACCACAATAGTATCCCAATTGATAAGCCCAATAGCCCTCGTCTGATAAGCCATGCTTTTTTAAACGATTAAGCATGTCTAGCATTCTCGAAGGTTCGTCAAAATCATATCGTTCTCTTTCGTAATATTTAGAGAACATATGCGAAAGCTTTACAGGTGCTAAATTAAAAGCAATAGTCAATAAGCGTTTTAGGCTAGCAGTGCAGTTTAAGCTTTCCAGTTGTGTTGTTAGATGTGCCACAACAAGCAACTTCTGAGTTTTATCGTCGTAACTACGTAACCAGTCTAATTGTTTCTGTTTTGCCGAAATTTCGTCATCATCGTATTTCAGATATTTTGCAAGTAAATTGGTCGCAAATTCGATATCGATATATTGTGCCTTATTGATTGTGCTACCTTCTTTAATGTACTTATCGAAAACGAAGTTTGCTTTATGAGCTTCCTGGCATTTTTCAATATGTGCTTTGTCGTAATAGGCAGGAGGGTTCGTATGAAGCAAATTCATTTCACCCGAATCTGGAAACTCGGTTCCCTTATAAAGATCGTCTAGAAATTCTGACACAGCATAGGCCTCTAAATAGGCAATGGCAGATAGAGTCAGCTCATCCTGTTTATTTTCTTTAATATCCTTTGTCAATAAAAAAGACGCAAGACAAAGTTTTTCAACCTTAGACAATTGACTCTTTCTGTTTAAATAATCAACATCCTCATTGTCGGCATCCCATTCTTTTTGAGTTTCGATATGCCAAAGTGTATTGGGTAACGTGTCGCAAGCTTCAGTTCTGTTCTGCTTTATCACGCTTAAACAGTCTTCTAATTGCTGAATGTTAACCTCGGAAGAATAGCCCGAAAATTTCTTCATCAGAAAGTCCAGCTGTTGCTGCCATTGAATTGGGTATCGCTTATTAAAGGCTTCTTTTGAGTACAGCTGATGCTTTTTATCCAGAAATTCGATGAAATCTTCATGAAAAGGGACACTGCTACAGCATTTAAAAATCACATCGAGAAATCGGAAGATGATTGCCTCGGCATCTAAATTAGACTTGGAACAGTATTCGCTTAAAATTTGTTTGTCTTTTATTTCGGAGAAAGGCTTTTTTAAGATATTATGAAGTTCCTCATGTATATCTTCGAAGGCATATATATGCTCATCTATTTCTTCGTAAATAGCATATTTGCCATAACGTGCAAGTCTGTAAAAATCGGTGTATTCTAAATTTCCTACAAGTTCTTTATGCTCTCCTTTAGTAATGTATTCCCATATGTGCTTGCCATTGGGAAAAGCAGCCTCTATAAAAAGTTGCCATTTTTTGAGGGAAGGCTCGGGAGCTGCAACTTTATCTTTAGTCTGTTGTTTGTTTTTCTTCTTAGGGATCATATCCCGCCCCAAAAGTTTCTGAATGTCCTGGGTTATTTCTTCGATTTCCTCTTCGGCAGATTTATGAATAAATGTTTGTGTTAGGTATTCATCCTTATCGAAATCATCATCCCAAATATCATATGGATACTCCAGCATCATAATATCCAAAACCATTGCCTCTATAGGATTATGAGGACTATCATCATCTTCGTCAGCCTTAAGCAAGCTTTGATTTTGAAAACGTTCAGCGAGTTGTTTTTTTAATAAATCGAAAGCATCTGGGTTCTCTTTAAAATACCTTATTAAGTTGAAGGAACTCTCAATCTTTTCATCACTGTCCATACCATCCCAAGTATCGTAGCCCAGCATGTTTTCGCGGGCTCTGCTGTTGTCACAATAGCAAAAAGCTTTTATTGTATCTTCTGTAATACCGAGTTTGTTCGACCATTCAGCCAAATAAAATAGAGCTCCAGGCATGTGTTCGTCATCCCAATAGGGAACCAGAAAACCGGCTAGCAAATACCCATATTTAGGGTAGATGCTTGCTGTGAGTTGCAGAGGTTCTATACCAAAAGGCATTTCGCAGGTCAGCCACATTTCGGACGAATCGTTGATACGACGCGCATAAGAAACGATGGCTTCACAGGCTTCTTTTATGTCCATTTCCAATTCTGCATGCCTAATGGCACAGGCAAACAAAAGGGTTTCGGTAAGTGTCGATTCTTTTAAATTTTCATCTGCACGGTCTGCACTATAGTATTCTGTGTTTTTTATGTACTGAATAATATGGGGATGATCATTAAAAAATGAAGCGCTAATGATCTCTAGGTCCGGATTGAAATGAGCAACACAATAATCATCGCGGAAAGCTTCTCCTGATCTCACTAAGTCGCCATATTGTTTTAAGGCTGCTCGCATCGAGTTAATATCCTCTGGATTATAACTGATTGTATGTATGGCTTCGTATTCTTCTAATTTCATTTGTTGAGCTTTCTTTTATGCTAGTATCGTCATGAGATAACCATAGGTATGGAAACAGATAACGAGTCCCAGGCAAATACCACCAATCAACTTAAATACTTTGTTTTTTATAGCGAAGATTAGTAATAAATAGCTTAGGCTATTTATAAACCAACTTGCAACTTGAACATATCTTAAAGGGGATTCAAACCAATAGTGATCTATTGTTCTTATAATATATTGAACGAGAGCTGTCAATAGAAATATACCGATAAAACTAATGAGCAGAGTGTCTGTAGACTTATGCTTCGTTGTATTTGATTCAGAATTTAATTTGGTGCCGCAGTTTCTGCAATATTTAGCGTCTGCTGTATTCTCATCATTGCATTTATAACATTTCATAGTTAATGTATTTATTTTTGTACAATCTTGTCCTAAATAATTTTAACAATGGGCTTTCCGCCCAAACCCGACTTCATTTCTTGTCTTGAAACAAGAAACGAAGCAAAGAAATTCAAGGCTGCTTTTTAAATCTCTTTCTTATTTGCCTCATGCTTAAGTGCGGCCGGGTGATTTCCTCGGCAAGCTCGGAACTTCCCGGTCTTTCTAAAGCTTTCGTAAAACGAAAAATATTTAAAAGAGATGCCATATTGCAAGGTTTACAAAAAGAGCCCCTCTATTGTAATATCAATCCTAAATATATTCCTAACAGGAAAATACAAGGCAGAAACAAAATATTTAGAACGTGATTTATTTTTGAACATCTATAACTTGTGTATTAGCAGCTTTATCGCCCAAGCGTCTTCCATCTTCGGTAGCTAAAACCATAATGGGTTCTATGAGCCATCCAACAAATGGAATCATGTTTACTAGCGTCATGATTATATTACGAAAACATGATTTACCATATGAGCACGGACAGTTTTTTTCTAAGTCGATAACCATAAGTCCTACGGCTTTTTTTCCAAAACTTTGACCTTTCCCTAATCCATCTTTTATTAGGCTATAGCTTAGTGGGAGAAGATATAATAGAACAGCGAGGCAGAAAAAGGCCAAAGCGTACTCCCTATTATAGCCATTTAGTTTTGATAGGCCTAAGAAGAAAAAAATGATGGCAGGAATGCTTAAGCCCAGAGAAATTAAACCATCTAAAAGAAAAGCTAGGAATCGATTTCCTGATGAAGCACGTGGGATGGTTCCGTTGGAATTTTTAAGTATTTGAAGATTATTAAAAGCCTGATTCACATTTTTTATTAATAATGTGCCATCTTCGGGGCAATACATCGTATTAGGATCATATTGTTTACCACAATGACTACACTGTGGGTGTAATTCATTTTGAGAGATGAGTTTACTTCCATCGTATTCACAAAAATGGGTGCCTTTGGGGTAACTTGTGTAACATTGTGGGCATGCTGGGTTCTCTATAAATATAAATTCAGTATTGTATGAACACGTTTTACAGAAATGTGAATTGTCTTCGTTCTCTACGCCACACCTAGGGCAATTATATGGTATCATATCTATGACTTGTTTTTGATTTAACGTTTATGTGTTTATTGTTGAAATCTCTTTACGTAATCGCGGATTTTTCGTGATTTATCTTCCAGCAAAGGTTCTGTTAGTTTTATAACATCGGCTTGTTTGCTATAAAGGAGAATTAATTTTTCTCGTTGTTTTACTTGACTCTTTTTTATAAAGGCATCGATATTTCCTGATCGAGCCAGTTGAAGAATGTAATCGTTAAAAGCAGGTGTATCTCTATCTAAGCCAAAACTGATTATATGATGCATATTGAGATCTAAGCTTAAAACTTTATCGAGAAGCATTGCGTATGCATTTTCAACTGTTTCAGCCATTTCATCGTCATAGCTTTCTAGCGAATTTTCTAATCGATATTCTAAAGTCATTTCGCCCTCTTTTATTAACTGATCCTGATAGGCTGTGCATAAACCATGCTCAAGCACCTCAAAACCTTCACGACTGTGATTGATAAGAAGTCTCATCAAGCGATTTTGCTTGCAGGTTTCCAATAGCCAGAAAAATTGTCCTAGATATGACATGCTGGATGATTCGTAGCCTGTACTCATGCCACTTCTTTGGATATTCTTCTTAAATAATTTTAAGATATCAGTATAGGCATAATTTCCATCTAAGTAGCTCAACACTTTTTCCAATAAATCATCTACACTTAGTTCACGGTCAATAGAATTCAATTGCAGAAAACGTTTTAGTGCGCACTCAAAATAGGCATCTTGACTGAAAGGGAATCGAGGGTTTCGAACGGATAAATCATGATAAAATCGAATACGCGATGCCTCATTAATATAGTGCAAACCTTTTTCGAATGCGATAGCTCTGTTTTTTCTAACAGCTCCAATCATGCCGCTTTCCTGACTGTCAATTTCGTCGTACAAATCAAGCCACGACAAGTATTCTCTTAAATTACAAGGCTCTGAGATACTTGCACGATCCTGACTTTGAACCATTTGAAAGGCATAAATATGTTCTTTGGGAATTTTAGCGCGTTCTAGTGCATTGTAAAAGTTTTCAGACTCTTGCAAATTGTCGAATTCTGCTACAAAATGTTCGTTCGAAACTGTTTTAGAGATCAATCGAATGATACGCTGAGGTGCCAAATCTACCAGTAGTTTCCAAATACGATTGGCCTGAAGGGATAGGGGAGGCATCAAATCTCGCAACCAATAGGTGAGCAGCACAACGCGTTGGTAACTGTCGCCATATCGGAAAATGGCATAGCCTGGTTGACTTTTACTGAATTGACTGAACACCAAAGGCCCACGATAACACTCTTCCCTGTGTAAGTGTTTTTTTAAGAGTTCGAGAATGCTTTCATGCTTACTCTTTGTCATTTGCAGAGCCGTAAAATAATCCTTTATTAAAGCCAGTTCCTCGTCGGTAATGGTATCCTTATTAATATTTTCAGCGAGTTTATTGAAGGCTGATAACCATGGCCCATCTTCCAAATAGTTGAATAAATGCTGCGTGTGCTCATCGAATAGATTTTGCTCCTTGTCTTTTGTTAGCATGTAGGCTGCTAGGCAGTAGGTGCTCATGTTTTTATTCTCCCATTGCGTGCAGTCATATATGCTACGATCGAGAGCTAAGGTTTTATCTATTTGTTTAAAAGTCGATCTATCAATTTCATCTCGAGATCCACCTATGCTGTATATTAACGTCTCTTTAGCTTCTTTTATGAGTTGAGAAGGATCAATTTTTTTCACTACTGGAGCGCCATGCTTGCTGTAACGCTTGTAAAAGCCTTCTTCATCGATAAGAGGTAAATTATCTTTATCTGTAATATCACTGAAAACCTCTTGCGATAAGGCATCAACGTTTAAGAGTTTGTAAAAAACATCCAGTATTCTCAGAAACTGTTCATTTTTCTGTGTCTGCGTTTCAACCGAGTCAGTCTTGTTAATGGTGATATGAGAAACAAAACCATTTCCAAGATCTGTTTCTTCTTCATCTTCGTTATAGGCTTGTATGCTAAGATCGAACATGACATCTGAAAGAATATCAGTTAAGCGGGCATTAATTAAGTTTTCGTTGTCAGTAGAATCGAGATGATAAAACAGACATTTGTAAAAATCGGTGGCATGCTGTTTTGCAATGGGAATTATTTTCTCAACATGCAGTTCATTTAGCACCTGAGAGTTTTCAGCAGTCTCGATATAAGTCCATAACATAGAGCCGTTGGGTAGGGCGAGTATCAATTCTTTTAAGGCTTTGGTACCATCGCCTCTATAAACATCTCTCTCCAAATATTTAGATCTGTCAGCCTCAAATGAGTCCGATTCAGCATGATAAACCAAGGGCGTTTTCACTTGCTCTTCAATCTGTTTTTGCAGATCCATGGCCTCATTCTCCAAGCTATCGTGAATAAATGTAGCCTGAAGTTGCAATTCTTCCTCTTCCTCCTCATAATCCTGATTTTCTGTTGAAAACTCTGGCATAAGAGATCTAAATATATCCAGAACAGGGCGTTGATCTTCTACGGTTTCTTCTGACGAAAATAGTAAAACAGGTTCTTGCTCAAAACGACTGATAACAGCCTGCTTAAAATTAGTATAGGCTTGAGTATTTGCCTTAAGAAATGAGCCTAAACTCTCTGATTCCTCTTGTTTTGGCCACTCGTCGCTAACAGACATGTGTTCCCTAAAATGAGCATTATCGCACCAAATAAAAGCTTTTATTAAATCCTCAGTCCATCCATGCTCCTTAAGCAATCTAAACAAACAATACTCATAGCCTGTGGCATGCTCCAAATCCCAATTAGGAATGAAGAATTGAGCCAGCAAATAGCTGTATTGAGGCTCTTTTTTAGCTAGCATATAAAGGCTACCCACAGCAAATATTCGCATATCGTCTACCCAAACGCTATCGGTATTGTTTAGCTTTCTCATGCTGCTTACCATTGCCTTTGCGGTGCAAACAATAGCCTGAGTTAAGGCTGGGTATTCCAAAGCTATAGCAAAGAATATTTCTTCGGAGATATAAATTTCACTATCCTCTTCTATTAAACTGTCATCTATGTCGTCATCAATTTCTTTACGAAAGGCATGCTTAAGAAGCTCTAGGTTTTTTGTATCACTCACCTGTAGTCTGCGAAGGCCATTTTCCGTTTTAATTTTGAATTCTACATCGAAAACATCCATTTTGAAAGCCTCATCTTTTTCCAGAATTTCTCTGTAGGACAGAAGTGCTTTTTTTATGGATTCTATGTTTTTTTCGAAACTTATTATTTGTGTTTTATCGAATTGATTCATGCTTTCTAAATTTATCTGAGGCTTCATTTTATCGAGTCAATCATTTTTTCTTGAATTAAAAAACAAATAAGACAGCTGTGTCTTATTTATGAAATAGCGAATAAAAGTAGTCTAATGTTTCATGTAAAACACCGATAATACTGACTGCCTAGTTAAATTTTGTGAAATTCAACTTCAAAGATTCTGCAATAAAATTCATGTTTTCTGTATGGTGTTTATTGTCAATTACTAATTGAAAAAAATGAATTATTAAGAAATCCAGAAAAAAAGAATGTGTTGTAATAATTTAGTTTTAAAAGGAGCTTGAGATGGGAATTATGTCTTTTAAGGGTATCGATAAGTTTGGAGCAAGGACTGACAGATTTATAAATAATATGTAGATGAATCTTGTAGGTTGATTAACAAAGTCATTTGGATAAGAACTCAAGTTAATGGATATTAATCAAAGCTTTTTTTTAATAGGAATTTACTCATTAACTGTCGTTGTATTTAAATATCCGAAGCATCGATAAAGGTAAAATGCAGCAGATTTGTATCGAGTGATAAAATCTGTTAGCCTTGGTTAAATGATATCCAAAAATCCAAATTTTATAAGATAAAGTTCTATTGTCGTATTTTAATCTAATCCTTATAATACTCTCTTTAATGACTCAAATTATTGTTCATAAACGAATGTTTAGGTAATAGATTTATTAATTTTGCACTTGTTCGAATAAACTAGAAATATAAGATATTATAGAGTTATGAATCTATCAGAAAAACAGTTTGCTGAAATGGCTGACCTACTGCTTAGTGGTATGGTCTGCGTTATAGAAAAGAAATCGGGTAAGGTCGATAGTCATCCTGAGGAGATGGATTTTTTTGGTGATGAAGAAAATCCTTGGGAAGAATTAATAGAAAAGGTTGAAGAGGATTGGGATAGCTATATTCTAATTGAGCCAATGCCTAGCAGAGAATCCTTTAATATCATGAAAAACTTCGCTGAAAAGCTTGAAACCTGCGAATTAAAAAGGCAGTTACTTAGTATCCTGGAAAAAGCGAAGCCTTTTCGCAAATTCAAAAATATAATTGATGATTCAGGAGAGTACAGACAGAAATGGTTTGATTTTCAGCTTCAGGAAAATATCAAATGGGTAAAGATGCAATATGAATCAGAGCTTGATTAAACTTTAGTGAGAAAGTGTTGTCCTTTTTATTTTGCAGCACATATGCTATGGAATAATAAAGGCAATTAATAATAGAAAAATAGCAAACATATAATGGGAAGACACAGAGCAGATACATCGAGTGTCCCGAAAGGGAAAATAAGTAAAAGTGGCATTCGATCTGCCTTTAGGTTATATAAGTATATTAAACCCTATCGAGGGCAATATTTTTTAGGGATTTTCTTCTTATTGGGTTCTAGTTTGGCCAGTTTGGCTTTCCCAAAGCTTTTAGGCGATTTGGTGAACTCTGGCAATAGTACCACTCTAGGGCAAACATTGAATCAGACTGCGATGTTGATTGCTCTTGTTCTTATTGTTCAGGCCACCTTTGCCTATTTCCGCATTGTCTTATTTGTAAATGTAACAGAGCGGTCCTTGGCTGCATTGCGACAAGCCACTTATCGTCATCTAATCAAGCTACCTTTACAGTTTTTCGAAAGAAGACGCGTTGGGGAACTTAACAGTAGAATATCAGCTGATGTTATTCTGCTTCAGGAAACCATGACCAGTACACTAGCTGATTTTATCCGTCAAATTATCGTTATAACGGGCGGTATTACCCTCTTGGGTATTATATCGATTAAGCTAACTGCTTTTATGCTGATCACGTTGCCACCAACCATGATAGCGGCAAGATTCTTTGGACGTTTTATTCGAAAATTCTCAAAGGATGTGCAAACCAAACTGGCTGATTCAAATACGATTATTGAAGAAACCTTACAGGGGATACAATCTGTAAAATCGTTTACCAATGAGCATATTGAGATTGCCAGATATAAAAAGAAAACCTTGGAAATTGCAGACTTGGGTATAACGAGAGGTAAGTACAAAGGGGCATTTTCTTCTTTTATTATTCTGGGCCTATTTGGTGTGATTGCGGCAATGGTTTGGCAAGGATCTCACCTATTACAAGCGGGAGAGATGCAGTCTGGTGATTTGTTTTCTTTTGTTATTTACTCTGTTTTTGTAGGTGGAACCATTAGCGGTCTGGCGAATGTATATACCAATATTCAAAAATTTATTGGTGCGACAGAAGATTTGTTTAAGATTTACGATGAAATACCCGAAGAGATTCAAGAGTTACAGAATATCGATTCCAAATTTAAAATGCAGGGTGAAATTCGTTTTAATAACTTGACCTTTGCCTATCCGTCCAGATTAGAGCAAAATGTTTTGAGTGATATCAATTTGGAAATCAAAAGCAATAAAATGATTGCCCTTGTGGGACATAGTGGGGCTGGTAAAAGTACCTTGGCTTCATTACTCTTGATGCTGCATCGTCCACCCAAGAATAGTTTGTTTTTCGATCAGGTGGATAGCCATGATTTCCCTTTATCAGCTTTAAGAAGTCAGATATCCTTAGTTCCTCAAGATATTTTCTTATTTGGTGGGAGTATAGGTGAGAATATCGCTTACGGTAAACCTGGAGCAAGTGAAAATGAGATTTATGAGGCTGCGAAAAAGGCCAATGCTTTGGAATTTATTGAACGTTTCCCTGAGAGGTTTGATACTATTGTTGGTGAGCGTGGTACACAGCTTTCTGGTGGACAACGTCAACGAATAGCCATAGCACGCGCCATTCTTAAGGACCCTAAAATTCTAATATTAGATGAGGCCACATCTTCATTGGATTCTGAATCGGAAAAGTTTGTTCAGGAAGCCTTGGAGAAACTGATGAAAGGGAGAACTTCCATTGTGATTGCTCACCGCTTGTCTACGGTGCGATCGGCTGATGAGATTGTTGTTTTAGAGCAAGGTGAAATTGTTGAGCAGGGCACACATGACGAATTGATGAAGATTTCAGAAGGTAAATACAACAAATTGATACAGTTACAGTATGCGACCTAAGGGCTGTGGTGATGTTTCAATAATGAAAAATCACTATATATAGTGATTAGAATTCTCATTGTCTTTAAGAAATTTATTCTACATTTGATAAGTGTTACTTAAATCAAGAATAAATAAAAATAAGCATATGAATTATCAGAATGAATCATTACCAAAGTCAGCTATGAAGGTAGGGAGTACACCCTCAATGACAGAAGTTACCGTTAAAGAGGCCATTTTAAAATCACATTTGGCACCAAAAGGTAAAATTGGTTACTTGGTGGTTGAAGAAGGGCATTGTCAGTACGTTTGGGAAGACGAAGACGGTCCAGCACTCGATGCTGATCCAGGTCACCCAATTGTTATTCATCCTGAACGTTATCATCACGTTGTAATAACAGGTCCTGTTGTGTTTAGAGTCGAATTCTACACGCTTATTGGTGGTGTTATAGATGTGAAGCATCCAGAAGAAAAGAAAAGACCAGGACAGCAATTCTTGTAGACAAAGAAATGTCCATTTCGTCTTCGAAGGGTTTAATTGATAACAAAAGAGGCTTGTCGCAATCGACAAGCCTCTTTCGTATTTTAAGCTTCTTCTATTAAGCCTTAATTTTTTCAAAAAGAACTTTATTTTCAAGCTCCCTATATAGAGTTAACTTTTCGTTAAATGCTTTTAAAGAATCATATACCAGATTATATGTTCTGCATGATCCTTCTGGAGCCGTGAACTTGTTGGTTAATTCAGAGATATTTTCAAGAACACTTTCAAAAGCAAGGTGATGCCCAGCTAATGCTGAAATTTCAAACTCCAGAATGTTGGCATCAAGCTTAATATCATCAATTAAATTGAATACCTCTACTTCTTTTTGTGTATGCACTTTAAATTCCTCTACCAGTTGTAGAAAGAGATTGCGAACTGCTGATAGGTGAGGATGGGATTCTCCATGCACTCGAACCACCTTATCGATGGGAGGCATTAGTTCATTAATATCTGCTTCTAGCTTCTGATGGTATTGATTTTTGATATAAGTGATTAGTTTTTCTAACTCCCAGCTCTTATATGTTTCTATGCTTTCAATTTTTGTTTCGGGTACTTGGTATGAAAATTCCATATTGTTTGTTTTTGATGATTTAAAACAAAGAGTAAAAGATTCACATATCTCTTTCTCTAATTTGTAGCAAAGCTAGAATTATTATTCAATAATTCATATGAAACAATCTGAAAGTATGTGGAAGGGGTTATTCCTTTGAGTTATTTAAATTTCAAAGAAATAATACTTGTATGATTTTGTATGCTTAAAATTTTGAGATCAATGTTGGGAATATGTTAATAATCGTAAAACACTTATAAAAAAGAATATTTTCTTTTGTGAAATTATATTAAATTCGTTTTCTTTGCAGCCCTAAAAAAAATATTTCAAAAGAAAGCTTTAACTGTTACCTGCAGAAAAGAAAGCTAAAAGAGGAGTTCTTATCTCAACGAAATAGCAATTTTGTATTGCGAACCATTTAAAATCCACACCATAAAAGTTATCTCTTATCTGTAGTAAGATGGAGGTGTTGTACGTGTATGTGACAACCGACTTGTCATAGATGAAATTAATAAGAAAAGAATGATTATGCGAGTGAAATTAATGTTTGTATGGCTAATGATAACAACTATAGGCTTGGTGCTGAGTTGTAGCAAGGATGAATCAAGTCCTGAGCCCGAAATAAAATTAAATCCATTTAGTTTTGATGTTTCTATGAAAGATTTGGGTTATGATTTTGCCGAAATACAATGGACAGCTTCACTTATTTCTGATAAATCGAAGGTTGTATATGATGTTTATATCGAAGATGAATTGAAAGGAACGGACTTAGAAAATTTAAGCTACCGATTTAAAGACCTGGAAGCCGTTACAACTTATAATGTTGAGGTTATAGCAAAAAGTATATATAAGACTCAAGTTGCCGCTTCTTATTCTCTTACAACGCAGGATACGCCTAATCCTGCTGCAATCAGCTTGACAAAGGATGAGTTGTCTTCTGATCAAATAAAGGTATCATGGGTGAATTCTGATGCTGCTCAGAAGTTGACTTATGCCATCTATTTAAATGATGTGCTTAAGGCAGAGGATCTTGATGGTAATGAATACACTTTTACAGAATTAGTAGGGAATAAATTATATCGTATTAAACTGATAGGAAAGAATGAGTTTGATAAGACTGTTGAAAGTATTTTGGAACTTACAACTAGTGATTATTCTGATCCTAATGATTTTTCTCTATCAATTGAAAGTTTGGCGCTTGATGGGGCAAAAATTATTTGGAGTGGATCCGAATCTGAAGAGTTGACTTACCGAGTTTTATTAAATGCGATTGAACAAGCTAATGATCTAGAAGTTTTGGCGTTTGAATTCAAATCATTAGTTCACAATACGCCTTATACTGCCACTGTTGAAGCTAAAAATGAGCACGGTAAAGTAAAGATGAAGTTAGTTGAATTTACAACATTGGATGCTGATGGTCCCGCGGATTTTAAGATCTTTGTTGAGAATATAAGTCATGAATCAGCACTTGTCCGTTGGGAAACAACAGGGGATAAGAATGAAACACTTAGTTATAGGGTATTTGTTAATGGTTTTTTTAAAGGTGAAGCTTCCAACGACAACCAGTTAGTATTGGATCGACTTGATGCTAATAAACTTCACAAGTTAAGGATTGAAGCTAAAAATACCTATAATAAAACACTGGAGAAGAATTCTGAATTCAAAACTTTAACAGCACCTAGTTTATCTGGTTTTACCATAAGTGCCAATGAAATTAAAGCAACGACAGCACTTTTAAGTTGGACAGAAAGCGTAGCAAGTGACGGTAGCAAGGTGACCTATGATATTTATTATGAAAATGGGGTAAAAGCCAAAAGTGGGTTGGAAGGAAGAGAATTTCAACTGGAAGGTTTACAGGCAGATAAAAGTTATGAATTTAAGGTTGAGGCTCGATGTAAAAGTGTTATACTTCCTCTTGCTCAAACAGTGTCTTTTACGACGAAAAGTTATGAGATTCCTGGTAATTTTGAATTGAGTCTTGGTGAAATAACAAAATCGCAAGGAGAAGTTAAGTGGACTAATTCAGAATTGCTTTCTGGTGGAGCAATTACTTATGAGGCTTATTTGGACGGAATAGTGTACAGTTATGCTGCAAGTGGGAATGCGTATATTTTTAAGAATTTGAAAGCAGGGACTACTTATACTGCCAAAATTGTAGCTAAGTCGCAAAATAATGCAATTAATGAAAAGACCATTGATTTTACGACTGATGCAGAAGTAATTCCAGAAGTTACGATTGATTTCGCAAATGTAAAAAATAGGTCTTTTGAGTTGAAATGGGATCTTTCGGAGAGTCCATCGTACGATAATTATGAACTTTTTCTTGATGGTAAATCCATCAAGTCTGGATATTTTAAGACTTACATTTTTAACGAACTACAATCGAATACTAGTTATAAGGTTAAAGTTATAGGTAAAAGAGGTGGTAAAATCTATCAGAAAGAGATTGATGTAAAAACTTTAGCTTATGCAGAAGCGATTGACTTTAATATGGAGGTTGATTTGAAGTCATATAGTCAGGTTGAGATTGATTTGAATGATTTTGCTGCAAAGAACAGCGCTCAATTCGGAGACTTCAATAATATGACTTATGAAGCTTATCTAAATGGAGTAAAAGAAGATTGGGGAAAAGCAGTATCATCTAAAACCCTGACTAAACTTAAGGAGCAAACGTTTTACAATTTTCAGTTGATTATAAGACATGCTGATGGAAGTATTGCTTTGGATAAAAGTGCTGAATTTACCACACCAGCCAATGAGGCTCCTGTTTGGGAGGATAATTTAAGCGTGAAACAAGTTGGTTTTAGTTTTGTGGAAGTATCTGCTAAGCTTCCCGAAGATGTGGATGGTAATATTGTAAAATATACTTACTATGTCAACGATATTGCTATAAATGATACTTACTACTCTGGTAATACGAGGGGGACTGGACAAGTTGATCGGGGTATCAACAATAACAATGAGCCTATTTTAATAAGTCATTTGGAGTCAAATAAAAGCTACAGTTTCTATGTGTTGGCTGTTGATGCCGAAGGTCAATCAAGCAAGAGTAATAAAGTTGAATTTAGGACAACCCCTGACTCTAGATCTGTGTTCGATATCATGGCAGTTAACGCCCCGAATGTAAAAACGATTGGTCCCCGTTGGAGTAAAATGGGGGCGGTTTCTTCTATGAAAGAAATACGTATTATTTGGGTTGTTGATGGTGTTAAAATGGAACGTGGGCAGTATATCACCCCTTCTAAGGTTAAGGAGCTTGGGAATGAGCATTCCTTAGTTTTGGACTACAGTCCTTTTTTAAAGAAAAACCCATCTGCAAGTTTAAGCTTTACCGTTTTGATTGAATGGATTGATAAGGAAAGCTCTGATAATTCTGAGTCAATTCAGATTGTTGTGCAATAAAAAGAATGATTAATAAATTAATCTCGATCTTTAAGTAGATCGGGATTTTTTATGCTTTAAAGATTTACTTATTTTTCTAAATTTGTCTGAGTTTGTAATAAATGCAGTGTTGAATATGGAAAATAACAGACCTAAAGTCGGAGTAGGGGTTGCAGTAATAAAAGAAGGTAAAGTTCTGCTTGGTAAAAGAAAGAATGCACACGGTGAAGGTACTTGGTCTTTTCCTGGTGGGCATTTGGAGTATAAAGAGAGTTGGGAGGAATGTGCTTTTCGCGAAACACTTGAAGAAACAGGCTTAGCGATTAAAAATATCAGGTTTGGAACGGTACTAAATGATATCTTTCATGAAGAACAGAAGCATTATATCACTATTATTATGCTTTCAGATTATGATTCTGGCAAACTAGAACTGATGGAGCCAGATAAATGTGAAAAGTGGGAGTGGTTTACATGGGATAAGCTTCCCGATGCTCTTTTTGTATCCATTGAAAATCTTCTGAAAGAGAACTATAATCCATTAAATCCCCTTTAATGTTAATCAAATAAAATCGGTGAATATCTAAGGTAATTGTGAATGAAAAGGATAATTACTTGTGTTGTATTTATGGTGGTCTAATAGATAAAAACTCCCAATCTTAATTTAAGGTTGGGAGTTTTTGATTTCAATTCAAAATAGTTTTTATAAAAGCCTATCCTTTAACTGTTTTTAACTATTTTGATAGTTAATAAATTATTAAGTTTATGTTTTGTAATTTTAGTTAATCACGATCACAAGCTATATTCTTTTTGATTTGCTCAAAAGAATTTCACAAACATCCTAAAACATGAATAGAATGAAAAACGTTTTTTATTTGGTTTGTATTTTAATGTTTGGGTATTCCAGCAGTTTTGCACAGTTGGATCTCAAATATCAGAAACCACACAAGGCTATTTTAGAACTTTCAGATGTGCCTATGGCGCCATCTGTTCGCATAAATTCGAAAGGGGATAAGATTGTCCTTCTTGAAAGAAACCGATTTAAATCTATTGTTGAATTATCTGAGCAGGAGCTACGATTAGGAGGTTTAAGAATTAACCCGGTAACAAATATTGGTAGCCGTGTGCGTTATAATACAGGGATTTCAATACAGATCGTTGGTGAACAGAATAGTATCGAAGTAAAAGGCCTACCTGTAGATGGACGTTTTTCCAATTTTTCCTGGTCTCCCGATGAAAATTTTATGGCTTTTACCAACACAACTTTAAAGGGTGTTGAATTATGGGTTTTGAATATTGAAAAAGCTAAGGCTCTAAAACTATCCGAGGATAAGTTAAATGCTAATATGGGAAGACCATTTTCATGGTATCGCGACAGCAAATCTTTATTGGTACGATTTTTACCTAATGACAAAAAATCGTTGATTGAAAAATCGACAGCTGTACCTTATGGTCCAACGGTGACTGTAAACGACGGCAAAAAGGCACAGAATAGAACGTATCAGGATTTATTGAAAGATAAATCAGATGAGTTTAATTTTGAACAATTGGTACGTTCTGAATTATACAAAATTAGCGTAAATGGAGAAAAAGAGTTGTGGCGCAAGGCTGATATGTACAAGAGCTTTTCCTTTTCTCCTGATGGAGAATATGTTTTGCTTTCAAAAATTGAAAAACCATTCTCATATTTAGTTCCAATGTCTCGATTTCCATCTAAAACGGTTATCTATACCAAAGAAGGGAAAGAGTTAAAAACAATACTTCAAGTACCACTTATTGAAGATCTTCCTAAGGGGTTTATGTCGGTTCGTCAAGGCATGAGAGATTTAGCTTGGCGTTCAGATCGACCATCAAGTTTATATTGGGCTGAAGCTTTAGATGGCGGTGATCCGGCAAAAGATGTTGAATTACGTGATCAAATATTTTCATTAGATGCTCCATTTACCGATAAGCCTCAATCTTTACTAAAAACGAAATACCGTTTTGCTGGTATCATTTGGGGAAATAAAAATCATGCTGTCGCTTATAATTACTGGTGGAATAGTAGAACTGTTCAGACGCTTCTATTTAATCCATCTCAACCTGAAAAAGCATCTCGTGTTTTAAATGAAAGAAACTATCAGGACCGATATAGTGATCCGGGTAATTTTATTACAAGTAAAAATGAGTTTGGTCGCCAAACAATAGAGTTCGATGGGACTAAAGTATATCTTAATGGAAGTGGATATTCTAAAGATGGTGTTCGTCCATTTATTGATGAAATGGATCTTAAAACAGGAGAAAAGGATCGATTATGGCAGGCAGATGGTAAAACTACTTTGGAGAGAATTTCGGATGCAATTAATATGAAAAAAGGTGTCATTCTGACGAATGTTCAGTCTAAAAATGACTATCCAAACTATTACATTAGAAATATCAAAAGAAGAATTGCACCTCAGCAAATTACCTTTACAAAGAATCCTTTCGAGAGTATTAAGAATATCCATAAAGAGCTGATTAAATATAAAAGAGAAGATGGTGTTGAACTTTCTGCCACTTTGTATTTACCTGCAGACTATGATATGGAAAAGAAGGAGAAGTTACCGATGATTATGTGGGCATATCCTAAAGAATTTAAGGATAAAGCCAGTGCAGGTCAGGTTACATCTTCGCCTAACGAGTTTGTTTACCCATATTATGGTTCGCCAATTGCTTGGGTGAATAGGGGATATGTTGTTCTTGACGATGCGGCTTTTCCAATTATTGGAGAAGGAGATACTGAGCCGAATGATACGTTTATGAAACAACTGGTAGGTAATGCAAAAGCGGCTATTGATGCTGTTGATGCTTTAGGTTATATCGATAGAAATCGTGTGGCTGTTGGTGGTCATTCATATGGTGCCTTCATGACAGCTAATTTATTATCACATTCTAATTTATTTGCAGCGGGTATTGCTCGTAGTGGGGCTTATAATAGAACATTAACACCTTTTGGTTTCCAAAGCGAAGAGAGAAGTTATTGGGAGGCACCTAATGTGTACAATATAATGTCTCCTTTTATGAATGCGGATAAAATGAAGACTCCTTTATTATTAATTCATGGTCAGGCCGATAATAACTCGGGAACTTACACCATGCAAAGTGAACGATACTTTAATGCCTTAAAAGGCTTGGGAGCTACTGTGCGTTTGGTTGTATTACCAAAGGAAAGTCATGGTTATGCGGCTAAGGAGTCTGTTCTACACGTGTTGTGGGAACAAGACCAATGGCTTGAAAAATATGTGAAAAATCGCAAGATGAATACAGAGACGGCTAAAACTGAAAAGTAATACCGTTTGAAATTGATTAATGATAAAAAGAGCTTCTGTGATAGGAGCTCTTTTTTTTATAGATGTATTCTTAAATGAAAATGAATAGCTAAATATGACTGGTTTTCATTATTTGTGTCTTTGGGTTAAAAGGGCTACAACTTCTTCGAGTTTATAACCTTTGGCAGCTAAAAGAACGATATAGTGAAACATTAAATCAGCTGCTTCTCCCATAAATAAATCTTTATTTTCATCTTTAGCTTCAATCACCAGTTCAACAGCCTCTTCACCCACTTTCTGTGCCACTTTGTTGATGCCTTTTTTGAATAAACTTGCAGTGTACGATTTTTCAGATAGATTACTCTTCCTTTCTTCAATTACATTTTGCAACTGCAGAAGAAAATCAATTTCTGAGCGTTCATTTTTCTCTTCCCAACAGGTTTCATTCCCTGTGTGACAAACTGGTCCATTAGGATTAACTTTAATTAGCAAGCTATCCTTGTCGCAATCTAAACTCATGCTTATAAAGTTTAGGAAATTGCCACTACTTTCACCCTTTGTCCATAAGCGCTCTTTACTACGCGAGTAAAAACAAACACGTTTCTCAGTTAGTGTTTTTTCTAGCGATTCTGTGTTCACATAGCCAAGCATCAAGACCTTTTGAGTCTGTACATCTTGAATAATGGCAGGAACGATTCCATTCCCTTTATTGAAATCTATTTGGTTGATTAATTCTTTATAATTCATTTTTTACTTAGTTTATATAGTGGTCAATTTTAATTTTATCTACAAACGTTCCACAATTCTACTGCTATTTTCTTCACGTATGTGGCTTATATTTTAACCCGACTCTAAGTACTTGTAACTTATAAATACTTTAAGTACTCTAAAACCTAACAGGAATAGCTTCTTCTTTTAAATACGTTTTTAATTCAGGTATCCCTATCTCTTTATAGTGAAAAACACTCGCAGCCAATGCTGCATCCGCTTTACCATCAGTAAATGTATCTGCAAAATCTTTCATGTTGCCAGCTCCACCCGATGCAATTACAGGAATGTTAAGCATCCGAGAGATTTCGGACAACGCCTCGTTTGCAAAGCCCTTTTTCGTGCCATCGTGATTCATCGATGTGAATAGAATTTCGCCTGCACCACGTCTTTCTGCTTCTTTTAGCCAATCGAATAGTTTCATACCAGTTGGGATGCGACCACCATTCAAATAGACTTCCCATCCATTCTCTGTCTTGCGAGCATCTACTGCTAAAACCACACATTGTGAACCAAAACGCTTAGCCAGTTGAGTAATCAATTCTGGATTACGAACTGCGGAAGAATTAATGGCAATTTTATCAGCTCCAGCCTTAAGAACTTCTGCCACATCCTTACAACTGCTAATGCCGCCACCAACGGTGAAAGGAATATTAAGAACCTGAGCTACTTTTCCAACCATATTCAGAAGTGTCTTACGTTTTTCGTGAGTGGCTGTTATATCTAAAAAGACCAATTCGTCCGCTCCTTGTTCTGCATAAGCTTTAGCCAACTCAACAGGATCACCAGCATCTTTTAAATCAACAAAGTTGACGCCTTTTACTGTTCGCCCATCTTTAATATCGAGGCATGGAATAATACGTTTCGCTAGCATAATTATCGTATAAATTCATTAACTAAATCTTCTACTTGAATTCGATTTTCGTAGATCGCCTTTCCAATGATCACACCAGCACAGTCTGTTTCATTCAATGCTCTAACATCTTCAATACAGGAAACACCACCACTGGCAATAAGTTCTATTTCAGGAAACTGATTTAGTATCGATTGGTAGAGTTCAATAGCAGGTCCTTCTAGCATCCCGTCTTTAGAAATATCTGTGCAAACCACCCTTCTGATTCCTTTTTTCAGATAAATCTCAAGAAAACTGAAGAGTTCAATGCCTGAATTTGTTTCCCATCCTGTTGTGGCAATATATCCGTCTTTAACATCAGCGCCTAAGATGATACGTTCTGGACCATATTTTTCTAAACAAATGTCAAATAAATCGGGATCACTTACCGCTAAGCTTCCTAGTGTTATTTGAGCAGCACCAGATTCAAAAGCTAAATCGATATCAGCCTTAGATTTTAGGCCACCACCAAAGTCTAGTTTCAAATTTGTATTATTGCTTATATTCTTTAACACAGGAGCATTGCATATGTGTTTCGTACGTGCTCCTTCTAAATCAACCAAGTGTAATTGTTTGATTCCAGCTTTTTCAAAAGCTTTTGCTACATTTAAAGGATTCGTATCGTATATAATTTTGGTATCGTAGTTTCCCTTGGTCAAACGAACACATTGTGCATTAATGATGTCGATTGCCGGTATGATTTCGATATTTCTCATTCTTATAGTTTTATAAAATTGTTTAGCACTTGTTGACCGATATCTCCTGATTTCTCAGGGTGAAATTGACAGGCATAAAAATTATCTTTCTGAAGACTTGCCGAAAAGTTTCTGATGTAATCGGTTTCAGAAGTTGAATATTCATTTACAGGCACGTAGTAGGAGTGTACAAAATAAACAAAGTGGTCTTCGTTTATTTGATTAAATAGTTTTCCTTTTTGTTGCCTAATCTGATTCCAGCCCATGTGAGGCACCTTATCTTCAGAAGGAAATTTTAAGGTTTCAACAGGAAATATGCCTAAACCTTCGGTTTTGCCTTCTTCCGAACTGGCACACATGAGTTGCATACCTAAGCAAATACCCAATACTGGTTGTTTAAGTTGAGGAATCACTTCGTCTAAACCTGTTTCTTTTAGCTTTATCATGGCCCATGAAGCTTCACCAACACCAGGAAATATAACTTTGTCTGCTTTACGAATTGTCGTCTCACAATTGCTTATCTCAGCATTTACACCAAGCCGTTCAAGTGCATATTTAACAGATTGAACATTTCCAGCTTCATAGTCGATAATCACTATATTTTGTTTGCTCATGTCTTTATTCTTATAAAAGTCCCTTGGTCGAGGGTAGTTGTAAATTATTGATATCGCGTTTTATGGCCATGCGAATCGCTCTAGCAAAGGCTTTAAAAATGCCTTCAATCTTGTGGTGTTCATTAGTCCCTTCTGCTTTAATATTCAAATTACATAAGGCTCCATTACTGAATGACTTGAAAAAGTGAGAAAACATTTCTGTTGGCATATCTCCAACCATTTCTCGTTTGAAATCTGCTTCCCAAACCAATTCGTTTCTACCTCCAAAATCAAGAGCAACTTGTGCAAGGCAATCATCCATAGGTAAACAAAAGCCATAGCGCTCTAGTCCAAGTTTATCTCCTAATGCCTTTTTAAAAGCCTCGCCCAAGGCGATTCCTGTATCTTCAATGCAGTGGTGCTCATCCACTTCTAAATCAGCAATAGTTAATACCGATAAGTTGATGCCCGAGTGTTTAAGAATTTGCTCAAGCATATGGTCGAAGAATCCCAGACCTGTATTAATTTCACCTTGGCTGTTTCCATCTAAATCGAGTTCGATTTTGATTTGTGTTTCAAGGGTAATACGTTTGACAAGTGCTGTTCGTTCACTCAGACGTAAGAATTCAAAAGTTTTTTCCCAAGATGTGGTACGTAGAGCAATCTGATCATTCAATTCATTGGATATCAGACTCGAATTCACATCTGTATTGATAAAAATCGCTTTTGCATTGAGGTTCTTTGCCAGTTCAACATCTGTCCATCTATCACCAATTACAAATGAATTTTCTAAATCGTATTCATCAGAAAAGTATTGTTCTAAAAGGGCTGTGCCAGGTTTTCGTGTAGGTAGATTGTCCTCGGGAAAGCTACGGTCTATGCAAACTTCTCTAAAAGTGATGCCTTCATTTTCTAAAGCTTGCATCATTTTATTTTGAGCAGGCCAAAAATCAGCCTCAGGAAATGAATCTGTGCCCAATCCATCTTGGTTGGTAACCATAACCAATTCAAAATTAAGCTGAGAGGCAATTTTACCTAATCCCTGAAAAACGCCAGGATAGAATTCTAATTTGTCCAAACTGTCAACTTGAAAATCGATGGGTGGTTCTATTATAAGAGTGCCATCTCTATCGATAAAAAGAACTTTCTTTTTTTGTAAAGTATTTTGCATGAGGTGATTTATTTTGCTTAAATAGTTAGAATGTGACTAGTTCTCAAATTCTTTGAGGGTCTTGAATAAATTTTGGTTTTCAATGGTGGTTCCAATACTTATTCTGAGGCAATTTTTCAATCTCGAAACCGTCGTTCTGTTTCTGATGACGATACCTTTCTCAATTAAAAATTGATAAAGCTTATTCGCATCATTTACTCGAATAAGAATGAAGTTCGCCTGAGAAGGGAATACTTTTTCTACAAAAGGAAGACTTCTCAGTTGTTTTAGCATGTCATCTCTTTCTTTTATTAAGAATTTTATTTCATCTTGTTTTTTTATTTCATCGTTTAACCGTTCAAGTGCTTTCTCCTGAGTCAGGCTATTGACATTATAAGGAGGCTTTATTTTATTCAAAATCTGTATAATTTCACAAGAGGCTATTCCCATACCCAAACGAATACCAGCCATGCCCCAAGCTTTTGATAGAGTTTGCAAAATCACAAGATTTGGATACTTATCAAGCTCTTTTATCATGCTTGCATCATTTGCGAAGTCAATATAGGCTTCATCCAAAACAACAATTCCATTGAAATTAGTTAGTAATTTGATTAAGATGTTTTTCTCAATCAGATTACCTATTGGGTTGTTGGGTGAACAAAGGAAAAGCAACTTGGCGTCCTTATTTTTAAGAATGAGCTCGGAATTGGGTTGAAAGTTTGCATCTAATTCGAGTTCGCAAATTTTCAGGTCATTGATTTCGGCGACCACTTTATACATGCCATAACTCGGTTTGCAAAAGATCACTTTATCCTGCTCAGGCTGACAAAATGCACGCATCAATAGATCAATAATTTCATCGCTACCATTGCCCAGTATCATCTGTTTAGCTGGAATATTTTTAATTTCAGATAAACGATCTTTTAATTGCCATTGTTGAGGATCTGGGTAACGATTAAGCCCATTATCGAAGGGATTCTCGTTAGCATCTAAAAAAATTGAGCTTGTACCAGAAAACTCATCCCTAGCAGAAGAGTAGGGATTGAGTGTTTTCAAGTTTTTGCGAATCAATTTCTCCAATTTGAAGTTTGTATTCATTTTGTTTCGTTTTAGACGATTCCTAGTATGTTTTATTAAGTCGGATGCTTACGGCATTTTTGTGAGCTTCCAATTGTTCAGCCTCAGCCATAATTTCGATACTAGGGCCCAAGTTTTCTAAACCTTTTTGTGTGATTTTCTGAAAAGTGATACTTTTCATGAACGATCCCAAACCAACACCTGAATATGATTTTGCATAACCATTTGTCGGTAAGGTGTGGTTTGTTCCTGAAGCATAATCGCCTGCGCTCTCTGGAGTGTAATTGCCAATAAAAACAGAACCCGCATTTTGAATGCCTTTCATCATCTCTTCTTCATTGCTTACTGATAGAATCAAGTGTTCAGGTCCGTATTGATTGCTGATTTGAAGTGCTTCTTTCGCTGTTTTTACCAGAATCATTTTGGAATTGTTGAGCGCTTTTGCAGCAATAGCTTCTCTTGAAAGGCCATTGAGTTGCTTGCTTAACTCAATTTGAACAGAATCTATAACTTGTTTGTCCCAACTGAGTAAAAGAACCTGACTATCTGGACCGTGTTCAGCCTGAGATAGAAGATCAGCAGCAACAAATTCAGGAACAGCACTTTCATCAGCCATGACTAAAACTTCCGATGGACCTGCTGGCATATCGATAGCCACACCAAGTTTGCTTGCAGTCTGTTTTGCAGCTGTTACAAATTGATTACCAGGACCAAAAATCTTATACACATTTGGCACGCTCTCTGTTCCTAAAGTCATTGCTCCAATAGCTTGAATACCACCTAAACAAAATACTTGATTGATACCAATCAGTTTGCAGGTATAAAGAATTGCCGGATTGATTTTCCCATTTTTGTCTGGAGGGGTGCACAATACGATTTCTTCACAATTTGCAATTCGTGCTGGAATTCCTAACATCAGAACTGTTGAGAATAGGGGAGCGCTACCTCCGGGAATATAAAGACCGACTTTATCGATTGGCGTAAACTTTCTCCAGCAACTGACACCTTCAGTTGTTTCAATAATTTCTGATTCTGGCTTCTGAGCTTTGTGAAATTTTTCAATATTCTTGGCTGCTACTTGTATCGCTTGTTTTAGTTCTTGCGAAATGGCATTTTCTGAATTATCAATTTCGTTTTGGCTAACAGCGAGTTCATCGATCTTGATTCTATCGTAAAACCAAGTGTATTTTCTTAGGGCTGCATCACCATCCGATTTAATTTCCTTGAAAATTTGATTTACAACTTCATTCATCTCATCCATTTCGATTGTAGGGCGAGCAAGAATTTGATTTAATTCGTTTTGTTTGGGGTATTTAATTAACTGCATTGTCTTTTGTTTTTTGAGATTAGAGAATCATTTTTCCTATTGGAATAGTTAAAATACCTTCAGCACCATTAGCTTTAAGTTGATCTATAACGGTCCAGAAATCATTTTCATTGATAACAGTGTGTATAGAGCTCCAGCCATCTCTGAGCAATGGCATAACGGTTGGACTTTTCATACCAGGTAAAATATTGCAAATCGCTTCAACCTTATCAGTTGGAGCATTTAGCAAAACGTATTTATTGTTCTTGGCAGCTAATACAGCTTTCATTCTAAAAAGCAAGTCGTTCAAAAGTGCTTGTTTTTCATTAGAGATATTCACGTTACTCACCAAGCAAGCTTCCGATACTAAAATTTCTTCAACTTCCTTAAGTCCATTTTTGAAAAGGGTACTGCCAGAGCTGACTAAGTCGCAAATACCGTCAGATAGGCCAATATTGGGTGCAATCTCTACGGAACCAGAAATAACGTGAATTCCTGAATCTAAGTTGTTATCATTTAAGAAGGCTTGCAAAGAATTAGGGTAGGAGGTCGCAATTTTTTTACCATTGAAATAATTTAAACCTGTGTATTCTTCATCTTTTGGAATGGCCATTTTTAACCGACACTTTGAGAAACCTAGCTTCTGCAAAATTTCAACCTGTTTTTGTTTTTCGATAACCACATTTTCTCCTACTATGGCAATATCTGCTACACCATCTTGCACATATTGTGGGATATCTGAGTTTCTCAAATATAGAACCTCCATAGGGAAGTTCTGTGCTTGAGCTTTTAATTGGTCTTTCCCATTATCAATAGAAATACCACATTCTTTAAGAATTTTCAAAGAATCTTCTTGTAATCTTCCAGATTTTTGGATGGCAATTTTTAATCGTGTACTCATTTTTGGTTTTGTTTATGAAACCTGATTCCAGAAATGGGTACAAAAAACGCCAACCTGAAATCAGGTTGGCGTTAATAGTTATGAATTATTTGAGTTTATAGCATAACATTATCAGCTCACCTGAGGTAAGTAAAAATGATGATGATGATGATGTCGTGTAATAAAAGTCATTGTTATTATATTTTAATCTTGTGTTTTTTTAATAAAAGTCGGCCCCATAAATGGGTATAAACAAAAACGCCAACCTGAAATCAGGTTGGCGTTAATAGTTATGAATTATTTGAGATTTTCGCATAACATTATCAGCTCACCTGAGGTAAGTAAAAATGATGATGATGATGTAGTGCTAAAAAAATCATAGTTTTTGTCTTTTATCTGCGACAAAGGTTAGTATTTAAATTTGTATAAACAAGTCTACATTTTAAATTTCATCTTTGGAAAGCTTAGGTGTTGTTTCTGTAATGCCTATTAATACAGGTGTTTTGATGTGCGTTTTTTTGTGAAATAAATTTAATAATTAATCATTTTCAAAGAAAAGCTACATTAATTATTGTGCAAAATATAATGGTATTTTTAGTATATTTGCAATGAATTTTGAATAAGAACAATTAATAATAATAAGCTATGGCGAGTAGAAGAAAATTAAAAAAAGATATTGACTTTTTGACTTTTGAAGTTATTTCTGATTGCTACAATTATATTTACCTGCACCCAGGAAACGAAGAAAAAGTAATGGAAATTATCAAGGAAACGGTTGCGAATCGTAATAATTTAATTGCACGTACCAACCATCCTGATGGTAAGGATAACGCTAAAATGGTGAAAGCGCATTATAAAGCTGTTTTTACTGATTTAATTAATAATACTGACGCTTCTTTTACAAAATTAAGTGAGTTGATTAAAGCATAAGTTTTTCTTAAAACGAAATAATTCTAATAGCTTTGCCTTCCAGGTAAAGCTATTTTTTTATACCAATTTAATTTCAAAAGTATCTTTTATTAAAATGGAATAATTTTTAGCTAGATCAAGGCGAAAAAGTAAAAGATCCCCGAGACTTCGGGGTAGTTACCTTGCATCTTTTTTAACGAAGATATAGCTGAAAAGTACGGCTTTAGCCCTCTTGAGCTTGCGAATCAACATTTTATAAGATAGGTTTCGAAGTTAATTTGGTATTACTTATGAAGATTGAGAAAATAATTAGACTTGATGGCTTAGGGGAAGTCACTCTTAAAAAGGATTCGCGTTTTAAACGTTTATCCTTACGAATGGCGCCAAATAAAGGCATTTGGATTAATATTCCCAATGGTTTAGATTGGCAATCAGCTATTGATTTTGCTCAATCGCATAAAGATTGGATTGCAAAACAAAGAATTAAGATTAAAGCCAAAGAAAATCAAAATTTATTCTTCGATTCGGATACTTTATTTAAAACCAAGTATCATGAGTTAAGAATGAATGCATGTAAGGAAAATCGAGTTAATGCAAGTGTCAAACAAGGCGTCATCCATATTAATTATCCTGAAGGATTTGATTTGAAGACGGAAGGGTTTCAGGACTTTGTAAAAAAAATACTTATTGAAACGCTTAGGAATGAAGCTAAAAATGTTTTACCTAAGCGTCTACAAGAGTTAGCTTCTCGATATGGCTTTAAATATAATAAAGTAAGCATTAGAAATGCCAGTACTCGATGGGGCTCTTGTTCAGGAGAAAATAATATTAGTTTGAATCTACATTTAATGCGTTTGCCTGAGCATCTTATTGATATGGTTTTACTGCATGAATTATGCCATACAATTGAGAAAAATCATTCGAAATCGTTTTGGAATTTGTTGGATAAAGTTTGTGATAATGTGCCTGCAAAACGTAAAGAAATGAAAAACTATTCGACAGATTTTTAGTTCTTAAAATATTATAAATAGATATAACAGATGAATAGAGAAATTTATATAGTTGTTGGATTGAGTGTTTTTGCCTTTTTATTAGGTACTCAGTTAAAAAAATGGTTCTCAAAAAAGAAAAAGACGGTTGAAATACAAAAAGTTCATAAATCGCAGCGTTCAAAAGTAGCGAAACAGGCTCAGGCGATTCCACAAAAAAAGGAAAGTAAATTTCCTAAGACAAAAATGTTTTTTATGTGGCTGCAGGTGGTCGTTTTATTCAGCATTATCATATTCATGGTGCCAGCTTTATCACGTGATATTATGATTGCGGAAGGCAATTACGATCAAAAGTTAATTCTTCGAATTTTGATTGTCGCTTTTGCTGCTTATACTTTGTTTATGGGGCTGAATAAGCTTTTAAAGAAAAAATAGGTGAGCAAATCTGATTTATAACATATAAATTTGGCTCATTAGGTTTAATAGCAAAGGAGTTTATTCATCTTTTTAAGGGAATAAACTTTTTTTTTGTCTAAATAATTAAGTTTACGCACATATATTTTTCGTAATTATATCGTTTTCGTTAGGCCCCCTTCCATTTTAGTAAAAAAAAATAAAATATTAAATGATATTAAGCATATAAGAGTCTTTTTATGCATTTTTTAGGAGTAAAATTTTCTTTAAATTTGGTACGGAGACAGTTTTTAAAATGCTATTAAAAAAAACTCAAGATATGGAGAATATCAAAACAACTTACCGCGAAATCCAATCGAAGAATGGAGAAGGAGATCAGAAAGATCTGATTCGTCACATTAACCTGCAATTAGCAGCAATGGGACAACCTATTTTTAATGAAAATGATGAATTATGCGATGATAATTTTATTGCATTAACTGATAGTTTAATTCAGAATTATCGTGCGAAATCTCGTTTGCTTGCAGATCATCACTGTCCTGCAGATCAGAGAATTCAAGGGTTTTTAAATGATTATTTTAAAGAGCTTAATCAAGAGATTCCTCAGATACCAACATCAACCTTTACATTGGATCATGAAGGATTAGCTCGTGAGCTAAGTTTACCACCTAATAAGAATGAGTATATAACAGACTATTTAAGTTCATATCGTATTAAACAGGGTGTATTGCACAATCCTAAACACGATAGAAGAACAACAAAAGGTTCATTCCATATTGTTGAAGGAAATTTACCAGCACCATTAGATAAGATTGAATTACCTAAGGTTGCTTTCGTAAAGTTTCTTGAAGCAGCATTTAATCCTTCAGAGGAATTTAAAACACTTCCATTTACTGCAACTCAGGAGGAGAAGGCGAAGCTAATGGTTTCTCTTTTACTACGTCCGGTTGTATGTCCAGAAGTAAAAGGTGTTATTTCTAAAAAAGCTATGGAGGTTCGTTTCTTTGTTCCAGGTGCTTTTGTAAGTAATCTTGATTTTGTTGAATCAATTTTTGGAAATGCAGGGGATCCTAGCATACCATCAAATGATGCAGGTTTAGATATTGAGCACTGGACTGGTCACACAGGTTGTATTGTTTTAGCACCTCAACTTATAAAATTAACTAAGAAAGAAATTGGTTTACCTCATTATGATGATGCTACCGAGCGTCAGCGTAGAGATGGTGTTTGTTGGAAAGAAGAGGGAGAACTTTATAATGGAGGACAACCGTTTAAAGTAACTTGTAGAAGCGAAGATGGTGTGGTTATTACACTTATTGCTGATAACTACTTTGGGTACTCTAAAAAAGAAATTAAAACACAGATTAGTTTCTCTGCTAACTTGTATGGTTTAGCTGAAGAGGAGCATTCTGGTGGAGCTATTGCTTTCCCACGTAAGAACTTAGGTGATAACTTCGATGGAACTCTTTTTATGAAGAATATTCTTAAAAAGGAGTTTGTTTTCGACGACGTAATGAAACAATTAGGTGATATTGTTGATGTAAAACCTGAAGGTTATGCTATTGATAAGGAGCATAATAATATTATTTACATTGATGGTCATTCTAAAATTGATTTATATAAAAGTACTGTAAGTTGGGAGAAAGACGGTAAAGAGCAATCTATCCGTTTAATGCCTGAGCATTACTACGTACACCCATCAGGATATAAATTGCATATGGAGAAACATCCATCGGCTCCATCATGGCGATTGGTTAGTACTTATGCAGAAGGAACTTTCTGTCATAAGCCATGTACTGTTTCTGGTGGTGGTAAATCAGAGATCTCAAAATCACTGTTAAATGCGATTATCTATAGTTCTTTCTATGTTCAGGATATGGAGAAGGACTTCGATATGGCAGATCAGGTTTTCGAACATGACTATACGAATCGTTGGAAAGATCACGCTGAACGCTTGCAACCGTCACGTTCATTATTGGACTCTAAACGTTCTTTAGGTTCAGTTGTGAAACTTTTAACACCATCAAAATATTATACTGATGAGTATAATGATTATTTAGCATCTATTCCTGATCATGTAAAAGGATTAGTTCTTTTCATTAAACGATTCTACCGCGAAGGCCGTACAGGTCGCGATTGGAGAAACTATTTCTCTGTTGATATGGTGAATGGTAAGAAAGGACACGAGTTACTTTATAATAATCGTAAAATTATTGCAAGTTACTTACGTGTTGGTTTTGCGACCGATAATTCATGGTTCTTGCATAAGCTACGTCAAGACTTTATTGCTTCGGCTAAAATTCAAATGGAAGATGATATTACAGCTTCGGTTGTATTACCTACAAGCAGCCTTTCTTATTTGAATGAAGCATACGATAATAAGTCAGTTAAAATTACAACAAACTGTGAACGTCGTTTCTTCCAACGTCCAGATGAGGCGATTCATAGAGGATATGATAAAGAAGCAGAGGCAGATCTTTCGATGAGAGGAAACTTTACTTCGAATTACGAGCCAATGACTACAGAGGATGGTCAGGAGTTAATGGCTGATGCTATTAATTTCGATTTGTATACCAAGCCTATTCAAGACTTGATTCGAAAAGGAGCTAACAGTGAGAAAGGGAATTACTTTATCACACCGTCGCATACACGAATTGTGAATGGAAAACCATCGGCAAATCCTCGTTACTTACAGATTCGTCCAGACTTGGTAAACCCAATTGACGATAAGTTGGCTGAAGTTGGTGTACGTTTGGCTAGAAAGATTCCTATGGATCAGCCTGTTCATCACCCTGTAAATGCTGTATTGCCAGGACGTCGTAATAACCCTGCTGATAAGGAAGCTGGTATTCGTGCTTTGAGTGTTTACAATCCAATCCACTATCAAGAGCTTCCTGAGTTATTTATGGACTTTATTTGTTCTCTAACAGGTAAGTCTCCATCGACTACAGGTGCTGGAACTGAAGGTGCATTGACTAAAGGGCCTTTCAATATGTTGAGTCCAACAACTGACTTGAATAATGCATTGTTATCTTATATTATTACAGGATACCAAGGATTTTCATCAGCTGCAGGACACGTAGGAACTGAGAATCGTTTCGATCATGATGTTTCTTTATTGATTCCTGAACTATGGTGTCGATTAAGCGAAGAGAGTCGTGATCCTAAGGTCTTAATTGAAGAAGGTTCACTTGAGAAAATGGATGACTTTGAATATAAGGGGGAGAAAATTCACGCGAGTCGTTTGGGATATCGTATCACAGAAAGTTTCCTTTTCCGTTATTTGAATAGAATCTTCGATGAGCCTCAAAATGTATTCAACGAAAGAATGTTGAAGCCTGAGATTCAAGATATGGAAGCTTTTGCTGATGGTATTAAGAATATTGTTGAAGCACAAGAAAAAGTGGCTATCAACTACTTTAATGATAACAGTATTTCAGCTGCAATTCCACCTTTGAAAATCTTGTTGAGCATTATGGCTTTTGGTCAGTATGATGGCAAGGAAATTAGCGATCCTGAATTGCGTAAGATGTTCGATCGTGATGTGGTTATTAATTCTGATTGGTATAAAGCTCGATTGAAGCGTAAGCAAGAAATTGATATTCAGTATTTCGAAAAGCAAATTGATTATTTAAATAATTTCATGGCTGATAAGAACAATTCTGATTGGAATGAAACAATGAGCCTTAAAGATCGTTTAACAAAAGCTAAATCTGATTTAGAGCATGTTAAAACAGAAACTTATCTTAATAGCTTAGTAGGTACAATTGGAGCAGATCCATTATTCAAAAAATAATTTGAATAGTCTTAAATAAGCGTTACAGATTATTAGACTAATAGTGAAGTGTTTTCAGATCCTGTCAAACCTAAGTTTGACAGGATTTGATTTTTTATAGCTTTTGCTCTTAAAAAAAATTATAGATTTGTCCCCTCAAAGGAAATAGAGTTCTCCTAACTCACTGCCCAATGGCTGATGACTCCTGCGAATATATTATTTAATTCCATAGGTCTCTTATGCAAAAAAAAATCACCGATATTTATTCTCTTTCACGTCAATTCTTACTTAAAAAACAACCCGCTCTTTTATCTATAATTGAGTGGCTATTGTTATCTCTGGTAATTGCTATTTGTGTCGGTTCGGCTTGTGCTTTTTTTCTCATTAGTTTAGAAAAAGCGACAGAATACAGAAATGCTCATGAATGGATTATTTACTTATTGCCTTTAGCTGGTATTCTCTTGGGTTATGTGTTTTTTAAGTGGGGAAAAGATATTGGTCCAGGGAATAATTTGGTAATTAGTAATATTCACAAGCCAAAGAAGATAATCCCGTTTCGTTTAGCACCATTTATACTTGGAGGAACGGTTTTTACACATTTGTTTGGTGGATCAGCAGGACGAGAAGGAACAGCTATACAGATGGCTGCAGCAATTTCTGATCAACTTAGCCGAGTTTTTAAGCTGAGTAAGTATAATAGAAGGGTTATTTTAATATCTGGAATGAGTGCTGGTTTTGGTGCTGTTTTTGGAACACCACTTGCAGGAGCTATTTTTGGTTTAGAGGTTTACCATATGGGCAAAATCAGGTATAATGCTATTTTCCCAGCTTTCGCATCTTCCTTTATGGCTGATTATGTGACGCGCTTATACGGTGTTCCACATTCACATTACATAATGGGGTTGGTGCCCGATCTTAATTTACAAGGCCTGTTGATTACCATACTAGCTGGTATTTGCTTTGGTTTAGCTTCTCTGGGTTTTATTAAGCTTACAAAGTCTTATAGTAAGCTTAGCAATCAGTATATTAAAAAAGAATATATGCGACCTTTTGTTGGAGGTCTTATTATTTTAGCGATTGCTGGCCTTTTGGGAACCACAAAGTACTTAGGGCTAGGCTTACCTACAATTTCAGAATCTTTCTTAGTCCAACAAGCACCCTATGTGTTTTTCTTTAAACTCTTACTAACAGCAATTACTTTGGGTGCGGGCTTTAAAGGGGGAGAGGTGACACCTTTGTTCTTTATAGGTGCAGCTCTTGGTAGCGCTTTATCAATTTTCCTCCCATTACCAGTGGGCTTACTTGCAGGAATGGGATTTGTTGCTGTGTTTGCTGGTGCCTCGAATACCCCATTAGCATCAAGTATTATGGCGATAGAGCTTTTTGGAATTGCTTGTAGCCCTTATGTAGCCATAGCTTGTATTGTAGCCTACTTAATATCAGGACATCATGGTATTTATAGCTCGCAGGTAATTGGTGATGCTAAAACAGTTACAAAACTTCGTGAGACTGATAGAACATTAGGGGAGGTTTAAATTTTATATCGGTTTTTACTTCTGAAATTCAGTATTGAAGAGGGAAATTTGATTATCTGAATTTAGCCTTAATTAACTTTGAATTAATATTCTAAGTTCTGTTCTTGAATCTTTCCCTAAAAGAGAAAGTATCGACAGACGATTGGATGTATTTGCAATAGGAAACAATAAAATTTGTTCATTCGCTACTTTAAAGAACAAATTTTGATCTAAATATATATTTATGCTTGAAAGAATATTTCTAAGTAAATTGACCAAGAAAGGAAAGATGGCTTATTTCCTTATTCAATTGGTACTAGATGCCCTATTTGTAGTTGTTCTTTTCGGATTGCTGGATTATGATTTTGGAAGTTCGGGTTCTGTAGAAAGAAACGAGAGCTCTATGATATTGTATCCTGGAATACTGATTATTGCAGTAGTAACAGGCATATTTTGTCTGCAAATTTGGCGAAATACGGATGAGGCCTAGGTTATGGTGTTGAAATGCGTTCTCTTATAGATGGTTGAGTGATTTGTAAAGTTCGATTTTTTATAGATAAGTTGGGGTTTTAATTAAAGAACGTTTTAAGTGTTTTACAAGCACTGTGCTTATGTATCATTATAATAATGGTATATTGCGCATATAGAATTTCAATCATCGATTAATATTTAAATAAGAGACATATGTATTTTAGTGGCACGCTCTCAATAGATCCATCACAACTCACAAAAATAGAAAAAGTTAAACCTCAGAGAGTTTTCAAAAGAATGTTGTTTCATTTATCTGGCGGCGAAATAGCTGATAAGATAGAGGTTGAAACGTTTACAGCAATTTCTATTTTACAACAGTTAACTCACGTCTTGCGCTCTATGGGTATTGACAATATCATTCGAATTTCACAAGATGATCTAGATTTTTATCTCGATTGCGATGGTAAAAAGAATGACTTGGAGGAGGCTATGGATGCTTATAGTCTTGAAATGGATGAGGATGTTTCTCGCTTTTTTAAAACGCTTTATCTTGTTTTGGAGCATGAAGATAATGCCCATAATTTCAGCTACCTTTTTGAAATAAGAATCAATCGTTCTCATGAGGTAGGTAAAAACCCTATAGAGATTAAAGTTAATGGCTTGGTTCGTGATTTCTTAAATAATGATGAGGAAGCAACTAAGGAGAAGATGAAAAATACGTTCTCTACGCAAGAAATGTATGACGAATTTATACAAAGTAGAAAAAGGGATTTTACTGATTTTCTGAGTAAACTGGAATTGCAGATAAAGAAATTTATTCCTGTTGATGAAATTCAGCTTGAGCATGATGCAAGAATTATAATTCCCAAAGATAAAAAGCGCCAAGCTAATTCTGGAGTGTATGCTGACGATCCTGTATTCCATAACTATTATGGTTATGGAGATTTATTTATGTACACGATGTTATGGTCGAGTATGTGTCATTCAAACAACATTCACATTCAAGGCATGCATATCATGTCAGAAGAAGGTAGTGAATTGGGAGAAATAGGAGAAGAAGGTATGGATACTGGTGACAGTAATGCTTTTGATGAATCTTCTATTGAATCGGAACTTGATTCCAGTTCAGATTTAGATTCAGCCTTTGATTCAGCCTCTGATTCAAGTTCTGATGGAGGTTGGTTTTCATCCGATGACAGTAGCAGTTCCTGTAGCTCATGTAGTTCGTGCAGCTCTTGCAGTTCATGTGGTGGGTGCAGTTAATGGCATCTACACCTAATATTCTTTTAAAATAGGCAAATATTCTTAGACGTTTTTAATCTTTTATGAGAGAACAGAGACCTTTTAAATTGCAATGGCACATTACGGACCATTGCAATTTGCGTTGTAAGCATTGTTATCAGGAGAATAGTATTAACTATGAAACCAATATTAACGATTGTAAAATATTGTTGGATCAATTTGACGAGTTAATCGAAAAAATTGAAGATGCAGAACAAGTAGAGCTTAAAGCACATATTTCCATTACGGGAGGAGAACCCATGTTGAATGGAAATTTCGTGAACATTCTAAAGGCTATTAAGGATAAAAAGAAGTATCGTTATTCTGTACTTAGCAATGGTAGTTTTATTGATGAGGAAAGTTTAAGTTTCTTTAAAACTTATCCACCATTGTTTATTCAATTGAGTATGGAAGGCAAGCGAGAAACACACGATGATATTAGAGGGAAAGGTGATTTTGACAGGACTTGTCATGTTGCTAATAGGCTCGTAAAAGCTGGAATCAAAACCATCTTATCCTTTACGGCTCATAAAGGAAATTATAAGGAATTCGAATCAGTAGCGGATATCGCTAGAGAACTGAAAGTCTATAAAGTTTGGACAGATCGCCTAATTCCATATGGAGATGGGAAGCAGCTTACTTCAATGTCGATAGATGAAACTAAAGATTATATCAGACTGATTAAGAAGGTTAAAAATGACAAGAAGTATGGTCGGTCGAGAACATTAGTTTCTGCTGATAGGGCTTTGCAATTTTTATCAGGCGGTCATCATTATTCTTGTAGCGCAGGAAGACACTTATTGACTGTAATGCCTGATGGAACAGTTTACCCCTGTCGTCGAATGCCTGTTAATATTGGGAACATCAAGGAGAAAACATTGACTCAAATTTATGAAGACAATGCTTTTGTGGACAAATTACAAAAAACGACAACTATAAAAGGCTGTGAAAAATGCAAATTCTCAGAGGTTTGTAGAGGAGGGTTGAAGTGCTTAAGTTTTGCGATTCATAACGATGCTTTTATTAAGGATGTCGGTTGTTGGTTTAATGGTTGATATTTTTGACTTGAAAGGAATAGATGCACATTGGTTGAGATTGTTTTGAAGGCATTCTTTAATATTTCTTCTGCTACAATTGATTTTTGAGATATGAAGACCTAGCTGCCATCGAGATTTTTTTTTTTGACATAAAAATTATCTTAAATACCCATTATACAACTTTCTATCAGACTGTCGTAAGTATCTTTTATAACAGTCTAGAAGAAGGATGGGAACTGTTTTGAAATAGAATATCATTATAAATCAGATGATTATAGTATTAGCGAGTAATTAATGCCTATATTTGCGCGCTATGGGATTAAAACCAAGTGAACTTCACAATAAAAGGAATACCAGAATCTATAGTTTTCAGTTTCTTATTTTCAGAATACTGTCCAATAAATTCCTACCTCCATCCTACAATTAAGCTTACCTATATATCCGTTTTAAACCGGATACTCAAATGCATGCCATCAATACTGTGCATGTATATATTCATTTAATACACATTTATGTTTTATTTAAAAACGTGGCTGGGGATCTGTTTCCTTGTGTCCACTCTTTGCGTACATGCACAGGATAAACCTTCTGTTGACATTGGCGGTGCATTACGATTCAATTACAATTATTCAAGCTGGAAAGAGGCTCAAAAAAAACGCGGTGGCGATTTGGGTTTCGATGTATTCTTATTAAAAGCTAACGCTAAGTACAAAGGCTTAAAGCTTAACGCTGAGTATCGATTCTATTCCGAAGACTTTGGAGGATCAATGTTGAAACAAGGCTGGATTGCCTATGATTTTAACGAAAACGATGAACTACAATTCGGTTTAACGCAAGTGCCATTTGGAATCACCAAATACAATTCAAATTCCTTTTTCTTTAGTTTGAACTACTACGTCGGGCTTGAAGATGATCATGATATGGGGCTTAAGTATATTCACCAGGGGGAGAAATGGGACTATAATCTAGCTTTCTTTAAAAATGCTGAAGAACTTCGATTTGGAGCGAATTCTGATGTATCTAACAATCGCTATTCTTACGACGTAGGATCAATTGATATGACAGGAGATGGTAACCTGAATATTAGAAACAAAGAGGTGAATCAGTTGAATGGAAACCTATCCTATAAAATTGAAAATCCGAATGCGAAACATCGTTTGGGAGTTTCAGTACAATATGGTGGTCTTTTTAATTTGGATACCGAAGAAATGGGAAATCACCATGCCTTAGCGGCCTATTATGAAGCACAGGCTGGTAATATCGGCATAAAAGCTCAGCTTGTTAATTATAAATACAATCCTGAAAATCCCATGGGAGAAGCTGATGATGTTATTGCCATGACAGCTTATGGAGCTCCATATCTAATTGCTGCCGAAGCGAGCATTTATACACTTGGATTAAGCTATTCTATTCCTCTTGATTGGGGACCAGTGTCTAATGTTGTTATCTATAATGATTTTGGGTATATGGATAAGGCAGAAAGAAAGTTCGAAGATTCTATGATGAATGTAACGGGTGCCATGTTTACAGCAGGTAATATTTACACTCTTGTTGATTTTGCTGCAGGTAAAAATCAACCATGGTTAGGATCAGAATGGACAAATGCTTTAGCTGCAGGAGCACCTGATGCCGAATGGGAAATGCGTTTCAATATTAATATCGGTTACTACTTTTAATAAAGATCATATAATATGAGTAAAATAATAAGAAGTGACAAAAAGACATTTTTAGGAATAAAAGCCAATGGGCCAGTTTTTATAAGCTCTTTATTAGTAATTGTGGCATTAGTAAGTACAACCTTGATCGTTGGTAAGCCTATGGAACAATGGTTTGCTAATACTCAAAATTATGTAGCCGATAAAATAGGATGGTTCTTTATCCTTTTAGTAAATGGCTTATTTGTATTTGCTTTATATCTGGGTTTTGGAAAATATGCTAAAATCAGAATTGGGGGTAAAGACACTAAACCAGAATTTTCGCGAATGGGTTGGTTTGCTATGCTTTTTAGTGCTGGTATGGGAATTGGACTTTTATTTTGGAGTGTAGCTGAACCGATCTTTCATTTTAATAGTAATCCTTTACTAGGAGAAAGTAAAGATGCGGTCTTAGCTGCTAAAACATCAATGGGAATTACTTTTTTGCATTGGGGTGTTCATGCCTGGGCTTTGTATGCCATTGTGGGAGCCGCATTGGCTTTCTTCACCTTTAACAAAAAATTACCGCTTACCATACGATCTATTTTTCATCCTTTATTAGGAGATAAAATATATGGTCCAATTGGTGATATAATTGATATTATTTCTGTTATAGCAACCATATTTGGTTTGGCTACGTCCTTGGGTTTGGGAGCTCAACAAATAAATGCTGGTTTGGAATATCTTTTCCAAGTTGAAAACAGTAATGCTGTTCAGGTTATTATCATTGTTGTTATCACAGTTTTAGCAACCCTATCTCTAATTTTAGGATTAGATAAAGGGATACGTATGTTGAGCGAGTGGAATATGAGATTTGCAGTTTCCTTATTGGTATTTATGCTTATCGTAGGTCCAACGCTTTTTATATTCAAATCTTTTATTCAAAATGTAGGTTATTATATTGGTAACTTTTTCGAATTGAGTTATTGGACAAACTCTTATAGTGGGGTTGGAGAAGCTAAAAATTGGCAAAGTTCATGGACAGTGTTCTATTGGGCATGGTGGATTTCATGGTCGCCTTTTGTTGGAATCTTTATTGCACGAATTTCTAAAGGAAGAACCATTAGAGAATTTATTTTTGGTGTCCTATTGGTGCCAACCATTTTAACCATGCTTTGGATGACAGTGTTTGGAGGATCTGCAATCTTTCAGGAGCTTATAGGAAATCATGCAATCACCGAAGCAGTAAATGGTAATGTAGCAACGGCCATATATCATTTGCTTGAACAATATCCTTTAACAATATTTTCATCGATTTTAACTGTGATTTTGGTAGCAAGCTTCTTTGTTACGTCATCCGATTCTGGCTCATTTGTTGTAGATACATTGACATCAGGAGGACGTCATGATGCACCTAAAGGACAGAAGATTTTCTGGGCATCAATGGAAGGTTTATTAGCTGCAGTTTTATTGATTGGTGGTGGATTAACAGCCTTACAGACGGCGTCAATCTTAACTGCCATACCATTTGCTCTTATTTTGATCGTTATGTGTTACAGTTTCTATAAGTCTTTAAGTGAGTATAAAGAAGAATAGAAAATAGAATCTATTTTAGAGTAAACCAAAGAGAGGAAGCTTTATGCTTCGTCTCTTTTTTAATTTCCAGAAAGTTTGATTTTAGGTGTGTTTTCGAAAGCTGTTAGTAGATGCATAGCTGCTTCACTACAGTCTATTATAGCATTTTTATTCTGTATGAAATCTGTGTGATCAGGAATTTTAAGGGTTTGTTGTTTATCCAACATACGAGAACCCATAAACCAGGTTGGGAAAGCACGTTTTTCGATTGGCTTTCCTAGTAGTTTAACCATGTTGGAATGACGAGAATCTTTAAATATTCGGCCAAAAAGATTTTTGATTATTTCTCTCTTGCCTTCAATAACTTGTATAAATGCTTCTTCGTTATAAAGAAGCAAGTCTGTGATATTTTGAATTTCATTTTGTTTACGGATTGTCGATCAGAAGCCATTCAATTCATTTTCGGATAATTCTTTTGTAGAGTAGCTTAAATAGATGATATGAATTAAATCAATCATGAGTGTCCTTTTTATTTCGTTTCCAATGAAGTTATCAATCCTTCCATAAAAGGAAAAATAAATAAAAAGCCCTCACCAATTAAATGATGAGGGCTTAACTTATCTCACACAGGTGGAAGCCAAGTGTGAGAAAGATCTTAATATTTTATTACTTCAAAGGAAGTAGTTGACGTCCGTATACCGATTCGAAAAGCTGTGCCATTGCGATATAGATTGCAATTGAACCACAAATCACACCTTCGATACCTGCAATTGTATGAATCATGTGACTACCTGTAAAGTTCGCTGCAGCTAATAAAGCAAATAAAATTACAACAGAACCAAAAAGAATCGTCATAGCTCTACCTAATTTAAGAGTCACTACGAAGAATCCTAAAGAAAGAATACCCCAAACTGTTAGAAAATATCCCATTGAGATAGGTGTAGGAGCAGTTCCTAAGCCCATTTTTGGTAATGTTAATAGAGCAACCAAAATAAGCCAAAAGCTACCGTAAGATGTAAAGGCCATGGTTCCGAAAAGATTGTTCTTTTTCCATTCCATAGATCCCACGATGATCTGTGTGATTCCACCAAAAAAGATTCCCATTGCTAGAATCATTGTATCCATACCAAATAAACCAGCATTATGAAGGTTTAATAGAATAGTTGATAATCCAAATCCGCAAAGTCCTAATGGTCCTGGATTTGCTGTGGTGTCTTTCTGAATAATGAATTGAGTGTTTTCCATTTTTAATTTTTGTTGTAAAAAGCAGCCGCAAAAGTATTCTTTTTATTAGATATTACAACGTCTAAATTCAGTTATTCTATAATATTGGGGGAACTTGAGTGATGATATACAACATGTTTAAAAGAAGTTTCTTGTATGGAATTGGTATTTAGTTGGTTGATAATCGTTGGACGGTCAGTTTTGAGCGCTTAGAGTTGATTTAAATAAGGATTATGCGGTATTTTAGAATAAAAATACTAGCTCACAACTTTTCGACTTGATCCCTACCGTTTCAATGTGATCCATTCATAATCCATAAAATCATTGAATAAAAAAAGGATCAACACTTTCGTATCGATCCTTTTGTGCGGATGAAGGGACTCGAACCCCCACGCCTCTCGGCACTAGATCCTAAGTCTAGCGCGGCTACCAATTACGCCACATCCGCGTTTCTCTCTGATTGCGATGCAAAGATGGTGTGTTTTTCCATAAGCTCCAAATATTTTTGGTAAATAAATTGCAATAAATTCAATGTTTATGGGCTTTTCGAAGATAAGTGGTTGAGAAGTAGTGATTAATGAATTGAACTTTTTTTGATATATTTTCCGACGGAACCTAAGGGTATAATCTGTCAGAATGATCTCTTTTTAGAGCTAAAATAAGAAAGAATTAAGATAAGTGATTGATACCTATGTTTATCGAACTTAATCAAGTTGTTTGGGAGCTCATTTCGCCCCGATAGCGAGCTGAAAGGAAGTTTTGTCTTTATTATCTTAAGCTTTCTATTTTAGATCTTTTAATTTTGATCAAGCTTAAATTTTCTCCATCACAAAAACACCAAAACACTCATGATCATCGTAGGAGTGACCCACGATCTGATCTTTATCGTTCATGATACCTTCCCAAGTATCCAAATGGTATTCGATTTCCTCTTCAGAATCTAATATTTCGACAGCCGTTCCTTGTATCGCTAATTTTTGACCACTATAAGTCCCTTTAATTTCTTGTTGCACACGAAAAGGAGTGTCACCTTCGATTCTTTCAGTATAAACCAGAACTCCTGCAATGTTTTCGCCTTCTTGTGTGAATTCAGCAAAGCCTTCATCTTTTCCAAAACCAAAATCTTCCGTAAACGACCAACGACCTGTTATATTTCTCATTCTTGTTCTTATATCTAATTTTTAAAACTAAAACAAAGGTAGGGGAAAAGTAGAGCCAGACAATAGTATGACAGTCAAAAAAGGCAATAGATTAAAAGGGCAGAATATCAAAAAGTATAGTAAAAGTGGTTCCTTGCTCTTTATTCACAATTTGTAATTCATAATTCGCAATTCCTAATTCGTAATTCATAATTCTCACTTATCTTTGTACATTCTAATATTGAACAATGAAAATGACATTATTTATGAATTGTTCATTAATAATTATGACTTGAACATGATCGATCAATCAACTATATGTGCCGTATCTACCGCTGCAGGACATGGTGCCATTGCCATTATCCGACTTTCTGGAGAGCAAGCCTTGACAATTTGTGACCAAATATTTCAATCGAAAAGCAATAAGCTTTTAAGCGAACAGAAAGCCAATACTGTTCATTTTGGCAACCTGATGGATGGGGCAGAAATTGTAGATGAGGTTTTGGTAACTGTTTTTAAAGCCCCTTATTCCTATACGGGTGAAAACAGTGCCGAGATTGCCTGCCATGGTGCGCCTTACATACAACAACGTATTTTGCAAGTATTATTGAAGGCTGGAGCTAGAATGGCCAATCCTGGTGAATACACTCAACGTGCCTTTCTGAATGGAAAAATGGATCTTTCGCAGGCAGAAGCGGTGGCCGATTTGATAGCTTCTAGTTCGGCATCGGCGCATAAGGTCGCTTTACAGCAAATGAGAGGGGGGGTTTCTAATGAAATTGCTAATCTGAGAGGACGTTTGTTGCATTTTATTTCCATGATAGAGCTGGAGCTGGATTTTGGTGAAGAAGACGTTGAGTTTGCAGACAGAACACAGTTACAAGCTTTGGTAAATGAAATTCAGAACATCATTAATAAGCTTGTAGACTCTTTCGAATTAGGTAATGCCATTAAAAATGGGGTGCCAGTGGCAATTGTGGGCAATACCAATGTGGGGAAATCGACTCTTTTGAACGCCCTACTTAAGGAGGACAAGGCCATTGTTTCGGATATTGAGGGGACTACACGCGATGTGATTGAGGATACCATTAATTTGGGAGGCGTGACTTTCCGATTTATCGATACGGCAGGGATTCGTACCACCCTAGATAAAATTGAGAATATGGGTATTGAGCGTACTTTCCAAAAGATGCGCCAGGCTCAAATTGTGATGCTCTTGATCGATGCCAACCGTCCTGTTGAGATGCTGAACGAATCCATTGCTAAAGTCAATGACACTATCGATAGAGACCAGCAAAAACTGATTGTTTGCCTGAATAAGATCGATCTGTGTAAGGATACGGAAGCCCTAAGCAAACAGCTTGTTGGCTTAAAGGAAGAAGACAAACTGATGTTTATTTCAGCCAAGGAACAACAAAATACCGATGAATTGGCTATAGAGCTCTTGAAAGTAGTGAATATGGATACTTTGAATGAGCAAGATGTGATCGTAACCAATGCTCGCCATTTCGAAGCTCTCAATTCTGCATTGGGAAGCATACAACGCGTAAATGATGGTTTAGTGAATATGATCCCAACGGATTTCCTTGCTCAGGATATTCGTGAATGCCTGCACTTCTTAGGCGAAATTACAGGAGATATATCAACGGATGAAGTGCTTGGGAATATCTTTAAGAATTTCTGTATCGGCAAATAGTTGCACTTCCCACTAAATACACAAAACCCCTTAATTGCTCATATTAAGGGGTTTGTTGTTTTTTTATTATCACTTGTTTGTTGTCATTCCGCACTTTTTTAACTATTTTAGTTGTGTATTTGTTGCCCAATTCATCAATTTGTTGCCCTGCCATCAACTGTGGGGAGATAATGATACATAGAGATACGTAATGATACTATAAGATACAACTGGGTATGTTGAGATACTAATTACCATTATATGACAAGTAATATTAGAGTTTCAAAAATATGTCAACATTGTGGAAAAGAATTTATCGCCAAAACAACGGTAACTAAATTCTGTGGGGAACCTTGCGCTAAACGCAACTATAAGAAAAGGAAGAGAGAGGAAAAAATTAAGGCAGTGCTGGCTGTGGAAGAACAGAAGGTTGATTTCTATCAATCTAAGGTTGAAGAGAAAGAGTTCTTAAGTATTGCAGAAACATGTACACTGCTCGGAGCAAGTAGGATGACTATATATCGTCAAATTAAAAAGGGTAACCTAAAAGCAACCAAGCTAGGACGACGAACGATCATTTTAAGGTCAGAAATAAATAAATTCTTTTCATCATGAGTGTAACCTTAAGACAGCGCAAAAAGAATGGCAAAATCAGCCTTTATCTCGATTACTACAAAAAAGGTAAACGCAAATTTGATTACTTGGGTTTATATTTAATTCCCGAACCAAGTACTAAGTTGGAAAGTGCAACTAATAAAGAGACTCTTGAACTTGCTAACAGGATTAGAGCTAAAAGCTTATTAGAGTTCGAAAGTGAGAATTTTGGTTTTAAAACGACTGAAAGAGCTGATTCAAGATTTCTTTTGTATTTCGAAATGCTTACAGAAAAGCGTCAAGAGAGTAAAGGGAATTATGGAAATTGGCTGAGCTCTTTAGCTTACTTAAAAAAATGGGAATATTCCGATGTCAGTTTTTCAGATATAGATAACATATGGCTTGAAGACCTTAAGCACTATTTTGTGTACGAAGCTAAAACAAAACAAGGAAGAAGCCTTTCTCAAAACACATGTGTTTCCTATTTTAATAAAGTGCTGGCTACTTTGAAACAAGCTGTGAAGGACGGTATTATTGAGCGCAATCCTGCTGTAAATGTGAAAGGTATTAAAGAGTCTGAATCGCAAAGAGAATTTTTAACTCTTGAAGAATTAAAGAAAGCAGTGAATACTAAGTGTGATGTCGATATTGTGAAAAAGGCCTTTATATTTAGTGCATTAACAGGTTTACGATATTCAGATATTGAAAAAATGACATGGTCTGAAATTCAGCATTCAAATGATAACGGTTATTACATACGATTCAGACAAAAGAAAACGAAAGGCCAGGAGACTCTTCCAATACCCGATGATGCAATCAAGTTGATAGGAGAAAGAAAAGAAGCCAATGAAAAAGTTTTTCAGGGCTTAACTTACAGTGATTATAATAACGCAAAAATTCGTGAATGGATGATCAGGGCAGGTATTGAAAAACACATTACTTTTCATTGTGCACGTCACACATATGCAACTCTGCAATTGACATTAGGAACAGACATTTACACTGTTTCAAAATTACTAGGGCATAAAGACTTAAAAACGACTCAGGTTTATGCCAAGATTATAGATGGGAAGAAAAAAGAAGCCGCTAATCGAATCAAATTAGATCTATGAAAAATTCCTTAGACTTGTTTAATGATATTTTGTTCCTCAATTTTCGTCCATGGTTAATGAGTAAAGAACCAGATTTTAAATTTAAACAACTCTTGAAGGATGTCAAGAAGGAGTATTACGTAAATCAACCTAAATATGAAATTGCTTTCGTAAAGCCACTTTCAAGCATTCGAAAATATTATTGCGCAATTATTGAGGCAGAATCGATTCGTTTCTTAAATGATTTTCATTCAGAAATCAAATCAGCTTTAAGTGATAGTGAAATCTCCTATCTGATACATCATGCTTTAAATAAGAAGCTCTCTCAGCTTTTTAAAGATATTGCAAAGCTCATTGTAGAGAGAAAATATTCAACTGATCAGTTTGATTTAGGAAGTAATAATTTCTCTAAAGACAAATGTATCGCTGATGAATCTTACATTCTTCATCTTGTAAAGTGTCATGTTGTACGATTATTTGTTGAAATTCAGGATTCATATTCTGAATTCTTGAATGAGGAAATTATGTCGCAAGAAGAAGTTTATTACAAATACTTCAATGAGCAGCTTCCGAATCCCTCATTAGTAATGCCATCCAAGAAGATCGAAACCCCGATTGTAAAGAAGAAGATTAAAGAAAAGTCTTCTTTCGAACCGATACGCCGAGACATACAACCTATTGGTTATTCGTTGATCGATTATGATATGATTTTAGATAAAGACGCATTTGCCAAAGTTGAATGTAATCTATATGATTTTGGCATAATTGATATTGAATCTTGTTTTATAAAGAATAGAAAACAGTCTAATAACATATTGCTTGCAGCTGTTTATAAAATTCTGATAGAGAATAACTACTTCCGAAAGAATATTATCGGCAAAAGTAAAATATGTACAGATATTGATTTGAGAAAGTATCTAGACGCTCGCTATAGTGTTGATACTTCCCAACAATTCCGAAAAATTAAAAAAGAGCAAATTGATGATGCAAAGGTCAAATTGCCTTGGTTAGATAAAATCTACTCCATTCGTTAATATGGTATTAAGTGTCTTTTATACCATTTTGCACACATAGTTAATACCACTCATTCTTATAACAGACTAACATTTAGTTGGTTTGAGTGGTATTGCTATGCCCTATTTATACTACCTCTACTTTTTCCTGAAATTTGTATTGTTACTGATAATCAGTAATGACTTGAGCGCTTAAGTCCATTCTAATGTGTAATACAGATACAAATGGACAGTATTATTTTAAAGAAACTGGAAAGCATTGAGAAGATGCTTAAGGAGCAAAATATGCTCAAAAAAGAAGTCCTAAACTTCACTGACGCTTGCGAATATTTGGAGTTTTCAGCCTCACACTTGTACAAACTTACGAGTAGTAGTGTAATACCCCACTATAAGCCAAACGGTAAAAAAATCTATTTCAATCGTACAGAATTGGATACGTGGTTACTTTCTAATCGAACCAGTTCGAGCGATGAATTGGATCAAAAAGCTGCCGACTACATGCTTAAAAGAGGGAGGGTTAAGCTATGAAAGAGATAGTAAAAATGATGCTCGAACTCTCTCAGGAGATCAAGATCATTAAAGCCCATGTCGAAGTATTTCGTAAAACCAATCTTGAGAAGCTAAATGCTACTTGGGTCGATGGGCTAGCCGTGATGGATATTCTACACATCAGTAAAAGAACTTTGCAAACGCTTAGGGATAATGAAACACTTCCCTACAGCCGAATCAATGGCAAATTCTACTACAAGCTTTCTGATATAGAAAGCATGTTGGAATCCAATTATTCACCTTCAAAATCGGATCGCCATGCAAATAAGTAGAAAAGTCATACTCGATAAGACAAGCTATGGGATAAATATATACGCCCATTTGCTTAGGCTGTATTATCCTGGAAAAACAGTCCTTTCCCTTTCGGGGAAGGCTTGTACTCCAGCTCTCAACCCATTCAATAAAGATAAAGCAACATTGATGGTTCAGATTGTAGATAATTGTGCCAGGCATAACGATTCTGACAAGGCAATACCCGATGGTGATGCCTTTGATTTTGCCGAACTCCATTATAAGTTACAGGGGCAAGAACTCTTACAGACAATCAATGATGATCTGAATTTGCATATCGATAAGGATGATACGAGTAATGATCAAACTTCAAATGCAGGAGAAGAATTAGACTCGTTACAAAGAAAACTGAGTAGGTCTCGATTTTCATATTTCAAGAAACCAATCAGCAATACGCGTCCTTCACTGGAGATGAGCTTACTCGATGTCTATCAAATTATCATAGGGAAAGCTTTTGCCGATAAAACAAAAACACTTCGCAAAATTGAAGATCCCAAACAAGCACGTAAGTATAAAGCATCCAATTTCGATTACGTGACCTTCTCAGGCACATTTTCAAAAAGGAAAGATACTGACCTGAAAAAACATTCAGGCTTACTGACCATTGACTTCGATCACATCCCGAATCTCGAAAAACTCAAAACGCTTTTGTTAGCCGATGAGTATTTCGAAACGGAGCTCATGTTCGTTTCCCCTTCTGGTGATGGTTTAAAATGGATTATTTCTATTGATTTATCACAAGCGACTCATGCCGAGAACTTTCAGGCAATGGCCAATTATCTCAAGCACACTTATAATATCGAGGTTGATAAATCAGGAAAAGATATCTCAAGATCATGTTTTCTACCTCATGATCCGGAAGCATACCTCAATCCAGCTACACAGATGTAAGTATTAAAAATGATTGAAGCTATCATTTGGTTTCAGGATTGGCATCATAAGCCGATGGATAAGAGATCAAAACGATCATTAGTAAAATCAGGAAGCTCCGAAGAATAAGGAGATCAACTGACTGCACTTATTATCGCTGTAGGAATTGATCCTGGGTCTTATGCCGCCTTGATCTTTTCTTTCTTTTGGATTAAGCCAAAAGGACAAAATAATAATAATAATAACACATTAAAAATAATATTATGCAAGCATATAAATATTTCAAATATCTAATAGCAGTTTTACTAAAATCAGCATCATCCAATTGGTCACCATGGTGGGCAGTCGTACCCTTTCTCTTATTCTATTCAGTGCAATTTTCTAAGAGCTCACCATTATTTCAAATAATCTTTTAAAAATAGACCGATGAAAAAAATATTCAAGCCACAAGAATGGCTACAGATAGATGATAATAAAGATCCACGTACAGACGTAATGCCTTGCGTCTCAAATCCCTCGAAGCAGATCGCGAATCCACGTACAGACGCAATGCTTTGCGTCTCAGATTCGGACATAGAACAAATCACTCAACGCATCGAATCCAGCCAAACCGACCTTACAGCCGATTATGCAGATTGGCGCGACATAGGCTTCGCTCTGGCAGATGAATTCGGAGAATCAGGACGCGATTATTTCCATCGCATCAGCAAATTCAATGCTGATTATTCTAGCGATGAATGCAACACTCAATTCGACAAATGCCTAAAAGCAAAAGGACACGGAATAACAATAAAAACCCTATTCCACCTTGCTAAAAATGCAGGCATCAATATTTCGATTCCAATTTCCTCCCCTAATTTAGGGGAGGTGGCCGAAGGTCGGAGGGGTGCATCTGAAATCAATTCAGAAGTAATCTTCAACACCCCAAATTTTCCTACTCACATTTACACCCAATTACCCGAAATACTAATCGAAAGCACAGATATGTTCCAGGATGCCACCGAAAAAGATGTATTTCTAATCGGATCTATAGCTGTCTTAAGCGCATGTCTTCCAAATATCGAAGGCATCTATTTCGACGAACCAGTATCACCTCATCTTTATGCCTTTATTACAGCACCGGCAGGTTCAGGAAAAGGAAAGCTTAAGTGGGCAAAAGCTTTCGGACAAGAAATTCATAAGCATATCGTACAGCAATCAAAAGCTGAGTATGAAGAATATGAAAGGGAAATGGAAGAATACAACAACCTAAACAAAACGCAAAAACAAGGAGCTGAGAAACCCAAAGAGCCCAAACGAAAGATGTTTTTTATACCAGCTAATAGTAGCTCGTCAGCTTTTATTCAGGCATTGGCAGATAACGATTTTAAGGGACTCATTTTCGAGACTGAAGCTGATACACTCGCAGGAACATTAAAACAGGAATGGGGCAACTTTAGCGACATTCTGCGCAAGGCTTTCCATCACGAAAGCACCAATATGTTCCGACGAAAAGACAATGAGCATATCGAGATTGAAGACCCACATTTGGCAATTGCCTTATCAGGTACACCCAAGCAAGTTCACAACATGATGCCCGATGTAGAGAACGGACTCTTTAGTCGTTTCCTTTATTATGCATTCGAGGATTATAGCGACTTTAAAAATCCATTTACCTCTCATCGTTCAGTTAACTATGTCAGCTTTTTCGAAGAGAAAGGCAAGTGCATATTCGATTTAAATCAATTGCTAGACCAGCAACAAAAGCCCATAAGTTTTGAATTTAGCCAGGAACAAGGCGAAGATTTTACCAATCAGTTTAAAGAATTGTTTACTCGCAACAAAATGTTAGTGGGCAACGATTTTAACGCCAATTCTCGTAGACTAGGATTAGTGACTTTCCGTATTGCTATGGTGTTATCGGCTTTCAGAATATTAGAGACAGGCGATATTTCTAACCCTATTATTTGTACCCAAACCGATTACCAAACTGCCTTGGATATCGCCTTTACTCTCGAAAAACATGCACTGGCAGTATTTCAAAACCTCCCCAACAATAACTTAAAGGGAGTCAAACTAAAATTCTTTGATGCCCTCCCCAAAGAGTTTAACCGACAAGGCTATCTCGAAACAGCAAATCAATTGGGTATAAAAGATAAAACTGCAGAGAAGTACATCGGTCAATTTAAAGGAATAGGTTTGCTGGATCATGAGTACAACGCCTACACAAAAACAGCTAATTAATCAAGTTTGGAGCTCTCACTCCAAGTGAGGGTGGCAATAGTAATTCACATCAATTTTTATGGGATGGAGTGATCCCTCTTTCATAATATTATAGCTTGACAATGTTAATATATGATGAAATTATTTAGCTTTGTTCGTGATTTATGTATAGTTCTTAATGTGGTGTAATTATCGTGTTTTAAAGGATTATGTCTGGAAAAAAGATATCTGTTATTGAAAATTTAAAGTAACGAAATGAGTGTAACTATTGAGGGAGTTAAAGGATATGAATATCAATATAAAATAACTGCTCTAGTTTCTTTGCTATACAATGACAAAAAGAATGAGTTGTTTGTTGAAATAATGGGTAGCGAAGATGCTTTATTAGTGACTGAACAAAATGGTTTAAGGGAAAATGTTGAAATTCAGGTTAAAAGAGAAAGGAATAATATTGACATTTCTTTATTAACTAATTGGCTGTGTCATTTTCAAGAGAGAAAATCAAACAATAATTTACTTCAAAAAATAATTGATAACAGGAATATTATTGCTCTTTTCATAAGCCATTCTAGATGTTCAGACGATGTAGTAATTTTAAAGACAGATATTGGATCTGTAAGTAGTCATAAACCCTTCTCGGTTAATAAAGATTGGAAAAATAAATTTATTGATAGTCTCAAGAGTATGAAATTTGGCGATACACCCTTGATGAAAGAGCGGAAGAAGTTTTGTGAAAATCAGTCGAGTTATATTAGGACAAATAAGGATTTGTCACAAATTCTCCAGCAAGTTCTTATTTGGGAGGAGTTTTCCGATGAAAAAGTAGATAGCCAAGTACTTCAGCTTTTAAATGTAAAATATCAAATTTCACAATCAAAAGCTCCTATTGTTTATCTTAAATTATTAGAAGTTATAAAGAAAGGTAGAGATATAGGTGAAAACATACATGATAAGATACATGAAATCATTCAAAACAATAAAATAGGAAGACCTCTTATTGATCCTGCATATGCGACAAGAATTGAAGAAGACCCACTAATAGATTATATCACTAAGCACAACGCTCTACTTTTAACAGGTACAACACAATGTGGAAAAAGTGAACTTGCAAAAAAAATATCAATTCATTTCTTTAACAAGGGATATGATTATAAAATAACAGATGATATTGAAGAATTAAAGCGATTTTTCTCTACTAATATTTCCGATAATAAAATTGCCATTTTAGAAGACCCATGGGGACATATAACTCCCACTGCAGAACAATTAAATTATAAACGTAAAATTGAAGTTTTAGTACAAAACTTAGAGAAACATCATAAATTAATTATCACGAGCAGGATTGAAATACTTTTTGAAATTTTTGAAGCTGATTGTTTGGACGAATGCAAAATTCAACGACTTGATTGTCAAGATGTTTCAATTGAAGATAGATCTGTGGTTTATAATTATTGGCAAACTCTTTCTAAAAATAAATCAATTCCTGATACGATAATCAAAATTGTTTCAGAAGGTATTTTAAATTCTGATTTTAAGTATTTATTGCAAATAGGGCAGTTAGGTTATCTTGTAAATGAAGATGTCGAAAATTTAATAAACAAGGAGTATTCCGATCTCGAACATATCGCGAGAATAACTTCGAAAGAAATCGCAACAAGTATCAAGCAGAAAGACGATAATTATTCAGAATTTCTTTCTATTATAGCTATGTGTGCTACTTCAATTCATGGAATCAATTTTACAGATTTAGCATACATATATTCAAATTGCACTGAAAAATTATCAATTACGAATAAAGATGTTTTTACGTCTTCATTTGATAATGAAGATCCTCTTTTTCCTGAATATCCTGGTGATATTCAGTTACCTGAAAAAATTAATAAAATAATTGAGTATTTTGAGGAGAGGCAATTCATTTTTGTCTCAAATGAAAAAATTTATTTTAGACATCCTAATTACTATGAAGCGGGTAGGTATTTGTTTATTTCAAAAAGTGACAGTAAACAAATTCGTGTTTTGGATTATTTGAGTAAATGTATATCCTGTTTAAGTCCAATTAATTCTTATTTAGCGACCAAACAGTTTTCTATTGTTTATAATAAAATAAAAAATACTTTAAAAGGTAATGTTCTCGCCATAGCTTTTGAAAGTCTGGATTCAATTTTTCCTTCTGTTGAAGATAGTTCGTTAGTTTTCCTTATTAATTTCATAAATGAGTTGCCCGAAGAACAAACTTCAAGTTTGATTAATAAAATTCAAAATGGAGGAACGGATAGTTCAAATATATATTGGCATAAAAATAAAATTCCATTTATTTCTAATAAAGGTGGTGTTTGGAGTTTTTTTATTGATGCAGATCCCCAGATTATTAAAAAAGTAGAAGGTGAATTGTCTCAGAAGATACTTCCAAATATTCATGATGCTTGGGTTTTTGTTCAAAGTTTAAAACAAGGAAAATCTGTTTCATTCGATTCGTTAAAAATTCTTCTACAATATAATGAAGCGTTTGTAAGGGAAGAAGTCGGTTATCAGGTGTTTAATCGACTTGATGTAGATAGTTGTGAAATGGCATCCATTGTGTTTGAAGATGAGCATCCTAGTGTTGTATTTAGTGCTGTTAGGGGTGCATTTCTAAATTGGTTTAATTATTCAAATGATTTAAAAAAGGTGCTATTAGGTTTAATTAAGACGTCTTTAACTAAAAAACAAGTAGCGATAAGAGCTTATAATTTGATTTCAACATTTGCTATTGATTATGGGCACGAATCAATGTTTAATTGGCATGAATTTAATGATAAGCAAAAAAAAGAATTGTGGAATTTATGGGGAGAACTTTATCAAATCACGCTTGAGAAAATACCTTTAGGTGCTAATGTAAATACTGCACGTTTTGGATCTACTATGGATGATGCAATGGAATATTTAGATTCAAATACAGGTATGGGAGTTTTTGAATCTTGGTTTAAAAGAATAGACTATCAGATTTCTAATAATAAATTATTAGATGAATTTGAAATGTCTGTAGCTGATCATTTAATGAAGTTTACAGCTGATGATTTTGTGACTAGAAAACATATATTTTCACGTTTAATAAACTATAATGATACCAATTTTGTTCTGTCAAATCTAAAATGGATTAGCTCGCATTGGAATCGATTGGATAATTCTGAAAAAAAGCAAATAATTAATCTTTTAGATAGTGATAGGATAGATTTACGATGGATAAAAGCTGTCCTGTTAAATTCTTATTCCCCTCCATCAGAATTAGTATCTCATATTTTGGGAGAAGCACAATTACGAGAAGATAATATTGAATCTATTTTATCCAAATTCCCAGATCAATTATTAAAAGATTGTTTGAATGTTTATTGTGGTTCACCTCAAGCTTTTTGGTGGTTAGCAGTACATCATAGGAATGGACAATTTTGGAATAAAGTAATACGTCACATACTACTTATTGAAGAACATGTTAGTTTTTCTGTATGTCTGGAAGAGTTTGTCAATGATGGTGTTAATGGGACGGCTACGTTCTGGAAAAATGGAATTGAATTATGGAAAGAGATATGTGATAAGACAAGAAATAAAAAAATATTAGTAGATAGTTTACTTAGTAATATAGCCAAATGTACTTGCAATTTAGATTCTACTAAAAAAATGTGGTCTATTTTAATAGAGAGTTATATGTCTTTGAATGATGAATCAGGACTAATGAATGCGATTCAAGATAATATCGAACTTGTTTTTTATGGTAATAGAGACGATTTTTTTAGAGTTACAGAAATACAGTTTTTAAAAGATAAACTTATCCCTGCATTAGAATCGTTCAAATTAACAAATTTACATGTTCGAGAAGTAGGTAAAAGGAAATTAAAGGAAGCAGAAAACAAGTTTGAATACAAATTAGATGATTGGATTGGAATTAACTAAATATCTCGATGTTGTGTATATGTAAATAAGCAAAATAAATATAAGGGGAATTCTATTTAAACCTTTGTGTAATTTGATAGAAAGTAGCTCGTAGTCCTCAATTATATCATAGTTTCACCCAGTTGTGCAATATTAAATATTTTAATTTTTAGCTTAAATGAATTTACTTGAATCGATAAGCACCAAACCTCCATACTTCTTCGAAAAACTTTGCGCTTTACATTTAAAGAAAAAGATAGATAATGACAACTTTACTCCCAATGGATATACCTATTTTAAAAATGAATCTGAAATAAAACATTGGGGGCAAGCCTATTCAGAATATTTCAAAGAAAAAAAGGAAGAATATTCAGCTTCATTTTGTGACATAAATTCAGAATTAACCCCATATGCCGTTTATGAATGGTACTCCGGATACTATTATTTAAAAATAAACTCCCATTTGAGAGGTTCGAAAAGAAATAGTTATCCTCAACATATAATCAAAAGAATCAAAGTACTTAAAAATGAAATCAGTCGATTTGATTTAAAAGAAAACCTAGTTGTTGTTCGAAGAATATCGAATGACTTTCTTAAGGATTATTTATTGAAAGGGAAAAGATTGAAGAAAGGACTTGTTTTTTCAGATGAAGCATTTATAAGCACTTCTTTAGATTTGTCTTATAGAAAGAATAATGAAAGTGACTATGAACCAGTAAATAATGAGATATTGATGATTATAAAAATCCCCAAAGGTGTAAATGCAATCTACCTAGAACAGATAAGTAAACGAGAAGAGTATGAATTGCTGCTAGAAAGTAACTTAAGTATGCTTGTAGAGAAGAAAATTCAATTTTTGAACAACAAATTACTATTTACAAAAATCATACAATAGAAATTAATCTGAGATATTATTCCTTAGGTCAGGAACCATTCACTTAGAATCATAACACTGTCAATTAACTACTCGATAGACTTTGTTTCTTCTAAAACCCCCCATTATCAAGAAAGTCCTTAGTTTTTCGTGTAACATTCATTTGAATTACACCAATTTGATCTGTTTTTGTGGTTTTTGCTAAGTCAAGAAGTTCAAATTCCTTTGCAATAAGGTTTAATTTTTCCTGATTGTTGTTGAAAATTTCAAGTAAATTTTTATGATCTATCCCTTTTATATTTACCAATTCAGTAAGTAATTTCTGTTTTAATTGTTCATCAGCCATCTTGTTGTTGTTTAAGTGTATTTGATTTTTATTACCGTTCCAATGCTGGTTAATCACTTACAAGTTATGTCTTTTATTCATTTGTTTAAGCATATAAATATCAGTTTGTTCTAGATAAATTTCTAAGTTTTTATTTTTAGGAGTCTTTTATCATTTGAAGAAATCTTGATGTTAATCCTAATATTCATAGAAAACACTTTCTAAATAATGATGTCAGATTTCTTATTTTGTTAACTTTGATTCTCAGTAATCACTAGACTTACTTAAGCATCTATGATCCACAACGAAGACTCTAGAGTGAAGATTCCAACCATCCTGCACTTGTGCAGATTAGGTTATCAATACCTTTCCCTTAAAGGAGCAAAATACGATGAGAATACCAATATTTTCACGGAAATATTTAAGGAAAGCATTCAACGTTTAAATCCTGATTTGAGTGAGAGCGATATTGCTCGTTATTACGACGAACTTTCCTTATGTCTGGAGAATGAAGATTTAGGGAAAGCTTTTTATAAGAAATTGATAGAGAAATCGGATACTCGCTTAATTGACTTCGAAGATTTCAACAACAATACGTTTAATGTCGTTACAGAGCTTACCTACAAGAAGGACGACGAAGAGTTCCGTCCTGATATTATTTTGCTGATCAACGGTATGCCTTTAGCTTTTATTGAGGTTAAAAAACCAAATAACCGTGATGGTATATTAGCAGAACACAAACGCATACAATCCCGATTCAAAAACAAGAAGTTCCGCAAGTTTGTCAACATCACACAACTGATGGTATTCTCCAATAACATGGAGTACAACGACAATTCACCAGAACCTATCGAAGGCGCTTTTTATGCAACGACTTCTTATGGTAAACCACCATTCAACTACTTTAGAGAAGAAGAAAAGTTTGATTTAGATATACTTCTGAGCACTCTTGATGATGCGACAGAAACAGAAGTATTAAAGGACAACAACCTCTTAAGTATTAAAAATGCGAAGGAGTTCATTACCAATAAAACCCCAGATACACCTACTAACAGAATTTGCACATCGCTATTTCAACCAGAACGTTTGGCCTTTATATTGGAATATTCCATTGCCTATGTGAAAGAAACTACAGGCTTGGAAAAGCATATCATGCGATATCCACAGCTATTTGCCACTAAGGCGATTGAAAACAAATTAGAGAATGGCATCAAGAAAGGAATTATTTGGCACACACAAGGGAGTGGGAAGACTGCATTAGCCTATTACAACGTAAAATACCTGACCAATTATTTTCACAATAAAAGTGTGGTACCTAAATTCTATTTTATTGTTGATAGACTTGACTTACTAACACAAGCAAGTAAGGAGTTTAAAGCAAGAGGACTTGTTGTTCATGAAATAGATTCACGTGATGCTTTTGCGAAAGATATAAAATCAAACAGCGTTATTCATAATCATCTGGGAAAAGCTGAGATTACTGTTGTTAACATACAAAAATTTCAGGACGACCCCGATGTAATTAAAAACACCGATTACCAATTGAATATTCAGCGTGTATTCTTTTTAGATGAGGTACACCGAAGCTATAACCCCAAAGGCAGTTTTTTGGCCAACTTGGAGCAATCCGATAAAAGTTCTATTAAAATAGGATTAACAGGAACCCCTTTATTGGGTAAAGATTACAATTCGAAATCTCTTTTTGGTGGATACATACACAAATACTATTATAACGCTTCCATAAAAGACGGCTATACCTTGCGTTTGATACGCGAAGAAATTGAAACAAGTTATAAGCTTACATTACAGAAAGCTCTTAAAGAGATTGAAATTCTGAAAGGGAATGCAGACAAAAAGCAGGTATATGCACATCATAAGTTTGTAGAGCCAATGCTCGATTATATCGTAAAAGATTTTGAGCAAGCACGTATTTCTATGAACAACAATACCATTGGTGGTATGGTGGTTTGCGATTCGGCCGATCAGGCAAAGATGATGTATGATATTTTTCAGACCAAATACATTCAGCAAGCTGAAGGTGGATTATCGCAAGCGGCTGAACCAAAAACAAGCTACGGTGATCAACACAAGCAAAACAGCAGAGTAACTACATCTGAGGTTATTCTACACGACATAGGAACCAAGCAAGACAGAAAAGACTGGGTTGAAGATTTTAAGGATGGCAAGATTGATTTGCTGTTTGTGTACAATATGCTTTTAACTGGTTTCGATGCACCTCGCTTAAAAAAGCTTTATGTAGGGCGAGTTATTAAGGCTCATAATTTGTTGCAGGCGCTTACTCGTGTAAACCGAACTTATAAAAAGTTTCAGTACGGATATGTAGTTGATTTTGCTGACATCCAGAAAGAGTTTGATAAAACTAACCAAGATTACTTTAAAGAACTGCAAGGTGAACTGGGCGATGAAATGGAACATTATTCCGATTTGTTTAAATCGGCAGAAGAGATCGAGCAGGAGATTCAAGAAATAAAAGATGTTCTTTTTCACTTCGATACAGATAATGCTGAAGTTTTTTCGCAGCAAATCAGCCAGATTAACGATCGTGGCGAGTTGTTGAAGATCACCAAAGTTCTTAACAATGCCAAAGCTCTGTATAATCTGATGAGGCTTTCGGGTAATTATGAACTTTTAGATCAACTCGATTTCAGAAAGCTCAACATTTTATCCTACGATGCAAATAACCGTTTAGCTCTAATTAATACCAAAGAGAGGCTTGAGAATAACGTAGACACCACCAATCTGCTTAATGTGGCTTTGGAGGATGTCTTATTTGCCTTTACCAAGGTGAAAGAGGAAGAAATGGTCTTGGCTGATCAGTTAAAAGATACTTTGCAAAAAACACGTGAAGCTCTAGGGGGAAACTTCGATCAAAAAGACCCTGTGTTTATTTCTTTAAAGGAAGAATTAGAACGCCTGTTTAAAAAGAAAAATTTAAATGAAGTAACCAAAGAGCAGATGGAAGCAAATATTGCTGCTTTGGAAGAAATTTATAGCCAGGCTCGAGAATTGGAGCGGAAAAACCAGTTACTTCGTGCCAAATACAGCAACGATGAAAAATATGCTCGTCTGCACAAACGCCTCATGGAAAAAAATCCCTTAACCGATAGCGAAACTAAACTGTTCGAAGCTTTGCAAGGATTAAAACATGATGTAGATTTGCAAATTCAACAGAACGCTAAAATACTAGAGAACGAAAAATTTGTAGAGAAAATGATGTTGCGTTTGGTGATAAAACAATTTAAAAACAAGCAGCACATACCATTAGATGTAGCAGCCAGCAAGCGGATTAACAGCTTGGTGGTAAAAGAATATATGAACGAGTTTTATGGACTCACAGCGTAAGAAAGATATGAGCAAAGATAACTCTACTGATTATCAATACGAACGATATAAAGGGGATATGTTCTTAGATATGTATACCCATGATTTATATAATAATTTCGATGCTTCAGCTGATGAGCAAATTAGAAAATTAGAGGAAAAACGTAGTGCTATTAACTGTAAATTTGACAATACAACTAATAGTTCCGAAGATGTGAGTACTGACTTTTTTTATAAGATGTTAGAGAACTCTTACGTAGATGAAGAAATTATCGCAATCTATGAAATGAAAATAATTTATGCTTATAAATTATTTGAACTCAAAGTCAAAAGATTGTTAAATATATTCTATCCAAATGAAGCATCTAGAGGTCTCTATAAATGGGAAAATTTAAAATCTTTTTTTAAAAATAAAGGAGTTTTCCTTAATAAGCTTAATGGCTATTCAGATTTGAATGACCTTCGTGTTGTGAATAATAATCTAAAGCACAGTAGTGAAGTTGACAACGAAATACTTCGAATTAAAGAGTTCTCAAAAGCTGTAGATTATGATATTGAAGAACTGAAAACCTTTTACGAACGAGTAAAAAAATCACCTATTCAATTTCTACAGGTAATTGCAGATGCAATAAACGAAGAAAGATTTGTGTTTGATAATGACAAAATTGAAGCTATTGCTCATGATTTAGCAAAAAGGATGGAGCTTAAAGATGTTAATTTGCTGTTCCAAAAACTAAAATCTAAATACTAAACAAAGACATCCTTAGCGGATGATAATATATTCCAGAGTAGAATGACAGAAACACAAAAATTCGAGAAACAAACCAAAGAACTTATTGACAGTTTAAAATCGATTTGTGCCAATTATGGTTTAGGGAACGATGGAAACGAGTTTAAGATAATCACACAAGTTTTTTTATATAAGTTTCTGAACGACAAGTTTGTTCACGAAATAAAACAGTTAGACGAAAAATTAGCGAATGCCGATAATTGGTTAGAAGTTTTAAACACATACTCTGCCGATGAATACGAAATGCTTACCATGCAAATGAGCGAAGGTTCGGCACGTATTATACCCGACCATTTTATTAGTGCATTGTTCAAAAGACAAAACGAAGCCAAATTTGCTGATATTTTAGACAATACACTTTTAGATATTGCCAATGAGAATAGCGACATTTTTGCCGTGATGACAAACGGAGGTGAAAAGGTAGCCCTTTTTGAAGGTATAAGTAAGTTTGTTGATGATGACAAAGATGAATTTTGTAAGGCTATTGTAAACAAGCTGATCGGCTTTAGCTTTGCACATATCTTTCACGAGAAATTCGATTTCTACGCTGTAATTTTTGAATACCTAATTAAAGACTACAATAGCAACGCTGGCGGTACATATGCCGAATACTTTACACCACATGCAGTAGCAAAAATTATGGCTCGTTGTTTGGTACAAGGCAAGGTGAGCAATAAAACCTGTTATGATCCATCAGCAGGTTCTGGAACATTACTAATGAACTTAGCACACCAAATAGGAGAAGATAAGTGCAGCATATACTCGCAGGATATCTCCCAAAAATCATCAACCCTACTTCGCTTAAATTTAGTTTTGAACAACCTGGTACATTCTATACCTAATATTATCAAAGGGAATACATTAACAGTGCCTTACCACAAAGAAGATGGTGACTTACAAAGGTTCGATTACATTGTATCCAATCCTCCTTTTAAGCTCGACTTCTCTGACTTTAGTACGGATCTTGACAACAAAGAAAACAAACCACGCTTTTTTGCAGGCATTCCTAAAATACCAGCCAAGAAAAAGGAAAGCATGGCCATTTACCTGATGTTTTTACAGCATATTATCTACAGCTTAAAAGAAGGAACAGGAAAAGCGGCAGTAGTTGTGCCTACGGGCTTTATTACCGCTCAAACAGGTATTGATAAAAAGATACGTAAAAAAATGGTTGAGGAAAAAATGCTGGCAGGTGTAGTAAGCATGCCTAGCAATATATTTGCCAATACAGGAACCAACGTTTCTATTCTGTTTCTAGATAAGGAGAATAAGGATGATGTAGTGCTAATTGATGCCTCTAACTTAGGTGAAACCGTTAAAGAAGACAAAAACCAAAAAACAGTATTGAGGCCTACCGAAGAAGAATTAATCATCAATACATTTAACAACAAAGAAGCCAAAGACGATTTCTCTGTAGTTGTTAGCTATGACGATATTAAAGCCAAAAACTACTCTCTAAGTGCTGGGCAGTATTTCGAAGTTAAGATTGAATACATTGATATTAGCCAAGACGAATTTAAGACACAACTAAAAACTATTGAGGATAACATATCGGACCTTTTTGAAAAATCAAAAGACCTTGAAGTTGCTATTAAATCTGGACTTAAGAATTTGAAGTATGACTAAATTAAAAACCTATAAATTCAGTGACCTTTATAAAATGAGCTCGGGTATATCATCTAAACCAGAACAAGCAGGTCATGGTTCACCTTTTGTCTCGTTTAGTACTGCTTTTAATAATTACTTTCTTCCTGATTCATTACCTGATTTAATGGATATTACCGATAAAGAGAGAGAGATTTATTCAATCAAGAAAGGTGATATTCTTCTAACTCGTACTAGTGAAACTTTGGATGAGCTTGGTATGAGTTGTGTTGCGGTTAAAGATTATCCTAATTCATCTTTTAGTGGTTTTTTAAAAAGATTAAGACCAACACAGAATAATGTTACTTACGACAAGTTTATGGCCTTTTACTTAAGGAGTAAATTGTTCAGAAAAACGATGAATAACAATGCGGTAATGACATTGCGTGCGAGTTTAAACGAACAAATTTTTTCATACTTAGACTTAATACTACCTGAATATAAGGAACAAAAGAAAATAGGCGATTTCCTTTATACGATAAACACCAAAATTGAGATCAATAACAAAATAAATGCCGAGCTAGAGGTCATGGCCAAGCTCATTTACGACTATTGGTTTGTACAGTTCGATTTTCCTAACAAACAAGGAAAAGCCTACAAATCATCGGGTGGTAAAATGGTTTTCAACAAAGAGCTAAAAAGAGAAATTCCTGAGGGGTGGAAAGTGAAAGAGTTATCAGATATCGCAAATATTACGATGGGACAATCACCTTCTGGTAGTTCATATAACGAAAATCAAGATGGAGAGATTTTCTTTCAGGGCTCTACGGATTTTGGATGGCGATTTCCAACAATAAGACAATATACAAATGAGCCCAGTAGAATGGCTAATGTGGGTGATATTTTACTTAGTGTTAGAGCTCCAGTAGGTACATTGAATATCGCTGATAATAACTGCTGTATTGGTCGTGGTTTAGCGGCTTTGAATAGTAAGGCCAATGCTACTTCATACTTGTTTTATGTTATGGTTTATTTTAAACAAATATTTGATAGAAGAAATTCGGTAGGTACAACTTTTGGTTCAATAACCAAAGATGACTTGCATTCTCTACAATTAGTCTATCCTTCATTAGAAATATTGAAAGAGTTTGACAAAAAAGTGGCAAACTTTAATGATAAGATTTTAAATAATCATCGACAAAACCAACAACTCGCTTCACTTCGCGATTGGCTCTTACCCATGTTAATGAATGGGCAGGTTACGGTAAAAGAGGCTGAGGAAAAGGTTCGTGAATTTAATATGGCGGCAGAGCCAGAAGGGACTTACACTAACAAATAAGTCATGTCAGGTAAAAAGAAAGATTCAGATTGGCTTGGTGTGTTCATTGTACTTTTCATCATTATATTGCTAATCCTTTATGTTGTTTCTTTTGGAAAACTAAATATTGGGAACAACCTTAAAGCACCTAATGAGTTTAAAGATGATAAAGAACAAGCCCAGCGCAGGCACAACAAGCTTAAAGCCCTAATTGAAAAGAAAGAAGCGCTTAAAATTAAATTAGAAAAACGTTTTAAACGCATTTACTTCCTAATTAGATTGGGATTTGTTGCTGTATGGGCAGCATATCTTTACATCTTCATTCTACTCGGTCATGTAAATAATTTGGAAGATGTCCTTAACTATTCGGAAGCAGCTATTTTAGGTTGGGTTGCCCTAAACTTCCTAACTTTTGGTAACCTTTCTACCTTAAATGGTTTTATCGATCTCATAAAAATGAGACTAGAAAATTGGATTTGGGGTAAGCATTTGAATCTTGATTCGAAAATAGAGCTTAACAAGCAAGAGGTTGTGGTATTAGAAACAACGATTAATAAAGCTTGAGTAGAGTAAAATATTCCTTAATAGATTAAAAATCGATATAAAGACCTGATTGGTATTCAACACCAGTCAGGTCTTTTTTTTGTCCAAATGAATTAATCATTTTAATTATTTATTATTCAGTAAAAAGTGTTAGTTGTATGCATCAAAGAAATATTATTCTGTTAATTTTGAATCCCAGTTGAATCCCAGTTGAATTCCGAGTTATTTTAAGGAAATTATTAGTGTAATTCAATTTTTCAACATATATCAGTTTTGAGTTCATGAGCGTATTGGACTTAAAATACCAACTATGCAAACTATAAAAGCATGTTTAAAATTTTAGCTATTCAGCCTTTGGATAATTGTGATCCAAAGGTTCTAAAGAATCTTACTCCCAATAAAGTCTACTATTTTTGTAATGACTATAAAATTGAAGGCGAGAAAATAAGTAAAACTGATCAGGGGATTTCTGATCGTTTTTTTCAATCTGATTTAAGCAAAAATAGAGATAATAAGATATCAGTAAATATATCTGCTATTGTTGGAAAAAATGGATCAGGAAAGAGTGCTGTGGTAGATCTACTGTTAAGGATGATAAATACTTTTACTAAGTCGCATAGAATAGATCAAACACATGGTTTAGAGGATAATGAGACAGTTGTAGCGAATTTGTATTTTTACGAAAAACAAAAGAGTACGCGTGTTTACCGCATGAATGTTGGAGTTGAATCTATTCCAACAATAGAAGAATTTAAAGATCATAAGTGGCAAAAGTTAAGCGTAAGGCAATTATCAGTAAAGGGAGAAACAGATGAAAATTTTACTTTTCGACATTTCTTTTATTCAATTTATATTAACTACTCACATTATGCTTATAATTCTACGGAATTAAATACTGATTGGCTTACTCCTTTATTTCATAAACAAGATGGTTATCAAATTCCTGTCTTGATGACTCCTATGAGAACCAAAGGGAATTTTGATATCAACCTCGAAACCAATCTAACTAAATCGAGATTGTTAAGTAACTTATTGCTGCCAGAATCTAAAAAATTTCGACAACTTAGTGAAGCAGGAGAAGCTATTGAACTGGAAGTCGGTTTAAAAGTAAATAAAAGAAAGTATTATCCTGATCAGAATGTTAAACAGATAAAGAAGATTATAGCAAAGGTATTTAGTGTAGATTTTGATGAGGAATTACTGGGAGTAGAGCCTCATTATCAGGATGTATGGGATGCAGCAATTGAGTATGTTTTGAATAAATTATTTTCTATACTCGATCAAAATCCAAAAATATATGAGCGATTTCAAGAGCTTTTAGATTCAGAAGGATTAGAAGATGATCATCCACTATTGAAAGAATTTTTAGGAGAATTAAATGATGATGATACTCATATTACCTATAAACTAAAGCAAACAATTAATTTCTTAAGAAATTATAATAAAGCAGAGAAATGTATTACCAAACTTAAGGATAAAAAGTTATATAAAATATCCTTGGATGATTGGTCAAAATATATTGATGATAGAAAAGTAAAAATAGAAGAAAGAATTCTTCACATACCACCTTCAATATTTGATATTGATATCCGAATAAAGCCAATAAAGGAAGAAGGAAAAGAAAAAAAAGATTTTTCTTTTCAAGAACTAAGTTCGGGAGAAAAACAGTTGATTTATTCTGTTAATGCTATACTCTATCATTTGAAAAATATTGATTCTGTTAATTGGGAAAATAGAGAGGCTTATCGAAACGTAAATCTTGTACTTGAAGAAATTGAATTATATGCACATCCAGAATATCAAAGAGAATTTATCTCTTATTTACTTGATGCTATTGATCGAATGCCATTCAGGGGACGATCTATATCTAGAGGAATAAGGAATATTAATATGATATTTATTACTCACTCTCCATTTATTCTTTCTGATATTCCTTCACAAAACATCCTTTATTTGAAAAAAGGAGATCCACAATATGAGAAAAATGAGAATAAGTCGTTAGGAGCGAATATTCATGAATTACTGACACATAATTTCTTCCTTAAGTCTACAATGGGAGAATTTGTTGAAAAAAAATGTAAAGAAATAATTGCTTTATATCATAGGACTAATGTTGCTGTATTTGATGATGATCAAGAAAAACTGAATACTTATCGCAATGAGTTTACTATTAAAAAAAATGAGTTTGAATTTCTCACCTCATCTATAGGTGAAGGGGTTATTGGTCTTGCTTTAAAAAATAACTATGACTATTTAAGACAAATATTTCATGATAGAAAGGAGGGGGCAAGTGCTGAAAATTAAATATCCAGATGGGATTGAAGAGAAATATTATAAGTTTATTGTTGAAAATATATTTAAAAATAATACAGCTTTAATAAATAAAGAATTAAAAGACCACACAAAAAAATTAAAAGACAAAGAGAATCCGTTAAAGTTTTTGCTAACCTCATCTTTTCGTGAATTATTAGATATAGCTAAAGATAATCCAACAAAGGATTTTGAAGAGGATATTAAATATGATGGGCCAGAGGTTCATAAGTTTTTTCATAAGTATATTAAAGATCAGATTACATCATGCTTCTATTGTAATATAGATTATATCAATGTAGTTTCAATAAAAGAAGCCACGAATCTTTCGGCTAAATTTTCTGATAAAATAGATTTTCTGAATAATGCAGATGAAGAATCATTAATAAAAGCTTCGCTTTCAGAAAGTGTGACAAAAAAAATTATCGATGCCAGAATAAACCATACTTATCAAGGTATTGATGAATTAAAAAATACGGATATAATTAAATGGCATCATACTCAGAGTGTTGATGATATAATTAATGTGATTAGAAAGTTTGACTTGAACAGTTGCTTTGGAGAAAATAAAGATCATTTTGTTCTTGACCATGTTTTACCCAAGGGTGAGTACCCTATTCTTGCTTTAAGTCTTTATAACTTTGTGCCTTGTTGTCATAATTGTAATTCTAGGTTTAAGCATACCAAAGAGTTTACAGTCTGTGAAGAGCTTAGTAATGTAATACCATCGTCCAACGATTATAGATTTGCACAAGACTATCAGTTTAAGGTTTTTATTGATAGCGATAATGATATTGCTGATGAAACTATAGAAAGTCCCTTAAAAAAGAAAGGTGTAAAAGAGGTAATTGATGAAGCACTTGGAGCTAAAGGAAGAGATATAATAAAGGAATATCTTAGAATATTTAAAATTAAAAAAAGATATCAATATCATGAGAAAAAAGGTTTGGATCTAATAGAGAAGAGGGAAGCATATCCCGACTCGAATATTGAAGAGTGCGTAAGGCTTCTAGGAATTAATTCTCTTCAATTGAAAAAAGATTTGTTTGGAAAAGATCTTTTTGAAGAGTGCTATGACAATGAACCATTTGTGAAATATAGAAGAGATGTGGCTAAAAGCCTTGAAATAAAAGAGGTTAAATGATATGGCTTATGCCTGCAAATTTGTAATTTGCAGGCAAGGAGTAGGGGATTTAAAATCCCCTCTCAATACAAATAGGACATAGGATTCATAGGAAACATAGGATCTCACTAAACCTTTAATGCTCTCACTTAAAGTGAGGGTATCAATAACAATTAAGATAACCTGACAGAGTCTTTTTCGACCTGTCAGAGTTTCCTTTCAATTCAAAACATCACATCCCCATATTATCAAATCCTCACATCATCTCATTATCACATCATCAAAGTATGTTTGCTGAGCGTAGCCGAAGCACAAATCCTACATTTCCTACACTTCCCCAATCCTCTATCTAAAGTAGATAAGTCTATCATGATGTAACAAACTTATCAATAATATATTATGATTTAAATACGCTTTTTTCTAACTTAGGCTTTCGTATTCCAAAAACAGTATCAACTCGATACTTGTCCATAGGGTAATACACATGACTGATCAGTGTTTAAATGTTGGGATAAAGCAAAAGGTAGAATGATTTCCTCTAGTCGAGAGGATTAAACAAAATCAGTATTCGTTCGATTATTTTTTGTTGTTCCTTATATTGATAGATATGTGTAAAGAAAATTTATTCTTCAATCTCTTAACCTTCGATTACCCAACCGATAAGCAAACCTTTTATTTTTCAAAAGAGAAAATAGAGAAATGCCAAACAATCTATAAAACCCTTTTCCCAAAAGAGATTGATTCAATATTCCCAGGTATTAGTAACAACGATACAGATTGTATTTATACGACCTTTACAGGTGAGCAAGAAGGCTTTTTAGCCCTAGATATACAATTGGATAAGGACAATCCCGATTTGATTAAAAGATACTTCAATCGTCAAATCAATTTCTATTTTAGAGCAATTAAAAAGCAGATTGTAAAGGTCGGTTTTATCAAGGAGAATCAAATTTGGCTGCACGATCTAAAGCAATCCACATCCCAATGGAAGGTATACAAGAAATTCTCCTTAAAAGTACAATTAGCAACCGTAAGCAATTACCCCGAAATATTACTTTCCTATGATGGCGTTTCTAAAATCTTAAAACAATCGGTAGCTGAACTAACTCATGAAGTATCTCCAACTTGTTATAATTGGATCTTACGCGATAATAAGCTTGAAAAGTGGGAATGGTTAGAAAATGAGGAATTTGTAGATTATACGACTATTTATCCAGTCTTAAATAAGAAGCTGCAAGCAGAATTAAAGATACCCTACAAAGCACCCGATAGAGGCAATCGCTATCCAAAATACTTAAGCAATATTCAAGAGTTTTACAATCAATTTCTCGATACGCCTGAATTTAAAGATATAATACCCATACACGAAGAAGGATTTCTTACAGTAGATTCGTCTCAAATTAATAATACTGCAAAAGATTCTAACCTACTGGTTTTTGGTAAAGATCAAAAGGGGATAACACCAAAATATGATCTCAAAAAGTTTAAACCCTACAAAGAGAGTCCTCATAAAAAAATCCATCTCTTTTTTATCCTACACAAAGGAGCTGTTCCTGACGCAATAGAGTTAAATAAAAGGTTTAAATTAGGATTTAATGGATTCAGAGGTTTGCTAAATTATGCGAACATTCTATTTCACACAGAGGACGGTTTTAGTATAACGTTCGCCGATAAAGAAAACCCATTACCTGAAATTGAGCAAACACTCATTGATCGGAAATTAAATTCTGATATCAAATACATTGCAATCTATATCACGCCTTTCGGTAAGTATGAAACCAACAAAGATCATCGGGAAATCTACTATAAAGTGAAGGAGCTGCTTTTAAAAAGGAACATTACCTCACAAGCCATCGATCCTGTAAAGATGAGAGCTCAAGGGGACGATTGGGTCTACAGTTTACCAAATATAGCAGTTGCCATATTAGCCAAACTGGGAGGCATACCATGGCGCTTAAATACACCCATAAAAAATGAATTAATAGTTGGTATTGGTGCATTCAAACACCTCGAAGATGATGAGCAATACATCGGTAGTGCTTTTAGTTTTGCTAACGATGGCAAATTCAATAGCTTCGAATATTTCAGGAAAGATGAAATCAAATTCCTTGCGGGTAAAATAGCAAACTCCGTTCATGATTACGCAACGGTAAACAACAATCCCGATCGCTTAATCATCCACTTTTACAAGACCATGAACGATGTCGAAATTCAGCACATTGAGAAGGCTTTGGATGAAATGAAATTGCCCATACCAGTGTTTATCATTACCATCAATAAAACAGAATCTAAGGATATTCTTGCCTTCGATAGCAATTGGAAGGAACTCATGCCTGAGAGCGGAACCTTTATTGATATTGGAAGTAATAAATACTTACTCTTTAACAATACGCGTTACCCAGAATCTGAACATAGCAAAGCTGATGGTTTTCCTTTCCCCATTAAGCTAAAATTCGATTGTACTCATAAAGAACAATTGAATGATATAGATGTAATTCGTCAACTCATTGACCAGGTGTATCAGTTTAGCCGTATGTATTGGAAATCAATCCGCCAACAGAATCTACCAGTTACAATAAAATACCCCGAAATGGTAGCCCAAATGGCACCTCATTTCTCTGATGAAGATATTCCTCCTTTTGGTAAGGATAATTTATGGTTTTTGTAATTCACTTACACAAAGCAAACTAAAATGACACAAGAATATCTTATAGGCATCGATAATAGAATCTTAGAAAATAATAGTGCCGCTAAGAAACTATATGAAAACTACATTCATACTGAAAGTTATGTGGTGATCGTAGATTTTCTAAATGAACAATTTCCCAATTGGCGACAAAACGATCAATTAGGAAAGACCGCACCCGATCTAATCCTTTTTATAATTGATTATACCAATGCCTTGGGATTATCAGTTTTAGATAAAAATGCCCTCAATAAGATGTTTGAACTCATCGATTTGCAATACGATATGTTCTGTTCTACCAATAATTCAAGCCATGATCAGGAAATAAAACAAGAGATAAAACGGCATTTCAACAATCAGGAGATCATTAAAATACCAACAGATCAGTTTAGTGATTTTATAAAAAGCTTCTTATCCCAGTTCGATAATTTTATCTACTGGTCCTACTGAACCAATAGTTTAATTTTAAAGACATAATTTCTTTTTGAAATTTTATGTTTCACTTTTTTTTCAATTTCATCATGTAACTTTCAAAAATAATATTTAACATTGCAGTATCTAAGTGTGATTTTGTCATCTCGACGCACCTTTAAATTATATTTAGATATGAATAAGATAGATTTTGAAAAATTTGAGCGTTTGTATAAAGATAACAAGACGCCTCAATTTATTACAGCTTTAATTAAGTGTTACAGTAAAGATGAAACTAGTGCAGATCTAATTTTAACACGTTTCCCTGCATTTAAGAATGAACGTTTTTGGGATGGAAAATTCTGGAAAGGAAGTTTTAATGATGTATTGGTTTCATTGGAACTTAGTCTTCCCAAATTAGTTTATACTTACTTTTCTCAAAACAAAAAGTATAACGATGATTTACTGGTTTATCTATTTGACAGTAAGCCTGATTTGTTAATAGAAGTCTTGAGGGAAACAAATGCACTTTCCTCAAAAAAACATCTTTCACGAATCATTGAAAACAACAAACTCTTTGAGTTTATTCTTGAAAAATTACCAGAGGAGACTATCTGGGGACTCCGTGTATCACAACTTTTTTTGGATGATGAAATTTGGTCAAAAATGACTTGTTTAATTAGCTGTGAAAGTAGTGCTGTACAGAGACATTATCAGGTTTTTAATTTACTGCGTAGTTCAAATCTAAATTTTCAAAATACTATAAAAAGTTTTGACTATTTATTTGAACAACCTCAATTATTGCTCTCATATCTTTCAGTATGGCATGCTGAAAAGAAGTTCCATCAAACCAAAAATCCAAATCCACTGGCTGGGCATAGCGAAGGCATGTATATGACAGCCATTTATAATCTGATACTTGAGAAAGTATCCGTTATGGGTAATATCAATTTCGAACAGGATATTAATCTTGTATATGGTATGCAAATAAATCCCATCAAGGAATTATTTGGGAAAGAACAGATAAGTAAATATTGGGAGTTGCTTGATAATCTTCTAAAGTACGTTCAATTCAAAACCGATATTTTGGAATGGTATTGCTATGATGCTAATTGTGTGCCCGAAGTCGATAAATTAGGGAATATAGTTCTAAAAGTAAATTCGGAAGAGGAAGAAATTCGTTGGATAAAAAATGGTATGAAATATGAGTATTGGAATACCTACCATTTGATAAAAGGTGCTACTGACTTTTATTCACAAGTGACAAACAATCCTGTTGAATCCAAAAAGATATATAAGAATGAATCTGAGTTTGCACTACATGTTGAATATCACTCAAGCATTTTTAGTAGTAGACATTTTTTTTCAAATCTTAATTTTAATAATATTGACGTTCCTGCTATCCCAAAGATAGGGTGTCTTGTACACAACCTTGAAGCTCTAAAATGGAATGTTGTAAAGAAGGATGTAGAGCCTAAATTGAATTGCTTTAATTCATCATCTTCATTCAAGGAGGCTCTCGTAAAATCCGTTATGGAGAATAAGACTCCTTTGCCTGAAATCCGCTTAGAATACTATGAGGATTTAATTCTGAAATGTATAAATATTTCTAAAGTCACTGAAGAACAAGCAAAAAAGATTATTGATTTTCATATATCTGATCTTACACCTAGAAAATATTGTGATAAGCAAAATGTCAAAAAAGAAGAATTTCATGTAGAGAATCGACCAATTATAAAAATTGGTAATGTTTGCTTTATTATGCCTTGGCTGTTTGAATATATTACGCCGTCACATTCTATTTTAAACAATATGTTTAAAACGATTAAGGAAAAAGATCTGAAATTAGGACTACTTATCGAAGAACAGGTTCGTAATGAGTTTAAAAATTGTGATTTTACGGTACGATCATTTGGTCATATAGGACAAAAGGGTGGTGATTACGATTGTTTAGCTTACAAAAATGGCACTCTTTTCGTCGTTCAAGTTAAGTCAACCTATTTGCGAACCAATTTGCAAGACAATTTCTTTTATAATGATAGAGAAATAAAAAAGGCGGCTAACCAGATTGATCGAAATTTGATTGATATACATGAGAATTTTCCTGAACTAAAAGAACAAATTTCTATCTCAGAAACTAATGTTGAAGATTTGAATATAGTTCCTCTAATTGTAACAACTTCTTTCGAGCAAGATGGTGATATAATAAAGAGTAAAAGTTTTCCTGATTATAGAATCCTTAAAACAAGTCTGTTTGAATTAAAAGTAATACTTAGAGGAGAGGAGAATAACTTATCTTCTTATACTGAAATGAGTACTTCTAAAGCACCTAATTTATTTAAAGATGGAAATAAACGTACTGATCCACTTGATATAATTAGAGTATTAAAGGAAGAAAAGATCTGGAGCAAATTAAATCAACAAAAGATCACGATCGCTAAACCAATATTATTGAGTGAAAACTTTCAAAATCACGATTCTACAATAAAATAAGCTGTTAATCCTCCCATGAGAACGTTTTCTGTTCTCATGGGAAATTCGAGTTCAATTCTGCCCTACGGGCGTACTAATTTTAATTGAAATTCGATGAAAAATAAAATTTTAACAGAAAACCAAATACCTAGCGTTAACTTCCATTTATGGGAGCCGTGTAATATGTCCTGCGAATTTTGCTTTGCTTCTTTTCAGGATGTTAAAAAAACAATTTTACCCAATGGGCATTTACCCCAGGAAGAAGCCATCGCAGTCGTTAAGCAATTAGCTAATTTAGGTTTTGAGAAAATCACATTTGCTGGGGGAGAACCCACACTGTGTCCATGCTTGCCTGAATTGATAGCTTTGGCAAAAGATCTTGGCATGACTACCATGTTGGTAACTAACGGAAGTAAATTAAGTGACAAGTTTTTGGAAAACAATCGAAGGGCTTTAGACTGGATTGCTATTAGTATCGATAGCTTGAATTGTTCAACAAACTCTTCAATAGGAAGAACTCTATCAGGTAATAATGCCCTGTCGGCAGATTTTTATGATGCCATTATCCAAAAGATAAAATCTTATGGATACGGTTTAAAAATCAACACGGTTGTAAACAAGTATAATTACCGTGAAGATATGCTGCATTTCATTCAAAAAGCTAATCCTAAAAGATGGAAAGTCCTGCAAGTTTTACCAATAAAGGGGCAAAATGACAATCAAATTGATGAAACGAGGGTGTCGACAGAAGAATTTCAGCACTTTATAAATACTCATAAGCAAGCCAAATGTATGATTCCTGAAGATAATGACGCTATGATGGGATCTTATGCAATGGTTGATCCAGCGGGTCGATTCTTTGAAAATACAAAAGGAGAACACAAGTATAGCAAGCCTATTATCGATGTTGGTGCTATTTCTGCTATGGAGGAGATGAATTATAGTCTGTCTAAATTTATTGGAAGAGGAGGAGTTTATCATTGGTAATTTTCAACATTATAATACAATCCATCAACATTATTTCTTTTGATTAACCAGCTCACAAATTACAAAAAAACAACCCTAAGCTTTTGGCTTAGGGTTTAAATAAAGTTCAGTTATATTTTTTTCAATTAATAATTTAGAATGGTAGTACTTTATTGGAAAAACTAACATAGTAGGGTTTCGATCTTAAATTCTTAATCTTTAGGTCTTTTCTTACTTTTCTTCCGTTAAGATATCTGAGTTTCCCCCCAAACACTTCACCAACAGTCAATTCGTGCATTTTATATTCATTTGAAAATTAATACTTCGCAAGATAATCATTTTAGCATTTTCGTACTATTTTTTAAGATAATTAATGATCTCAGACCAATCAGTACATCATGTTAATTTTACCCTGCGAGTTAATCAACCTAAAAGAGGAAAAGCGGTGTTCCTCAATCGCTCCGTTTTGTTCCACAAACCATACTGGCAAGGGTAAACAAGCTGGCAAAAGTTGTTTGCATTTTTTAAGCATGCTATAAATCAACTTTTACCTTTATCCTTTTCACTTTAACCTTGTAGCAGCCAGCCCTTGCCAATACCTCTCTCTCAATGCCCTTTGCGCTCCAGTTGGTGCTCATGGCATTTCGTTCATTTGTTTTGCTACACACACATCTCTCAATCCTCACTAGCAGCTAGTTCATTCCCCCAAACCCAATTTAGGGTGTTCGCTTTGCTCACTTTTTATAATTGGGGGTCTGTCGCTGCATATTAATTGGCTCGCCTGCTAGTCGCTGCGGGCTAATCGGGCTGTCACGCTTTTTGCAATCTTCCAATGTGGCTGCGCTAGCTTCTTGCCATTCATTCGTACCTCAATCATTCCATTCAGCAAGCTCGCCACCACACGCAAGAGTGGCTCATTCTCTGCACTTCACTAATCCACCCACAATTCCATTTCACAATACGACCAATTCCTAAGCCCAAGTATTTGTTTAGATGGAAAATTATCAAATACTAGCTTATCCTTTCAATACGATCAGTATTGTTCCATTCCATTTTTCGGGCACACCCATTTCGTTCCATTCAATCACCACCCTTGCTTTCCCACCCAGACGCAAAAATCCCGCCAGCCCTGCTGTAAACAGTAGCTGGCTGCAACCTTCGTACCTCAGGTATTTGCAGCCATCACCCTTGCTCCACTCGCAGTCGGCTCGCGCGCACAGCTACAAAACTACATTCCGTTCCTCCATTTCGTTTTTCCGCTTTCCTGACGCTAGCTCATGGCTGTTTTTCCTTTTCCGACCTTGGTGTATAATGGAATGGTAATTAGTTGCTTACTTGTTTGTGTTTGTATATATTTATGTAAGCCTAAATCTAGATCATCATGCCGACAATTTTAGAAACACCTCCGCAATACATCACCGATGAACTTGAAGCATTGCGTAAAGACCTGAATGCAGATCACAATATCCCTAAAAAAACAGAGGATAACATTCTTATTGCAACTTGGAATATTAGAGTATTTGGTCGTTTGACTCAAAAATGGACAGCCGGTTCCAAAGACAGTCCCAAAAGAGATTTACATTCACTATTATGCATTATCGAAATCATAAAAAGTTTTGATATTATTGCAGTTCAGGAAGTGAAAGATAATATCAAATGCTTACGAGAGACTGTGCGTATGCTGGGTGAAGAATGGAGCTTTACCATGACTGATGTGACTAAAGGTGAAAGAGGCAATGGTGAGAGGCTAGCCTTTGTGTTTAATACAAAAAGAGTGAGCTTGTCAGGTTTGGCTTGCGAAATCGTAATTCCCCGCGAGCAATTAAAATCCATTCAAGCAGATGCACTCGACAGACAATTTGCTCGTACGCCCTATGCCGTTGGTTTCAAAGCAAAGAATAAGACCTTTATTTTGTTGACACTACATATCCTATATGGAGACAAATCCACCGACAGAGTACCTGAATTAAAAGCAATTTCAGAATGGATGTACAATTGGGCTAAAAAACTCAAAAAATGGAATCAAAGTTTAATAATTCTTGGTGACTTTAATATAGAACGTAAAGGGGATGCTGCCTATAACGCATTTGTTTCTAAAAACCTGTTTATTCCTGAAGGCATAAGGGATTTACGTAGTACCATTTTCAAGGAAAAAAAACTCTATGATCAGATAGCCTGGTATAAAAACAGTAAATCGAAATCTCAAATATCATTGGACTATCAAAGGGGAGGTATATACGATTTTCGAAAATCAGTTCTTCAAGAAAGGAAATACTCTACTTCAAGACTCTCTTATCGTATTTCTGATCACTTTCCTCTATGGTGCGAATTTAATCTGTAATTGACCTTAATGTTCAACAAGCTGAACTCTATATTGGTTGAGTTAAGTCTGCACCTTGATTAACTGCAAAGACAAACTTAAAGTCAGTTATCGAACTATCAAGAGCTTTGATCCATTGGCGTGCGCAATTATCTTAAGGCTATTTTCCCATTCCCGACAATGCATGGTAAAGCTATCGCCTCTATTACCATCGCTCTTTTATCAAACTTGTGATTCGTTGACTTTAAATCGACTCATCTCGACCACCAAGCTCCATCGCTTTATTGTCGCTTACACAAATTTAAATAACAGACCCCTGCGCACTCAAAAGACTACGGCATAAAATCTTAGTTTCGCATTCAAACATTTGATGGTTTATCAATTTATTCCGTTTCCTTTTGCTTGCTAAGCCCTGTTTTCTTTTTGGTGTTTAAGCGAGCAATTAAGCCCTCTCTTACAATTAATCTTGTCATATGACTATTAGACATAGTATCCTGATGCAAAAGAATGCAGGCCTATCCCTTAAAAGCTATTTGCCCGATGTTTGATATACATGCTATGACAGTTCAAGGATAAAGCCGTATTAAGTCCGTGTCAAGTCCAAGAGCAATTCATTTTTTAACTTATACATATTTATAATGGGTAAAATTAATCAGGGTATCTTAGGAGGTTTCAGCGGTAAGGTTGGTAATGTTATTGGTGGAAACTGGAAAGGAATTGACTACATGAGGGTAAAACCTGCAAGTGTCGCAAATCCACAGACAGAAGGTCAAGTAGATCAACGATCTAAATTCTCAACTGTATTAAAATTTTTACAACCAATGAAAGATTACGTTAAGATTGGTTTTAAAGGTTATGCAAACAAAATGACACAGTTTAATAGTGCCATGTCGTACAACCTTAAAAATGCAATTACTGGATCTTATCCAAACTTCACCATAGATTATGCAAATGCATTAATTAGTCGTGGTAGTTTAGCAGGTGTACTAAATGGAGCTATTCAATCAGCGAGTGCAGGTAGTGTTGCTTTTTCTTGGGATGATAATTCATCTGATGGAAATGCACTTGCAACTGATAAATCAATGTTATTGATTTACAATAAAGATAAAGATGAGGCTATTTTTATTACTGATGGAGCAACGAGAAGTTCTGGCTCTCAAACTTTAACTGTTCCTGATAATTATTCAGGGGACCTTCTGCAATGCTTCATTTCTTTCATTAGTGAAGATGGTGTATCTATTGCCAATAGTAAATATATTGGCTTTACGAATGTTGCATAAAGCAACTTGATTGAATCTTAATACCTAAACTGCTGCAATTATGTAGCGGTTTTTTTATACTTTAATGATGATATGTTCGGAGGGAAGTATTGAAAATATTCCCAAACATTTCGTCATATTTTTTTTCTGAAAAAAGCTTAATAAAAAGTCCCTTTTTGGTGTACCGAATTTTGTACCGCCATTTTGTACCCCTTCTAAAATGGGTGTGTAGGAAATTCTGTATCGGAAAGTAGTTAGAAGCATTAATCTATTGAAAGGCTGTTCCTGATGGGGCAGCCTTTTTTGTTTGCAGGTGATCTTGAGTAATTTGATACATTTGTGTATCTGATTGTATATAATTAATCATTCTCATATAGTTTCGAAGCCTTTCCAACTAACTCATTTATCCTTTTTCTTAAGGAGGGAGGAGAGAGGACCTCAAGGCTCGGACCAAAACCCAGAAGGAGCCTTTCCAGTTCGTAATTGGGAGTCACCTTGATGGTGATAATAACACCATCCTGATCTTTGTGAATCACCTCTTGAGATGCATGTATCGGCTTAGTGAGCACATAGGGTGCATTTTTTCTGTCAAACTTTAGGGTCAGTTTTCTGGCTAGCAAGCCCTCGTTTACGGTGACGCCTATCACATGCTTGTAATAATCATCGGGATTGAAACTGGCGTCTTCATAAAAGCTGATTACATTCATAGACAGAACGGAATGGATTCGATCTAAAGCCAGAGTCATTAGCTTTTTCTTAGCCGAATTGTCTCTACCTACAATAAACCAGCGGTTGTTAAATTCCTTCAGCAAATAGGGATGCAGGTAGATGGGATGACTTCGGCGGGCAGTAAAGGATTGATATTCGATTTTAATCACCTTTTTTAATTGTGTCGCCTGATACAAGGCATTCAGATGTTCCAACCCTTTGAGATTTTCATTCTTGTCGATATGTATAATAGATCGTTCCTTGCTCTGCTCCGTATGGATTTTGTTTTCCAGCTTTTGAATCAAGCCAGTCATTTCAGAAAAATGCGAAAAGCCCTGAAACTGTTTGAGGATTTCAACCGCATCGTTTAGTTTGTCTAGATCCTGTTCCGATAAGGGAAGTTGAGTAATAGAGTACTCCCGGTCTTCATAGGTATAGTATTTCTTATTCTCAACGATGATGGGCGCGTTATAACCCAGTTTTTCGCTGCGCATGTTCTGAATATCCAATTGAATGGTCCGACGGCTCACACCTTTATCTATGCCTTCAAATTCATAAAGGGCATTAGAACAGGCATCCATAAGGTTTTCCAAAGTCCATTTCCGATATCGATTTCTCAAGCATTTATCTATGGTTGTGTAACGAATCAGGGCATTTCTATTGACTGGCATATGTTTTTTTTAGAAAAATAGAAAAAAGATTTCACTACGCAAAAAGATTGCGCACTTGTACTTCACCTTTGTATCAACAAATTCATAAAATGATGATAAGATACATAAGGTATCAAAAAATACACCTTTAGTTTATAAAGGTAAAAGCATGAAAAATTTGCAGAAATCAGACCTGACTTAAGTTTCTGTATAGCTTGGTAGTATTGGCTCAATTGAGTTGAATATGCTGCTGATCCTGTTCGATTTTTCATTCCCGTTGTCTGTTGGGGGTTCGAGTCCCTCTCCTGAAAAGGATAACTCAAGTGGTAGAGTAACAACCCTTAAAGTGTCGGACTAAGAATCCGAAATCGGAGTTAACCGCTTCACCCATAAGGTTACCAGAAAAGTGATTTTGAGCGGGACTGGCTACAAACAAATTGCTTGTAGCAATCAGAACAAGGTTTTGAAAGTTGTCAATCCCCTTAGCGAAATCAATGGCTTTTTAGAATTTAAAATACGGATTAAAGGCAAGTTTGTGTGAGAATGAAGAAACCCATTGACTGGATTAAAAGGCATGACGATTTCCACCTTTGAAGGATGGTCGCGTTCAAAAGAACTTTTAAAAATGTGAATAATGAAATCAAATAAGCAATAAGAATCATGAAAAGAGTCAGAATAAATAAAGGAAATGTCGGATTGGTTTATAAAAATGGAGACTATAAAAGAGTTTTAACAGAAGGTGCTTACTGGTTGTATCCTTTCGAGAAAATAAAGAAATACGAAAGACGCGGCGTTTTTGCATCTGAAATAGATTTGAATTTACTTCTGGAGGATGAGAACTTAAAAAGCCTGCTACATGTAGTAGAGGTTAAAGATGGCGAGTTGAGCTTTATGTATGAAAATGGCTTGTTTAAAAAGGTGTTGGAACCTGGCTTGTACGCTTGGTGGAAAGGCTACACGCCTATTGAATTTCAAACCATCAGCACAAAAGGCATAGAAGTATCCGAAGAAATTGATAAAACGGTACTTGCAAAGCACGCTGTGTTGCCTTATCTGCGGGTTTATACGGTAGAATCATACGAGCAGGCTCTATTGTTTGTAAATGGAAAGTTCGAAAAAATGTTGGAACCAGGCGTCTATTATTTTTGGAAGAATGCAATAGCACTTGAGCTTAAAAAGGTGGATGCGAGGCAACAGAAATTTGAAGTTTCTGGACAGGAAATCCTGACAAAGGACAAGGCAGCTTTAAGAATCAATTTTTTTGCCCAGTATCAAGTTGTGGATGTGAAAAAAGCCTTAATCGAAAACAAAGATTTCGAAAAACAATTGTACATTCTTCTGCAATTAGCCCTACGAGAGTATATTGGCTTTTTATCTTTAGATGAACTGCTCGAAAAGAAAGAATCGGTTTCCAATTATATACTAGAGAGTGTAAAAAGGAAAGTAGAAAGCTTAGGCGTCACTCTTTTAGATAGTGGCATCAGAGATATCATATTGCCTGGCGAAGTTAAGGAGATTATGAATCAAGTCTTAGTCGCTCAGAAGAAAGCACAGGCTAATATCATAACAAGAAGGGAAGAAACGGCCTCAACCCGAAGTTTGCTCAATACAGCCAAACTGATGGAAGATAACGAGATGTTGTTTAAATTGAAGGAGATGGAATATGTAGAAAAAATCTCTGATAAAATCAATAATATCAGTCTTTCAGGAGGCGGGCAAGTGGTGAATCAATTAAAGGAGCTATTCTCTCCCAACAAGTAAAAAACGAAACAAATGAATAAAGTAATATCTACAGAAAGAATCCCTGTAAAAATGTGGTTGAACGATTTGGAAGAATCGGCGCTGCTACAAGCCGAGAACTTGGCAAATTTGCCATTCGCATTTAAACATGTGGCTTTAATGCCCGATGCTCATTGTGGTTACGGCATGCCAATTGGTGGTGTTTTGGCAACAAAAGGCGTCGTGATACCCAATGCGGTTGGTGTAGATATTGGCTGTGGCATGTGTGCCATAAAAACTAATATCGAAGATTTAAATTCTGAACAGCTTAAGAAAATCATGTCGGGGATACGAAATCGAATACCTTTGGGGTTTGCCAAGCATCGTCAGCCACAGTCAGAGTCTTATATGCCTGATATAGATGAAATCCCTGAGATGATTAAAAAACACCTGATAAATGCCAGGCATCAGTTAGGAACATTAGGAGGCGGGAATCATTTTATCGAAATCCAATACGGTTCTGATGGTTATATTTGGATCATGATTCATTCGGGAAGTCGAAATTTGGGGAAGCAGGTGGCCGATCATTTTAATAAGTTAGCCAAGCGATTGAATGAAAGCTGGCATTCGCAGGTGCCACCGTCATGGGATTTGGCTTTTTTGCCTATCGAAACCAAAGAAGCTAAGGATTACTTGAAAGCCATGCAATATTGTGTTGATTATGCACTGGCTAACCGAAAACTGATGATGGAGCGTGTGAAGGAAAGCTTCTCAAATGTTTTGTCGGAAGCACTTGAGTGTTCTGAAATCATTAATATTGCACACAATTATGCCGCTTGGGAAAATCATTTTAAGGAAGATGTAATTGTACACCGAAAGGGAGCAACCCGTGCTCGTGAGGGCGAGATTGGGATCATTCCAGGATCGCAGGGAACCAAATCGTATATCGTAGAAGGTTTAGGCAATGAGCAGAGTTTCCAATCCTGTTCTCACGGAGCGGGTCGAAAAATGGGGAGAAAACAAGCTCAACGAAAATTAAATCTTCAGGAGGAAATCAGCCGTTTAGATCAAAAAGGCATTCTTCATGCCATTAGAGGACATAAAGACTTGGATGAGGCAGCCGGAGCATATAAGGACATAGATCAGGTGATGGCTAACCAGAAAGATTTGGTGAAAATTCTCGTTGAGTTGGAACCATTGGCAGTCGTGAAAGGATAAGATAATTACGAATTATGAGTTAGGAATTATGAATCGTGATTTTTTTGCTCTTTGTTTTTGAACAAGCTTTTTTCTTCATTTCAGTTTGGAGTTAATCTTAAGCCTTAGGAAATTCTTTTTATTTTAACGTAGTTTATTTATAAAGCTTGAATTAAAATTCTGACCTCTATTCCTGTTTTTTTCCTAATAGGGAAAATGTCGGCAGACAAAAAGGTGTTTTTGAAATAGAAATATTACCGAGTAGGGTTTGATCAGTATTAGAGTACAAAAACAAATATCAGAATTGTGTCATTCAATAACTCATTAATGATTGTATTAGTAACAGAGCCAAGTTTTTGTTCAAAATATTGAAAGGCCATTCCTGCGAGGATGGCCTTTTTTAGTAGGCATAAAGCTTCTCATTAAAGTATATTTTGTTAATTTTGGTTTCGCCTCAATTGGAGGAATTTCAAAATTCGAAACCGCAGGAATGACAATTAAACTGGGCAAGCTAAAACGTATAGATAATTTAAGAGCCGTATGGGAAAATGAGCAAACCGATTTTTCAAAATGGTTGAGTAAAGAAGAAAATCTAAACCTTCTGAGTCAGGAGATCGGCATTAATTTAACTCTCGAACAGACCGAAGCGCGACACGGAAGTTTTTATGTCGATATTTTAGCCACCGAGATTGAAACAGGCAAGAAGGTGGTGATCGAAAATCAATTGGAAAAAACCAACCACGACCACCTGGGTAAGATAATTACTTACGCTTCTGGTTACGAAGCCGAATACATCATTTGGATTGTAAAAGATTTTAGAGAAGAGCACAAGCAGGCTTTGGATTGGTTAAACGAGAACACCAATGAGAAAATCAACTTCTTTGGTATTAAAATGGAGTTGTGGCAGATAGATGGCTCCAATTATGCACCCAATTTTAATGTGATTTCAGAACCCAATCAGTGGTCAAAAGCACTACGTGGGAGTAAGAAATCGACCATTCTGTCGGAAGTTGGCATTAAGCAACTTCGATTTATTGAAGAATTCAGAGAATATTGTAAGGAAAAAGGAACATCACTACAGGTTAATAAACCTCAAAATTCCACACCAGCTTATTATACCATAGCTGTTGGCCTATCAGAGGGCTGGATAGCCATAAAACTTAATGTGAGTCAGAAGATTCTAAAAGTCGATTTCTATTTTAAAGACAAAGAATACTATTCGATACTAAAAGAGCAGTATAAGCCTGATATTGATCATCTGTTTGGAAACAAGCTGGTATTCGATGATATGGAAAAATACAAAGGTGCTACCATTAGCAATTCGCTAAAGTTTAAAATTGATGATGAAGCCAAATGGTCGACCTATTTTGAATGGATGAAGGGGCACGCCGAAATCATGCAGAAAGAGATCCCTGCCTTAATAGCGAAGGCAAAGAAATTATTAAAAACAACAGCTTAATACAAAGTATGCCGAACAATATAGAACAACTACAAGCTTTCCTAGATAAAGTTGACATCCCCAAAATAAAAACAAAGCCCAAAACTTTTCTAGGGATTGCCAAACAACCGCATTACGAGAATGTGCTTTCAAACCTTTATGCATTCTACTTTGATGTAAATGAAGAGCATGGCTTGAAAGATCTTTTTATTGAATCATTAACTCAACTAATTAATGAAACGGAATTGGGGAAGACAAAAACACTAGATCTCAATAACCAGATTTATGTAGAAACAGAAGCTTCTACCATTGAAGGAGGTCGAATAGACATTCTTCTTTCCAATGAAAATCATGCCATCATCATTGAGAATAAGGTTTATCATATACTCAATAACAATCTGGAGGATTATTGGAAAAGTGTACCCATTAATACTGAGAGGAATAAGATTGGAATTGTCTTGTCTCTTAATCCTATAAATGATACGGGGCATCATCAATTTATTAATATCACGCATTATGATTTTCTAAAAAGAATCATGATCAATTTGCATGATTATAAAGCAGAAGCCTGTCATAAGTACTTGATCTTCTTAGAAGATCTTCATCAAAATATCGAAAACCTAAGTATATCAAATATGGATGCTAATCACCTTAATTTCTATTTCGAGAATCAAGAAAAAATAATAGATATCTGGAAACTGAATAGCAATGTTCATGAACATCTTTTGAGAGAAGTAGAAGTGGCACTTGAGCAGTTTGAAGAGGAAATATGGCTAGATGGAAAGAGAAATGATCGTTTGCGTTTTTATCGATCAGAACACAATTCTCATCTAATGATAACTGTGATAATTGAAGATTTAATGACACCTAAACGCGAAATGTATATCGCTGTGGAATTGCAAAATGATTGTTTGGAAGATAAAGAACGCTATCGTTCATTATTTAAGGAAGATAAGGGTGAATTCAAATGTTTAAGACCTGATTTTTATTCCGATTCAAAAACAAAATGGGCACACTTTGCTGGTAAGCACTATAAGCCTAATGTTGAAGAACTGAAAAATTTTCATCAATACATTATTACGAAAATAAATGAAGATGGATTCCTTGAAATCTTCAATAGATTAGATAAATATTTGACGAAAGAGAAAGAGTTATTAGAGCTACATGCATAGTGAATTAAAATCCTCTTGCGAATTATGACCTTAACTGAAGCATAAACTGTTTTAGCCATAAGGTTCAATTTGCATTTAAAATATATGAAGGCCATTCTTGCGGGGATGGCCTTTTTTAGTAGGCATAATCCTTTTCTTTACTGTATATTTTGTTAGCTTTGGTTCTGCGAACCCTATTCCTTTTTACCCTATCAAAGACTATGAATAAAAAAGCCCTTTCTGAAAGAGATATTTGTACCAAGTTTATCAATCCTGCCATAGAGAAAGCAGGTTGGGATATGAAAAAGCAAGTGCGTGAAGAAAAAGATTTTACCGATGGTCGTATCATTGTTCAGGGCAAGATGCATACACGTGGGAGACGAAAGCGAGCCGATTATATTCTTTATTATAAATCGGATATTCCTATTGCCATTATCGAGGCTAAAAACAACAACTTAACTATAGGTGCAGGTATGCAACAGGCTTTGGATTACGCCGATATTCTGCAAATACCTTTTGTGTTTTCTTCAAATGGCGATGGCTTTCTATTTCACGATAAAACCATAAGTGAAGGTGAAATAGAGAAGGAGTTAACATTGGATCAGTTTCCTTCGCCTGAAGAGCTTTGGCTGAAATATCTGAAGAAAGAACAAATTGAAAGCCCGGAAGCTGTTAAAATAGTAGAGCAAGATTATCATGTAGATGAGGATGGGATGAAACCACGCTACTATCAGGCCAATGCCATTAATCGAAGTATAGAAGCCGTTGCAAAAGGGCAGAACAGAATCCTTTTGGTTATGGCTACAGGTACAGGAAAAACCTATACCGCTTTTAATATTGTGTGGCGCTTGTGGAAAGCAGGCGTTAAAAAAAGAATCCTCTTTTTGGCAGATAGAAATGCCCTGCTAACCCAAACCAAAACGGGTGATTTTGCTCCTTTCGGGAACGAAATTATGCATATTATCAAGAACCGTAAGATTGATAAATCCTATCAAATATATTATGCCTTGTATCAGGGATTAACCAGCAACGAAGAAACGAAGAATGCCTATAAGGAGTTTAGTCGGGAGTTTTTCGATTTGGTGATTATTGACGAGTGTCATCGAGGTAGCGCTTCCGAAGCATCGGCATGGCGCGAGGTGTTAGATTATTTTTCGTCTGCTACACAAATTGGTATGACAGCGACACCTAAAGAAACACGCGATGTTTCTAATATCAGTTATTTTGGCGAAGCTGTTTATAGCTACTCGCTAAAGCAAGGAATTGATGATGGATTTTTAGCGCCCTATAAAGTGATTAAAATAAATACCTCAGTAGATGAGGAGTGGCGACCAACCAAGGGCTTGTGCGATAAGCATGGTTACGAAATAGAAGATCGAATTTACAATCTGCGCGATTACGACCGCAATTTAATTATAGATGAGCGCACACAGCTGGTGGCGCGAAAGATTACCGAATACCTTAAGGCAACCGATCGATTTGCCAAAACTATTGTGTTTTGTATTGATATCGACCATGCCAATCGCATGCGACAAGCTTTAATTAATGAAAATGCCGATTTGGTAGCCAAGCACCAGCACTATGTAGTGAAAATTACGGGCGACGATGAGGTTGGTAAGCGAGAATTGGACAATTTTACCGATGTGGAAGAGCGTTTCCCTGTGATTGCGACGACTTCGAAAATGCTGACTACAGGTATCGATACCAAAATGGTAAAGGTGATTGTGTTGGAGGCCAATATAGGTTCTATGACTGAATTTAAGCAGATTATTGGGCGTGGCACACGTATTCGTGAAGCCGATGGAAAGGTTTATTTCTCAATTATGGATTTTAGAAGAGCCACCAATCTCTTTGCCGATCCTGATTTTGATGGAGATCCTGTTCAAATTTTTGAACCAGCCCCAGGTGATCCTGTTACACCTCCCGATGAAGACGTTGAGGAAACACCATGTGGAGATCCACTCGAAGGCGATGATGTATTTACACCACCCAACATCAACATTGATGATGAAGAGAATAATCATCCTAAGAAATACCACATTAACAATGTGGCAGTAACCGTTGCCAACGAAAGGGTGCATTACTATGGTTCTGATGGCAAATTGATTACCGAATCCTTAAAAGATTATACCAAGCAGAACATCAAACGAGAGTTTACATCGTACGATTCTTTTCTTGAAAAATGGAGTTCTGCCGATAAAAAGGAGGAACTCATAAAAGAATTAGCTGAGCATGGCATTTTGTTGGAGTCTCTGCGCGAAGAAGTGGGTAAGGATATGGACGATTTTGATTTAATCTGCCATATTGCTTTCGATAAACCTTCTTTAACCCGACAGGAGAGAGCCAAGAATGTGCGCAAGCGTAACTACTTTACCAAATACAACGAGGTGGCCCAGCAAGTACTCGATAAGATGTTGGATAAGTACGAAATTGAGGGTATTACCTCAATTGAGAATACTGCTGTACTTAAGCTTCAACCTTTCAATGAAATAGGTTCGCCTGTAGCTCTTAAGAAAGCTTTTGGTGATAAAAAGGATTTGGAATTGGCTATGAAAGAACTTCAAAAAGAGATTTATTCTATTGCCTAAAGTCTGCCTTTCGGTAGATATAAATATTAAATTTGCAGACCCAGACCTGACAGGTTTTTAAAACCTGTCAGGTCTTCTACAAATAAATAACATTCTATGAGCAACATAACAGGCAATATAAAGAGTATTCGCGACATCATGCGCAAGGATACAGGAGTAGACGGAGATGCACAGCGCATATCGCAAATGGTATGGATGCTTTTTCTGAAAATATTTTCGGACAAAGAAGAGGAATGGGATATGACCATAGACGATTTTGTATCGCCTATTCCTGATGACTTAAAATGGCAAAACTGGGCAGCCAACGACGAAGGCCTAACAGGTGAAGCCTTAATGGATTTTGTGGACAATAAGTTGTTCCCGACTTTAAAGGAAGCGGATATAACGCTTAATCCGCAAGCTAAAATTGTACGTTCGGTATTCGAGGATACCTACAACTATATGAAGAACGGAACCCTTTTCCGTCAGGTGATTAATGTGATTAACGAAATTGATTTTAATAGCGACGATCGCCACACCTTCAACGATATTTACGAAACCATATTAAAGGAATTGCAGTCGGCAGGTTCGTCGGGAGAGTATTATACGCCTCGTGCCGTTACTCAGTTTATGGTTGATATAACCAACCCACAATTGGGCGAGTCGGTATTAGATCCGGCTTGCGGAACAGGAGGATTCTTAACCTGTACCATCGATCACAAAAAGAAGAACCTGAGTAATCCTAAGGAAGAGCACAAGATGCAAACCAGCATTCGTGGCATAGAGAAAAAGCCATTGCCTCACCTTTTGTGTACCACCAATTTGATGCTACACGGTTTCGATTTGCCAGCCGTACAACGTGGTAATTACCTGAATAAACCTTACAGCGATTGGGGTAAAAAAGATAAGGTTGACATTATCCTGACTAATCCGCCATTTGGTGGGGTTGAGGAAGATGGCACCGAAACCAATTTCCCGCAAAAGTTCCGAACCAAAGAGACTGCCGACCTGTTTTTAGCTTTAATTATTAAGCTATTGAAAGATGGCGGACGAGCAGCCGTAGTATTGCCCGATGGTACTCTATTTGGGGAAGGCGTAAAAACCCGAATTAAGGAAGAGCTGATGGAGAAATGCAACCTACATACCATTGTGCGTCTACCAAACGGTGTATTTAATCCTTACACAGGCATTAAAACCAATCTGCTGTTTTTCGAGAAAGGCACACCAACCAAAGATATTTGGTATTTCGAGCATCCTTACCCCAATGGCGTAAAAAGTTACAACAAAGGCAAGCCCATTAACATTAAGGAGTTCGATTTGGAGAAAGCCTGGTGGAATAAGCGTGAAGAAAACCAGCACGCCTGGAAGGTATCTGCCAAAGAGATTGAGAAGCGTGGCTTCAATTTAGATGTGAAAAACCCACATCAGGAAGCCGATACTTTGGCTAGCCCTGAAGTGCTTTTGGAGCAATTTCGTTCTACCGAAGAGAAGATCAGCTCGGTACAAGACGCTATTATCAACGTATTAACCGAAGCTTTAAAATAGCGAAATAAACCTGACAGTGCGTTTACTGAGCGGAGTCGAAGTATGTACCTGTTAGCGTTTGATTAAAATGGTATCGAATGAAATTATTAGAACATTTTAAAGAACTGAGCATCTACCCAAAGAATGCTAAGGAGCTAAAAGGCTTAATCCTGCAACTCGCCATACAAGGTAAACTGACCGCCAATTGGCGTGCAGCTAATCCAATTTCTCCCCTTTTAGGGGGAGATGCCGAAGGCAGAGGGGGTGTAGAACCTGCATCCACTCTCTTAGAACGCATTAAAGCCGAAAAGGAACAGCTCATTAAAGACAAGAAGATAAGGAAAGAAAAGCCTTTGCCTGCCATTGCTGAGGATGAGAAACCTTATGAATTGCCTGAGGGATGGGAGTGGTGTTATCTAGGAGAATCAATGCTCAAAATAACAGATGGGACTCATCATTCACCACCTAATGTTGAGCGCGGTGATTTTAAATATGTTACTGCTAAGAATATTAAGAGTGATGGAATTAAACTTAGCAATGTTACTTACGTATCTGATGAAATTCACAAAGAAATATATGCTCGATGTAATCCTGAACTTGGAGATTTGCTATATATAAAAGATGGTGCAACTACAGGTGTTTGTTGTATTAATAATTTATCTGAAGAGTTTAGTATGCTTTCAAGTGTTGCACTGCTAAAAAATCCCAAATGTATTTTAAATCATTTCTTACTTGCAGTATTAACTAGTCCTTATTATTATGAATTGATGAGAGCAGGTATGAGTGGTGTAGCAATCACAAGAGTAACGTTAAAGAAATTAAAAGAATCCATTATACCTATTCCCCCTCTAGCCGAACAAAAAGCCATAGTCGAAACGGTTAATACCCTATTTAAGGAAGTGGAAGCTCTGGAGAAGCTAACGGTAGAGCGCGTTCAGCTAAAGGAAGATTTTATAACATCAGCTTTACGTGAGCTAAGCATAGGCGATACACAAAAAGAATGGGCATTCCTGCAAGAGTATTTTCCTGCCTTTATGAACGAGGAAAACAATATCAAAAAACTGCGTGAAACGATCTTGCAGTTAGCCGTACAAGGAAAATTAACAGCCAATTGGCGCCAGTCTCGCACCCTGAGTGGTTCGACTACGCTCACCAACCACGGAGCCGAAGGGCAGACTGCCAAAGCCCTCCTCGCAAACATTAAAGCCGAAAAGGAACAGCTCATAAAAGACAAGAAGATAAAGAAAGAAAAGCCTTTGCCAGCCATTACTGCCGATGAGATGCCTTATGATCTGCCTGAGGGATGGGAGTGGTGTAGGATGAGAGATATTTCGTTTTCCATTGTTCCTAATCGTGACAAACCAAAGACATTTACTGGTGATATTACTTGGCTGACAACAAGAAATTTGGATGAATACTCAACAAAGATTCATCATAAGGATGGCGATAATAAATTATCAAGAGAAGAAATTAAAGAGTATAATGCTCGTTTGTTGCCCATAGGTTCAGTGATTATGAGTTGTGTTGGAAGTTTTGGCTTTTCAGCAGTTTTAGAAAAGGAATATTCTTGTAATCAACAATTACATTGTTATGTGCCACTTGGCAATACTAATCCGTTTTATCTGGATTCAATAATTAAAAGCAGTAAGAAGATTCTAGGGGATAATTCTAGCGCTACGACTATAGCTTATTTAAATAAAACTAAATGTGATAGCCTAGTTGCTTCACTTCCTCCACTAGCCGAACAACAAGCCATAGTCGAAAAGGTCAACAGCCTGATGGCTTTATGCGACGAATTGGAAAAGCAGGTAGTTGCCAGTAAGGCAAATGCCGAGATGCTAATGCAGTCAATATTAAGGGAGGTTTTTGAAAAGAAACCTGACAGCGTCTTTTCCGACCTGTCAGAGTTGACCACTGCCGAAGCCTAAATATATGATACACCAAACCTGACAGGTCTATAAACAAGATGCAAATAGACCTGTCAGGTTTTTTCGTTAGGCTTAATAATTTCGAAACTTAAAACATTTAAACTCTGTCAGGACCTGAAAAAGGACTCTGACAGGTTAGTTTGGTTCAAATTATCCCCAACCACTCCTCAATTTTCATTACCTCAACGGCTTGCTTATGCAGGTAGGTAAAGTTTTCTTTGTCATCGAACCATTCGATGCATTCTTCACGCTTCAATTTTGTTGGTTTAGAGCTCACACAGGTCAAATACGAACTCCAGCCATATTCAACAGGGTGAGAGCAGAAGGCATGGTGGACAGGATTATTGTGGATATATAATACTAACTGTCGAAAATAAACATCATTTTCAATTAGTTTCCGTTTGAAAGGTCTTTCGAATAGGCTGCCGTGGCGGTTATTTCGTTTATTAAGATATTTGGAATAGGCGTTGAAAAGGTGTGAGAAGTGTTTTGTTGGATTTGGTTTTTTAATATGAACTCTGTCAGGTCCTTCGGACTCTGACAGGTTTTCATATGCTTCGGTTTGAAACCTGACGGAGTCTTTAGACCCGTCAGAGTTTAGATTTTTATAAACACCAATTTCCCTCTCATCTTTTATTCTAACCAAAAAATGAAAATGGTTTGGCATCAGTACCCACGCAAAGGTATCAGCTATCGGATCAATATACTTTTCGTATAGGTTTAAAAAGTGATGGTAGTTATCTTCTTCGGTAAACAGGTCGCAGCCGTTTATACCACGATTATAAATATGGTAGTATCTGCCAGATTCAAGTGGATGTATAACTTGCATGCTTTTATCTATGTACAACAATAGGATTATACTGATTTGGATGATTATTAAAATTAGATAATTGTTGTTAAATAAAAAATAGCTTTTTGGCGTTCAAAAAAAATATTTAAACGCTAGCAGCGTTGACAAGTGCCGAAACCTAAAATAGGATGTACGAAACCTGACAGGTTTACTTACGGCTTATCGATAAATCTGTCAGGTTTTTCGTCAGTTTAAAAGATTAAAACGCTGTCAGGTGCATCCCGATGCATCGGGACTAACAGGTTATACTACTAAACGCTGTCAGGATCTGAAAAAGGACTTTGATAGGTTCATTTGGCTTAAACCATCCCTAACCATTGCTTCCGAAAGAAAACCTGGCAGCGTCTTTTCCGACCTGTCAGTCTTGGCAACTTCCGAAATCTAAAATAGGATATACCAAACCAGACAGATTATAAGAATCTACCGATAAAGAAATCTCACAGCCTTTGCGATCTAAGGGTATAAAGTGAGCTGATAGCCTATTTAGATTCGTCTTTTACAGTCCACAAGCAAGCCCCCAGCCGTAAATCCACTTGTCAAACAAAAAAAGAAGTACCTGAACGAACGGAAGAGATCGTTTTATGAAAAAATGAGCTCTTCCGCCAGGGGAAGAGCTCGTCGAGTCAAAAAAAGAGTCGCTCCCTTGGCGTGGGTAAAGAATCTGCGAAAAATAAAGCTCTCGTGCTTGTGTGGAAGCTTATCAAATAAAAAAAAGGAGCTCTTCCGCCAGCGGAAGAGCTTCCTTTGTGAAAAATTGGAGTCCCCAGCTCAGGGAAGGCCCAATGGATTACGAACAGCCTATTCTCCTTCCCATTTGAATAAACATCATGCTCATTTGAAATAGACCTTGAAATCATAATGATGAAGATGTGAGATTTGGTTTTTGTGTGCGTGGTGCAGGTTTTATATTGAAGTTTATCTTATTGTCTTTATATATAGGCAATAATAATGTGTTGGTAAAACATATTACAATACATTTATTTGTTAACAAAACATTATAAATTTACTATCGTTAATAATAAGTGTTGGTTTATTTAATAAAAAAAACGAATATGGTAATAAAAATGATGTTTAGTATGCTGCGCTTAAACGAGTTTTTAAGTTATAGTGGCGAAATAGTAACTTATCTAAAATCGATGGATAAGGAAGGCTTACAAATTAATTCTGCTGTAGATGGTTTAGACCTAAAATATGAGAAAGCCTTAGAGATTGCAAACCGTAACCGATCCAGCGAATATACCAATTGGTTGGAAGAAAAAGATCACCGCAGAGATGAATCTTTTGTCGCTTTCCGTAATTTGATTGAGGCCAATACTCATAGAAAACCAGAAGTTATTATTGAAGCTTCTGATAAATTATGCAGAACGATTCGTTCTCATGGCTGGAGCTTACAGAGGGAGAGTAGAGCTGTGCAATCAGCCAAAATGGCGAGTTTAATCAAAGAATTGAACTTACCAGTTAATACAAGTTTGATTGATACTTTAGATGCAGGCGAGTGGTATAAGGATATGGTTGACGATCATGCAGACTACCTTCAATTACAAGAAGCGAAGACCGTTGCTGAGGCATCTCAGACCGATTACGATACGATGGCTGTTTATAAGGATTTGCAAATTGCATGTCAGCAGCTGTTCGAGGGTATTGAAGTTTTAAATCGTCTGTCTCCCAATGAGAAGTATACCAATATGGAGAATTTTATTAACGATTGTTCGCAACGTTATATGGCGGCGGCTCGTTCCCGTAAAACAAAAAATGTGAATCTAAAAGAAGAAACTGAAGAACAAGAGGTTTAAATAAAAAAAGCTGAGGCTCCTTAAATTCATAGGTAAACCCGCGAAAGTTTAAAAAGAGAATTGAGGGCCTCGGCTTACTGACAAAAATAAAATCTATTTGTCAGTATTTATCTATCCTCGTCATTTTTTTTATACCAACACGATTATATAACAGATGAATCCTCCTTGAAAAAGGAGGATTTTTTTGTTTGAAAAGAAGCCGGTTCTGAAGCCTTTGTTTCATTAGTAACAAGACTGATTCGCATAAAATGCAAACGCTTTTCCTGAAGTAGAATTTTGAATACAGTGATATCTCCCTGAATGATAGCATAAATTCAGGTATTCCATCTACCCATTAGAATATATCAATGCCAACCTCTGTCTTTAGCAAACACACCGTTATATTATAATACTCTATTTAACTCTGGTAGCTTCTCTTTTACAAACAAATGTGTCCCTTGTTAAGTAAAAAGCATAGAAGAAAGCTTTTATGGATTAATATTCTGTTAACTTTGATTGCACTTAACTCATTGGGGTAATAAAAGTTTTAATCGCTTGATAATTGAATTAATACGACAAGAAGCCGAAGTTTTGGCAGATATGTGGACAAATTGGAATTACTTATGGAAGTTTTTTATTGGATCATTTTAATTGGAGCAATAATTCTTAGTCTTATTGCTATAAGGCCGTATTTTAAAATAACTAAACGAAATAAAAGAAGATGGCTAATAGGAAGTGCTATATTTCTTTGGTGCGTGCTTTTGATATTTCTATTTGTTAGGTCTACGGGTAATATTTTAACTTGGGATATTAACACAAGTGTTTGGTCGAATTTTGGTGCTTTTATTGGAGCATTTCTTTTTGCAGGGACCTTGCTTTTTCAGATTCGCGCTTTTCGTCGCCAGCAAGTAGAGGCTAAGTTTTTCGAAATGGTCAGATACTATAGGGATAATGTGACACAAATGAAACTAAGAAATCCTTTTCATCACAAGAGCCATGAAGAGACCTATGCAGAAGGACGCAGGGTACTTAAAGTCATATTTGATCAATATAAAGTTGCATTGGGTATTGTTGATTTTCAGAAAGTTGTTGATATCAATAATGTAGATAAATGCTTGAAAGATCCTGATAAATACAACGATTTTTTTGCATTACTATCTCCCAAGAAACAGGAATTAAAAGAACAACAAAAAAAGCTGTTCATTGAAAATGAAATCGCTTATCTTATCATGTATTGGGGCGTTTCTAGTGGGAGTGTGAAGGAAATGGAATCTTGGTTGACGGAATTATTTAAACTTAAAGACAAGGATAAAACAGAGGTGGATTATCCTGAATTGGAAACAGAACTTGTTAGAAAAGTGCTAAAATGCATTGCGTTATATAAATGTGATGAAAATAGAACATGTAAGAAAGATCATTCAGCTATGCTTTATTCGCATCTTAAGAAAACAGGTTTAAGAGATTTTGTTGGGTGTGAAAAAGCTACTAAGAAAACAAAGTTTTTTGGAGGTCATCAGTATCAATTAGGACATTATTTTCGGCATTTGTATCAAGTTGTTGCCTTTATAGATGAACAACCTTCCTGGTTGTTCAGTGTCGATGAAAAATACAGCTATGTCAAGACGCTTCGTGCTCAAATGTCAAATTATGAACAAGCTTTGCTATTTATTAATTCATTGACAGTAATGGGGCGAAATTGGGAATATTCAAATAAAAATGAAAGAAATCTTATCTCAGATTACAACTTAATTAAAAATTTACCTGAACACTTTATTCCTTATATGAACCCCGAAGAGTATTATCCTGAAGTTAATTTTGAGTGGAAAGAGGATAATAGTAAAAAAAAACTCAAAAAACAGAAATGAGTTTTGATGAGAAGGTAAATGTGTGGGTGAAAGGATTGACAATTTGGGGATTAATACTTACCAAGTATGAATGGTATTGGAAGATGTTTACCTTTGGTTCATTGTCATTTTCAATTGTCTTTTTCCTAATTACATGGTTTAATGTTCTGGAAATTATTCCAATGATAATATGTGTTCTTTTATCTCTTGTTCTATTTGTCTCTTTTGTTATTTTATCGAACTATAAAACAGAGCAGGTTATTAGAAATGCATACAAAGGTATTCTTCAGGATGATGAAAAGTGGAATCAGAACACGATACGTATTATCATAAGGAAAATGATAGATGAACGATTAGGTGATAAACTAAAAGATATTGAGTTTGTGAAATTCTTTCTTGATGCACTTGAACGAAGAAAAAGATCGATGATATCAAAATATCCAGCTATGATAATGGTTTTAAGTGCTTTTGTCGGTTTTATTGTTGGGTATTTTGGAGAAAATATTTTTAATATTTTGAAAGTCACAGATAAATTTGAACCAGTAATAATTGTATTGGTAACTTTTACTTCAATAGCTCTTGTACTTGCAGGTTTTATGACAGACAAAATGATTCAAGCCATTAAATTGATGATGAAAGATGGTAAAGATGAAGTTATTTACTACTTGGAAGATATATTAGAAAAACATTACAATAAATTATGAACACAACTCAACTAATACTAATAATAGTACTTTCCTCAAGTGGCTTTACAGGCCTTGTTTATTTTATATTAAAACGATGGTTTCAGAAGCAACTTGATAAAAATCTCGAAACGCATAAAGGAGAAGTAAGCAAAGGTCTTGAAACGCATAAAGGGGAAATTAAGAAAGCTTTAGATGTACAACTCGAAAGTTATAAAGGAGGTATCCAAGAGAAATTGGAAATTCTTAAAGATTCTTATATCAAGGAAAACTTAGAATCAACTCGCTTTGTTGAAGTCATTTGTCGCCAGCGTATTGAATGGTTGGAACAAGTAAGAAATGATGTTGCATTTATTTTGGCCAATACTGATTTATATTTTAGTACAATTAGTGGTAATGCTGCGGCTACCTTAATTGATCTTTTTAGTAAAGGGTATGATATGGTTAAGAAGAATGATATTGATTCGGCTAAGATTGAAGAGTTGACTAAAAATATACGTGCTAAATCTCAAGAAAATGTGTCAATTAAATCTGAATTGTTAAGAGTGATCGGAAGACTTAAATTGCGCTTAAATTTTGAAAAAGACGTAGGTTTAATTCAGGATTTAGACAAACTTAAAGAGCTTGTTGAGAGTGATCAAAACCATGCCTTAAGTGCAGTTGGAATTTTAAAAAGCATCACATCAGAATCCCAACAAATTTTAAAGAAAGAATGGGATCGTGTTAAACAAGAGGTGCAAAAGGGGGAGGAAATCGAAAAGCTAAAATCACAAAAACGATCACCTATTAATCTAGGAAAAGTGAATAAGCCATTAATTGACACATTACAAAATCAATAAATAATTTGAATGTTAACTCTTGTGTTCTTCAGGTATTACTTAATAAATCAGATCATATGAATTCGTTTTTCTTCTCAATTATCGGTGTGATACTCATTTATAGTTATCAATTGCTTATCAGCCTGATTAAGAGAGAGCAGAAGCCTTCATTCCGTGAGATATATAAAGATCCTGGCAATGGTTGGACTGGAGTAGTGGTGACTATTGTACTATTGTTTCTCTATTTTTGGTTTTTCAGCGGGTAAAAACCTGACAGAGTCACTTTTTTGACTTGTAGCCTTAGAAAATTTCACGTCATTATATTATAAATTAGCTAAGAGGGAATAGGGCATAAAAAAACCACCTTTAAAAAAGGTGGTTTCTTTTATGTCTCGTAGTAACTGAATTAGTCAATTACTCTTACGTTTACGGCGTTCATACCTTTACGGCCTTTTTCCATATCGTACTCAACTTTGTCGTCTTCACGAATTTCGTCAATAAGACCTGTAGAGTGTACGAAAATGTCTTCACTTGAATCTGCTGGCTTAATGAAACCAAAACCTTTGGTTTCGTTAAAGAATTTTACTGTTCCTTGCATTGTAATTTTTTTAAAATAATAAATATATGTGATAAACGTTCCTTTCAGTATAATTCCAAGTAAAGATTCAGTTAATATTTTGTTCTCGAAAGAACGAACGGTAACGAATATTAATGATATTATCGTCTTGTTAATGTTTATCAACGCAACAAATGTATAGTAATTATTTCAGTATCCAAAATAAAATGCAATAGTTTTATTTAAATAGTGAATATTTATGATAAAAGTTTGACTGTTGAATAGCTTTGCTTATAACGAATACACCTTCGGTTTACTTATATGTGCCATATATATAGGCATGTAGACGAATGCAATGCTTTATAATTTTTTTTTAAGCTTTCATAATAGCAAATCTGAAAAATGTTATTTTTTTTTGATTCTTATCAAAATACCATCTATCTGTTCTTAAAATGTATTTTTTAATGGTCACTTTATTCCAGAAAAATATAAGCACCGAAGAGTTTTTCTTGATTTGGGCTGGTAAGTGGTAAATAACCTTTATGCCATTTGCCCTCTTTCATTTCAAAAGGGTGTTCCAAACTCATTTTCTTATTAAATGCCACAAAATCTGATTTGGCATCTGCAAAAATATTAAAAGTACCTTTCGCTTCCGGATGTATATATGGATTGAGCTTTAGTGCAATGGTTCCCATATTATACCTTAAGTTGATTTCCAAGCAAGGCTGGACTTTTATATTATCCTCAGAATCGAGAAATAGCAGGCAATCGATGCCCAAATAGCCACAGTACTCGTGAGGTATTCTATTCGCTGTCATGGCTTCGACTAAGCCGGTTACAAGGTGTTTTTGTTCTTTTTTATTAAGAGATTGATCGAATAGTTCAGGCGTAAAACCAAGATAATTGGCCTGATATTGACCATTATCGTTCGTATCGAAAAATTCAAAACCTAAGAATTCCAGTTTTCCTTTACCATCAGCATAAAACTGAACTGAGAAATCGAGCTGCTTATTTACAAGTGCCTCTACCATTACATAACCTTGCGATTTAAGAACGCCACCCAGAGCTTGTTCAACTGATTTGTTGATAAAAGCCTTGCGTAAAACCTGCAAACCTCGTCCTGACGAACTCCAAGGCGATTTAATTACAATTTGTTGCCATTTCTGTTGTAAGTCTGCAACTTCTTCTTGTTTCGTGCAAATAACAGGAAACAGATCTCGCGAAATGTATTTTTCTGAAGGCTTATTCTCAGAAATGTGCTGAAGACATTCTAAGGCAATCTTTCGACTATACAGATCTTTGTGTTCTGGTTTCCAATGGGCATTGGGCTGGTTAAAATAATCTGGACCACACTGACTTTTGAATGGAGTCAACTGATGATGAATGCGTGGGCTCCATCCCCAGGGTCTTAAATGAGCTTTTTCTTCTTTTAAAAAGCTTTGATTTGTAAGTGCTTGTGGAAACAGAACGAATCGAGGTAAATGAACACCGACCTTCTCAATTGATTTTAGAAATTGAGAATCGGGAAGTTGGTTTACCAAAACAACATCTTTCGATTGGGCATAATACATGGGCAAAACATCCAAATCTTGTTCAAAACGCGTTAGTATTCTATTGGGCATAAAGCTAACGGTACCGTTAGATATGGCCATTTCACTTGTTGCATTGAATATATATATATCGGGTGCTTTGCTATTCATAAGTTGTATATTTACCGCAAAAGTAATATATATGTTTCAAGGATGAAGTAAAATATAGAGAAAGGCGGTTTAATTGAGCCTTTAGAATTCATGCTTTATATCCTTAAATTTTATCAAAGCCAAATATGCAATTCCCAAAGCCTCTCGTACACGGTAAACTTATTAAACGATACAAACGATTTTTAGCAGATGTCGAACTTGATTCTGGTGAACTGGTTGTGGCACATTGCACCAATTCAGGCAGCATGAAAACCTGTATAGAAGAAGGTGCGGAGGTTTATCTAACTCATGTTGACGATCCGAAAAGGAAAACGAAATACACGTGGGAGATGATTCAAATAAATGGCGATTGGATTGGTATTAATACAGGAATTCCCAATGTTTTAGTCTATGAGGCCGTACGCGATCAGGAAATTGAAGGCCTTTCTTCTTATACGGAGGCTAAAAGAGAGGTGAAGTTTGAAGATTCACGTTTTGATGTATTTGCCAAAAACGATCAAGAGACCTGTTTCATAGAGGTTAAAAATGTGAGTATGAAAGTGGGAGAGTACGCCCGTTTCCCGGATTCCGTGACAACGCGTGGGAAGAAACATCTGGAAACTTTAATGAGAGTCAAATCATCGGGAATGCGTGCGGTCATGTTTTATGTGATTCAACGCTCAGATGTTTCAGTTTTCGGACCAGCTTGGGATATTGATCCTGCTTATGCTGAATCACTCAGGAAAGCTGTTGAAAGCGGCGTTGAAGTATTTGCCTATCAGGCGAAGGTCACACCAGAAGGTATTGAATTGCTTAAGCAGTTGCCAGTTGATCTAGACAATCTTTAATAATGTGACAAAGATAAAGTGCCTGTTTGTATTAAATTACTCATGATTGGTGAGTGTATGTAGTTTGTTTACAAATGCTTGAGGCGTTCAGGGCACTTTTAACAGAGCAAACGCACACTTTAATATTTATCTGTTTTTTTTAGCCCAGAATGGGCGATATTTGAATAAGCGTTCATAAAATGGACAGTAGCTTATCTTTATTTTTAATTTCTCCGAAGGAGATAAACAATTTTAATTGACTATCAGTTCAACGTAGCAAAGTATAAGTTTGCCCTGATAGCGGAGGTGTTTTTGCAAAAGGGATAGGAGCATTTGTTTGAGCTCCTTTGTCTTTTTTTGTTTTTTTCACAAAGAGCGAGTGCGAATAGCCCGACCCGCAGGGTTTTGCCCAAAGAATTGTTGTTGAGAAAGTATGAGTTTGCTCTGGCACTTTTAACTATAGACACTTGTAAGTACTAAAAAGTAAATATCTTTGTCGAAATTTTGAAAAAGAAGTATGATGAACGAGAAAGCCTTGAAGGAAATAGAGAAATATAGAGCGTTAAGAACAGAGATTACCGAACTTAGTGATAAATTAAGTGTTCTTCACAAGAGTGAAATGGCCTGTAAAAAAGGCTGTTCGTCCTGTTGTATGAATTTTCAGGTGCTTCCTGTTGAGTATTTTAGCATGCTAGAGCAGTTAAGAGCCAATTCGCCCAAGCAAACGAAAGAATTAGATACTGAAGACGAAAACTGTAACTTCCTGATAGATGATATTTGCCAAATGTACGAAGCCCGACCTATTATTTGTCGGACACATGGCTTACCCTTGCTGTTTATGAACCAAGAGGGAGATGCTTGGGAATTATCGGCTTGTCCGTTAAATTTTAAGAAATTTGATGATTTTCATACAGAAAACACCTATCCACAAGACACCTATAACAGTAAACTTTTTCTTCTTAATAGAGAGTTTATTAAGAATTATGAAGAAGAACAGTTTGGAGATTTTGATTTGATTTCGCTTAACCGATTGGTTATTGACCTAAGAAAGGAGTAAACGTATCTTTTAAACCTTGTATTGGTCTTGCGACTTCATTCAATTCTTTAATCATAAAATAGGAAGTTCTTTAGAAGACAAGAATCTGTTTAGTAAACTGATGAATGTTTGGCCATTTGATTATAAAGGATTGCTGCCCGTTTTTTGATTTTTAGAAAATTTATCTGTTTCTGATCTTTTTTAATGCTATTTTAGGATGATTAAACTGAAAGGAAATGGCAATAAGAGACAATATCAAGAAAATTAAGGTGTCCGATAAAATACTTCTGAAGCAAATTGAATTATCAGATGCTGAAGATATTTTTAAGACAATCGATAATCAAAGAGACTATCTGGGAAAGTGGTTACCCTTTGTCGCTCTATCAATCAATATTGAAAACACCGTATTCTTTATCAATAAAATGCTTGAGGATACTCACCAGAATTATGTTTTTGTGATTCATTATGAAAGTGAATTTGCAGGATTGATAGGCTTTAAAGGAAACGATAAACAAAATAGAAGAATAGAGATAGGCTATTGGCTTTCGGAACCTTTTCAGAAAAAAGGCATTGTCACACAATCAGTTAAATCGCTATGTGAATTCGCCTTTGACGAATTGGAAATAAATCGGATTCAGATAAGGTGTGCAGTTGGGAATTTACCTAGTAAAAGCATACCTCAAAATCTGGGTTTTGCGTTTGAGGGTGTCGAAAGAGCTGGCGAAAGATTGACAGGTGGAATTTATACCGATTTGGAAGTCTACAGCATGTTGAAATCCGATAAGAAATAGAATACCCTTTCCGGGTTCGGAATACTGAATTTAAATTGAATAAATAGATATGATACACTTGATTGTAGGCAATACAGGCTCGGGTAAAACGACCTATGCTCAAAAATTAAAGGAAGAAACTCAAGCGCTAATCTTCTCAATCGATAAGTGGAATAGAACCTTATTCTTAGCCGATAAAAAAGAGGAGGATGGCTTGGAGTGGTTTCTCGAACGTATAGAACGAGCCGAAAGCATGATTCTCGATCTAGTCCTTCAATTGGAAGCCGCAGGCACTGATTCTATTCTTGATTTAGGCCTTTCTAAATTCGATCATCGTGAGAAATTCAGAAAATTTGCAGATGAGCATGGTTTTGAAATTAAGCTTCATTTTCTTGATGTGTCAAAATCGGTTAGATGGGAAAGAGTGATGCATCGCAATAACGAAAAAGGGGATACTTTTGAGTTCGAAGTCAGCGAAGACAATTTCAATTTTATGGAGTCTTGGTTCGAAAAACCTGAAGGAGAGGAGTTAAAAGGATCTGTGATACAAACGAATTAGCTATGACTTATTCATTTTGATTGGTCATCTTTGAAATAACATCATGAATATCGAATTTATATGCTTAACTTACTTTTTTAAATACCTAACATAAGAAATGTGTTTTCGTAAGCCTTTATTGGAATGATAAAGCTGTTTGGTTCTTATGAAATGGTTTTAATCTGAGTGAAATAGAATTAACTAAGCAAAATAATAAATGATGAATTTTAAAAATAAAAGAGTCTGTATTATAGGTTGTGGAAATTTAGGAAAATCAATTCTGAATGGTTTAGTTGATGATAAAGAATATCCATCAGAACATATTATTGCGACCAAGCGAAGTATAGAGGCTATTAAGTCATACGAAGTTCATGGCGTAAGAGTGACTGCAGATAATCTTTGGGCAGTTAGCGAGTCAGATGTGATTATTGTTGCAGTTAAACCTTATAAGGTTCTGAGTGTTTTCAATGATATTAAAGAACATTTAATTCCCGGCAGACATATTCTGATTTCTTTAGCAACGGGAGTTAGCATAAAGGATATTAAAGAGTCCGTAAATGTAGAAATTCCTATTTTTAGAGCGATGCCCAATACGGCTGCTGATGTAAAGGAGTCCGTAACCTGTATTTGTCACAATGGGCTTGAAGAGAAAGAGATTGAAACCGTTAAATATTTTTTCACACGTATTGGAGACTGTTTGCCCATAAATGAAGAATTGATGGAGGCTGCAACGGTTCTGGGAGCATGTGGCATAGCCTATGTTTTACGTTTTATTCGTGCCATGATTCAGGGAGGTATTCAAATAGGTTTCGATTCTAAAACGGCTAGTCAAATTGTGAATCAGACAGTAAAAGGAGCGGCTAGCCTATTAATTGAAAGAGAAAATCATCCTGAATTTGAAATAGACAAAGTGACCACTCCGAAAGGTTGCACTATTATTGGATTAAACGAGATGGAACACAATGGATTTAGCTCGTCCTTAATTAAAGGAATTGCAAGTTCGCATAAGGAGATTGTAGAGTAAGCTCTATCGCAAAACGATTAATATAAATGGCAAGCTTTGTGGCTTGCCATTATTTTTGCATCTAATTTGATCGTAAGAATTCTAATTCCTGGCAAGTCATACTGGGAACAAACTCTGTGACCACATAATCCGCTAAATTATTCTGCTTGAAAGGATCCCGTTCTAAAACTCGATCTAAAGCCTCTTTGTTTTCCATATTAGAAAGAATAACACCACCCGTACGAGGCACCTGCCTTCCTGAGGCTATAAAATTTCCTAAGCTATATTGTTGTTTTAAGTAATCGACATGAGCGGCTAGATGTTGCTCAACGATATCAAGATTAACTTTATAATTAAGGTGTACGATAAACATTAGATTCGAGTTTAATTGTTTGCGTGAAACTACGGATAATCTTTTCAAATCTTGTGCATTTTTTACAAGAAATCTTCCAGTAAATAAACTTATTATTTAACGTAACTGTAGAGGTGTTTTCATTTTTGATAGTCATTTTGCTGTACTGTTGTAAATTATAAATAAGTATTGTGATTGGTTTCCTAAAGCGCGAGGTTTAAAAGTGGTTTATTAAGGAGGTGTTTTTTAGATGAGATGCATGGTTTGTTGTTGTAAGTTGCTGGTATTCATAATTAGGATTTGTATTTTCATTTGTTTTATTGCTGAAATAAATATTATTTTATTAAGTTTATGTGCTTGGTTGGTAAATTTTAAACGACACTGCATGTTTTTTTATGTTTTATTTTAAAGTGTGTTTGTTTTGTCAATCTTATTTTATCAATAAATTATATTTATCCTAATTCCAATGAGCGAAAGTTTATACGACCTATTAAAAGGTCTACTCACAAAGAATTCTATAAAAGTTGATAAGGCAGAACTTAAATTGCAATTGTTAGGTCATCCATCTTATCCAAGTTTACATTCAATAACTGGTGTTCTTGATCATTTTAGAATTCCCAATTTGGCTGTAGAAATTCCCCAAACAGAAGAAAATATTAGTGTTCTTCCTGACCATTTTATCGCACATATCAAGAGCAAAAAAAATGATGAGTTTGTCTTAATTAGTAAAAAGGATCAAAAACTTCGAATTCAATATGAGGGAGGGAAAGTGGAATTAATATCAATAAGTCTTTTTATTGATATTTGGACTGGAATCGTATTGGTAATCGAAGCAGATGAGAAAGTGAAATCTGATTCTTCTATAAATTATTCTAAAATTCTCTTAACTCTTAGCCCTGTTCTTCTAACTGTTTGCTTTATATTTCTTAGTCATAGTATAAATGCTTCTTTGCATTTTGTACTGTCGATCCTTGGCTTAACAAGCTGCGTATTAATACTACAACACGAATTAGGGATATCGTCAGTAGTCTTAAATAAAATTTGCTCAGGTGTATCAGAAAAACTAAGTTGTAATGATGTTATGGAGTCGAAAGGCTCTAAGTTCTTAGGATTTCTGAAATTAAGCGACTTGGGAATCATTTATTTTCTTTCAACATCATTATCCGCAATACTATTATTGATTGGAAAAGAGACTTCTACTCCATTATACCTAATTAGCGTTTTGGCTTTGCCATTTACCTTATATTCCATTTATTACCAGTTTAGGGTAGTGAAAAAGTGGTGTTTATTGTGTTTAAGTGTTGTATTGGTTTTATGGATGCAATCAGGCCTGGCATTTTTAGCTATTCTTCCCATTTCTGGTTGGGAATTTGGCATTAGTCCATATTTGCTAATAACATTAAGTGTCTACCTTATATGTTCGCTTTGGATTTTTATTGCCCCAAAATTACGCCAAGAGAAAGACTTTTATGAGTTAAAAATACAAAGCCATAAATTCAAAAGGAATTTCGAGGTATTCAATAAACTCCTTTCTAGTTCACAATCAATAGATACTCAGTTGCCTAATACGAATGAAATTACTTTTGGTGCTTTATATTCCGAATTAGAAATCCTTGTTGTTACAAATCCCATGTGTGGTTTTTGCAAGAATGCCCACAAGTTAATACACACGGCATTAGCTCATGAATCAGATGTGAAAATTATTGTTCGTTTTAATCTATCTCAAAATTCAGAAGCAATTGATAATAGAATCGCATCTAAACTCATTGAGATATTTCATTTTAAAGGTGAGCAAGAGTGTTTAAAAGCTATGGATGAAGTGTATTCTGATGGATCAAAGTCAGGGTGGCTGAATAAATGGGGAGGATACCAGAATGAAAATTACGATCACATATTTATGAAAGAGAAAGACTGGTGTATAAACAATAATATATCGTTTACGCCTGCAATTTTACTCAATGGTAAATCCTATCCTAAAGAATACGATTTTGAGGAGTTACAATACTTTCTAAGCGATTTAAGCGAAATAAAAAAGCAGGTTAATACAGAGCTTATTCTTAACTAATCAGTGCTTTTACTATTATAAAACTGAAGTCTTGACGGTTTTTAAATGTTCAAGGTCTAGCCCAAAAATTAATTTATTAAAGATGAAAGATTTACAAAGCTTAACAGGAGTTAAAATTTTAAGCAAAAAAGAACAACAGTCGGTTAAAGGTGGTGTAGCTTACCCTCAAGGGCCGTGTTCTGAAGGTGGTCTGTGTCCTTCAGGAAGACATTGCGAAGGAGGGACGTGTGTTGATGACAATCCAAGTACAGGGGGCGGAACGAACAATGGTCCTGAAAAGCCAAAAGGTCCAGGTGATGATGATTTGTAGGTGTTTAAAAAACTAGCATTTAAAGTATTACTAGTTCGTGATTAGCTGAAAACCGAAGTCTTGACGGTTTTAAAATGTTCGAGACATAATCCAATAATTAATTTGAATAAAAATGAAAGATTTAAAAAGCTTAATAGGAGCTAAAATCCTGAGTAAAACAGAACAGCAGTCGGTTAAAGGTGGTCATCCTGTAGAAGGTGAGTGTTATAGAAATGAAGATTGTGATGAAGGTTATTTTTGTATGGATACAGCTTGCTTTCGTATTAGGTAAAAGAATGGCTCTTGGATAGAAGAAATACATTAGAGAGACTGTTCTCATACTTTTGTGTTTCCCTCTCTCCAATAACTTTTATTCTTAATTAAAATAAACTTGAAGTCTTGACGGTTTTAAAATGTTCGAGACAAACCCAATAATTAATTTTAATACAATGAAAGATTTAAAAAACTTATTCGGAGCAAAAACCCTAAGCAAAGAAGAGCAATTGGTGGTTAAAGGCGGTGGCACTCATGCAGTTTGTCGTTATCATTCCGATTGTGAGCCAGATGAAGTTTGTGCTGGATATAACCACGGTGTTCCAGGGGTCTGTGTTCGTGAAGAATGGGGCGATCCTAAATAAAGAATAAGGTATTCATAGATCCTGTCAGACATAAATTTGGCAGGATTTTTTTTTAGTCTTGAATACCATTTATTGGTCCCGATTATTTGGGATCACAAAAAGAGTGAGACCATCAGAATCCATTACCGTCATGCTCTGACTGTAAGAGAGCTGGAAGTTTCTGGAGGATTGATCAATTCAATTAGTAAATGAGTATAAATAAAAAAAGTTGCTCCCCTTTACTGAGGAACAACTTTTTATCTTTTTGCAAATGGCTTATTGTTTCAATGAGAACATGATTGGTAAGGTGTAATTAACTCGAACTGCTTTACCTCTTTGTTTACCAGGTGTCCACTTAGGCATCGATTTTATGACACGAATTGCTTCAGCATCTAGCTCAGAATTTACGCCTCTTAAGACCTTAATATTAATAACGCTGCCATCTGTATCAATATCAAAACCGACATAAACACGTCCTTCAATTTTACTCTTTTTTGCTGATTCGGGATAACGAATGTTACTGGTAATAAATTTTAAAAGAGCTTCATTTCCCCCAGGAAACTCAGGCATATCTTCTACAATGATGAATATTGGAATTTCGTCTTCTTCCTCATCTTCTTCTACAACATATAGAACTTCTTCAGCCATATCAACTTCTGAATCCAGAATTTCTAATTCATCATCTACTATGTTTATTACATTAGAACTTTTAGGAGCCGGTGGAGGTGGTGGCAAATGACTTTGACGAGTTATTGGAATTGAATTTCCACGAATCGCAAATTTAGATACACCCTTAGGAAGTGGTAAGACTTGTTGAATTGATTCTTGTTCTCCACCTTCGTTTGAAACAAGTGAGTCAATTGCAATAAAGGAAGTGAATCTGGTTAAGAGGTTGTACTTCAGGCTCAAATCGATGAGTTCTTTTTTCTTCTTCGCATCTACCCTTAAATCATAGTAATCGGCCAATAAGCGTATTTTTTCTCTTGCCCATAAATGCTTTAATGCCCTCGTTTTTTCTGATGTATTGCTTTTAATTTTTAGAGTATTTAAAAATTGTTTATTTCCTGATAAGCCCTTTATAATAAGTTTTCCTTTTGCATCTCCCTTGAATTTACCACCTATAATCAATGGTCGTTCTGTAAACAAATCCGGTATTTGTTGAGGCAAAACATCGTATGCTTCTATTCCAGAAAACTGATACTTTATATTTGTAAGTACAGGATTCGAGATGTACTTAATTAGCTTACGAGAAAGCTTTTTAGCCTCTATTGGCGTTGTAGCAATAAAGGGTTCTCCATATCCTACATGTGCCATTCCTTCAATAATGCCTCTATTCACGCTACTTCCTATTCCAAAAGAAAAGAAGTTTGCTTCACCAAGGTGATCTCGAATATAATCATAGGTCTCATTTTCAACAGAAACATAACCATCTGTTAATATAACAAAGGAGCGAGAATAATTCTTCTTTAAGTTCAGATTCATCGCTCTCTTAAGAGCGGTTATCAACTCTGTACCTCCATAACCAGATTGATTATCCATGAAATCAATTGCTTTTGAAATATTCTCTTTGGTAACGGGTAATGACTCCTGAGAATAAAGCTTCGAACTACCTGCAAAAAAGACAATATTGAATAAATCCTTCTTGTTAAGCTTATTCAAAAGATTTGTCAGAGTAACTTTTGAAATGGTCAAAGGAAATCCTCTCATAGAGCCTGATACATCAACTATAAAAACATACTCTCTAGCTGGAATATCTCTTTCTGATGGTCTTTGCGGAGGCTGCATCATAGCCAGAAAGTAATTTTCTCCATTGGGATCGCTGTAGGTTAAAATGCCTGATTCAATGGCATTTCCTGCAAGTCTGTATTCTAGAATGAAATCTCGGTTCCCACCATCAGATTCTTTTAATGTGAACTTAGCATCTGATTTTGATAAAAATTTCACCTCATTCTCATGAGTTTCACAAGCTAAATCTTTAATAGGAATACTCGTTGAGAGTCCCAATTGAAGATCAAAAGACGAAGTAGGCTTCACACCTTCTTCTAAATAAGGATTTTGTGTCCACGATTCGGCTTTAGAATCAATCATTTCGTCACTACTAACATAGCGTGGTCCAACAACAGTTGGATATACAAATTCATAAATCTTATTGGTTGGGATAAGTAATTCAGTATATTTCATATCTACTTTAACCGTAGCTCCAGGTAGAATGTTAGCTACCTTCATTTTAAATACATTGGTTCGCTCTTGTTCCAATAAAGAAGTTGTTCGTCCTTCATGCTTAGCTCTATCATACATTTTACGAGCCTGCTGTTTTTCTTTAATCACTGCTCGAATTTCTCTTCCATCTACCGTCATTAGCATATCGTATACAGCTGCTTTAGTCGATGCTGGAAATACATATATGGCCTCAATTGTACTCTTCCCTGTATTGGTATAAACCTGTTTCACATTCACATCAGCAATCACCCCGGATATCTCCACATCAACTTTCGTTGATTTTAAAGGTAATTTTGCAATTTCTCCTTCTTTACTCAGAACTAAAAAATAAGGTGATAAATTCTTATCATCTGCTTCTTTCTGCATATTAGCAAAAGATGATAAACTGGCCATCATGACACATACGAGTGTACAAACTTTTAGGTAAATGGTTCCTTCTCTCATAAGCTTTGTTTTCGTTTAAATTAATTTGATTCTCTTAAAGGACGCATGGGTGGTTAAATATCTATGTTTAGATATCAGACATCCTTTTATAAGCTGAATTAGCTCACATAATGATTTGTTTGTGTTAATATATGAAAATATTAAGCTGATGATTTATTCGTTAAGATTATTTAACATAGAATGCCCTAGCATACAAAAAAAGGTATGGAGTATTCTCTAAATCTTTTTTAATCCGATATAATAACAGCTCTTTTTATTATTGATTATTATTTCGTAACACCTGACCATGAGTGGGTTGTATGTGTTGGAGTGACTATGATTTGTTAAGTTTTAGCTTCGTGTTTTAACCCTGACAGATTTATTTACAAGATGTAGATAAATCTGTCAGGGTTTTCGGGAGCAAAAAGAGTGATGTCCCTCTGGTTAGGTTGCTTCTATTTGTTGAACCCTCAAACTACAATGTTCTGGCTGGTATATTTGATTCAAAAAAAATAAATAAGGAGAAAAGATGAGTCAGATCGTATTCAGAACTTTTAAATGCATATTTTTGCGGCTGTTTTGAAAAAAACGGGCATGGGTGTGCCGTAAAAAACACCTGAGTATTACAGAGGGGAAATTTACAAAGGAAGCATTTATGAAGCGTATTAATGAATACAAGAAATTGTTTAATGTTGATCAGGACACTGATCTTAAACAACTAAAGAAGACTTATAGAACCTTGGTTAAAGAATGGCATACCGATAAATTCCCTGAAGGACATGAAATGTTCGAAGAGGCTGAGTTAAAAAGCCGTCAGATTATCGATGCTTATCATTTCTTAGTGAGTATTGCTCCTGAAACAAAAGCAGCAAACCTTGAAGAGTATGAGCATACAACAACTCAGATTGGTATTGATGATTATAAGCACAAAGGTCTTTTACTTGAGATCACCTTTTTAGATGGATCAGCTTACGAATATTTTGGTGTGAAAAGAAATGTTTTTGAAAAGTTGATTAACTCTGATAAGCAAATGCGTTTTGCCAAGAGAAACATCTTCAACTCTTATCTGTACCGAAAATCGAAGAAAGCTACCGTTGCTGAGGAAGTAGAAGTCGCTTAATTCGCTTATTATATGACATTTAGAGCATCACTTTTATTGGAGTGATGCTCTTTTTTTATGATTCTATAGACAAATTGGATATGCTAGATTGTAGATAATAGGAATTACCATTGCTGATACTTATTTAGGGCATATTGAATTGTACCGCCAGTCCATTTAGTTGTTTCTTTTATCATGTTTCTGGTATAATCAACCAGTTCTTGATTGCCAGTTCCTGCTTTTGTTGGATATCCAGATGCTTCATAAGCCTCCCAAGCTTTTTTCCCGTATTTGCTATAATACCAATTGGATGCTTTTGCGGCTTGATTGATGGCTTGTTTGGGTTCTGCAATAGAATGATAATCTGAAGTTTCAACATTGTTTGCATCACCTATAAAACGATGCCCTTCGTTCCAATTGTTATCCATCCAAATTTCAAAGTCGAAGTGATGTGCCAACATGGCAATATTGGGAAAGGAAGAGTGTAATACAAAGCCTATATCTTCCATAAAATGACAAGCATAGCCAACATACCAATCTCCCAAATCCTTTTTTTCGTTCTGGTAATAATAGCCAGCCCATTTACCATTATAACCTTCGGG
>Ga0209379_10000088_pt1 | contig 127921 bp, 106 predicted proteins | sample tdDd001_FD_187124 | JGI IMG/M metagenome (GOLD analysis project Ga0209379, IMG submission 187124) | Marine sediment microbial communities from the Atlantic coast under amendment with organic carbon and nitrate - tdDd00.1 (SPAdes)... | ecosystem: Environmental > Aquatic > Marine > Coastal >...
CAGCTGCTCTGACCAACTGAGCTACACTGGCAATTAACAGACCATTCGCATCAGGACATACAATTCCCTCACAAATGGTCTGCAAATGTAAAAACATTTTACCTATATAACAAAACTATCAAATAATATTTCCAATTATTTTCCACGAAGTTTATCTTTACGTTTAGTGATCTGACGCTTTAGTGCATCAGCCGCTAAATCAACTGCTTCTTCGAACGTTTTGCTTTGCTTTTGTGCAAATATATCACCTCCCGGGATATTAAATTTTATCTCTACTTCTTTATTTTCTACCACTGATGGCTTCTCTGCTCTTAAAAAAACCTCTACGTTGGTTACATCATCATCAAGCTTAAGCAATTTAGTTACTTTATTATTGACAAATTCTTCCAACTTAATGTCAGCGTTGAAACCGACTGCCTGAATGTTAATTTTCATACTCTATCCTCCAAATTTTAAGCTCTGGGGTGAGCCTGTTTATAAATATCGTTCAACCTCTCAAAGCTAGTATGCGTGTATATTTGAGTTGCAGACAAATTTGAATGTCCCAACAACTCTTTTATAGCATTCAACTCAGCTCCATTATTAAGCAAATGTGTCGCAAAACTGTGGCGTAACACATGAGGACTCTTTTTCGAAAGGGTTGTAATCTTAGCCAAATGCTTAGTTACAATCCGATACAGAAGTTTTTCGTAAGCTGGCTTTGCACCATTTGTTACAATCAAAACCCCATCCTCGCTGGCACAAACCAACAATCTTTGCTCTAAATACTCATCAAGAAGTGTCTCGAGACTTTTACTAACAGGAATAATCCTCTCCCTATTTCTTTTACCTAAAACCCGAACAACAGAGGCTGATCGATCAAAACTGGACACTTTCAAATTCATCAATTCAGATAAACGCATGCCAGTATGATAAAACATTTCAATTACCAGTCTGTCTCGAATCCCTTCAAACCCTTCACCAAAATCTACTTCTTGCAACAAGCGCATGCTGTGTTCGGCAACAAAGTCAGGAAGCTTTTTCCCTTGTCTTGGACCGACAACTCTATCCATTGGATTTTGTTGAACCAGCGATTCCCGCAATAAATATCTAAAAAAGGATTTCAAAGAAGATAATTTCCTATTTACAGTTCGGGCTGAGCAGCCTTCATTCATTAAAAAAACGATCCACTTTCTTACATCTTTGAAATTTAAATCAATGATCTCACTCTCCTCAATTCCATAACCTGATAAAAAGGTAAAAAACTGATCCAAGTCGCAATCGTATGACACCAAAGTATGTTTGGAGTATCGTTTCTCGTACTGTAAATAAGACAGAAAAGATTCCTTATATCTCATACACTTTTAATTCATAGTCTAGATAATCTAAATTACGAAAAAAATAAGATATCGAAACCTTTTTCAAAAGAAATTAATCTTCGTTCAACTGCATTTGCTGAACATAAATTGCGTGAATCTTTTCTTTTCTTTTTCTAATTGAAGGCTTCACATAAACCTGTCTTCCACGTAATTCTTTGATCACACCAGTTTTTTCGAATTTTCTTTTGAATTTTTTCAAGGCTCTTTCGATGTTTTCGCCTTCCTTCATAGGAATAATAATCATAGTTTCTTCTTTTATTTAATTATTTCTAAATGAGCCGCAAACTTATTAATTCATTCACGATATTTCAAACAAATTTATAAAAAACTGATCAAATACTTTCATTTTATTTGATTCGATTACAAAACACAAGTATTTAGGCTGTTCTTTATGACAAAAGAATCAGTATTGAGGCCCTATTATTCAAGTTTTAAGTAAGGTTTCACCCTTTCGAATAAAGAATCCCTCAGTATTTTCTTCTTTTGAAGGCTTTCCAAAGTCAAAATTGCTCCTTTTCTTTTTCGAAATCGGACAATATCAGTTGCCTCACGGTAACTAATATAGGGATGAGCATTCAACTGCTCAAAACTTGCCGTATTAATATTAATCCGAGCTAGTTTGTCTGCATTTATAAATAAACGCGCTTTTAAACTATCTACCCTGCCTCTTTTTAAACCAAAAACTTCCAGCAATTGATTAGTACTATAAAAACCACCCAACTTTTCGCGATAACTGATAATGCGCTTCGAAAAATAGGGACCTATACCAGGCAATTCCAAAAGCTGGATTGAATCAGCTTCATTCAAATCTACTTTTACTGTTTGCATCTTAGGCATCACCTCTATTTTAATATAGGGCAGGAGCTCCAAATATTTTAATGAATCGAAGCCGTATATATCTTTAAGATCTTCAACTTTTCGAAACCGCCCCCCTTTTGCCAAATAGTTTTTAATTCGACCCAACTCTTTAAGTGAAAGCCCTAAACTGTCCCACCCGCAATCAGAAATCGTATTGGGATCGAAAGAAAACAGGTGATATTTTTTCTGCTTCTTTTCAGCAGGATAAACCTGGATGTACTTTTCAAATCTCATGTAATCTGAAGAGTCGATTCCATAAATCTTCAACAAATCTTCCTTCTTCTTAAAACGTCCTGAATTTTTCCTGAACTTGAGAATGTTTTGGGATTGAAACCTGGAAAAACCCAAATTCATTAATTCGAGAGAATCTGCTCTATTGGGGTCAAAAATTTTCAATTGAGTAGTTAACCTGAGAGTTGTACTGACTGATTGAGAAGGAATACAAACAAAGGGCTTTAAATTATTATATAAGCTATCAGTCATACCATACAATTTTAATAAATCATCAGGTTTTCTGATAAGCCCTCCCTTCTTTCTGTATCTCAATAAATTCTTTGCCTGATAATTAGAAAACCCAAGGCTCAACAAACCTGAACGATCAACTGTATTCGGGTCAAAGGGAAAAAGATTCTGAACGAGGACACTCCTTTCTCTTATTTCATTTCGATTTGCGATAAGCGCTAAAAGACTATCCAACTCCTTTTGCTTTTCAACATTCTTGTTCCATATATTACCATCGTCTTTATGAATGAACATGGGAAATAAGAAAACAGCAATAAGTATCGAAAGAAGAACGATTAAACTCTTCCTCTCCGAAGAGGAATAAGAAAAATAAGTACGTATCTGTTTTTTGAATGACATCTAAAATGCAAGATATAGGTTTTGAAAAACACATTCTCTATCAAACTGGACAAGTCCGGATTCAACCTATTGAATTTATGATATTTTTAAAAACAATACAAACTTATCATTCCACCCCACTTCATATCAACAAAAAAAACGCCTTCGGAGATACCGAAGGCGTTAATTATCTACAGAGCTTAATGCTTAGTTTTGGTATTCTTTAAGAATATCAGCCACATCACCTGAAGCCACACGTCCATATGTACGTTCACCAATGGTTACAACGGGAGCCAAACCACAAGCACCCACACAACGCAAGCAAGAGATAGAGAACTTACCATCCTCAGTCGTTTCCCCAACAGGCACATTCAATTGACGTTTAAACTCCTCCAACACCTTCTCAGCACCACGAACATAACAAGCCGTTCCCATACAAACTGAAATTGGGAATTCACCTTTAGGCACCATTGAGAAAAATGAATAAAAAGTAACAACACCATATACATGAGCTACTGATACATTTAATTCGCGAGCAACAACTTCCTGAATTTCAGCAGGAAGATAACCGAAGTTTTCCTGTGCTTTATGAAGTACATTAATCAGCTCACTGCCTTCATTATTAAATGATTTGCAAATTTCAACAAGTTTATCAACCTTGTCTTTTGCTAATTTTACTTTTACCATAATATTATATTTTCTTTTAGAATTGAGAAAACAGATATGAGAATCAAGACTATGTCTCACATGGGAAACTCACTCAAATCTCACATCTCAATATCTATCATCTAATAAAAACTATTCAATCTCGATTTCTTTTTTCTTGTCGAAATAATGAGTGTGAAGCAACTTGTGCGACAATTCACCACAAGGTTTGCCCAGGAACTCTTCGTACAATTTCACAATGTATGGATTCTCATGAGATTTACGGATCGCTTTACCCGCATCTTCACGATAAAGAGCAGAAGCACGCTTAGCTAGAATAGAAGCATCGCCATGAAGCAATGGCTGACCACCACCACCGATACATCCACCGGGGCATGCCATAATTTCGATCGCATGATACTCCGATTTTCCATCGCGCACATCTTCAAGCAACTTACGTGCGTTTCCTAATCCATGAGCAATACCAATATTAAGCTCTAAGCCATCGAAATCTACTTTTGCACTACGAATACCATCCATACCACGTAGAGCAGTAAAATCTACTTTTTCAAGGTTTTTTCCAGTATATATCTCGTATGCTGTACGAGCAGCAGCTTCAATTACACCACCAGTTGCACCAAAAATGACACTAGCACCTGTAGATTCTCCAAGTGGGTTATCAAAATCTTCCTCAGGAAGGGAAACAAAATCCATATTAGCCTGCTTAATCAAGTTGGCTAACTCACGAGTAGAAATTGAGTAATTCACATCAGGATCGCCATCCACTTTAAACTCATCGCGCTGACATTCGTATTTCTTAGCCAAACAAGGCATAATAGAAACAACAATCATATCCTCACGCTTGACACCCATCTCTTTTGCCAGGTAGTTTTTAGCGATAGGACCAAACATTTGCTGAGGAGAACGAGCTGTAGAAGGAATATCTTTCATCTCAGGGAAGTAATGCTCAAAGAAATTCACCCATCCCGGACAACATGAAGTCAGGATTGGCAACTTAACATCCTTATCACCCTTAAGGTGAGCGTCAAGACGTTGAAGTAACTCAGTACCTTCCTCCATAATAGTAAGGTCGGCCGCAAAATCAGTGTCGAATACGCTATCGAAACCTAAATTACGAAGTGCCGTTACCATTTTACCAGTCACCAAAGTACCGGCCTCCATACCAAACTCTTCACCAAGAGCAGCACGAACAGCAGGAGCTGTTTGAACGACAACTGTTTTAGCAGGATTAGCAAGATCTCTGATCAGTTGGCTGGTATGATCTTTTTCAGTTAATGCGCCAGTTGGACATACAGCCACACACTGTCCGCAGTAAGTACAAGTTGATTTCTCAAGATTCATTTCGAATGCCGGAGCAACAACTGACTCGAAGCCACGATTTACAGCAGAAAGAGCACCTACTGTCTGTACATCATTACACATGGTTTCACATCGTCGACACATAATACACTTATCCAAATCACGGATAATAGATGGAGAAGTATCAACCTGGTAGGTAGACTGCTCACCTTTATAATGAATTTCGCGTACACCCAGATTCTGAGCGATCGTTTGCAAATCGCAATTACCTGACTTAGCACATACCAAACAGTCGAATGGGTGATCAGACAGCATCAATTCCATAACTGTTTTACGGGCATTCAAAACTCTCATAGAGTGCGTTTTGATATTCATGCCAGCTTCACACTTCGAATTACACGAAGGAGCCAGATTTCTTCTGCCTTCAACTTCGACAACACAAATTCTACATCCTCCAGGCTTATGCTCGATTTTCATATCCTCGAGATGCATGTAACAAAGAGTTGGTATCTCGATACCAATTTCCTTTGCCGCTTTAAAAATAGTGGTTCCCTTAGCAACCTCTACCTCTTTATTATCGATGGTTAATTTTATCATTTGTTCCATTTTCAATCCTCCTTATTGTATGCTAATGGCATTAAACTTACATTTCTCCATACAAGCACCACATTTAATACATTTTTCAACGTCGATAATGTGAGCTTCTTTACGTTCTCCGGCAATACAATCAACCGGACAATTGCGTGCACAAAGCGTACAACCAACACATAACTCAGGATCAACAACATACTGCATTAACGCCTTACACTGACCTGCTACACATTTATGATCTTCAACGTGAGCCATATACTCATCATGGAAGTTCTCAATAGTAGAGAGTACAGGATTTGGAGAAGTTTGCCCCAAACCACAAAGAGAAGTATCCTTAATCACATAACTTAGGTTACGCAACAAATCTAAATCTTCTTTTGTTCCTTTACCTTCAGTAATTTTATCAAGCAGTTCATAAAGACGCTTATTACCAACACGACAAGGTGTACATTTTCCGCAAGACTCCTCAACAGTAAAATCAAGATAGAATTTTGCCATAGAAACCATACAGTCGTCTTCGTCCATAACAATCATACCACCTGATCCCATCATAGAACCAACTGCAAGAAGGTTATCAAAATCGATTGGCGTATCTAAGTGCTTCTCAGTTAAACAACCTCCGGAAGGTCCACCTGTTTGAACAGCCTTAAATTTCTTACCATCTTTGATACCACCACCAATTTCGTAAATTACTTCACGAAGGGTCGTTCCCATTGGCACCTCGATCAAACCAACATTATTGATTTTACCTGCCAATGCAAATACCTTAGTACCTTTTGATTTATCAGTACCGATAGCACTAAACCATTCAGCACCTTTGTTAATGATAACAGGAACATTAGCAAAAGTTTCAACGTTGTTTACGTTTGTAGGCTTGCCATTATAACCTGATTCTGCTGGGAAAGGAGGCTTAACGGTTGGCTCACCACGAAGACCTTCCATTGAATGAATCAAAGCCGTTTCTTCACCACATACAAAAGCTCCGGCTCCGTAACGCATTTCAACATCGAAGCTAAATCCGGAACCTAAAATATCTTTACCTAGTAATCCGTACTCGCGAGCTTGTGCAATGGCAACTTTTAAACGCTCAATTGCAAGTGGGTACTCAGCACGTATATATATCACACCTTTGTCAGCCCCCATTGTGTAACCACAAATGGCCATAGCCTCAAGTACAGAATGTGGGTCTCCCTCAAGGATAGAACGGTCCATAAATGCTCCGGGATCTCCCTCGTCCGCATTACAAACCACATATTTCTGATCCGCATCATTTTTTGAAGCAAATTCCCATTTTAATCCTGTAGGGAATCCTCCTCCTCCTCGACCACGTAATCCAGACTCTTTAATCACATCGATTACAGCCTGTGGTGTCATTTCAAAACACTTTCCTAATGCACCATAACCGTCGCGAGAAATATACTCTTCGATATTCTCCGGGTTAATAAATCCACAGTTACGCAAAGCAATACGAATTTGCTTCTTATAGAAACCCATATCTTTAGCATCACTTACCGCCTCTTTCTTTTCAGGATCGGTGTAAAGCAAACGCATAACCTGACGTCCCTTAACAATATGCTCTTCAATAATCTCTTCAGCATCTTCAGGCTTCACCTCAATGTAAAAGGTGTTATCAGGTAGGATTTTAACAATTGGTCCTTTTTCACAGAAACCGAAACACCCGGTGGTAACCACCTGTACTTCATCCTCAAGCCCTTTGGCTTTGAGAGCTTCTTCTAAATTGGTTTGAATAAGCTCACTTGCTGAAGCACGACACCCGGTACCTCCGCAAATAAGAATATGCATTTTATACTTTTCCATAATAGTAGTTAGGTTTAGATTTAGTCAATAGTATTGTAGTTTACAGGAATAATCCCATCAACTAATTCACCATTCTTAACGTATTTCTCAATAATTTCATCGGCTTTCTTTACATCAACATCACCAAAAACTATTGGGTCTTTACCTGGCATTTTCACCTCGATAGTCGGTTCTGCATAGCAATATCCCATGCAACCTGTTTGGGTAACAACAGTTGAAATTCCTCTTTTTGCACTTTCCTCAATTAAGAAATTCATTACCTCTTTTGCACCTGAAGCGATACCACAAGTAGCCATACCTACTTTTATTTGTACGACACTATCAGGAGCATCACTCTTTTCTCTAAGATCCATTTTTGACTGAAGATCTTCTTTCATTCTCTTCAGATCTGCAAGAGATTTTACTTTTGCCATAATCTCAAATATTAAAGGGTTAAAAACTAAAATTCGATTTATATAATTGTGCTTATGTTCTCGTTTATCATTTCTTTCAGGTAAATCAGAATATTAGGATCGCTTACCGAAACCCCTTCCAAAACCTCCTTTACCTCTTTTGTATCAAACACATACTCTCCTGCCGGCGTTGTGTGTTTGTATATAAAATCCATTTCAGGGTTCGCTCCAACCAATAACATCATGGTTTCGGCAATATTACCCAAAACGGGTCTGTCAATATTTGAATGAGAAAAGCTAACCTCCAAGTTAGTGCCTTTTCCTACTTCAGACCAAATTTTTAATCCTCCACCTGCTTGTTCTGCATTTTGCTTCAGAAGCGAAAGCCCTAAACCGACTTTACGAGTGCTTCGTGAAGTAAAAAAAGGATCACAAACTTTAGCCAAAACTTCTGCAGACATACCACAGCCATTATCTTTAAAAATCATCTTATAGCTATCAGCTTTGGGATCTTCTATTATCTCCAGCTCAACAAGAGTTGCTTCTGCTCTCACTGAGTTTTGAATAATATCCATTATATGTTCCGACAGATCTCTCACTTTCTTTATTTATAATTGATGAATTGAAAACCATAATTTGACTCCCAACTCCAAAAAAACATATTCACGCCATTACAAATTCACATAACGCCCATTCTCCCCTCTCAGCGCCATTTTAACCTCATTAAAACTGGCTTCCTCCATATAGAATTCGGTATATATTTCTCCTACAAAATCAATCAAATGAGCATCAGAACTCTTTATAAAGGTCTTTCCTTTCAAATAGGCGTTCTTTTCCAACAGCTCATCCTTAGTCATATGTCTTGACAACTCCAGTGCATCTACATTCAGATCGAAAGGAATAAATCCCAATTGAGAAATAATACTGTTCTGCATCTTATTTATATGAGCCGGTATAAATAAACCATCAAGCTCATGAACCTTTTGCTCTAACTGATCGATACTCTGGTTTATACCTGATATCAACAGCCACTCCACTTCATCTTCAATCTCCTCAGCCTCATTCACCACCACCTGATAACCAAATCTTTCAGTATCATTGGGAATATGAGGCAGGTATTTCTCTAAATAAAGCTGAAAATCAGCCAATTCCTCTTCTGTTTCGAAAAAACAAAGGCAATGCACTTCTTCTTTCGTTGTCACCTCTGCTCCCATCATCACCACAATGCCTTCTTTAGCGGCCAGATCCTTTACCAAAGGAGCGTGTAAAGTAGAATTGTGATCGCTTATTCCTAAAATATCAATACTTCGCTCCTTAGCCTTTTTCACAATATTCACCGGACTCATCTCCAAATCACCGCATGGAGAAAGAACAGTGTGAGTATGTAAATCAACCCGAAAGCTTCGCATGATTACAATTATTAATTAGTGATATAAATTACTAATCATTAATTAGTTTATATAATTTCCCTGTCAGTTCAAAAGTTTCTTCTTCAGAGGATAAAATAGGAATCCCTTCAGCATTACTTTGTTCTGCAGCGTCGGCTTCGGGCTCATAGCCTTTTACCAAAATAACGGCAGCTAATTCTTTCAAGGAGGCAATAGCCATAATGTTTTTATGAGTCTGTAAGGTTACCCAAACCTGATCGGCATCAGCATTCCCCATAACATCACTTAATAAATCTGAGGTATAACCACCTTCGATTTCATTATTTAATCCTTGTTCACCAGAGCAAACTTTCAAGTCCAACTTATCTACTATATCGCTTACTTTCATAGTCATCATATATTATTGGGGTCCTTTCTTTTCGAAACGACCTTTTCCCCATGTTCTCTCTGATATATCGAAAGATTCCTGGGGACTTATCAATTCTTCTTTTGTCAGCATCTTCTGCAGGAAAACACACTGATTCATTTTAGCATTGCCCTGGACGACATCTTCAGCTAAAACTTTGCACTTTGGAGCACCACATGCGCCACAGTCAATACCAGGCAAAACTCGCATGATACGCTGAATCTTCTTCATTTTCTCCATGGCCACCATCATATCACTGTCCAGGCTCAAAATAGATCTGGGTTCAATTTCTGACAAGGCTATATTCTCAAGTAGATAAGGTCGGTAAGTTGTTAGCATCTCCTCAGCCTCAGCCTGCTTCTTAATCTCTTTTTTAGCACGCTTACTTAAGCGTTCAACTGCTAAAAACCTATTCTCTGTACTCAACACCCCTCCGGCACAACTTCTATCACAAGCTCTCAACTCTAAGAAATCAACATCACTAATCTCTTCGTTTTCCACTTTATCGAGAAAGGCTATTACATTATGTATCTCGTCAATAGCTAAACAACGTCCAGGATACTGTGATGCTTCACCATTGGTAAGCGTCCATTCAATACTGGTTTTTGAGAGATGCCCATAATCCGATACAGCTTGTTTATCCTTATTTCCCTGCTTGATACTGAGCATGACTTTATTGTAGATAAAATCCATATTAATCACACCGTCAATCAATATCTCGTCCTCACCCACAGGAGATTTAACCGCAGCAATTTTAGCTGCACAAGGGGTGACATAAAAGATTCCAATTTCATCTTTCTTATACCCCTCATCCTGTAATCTTTTACGGTAAAACTGGGATGATATATCAACAACGGGTTTTAAATGCACTATGTGCTCAACAAGGGATGGAAAGCGTACTTGTATCAGTCGAACAACAGCAGGACAAAAACTTGAAATAAACGGACGCATTTGAGAATGCTTTCTCATATATGTCTTAGTCCCTTCGATCTGAATATCGACTGCTTCGTCAACTTCGAAAACATGAGTAAAACCCATGTCCCTTATCACGGCATAAATCTGATCTTCGGTAATATCATCTGGAAACTGACCTAGCAAAACAGTAGGCAATAAAGCTACACGTTGTTTAAAACTAAAGATCTTATTAAAGTCGTCCTGTTCAACAATAATGGCATTTACAGGACAAGCCTTAAGACATTCGCCACAATCGACACAGGCATTTTTTTTAATATCGGCTTTCCCATATTTCACACGAATTGCCTTTGTAGGGCACACATTCATACAATGTGTACAACCAATACAAACGTTTTCGACAACTTTAAGTGCGTGATAAAAGGGAAGCTTTTCCATTGCTACTAATTTAGATAATTGATTAGTTCAACTTCTGTTCCAACACCAACTTCAGATTTGATGTTCAGCTCATTGGTGTTTTTCTTGATATTAGGCAGTCCCATACCAGCGCCAAAGCCCATTTCGCGTACTGCTGGTGAAGCAGTAGAGTAACCTTTTTGCATAGCTAAGTCAATATCGGGGATCCCAGGTCCTTTATCAACAATACGGACAACTATCTTTTCAGGAAAAATTGAGACGTTCATTTCCCCCTCATAGGCATGAGCAACTACATTGACCTCTGCTTCGTAGATCGACACCACTATGCGTTTAATCAATTTAGGATCGACATTCAGTTTTTTCAACACCTTCTTCACATCACTGGACGCAGTTCCTGCCTTTGAAAAATTGCCCCCCTCTATATCAAACTTAAAATCCATATCTACGAATTAATAAACGGGTTCTAACCCCATATTACACAAAAGTGAACAAGCCCGAAACATAGAATAACTGCATTCTATCAGAGTAATACCATTCTCCTCCGCCAGTTCTTTCATATCATCAGAAGCTTTTTTGTCTCTAACAAACAAAATGTATGTAATATCAGACATCTCGGATGTCCTAATGGTTTGCAGATTATTTAAACCAGTTACCAATAACAGGTTGTCAGAATCTAAAGTCAGAACATCACTCATTAAATCAGATGCAAAGCCAAAACTTATATCCTGATTTAAATCTGTATTGCCACAGACAAGCTTAGCGTTCAATTCATCAATTATTTGGGAGACCTTCACCATACTAAGGCATTAGTTTATGTTCAATTCGTCACTTGTACAACGTTGCTAAGATAAGAAATCAGTGCATATTAATGCATGTAAAAAGGTCGAATAGAGAGAAAAGCAGAAAATACATATTTAGTCTAAATAACTATGCTTCACAACAGTTTTTAATGAGAATTAATAAACAAAAAGCCTGTAAACCAGCTCCTATAAAAATAAAGAAGATTCAGACCTATACTTTGTGCTGAAAAACAGCTCAAACACCCTACATACATTGGATTTTTAATTTTATTATCTTCACAACACAAAATAAGATAGTCGAACTTTATCTAAATCAGAATTGTAAGTTTTACAAAAATTATTCTCTTCTTTAGGCCATTTGCAAAACAGAATAAAAAATCAACAATATAAACTTTAATTGAACTTTTTAATATCACTAAGTAAGCTAATCTTCTAACATTACAAAATTAAGTTAACTAAAACACAAGGCAAAAGGATAAAATCTGATGCTATTTAACTCTTTTTTTCTTCAATACATGTACAAAAAAGAACAACATATATTAATTCTGACTCAGCATTTAATTCCAAATAAAAATGCCCTGAATCACGCCCTCAAACTGGCCAAAATATTTAAGGCCAAAATCCTAATCTCTCATTCACCCTATTCTAAAAAAAGCATATCAAATGAAGAGGCAGAAAAGGATACTCCTATAGATCCTGAGATTAATCCGATCAAGTTTGACCTATCAGAACAGGAACCCAATAAAAGCATCGAAAGACTGAATATTATTTTTATGCTTGTAGAAATTGATGAACAAAACGATTTCAAGTTCTTTGGGAGAAAGAATATCTTCGATTGGATATTAAAAGCCAAAATACCAAGCATCCTGATTGGAAATAAGACGTCTTCTGAGGCCAACTATTCAAACATTTTTGTCCCCATCGACCATAAAAAAGAATCAAAAGAGAAAATGATTTGGGCAAGCTACTTCGGCAGATTCAATGGTGCAACCATACGTCTCTTCCCTGCCAAAGAAAAAAATGAAATTCTCATGAAAACCATACGAACAACCATCCTGTTCACCAAAAGAATGTACGAACAATTCAATTTTAAATATCAGATTACGAAATCGGAATGTAACAGTAAGTCCATAGACGAGATTACTTTCAAGGATTCTAAAGTCATGAATTCCGATCTGATCATTTTAATGACAGGAAAAGCTCAAGGCGTTTTCTTTTTGAGATTCAATTCAAAAAAAATAAGACACTTCATAAGTAACTATTCCAATCCTATTCTTCTCATTAATCCCATGAAAGATTACTATCTGCCTTGCGAGGGCTAAAATAATTCTGATATCAATCGAAAAAAAACAGGCTTCATAAGTTCAACCTATTTATCAGGGAAACCCGGAACAACGGGATGAACCAAAACAAACAACTGAATCTATTAATATTTTAATTCCGAAAAAGAAAGCTTAAATTGAAGAGTATAAGCCACAAAACAAGCATTCTGTATTATTAAACAGGATGATAACAAGTCAGTAGTTACAATAAATTGATATTATGAAACTACTATTATCACTACTGCTTATACTATTATATTATCTACCGATAAAAGGGAGCACTTCTCCAGAAAAAATTGAGTTTAAGCGGGATTGTATAGAAAAAGTTGATTCTCTACTGCAACTATTAAATACAGCAGACGATAATTACGTCATGGTAGTTGCTCATAGAGGCGACTGGACCCATGCACCCGAAAATTCCATTCCTGCTATAAAAAATGCGATTCATGCCGGGGTTGATATTGTGGAAATTGACGTTCGAATGACCAAAGACAAAGTCCTGGTTCTGATGCATGACAGAACTATCGATCGCACGACCACAGGTAAAGGGAAGCTATCAGAGTGGACACTGGATTCCTTAAGAACACAGTATCTAAAAAATGATTCAGGTAAACCAACTCTGCATAAAGTTCCAACATTGGAAGAAGCCCTGCTTATTACAAGGGGTAAGGTTTTGGTTAATTTGGATAAATGTTCGAGACATATAAATAAAATTGCAGATATCCTCAACAAAACGGGGACACACAAGCATGTTATCTTCAAAAGAAAATCAGAATTCTATAAGATCCGATTACATAAAACATGCTCGAAACACAAACTCATATATATACCTAGAATCAAAAAAAGGACAGGTCGCATAGAACGTCAGATCAATAAATTCGCAACAAAATACAAACCGCTTGCATTTGATATACGTTTAACCAGTGAAGATTCCGCCATGCTTCCCCTGATCAAAACGATCAAAAAGAACTCTTGCCGGGTATGGGTAAACACAATAGAATCGGAACAATATCATAAAAAAGACGCACATAAGATTAGTTTATACACTGATAAAACATGGGCCTGGGCGATAAATCGAGGTGCAAATATTATTTTTACAGACAATCCCACTCTTTTGATAGAATATTTAAAAGAGAAAGGTCTACGCAAAAAAAAATAATCCGGCATTTGTACCAATATGCCAATATGACTTAATAAAGCCAGTCATTTATCACTAAAAATAAGAACAACAAGCTAAAATTCTATACGACAGAAACCAAATTCTTGCCTTGTACATCCAAATAATATTCCATGATATTAAAAAACGACTTTACTGATTCTAATTAAAAAAATACACTTATTTTCGAAGCATAATTGCGAACAACAATAAACCGAACTTTAGCTCAGAATAAAACATGGATATTATCAGCCTCCTATTTCACACCTGGTATGGTGGTTTGTTTATAATGATAATTTGCTCCATTATCATTGCTAAATCTTGTGATGTATTCGAAGTGGCAACCGATTACCTAGGCCGCAACATGAGCGAGGGTGTAAAGGGTGCTTCGCTAAATGCAATTGGCTCATCTATTCCGGAACTTCTCACAACAGTATTCTTCCTGGCTTTTGCCACTCATGCTAATTTAGCTCGCGATTTAGCTGCCAGCATTGGGGGCAATACAGGATCCGCCATATTCAATAGTATAGCCATTCCGATGTTAGTGATCGGAACGGTGCTTGCAACGATTCCAGGTGTGGTTGGTTTAAAAATCAGCAAAAAAGTAATCCTGCGAGATGGCTTGTTTCTTGTAGCAGCAGAACTGCTACTCATCGTATTACTATCAAGCAAATACATTACCCATTGGCACGGTTGGGCTTTTACCACCTTCTATTTGGTCTACCTTGCATACACCATGCTGTCGATGAATAAGAGTGTAAAAACAGAACCCCAGAACGACGATTCTGCAGAGCAAGAAAAGACATATCAGGGCTATATTTTAAAAGCAAATGTTGGAAGGAAACGTCGAAGCTGGTTATTATTGGTCATTTCAACACTGGTTATTGCCGCTGCTTGTGCAGGTTTGGTTGAGGGCTGTAAAGGCATTTCCGATTCCCTGAGCATCAACCCTCTTTTTGTCGCTTTAATATTAATAGCTGCTGCAAGTAGTGTACCCGACACCATTATTTCAATCCGGGATGCTAAAAAAGGGAATTACGACGATGCCCTGGCAAATATTCTTGGCTCCAACATTTTCGATATCTCAATCAGCCTTGGACTCCCTCTTGCCCTATTCCTTTTGCTCACAGGTCAGAGAATTGAATTCACTGAAGCAGGATCAACACTGGTCGATATTCGAGTCGTCCTCTTAATTGTTACCCTTATTACAATAGGCATTTTCTACTTTAGTAAGGCGCTAAAAAAACGACATGTCTTTATATTAGGTATATTATACACACTCTTTATACTGTATGCCATTGGAGCTGCCGAATACTATACCGGAAGTGAATCCTTCTTAGCCAGAACAGCAGGTATATTTATTGAATATTTGAGACAACCCGGAGGGGTCGGAGAAATCCTGCAGAAGATAGCCAACTACTTTACGTCTGGTTGGTAACAGATTTTGCTTTTTAATATTATCACAATAACTTTAAACCAGATTCACCCTTAATCAAGACATCATGTTCAGTTCCTTTGAAATCATCTACAAATTTTCCCTGCAATTAGTTTTGAGTTTTTGGATTTTAGTTTGGTCAATTGGCTCATGGTATGGTGTGGAATTAATTTTTGGGATGAGCTTGTGGCAGATACCTGCAACCATTATCGGAACCCTTCTTGCTGTGGTATCAGGCGTCTATTTCTATACAATCCTCTCCATTCCATACAAATTATCCAGAAAGTTTGATGTGATAAAAGATAAGGTTGCACTTGAGTCCTATAAAAGCAGCGAGGATTTCCAAAAGGAGGTCGCAGATTTTATTATTGGATTCTTCAACTATCCGGGAGCAAATGTCATTGGTGGCAACTTTCATTTTAAAAACTGTAAAACCTATATTGATAACTCTGGAGAGGAGATCGAAAAACACAAAGCTGATAAAATCACAAAAGTCAAACTCAAATCAGGTAAGCGAGCCATTTACGTGCCTATTAAAATTGCACAACACGACTTAGGTGATATGCTTCTGATTATGGATGGACCCACACTACCTCTATTCAAGAGTATCATTTCTGATTTTGAAAACTATTTCCTCGACGATCAATTGTACCATGTTCTTAATTCGGTATCAAGAAATCAGATCGAATAATAATAATTTACCCAATCAGCTAAATAGAATCGAAGGCTATCCTATCTAGAAATTAGACGCTTAACTTTTTTTCACAAATTTCATCATAATATTTCCTCACTTTCCCTTTTTATCTCCAAATATTATATCTACTTTCAGGGTAGAAAGATTAATCTTAATGGCCATTGCAAGCCATTTGTGCACATTTACCACTGATCAGTTATTATTTAACGAAATATTAACTCATGCTCTACTGAGCACTAAAATATAGGAGGAATTGTGATGACTATGAATATGCAATCCGTAGGTTTTAAAGCAGATAAGAAACTTGAAGCTTTCATTAATCAGAAATTAAGCAAACTCAATAAATTTGACAACAATATTTGTGACTATAACGTCATTCTTAATATTGAAAATTCAGATCCTAAAGCGAATAAAGTTGTAGAAGTAAAAATTAACGTTCCCGGGAATGAACTTTTTGCAAGAAAACAATCAAACTCTTTTGAAGCTGCAGCAGAACTAGTAGCCGATGCTTTACGAATTCAGATCTTGAAAAATAAAGAAAAATAAAATCCAATAGTACTTCAAATATTAAACCCCGATACAAAATGTATCGGGGCTTTTTTTTAGTCTTCAAAACCAACTCTCTCATGCGAACTGTCGCAAAAGGGTTTATTTTTAGATGAACCACATCGGCAAAAATAGGTTGCTCCGGCTTTCACTTCTCTTTTCCCATCAACTCCTACTAATGTAATAGAGCCATCCACCATCAAAGGCCCTTTGCTTAAGACCTGAACTTTAAGCCCCGACTCAAGAGCCATAACCTCTTCATGCTTCCCTTCATCAGGCATGTTCACATAAAAAGAAAGGGCTTTTGTGGGACACTTTTGAACCTGTTTCATGATTTCCTCATTAGATGCAGCATTTATCTTTATCCAAGGTTGTGCCCCCGGCTGAAAAACAGAAGCTAGTCCTTTTGAACAGACTTCAGAATTAATACATAAATCAGCATCATACACAACAGTAATTTCTTCATTACTGTACTCTTTCTTAGCGCTTTTCATATCAGTAATATTTTAAAATGAATAAAGAGAAATCCCTAAACCATAATTTAACACATTTATCTGAAAAACGCATTACTGAAATATTAAAAAAAATATTTACCAGACATCGAACAAACTAAGCAGCTCATTCTTAAAACACTAGCAAAAGCAGGGCTTTCAGAAAGAAAAAAACTTACACATTACAGAAATAAAGTGCTTGCAGATATCAGAAATTGTTCTACTTTTGTCGTCAGACAAGGCAAAAAAGATAAAGCTTTTGACTTGTTGACAGACGGGTGTAGCTCAGTTGGCAGAGCACTGGTCTCCAAAACCAGGTGTCGGGAGTTCGAGTCTCTCCACCCGTGCAAAGAAAACCTTTCGAATACTATTCGGAAGGTTTTTTTTTGAGCAGTGAGAAAGCGACCTGAATTGAAGTTGCAAATGCAAATTGGGTCAGAACTAGTTTCTGGGTCTCCACAATACATTATACAACAATTCCACAGACTTGAGCCCCAAAGGGGTGAAATCTATCAGCAATAGGGTGAAGCCCTTTGCACAATGCCAATTGTATTTTAAGCCCCAATGGGGCGTAATAAATTACATCGATAAAATAATTATCACAATTACCAGGTTTGGAGCCCTTTTGCCGCATCTTTTTTGAACATTGAATTCACCTGCAGAGAATGTATAATTCAACTTTGGATAAAAAAAGTGATCAAATATGCCAGGCTTCATTCGGCGCGAGAATAATTGACTTTTCAAATGGAGACAGGCGGGTGCACCGATTTACATGTTGCCATTATTACCCGAACCTCCTATCGCTATCGCTCATTCAGCCCGGGGTATCAAATTAGTGCCCTTCAGGCCCAAAATTAGATCGCTTTCATAATTCAGAATAGCTCTTTAAACTAGCTAGATTCGTCAACAGAAAGGGTATCGGCAATAGAAGCTGGAGCACCCATAAAAACAGAAAGTCGTATAAAGCAGAATGGTCTAAAACCACCTCCCCCTCACACATTCGGGTACTCCTCCTTAAATTAAGGAGGAGAAAACCTTTCAATTTGGCCATCCGGACTAAAGATGAAATTTGGTATAATTATGGCTTGGGACAAAAAAAAATCTGCGATTATCAGCGTCATCGGCGGGTGAAATAATGTTGTGTATTATTTCCCGCAGAACTCGCAAATAAACGCAGATAATGAATTGCAATCGGTTACCAATTTTTGCATTCTATTATTGTCTGATCTAATCCTGCACCTCTATCCCTAGACACAACTTCACCATCCATCACAACCCAAATATGCAGCAGAAACATTCGTATCCTTAGATTTTAACTAGTGACTAAATAATACGTCTTGGCCTTATGATCCTCATTAAGGTTTGGAACAAAAAAATCTGCGATTATCAGCGTCATCAGCGGGAGAAATAAATTTGTGAATTATTTCCCGCATACTTCGCAAATAACCGCAGATAATATCTTTTTTACAATACGGTTTAAAATGATTTGCCCCCAGATATTTTACAAACTTCTGAAGAAACAAACAACATTTAAAACCTACTCCCTTTACTTGCGCCTAACTATCAAGCATCATAGTATTGAAAGCTTCGGCACAACGCTCGCCGTCCATTGCGGCGGACACAATACCTCCGGCGTAACCAGCTCCTTCACCACATGGGAATAGACCAGCAACCTGAACATGCTGAAAACTCTTAACATCCCGAGGAATACGTACAGGTGAAGACGTTCTTGACTCCACAGCCAGAATTACAGCATCATTGGTAAGGAATCCCTTCGATTTGTTCCCAAATACCTTAAATCCTTCCTGTAGACGAAAACTAATATGCTTAGGCAACCACTCGTGCAATGCTGAACTTTTCAATCCTGGCTGATAAGAAGAAGCAGGTAAGTCAGAGCTTGCAATACCTTTAACAAAATCAAGCATTCTTTGAGCTGGTGCAGTCAAATTGGAACCACCTTTTTCAAAAGCAAGGGCCTCCAATTCTTCCTGAAATTTCAAACCGGCCAAAGCGCCATACTTTTCAAACCCCTTTAAATCTTCTTCCCATATTTCAACAGCCATACCTGAGTTGGCAAAAGCCGTATTTCTTCGCGATGAAGACATGCCATTTACCACTTGCTGATTAGGCCCGGTTGCAGCTGGAACAATAACACCCCCCGGACACATACAGAATGAGTAAACCCCTCTTTTGTCAACTTGTTGTACAAAGCTGTAACTGGATGCTGGAAGATATTCACCTCTTCCTTTTGGATTATGGTACTGAATCTGATCGATCAGTTTCTGCGGATGCTCAACACGAACGCCCATTGCAAAAGTTTTGGCTTCGATTTTAATCTTCTGAGAATCGAGAAGGTAATAAATATCACGAGCCGAATGCCCAGTCGCTAGAATCACAGCCTCTGCCAAAAATTCTTCTCCCGATTTAATTCGAACACCTGAGATCTTATCATCTTTCACAAGCAACTGATTCACCTTAGTCGAAAATCGAACTTCGCCACCTGCACTTAAAATACTTTCCCTAATTTTGACTATCACTTTAGGTAACACATCTGTACCAATGTGTGGGTGTGCATCAATTAGAATATCTTCCTGGGCACCATGAAAATGAAGCACTTCAAGAATCTTTTTCAGATTCCCGCGTTTTTTCGATCGGGTATACAGCTTCCCGTCTGAGAACGTTCCTGCCCCACCTTCACCAAAACTATAGTTCGAATCAGGATCAATAACTTTATTCTTATGAATTGAAGCTAAATCCTTCTTTCTGTCTTCAACGCGTTTCCCTCTTTCCAATACAATTGGACAATAGCCCAACTCGATCAATCTCAAAGCAGCAAACAAACCGGCAGGTCCGGCTCCAACCACAATCACTTTCGGCTTACCGCTAACATTCTGATAACTAAAATCAGATAGTTTCAATTCAGGAAAAGCTTCATCGTAAGCCACACGAAAACGCATATTAATTTTTATATTTCGCTGACGAGCATCAATTGATCTTCGAAGAATCTGGATTCTGGTAATTCGGGAATCGTCTATTTTTAAATTTTGAGCCACTAGAGGTTTATAGAAACTTTCATCTGAAGCATCACGTGGACTTAAAACCAAATTAATTTCGGTAAGCATATCGGTATGTAAAAGGAATGTATTATTCGAAATGGAAGGAAAGTGTAATCACCTTCGAACTCATTTTTTTAATTGAGTATGTATAATAATCTGAGGCAGGGTTATCTGCATCGAGTTTATGATTTAAAATATCTTGCAAGCCCATGGAAAATTTCAATTCTGTTGCAAACTTAAAATAGGGCAGATAAAAGTCTATTCCTGCACCCATTTCCAAACTGAAAAACCCGGGTTTTAAACTCACCATGATATTATTATCAGGATCTAAACGGTCCGGAGCCTGAACATCCAGTTTATAACTGGCACCACCAACCAGGTAGGGACGGTAATTACTAATCCGCTTGGCTCTGTATTTGAGCAATAAGGGGAGATTGATCACAACACTTTCAAGTGTCACATCATCACGATTGAGTCCTGATTCCGGATCATCAGTATAAGAAATCGTTCTTTCTCCAAATTCAAGTCCGGGCTGAAAACGTAAAGAAGCATTTTCGTGCAACTTTAAATCAGAAACAATCCCCACAGTAAATCCCTGAGAAAACAGGACCTGCTCGGCTCGCACCTTATCCTGAGCTGAATTTCGAATGGCATAATCCATTGTATTCAACCCCAAAGTAAACCCAAAGTGCAATCTCTTTTGATCGACTTTTTGATTATTCAGGATACGACCTGCACGATAAATCCCTTGAGAATAGACATGACCAAAGGAAAACAGGAGTAATAATATAACTAATGCTTTCTTCAAACTATGGATGTTGTTTCAATAATTAACTTAAATATCCGGATATTATTGTTCTTATTTCGTCCCAATATAAATCGAAGCAATACCAAAGGTCAATCTTTGCTCCTCAACATTATCGAAGCCACATGATTTACAAATATGAATAAATTTTTCGCCGTCAGGGAAGCTCTCTACCGATTCCGGCAAGTAGGTATACGCCGAGATATCTTTAGATACCAGACGTCCCCAAAAAGGAAGTATCTTAAAGAAATAAAAATTATAGATTTGTTTGATCGGAAATTTTCGAGGCTTGGAAAACTCCAGAACCACAAGTTTTCCTCCCTTATCCAGGACACGGTACATCTCGCTTATCCCCTTTTCCAAATTCTCGAAGTTTCGTACACCGAATGCAACCGTTATGGCGTCGAATGAATTATCCTTAAACTGAATATTTTCAGAATCTCCTTCGAAGAGTTGAATTTTATCTTCAAGTCCTTTTTTCGCAATTTTTTCACGTCCTACAGCTAGCATTTCTGTAGAAATATCGATACCAACAACCGAATCCGGATTCAATTTTAATGCCGCAATAGCAAAATCGCCTGTGCCTGTTGCAATATCCAACATGCGCTTAGGCTGATGAGATCGAAGCAGTTTGATGGCTTTCTTACGCCATAGCTTATCGATACCAAGTGAAAGGAAATGATTCAAAAAATCGTATTTCCTGGCTATATTATTAAACATCAGGGCAACCTGATCTTTTTTTCCTTTATCTAAATCTTTATATGGATTGACCACTAAAATATATTTTCTGAAGGTTAATAAACTGATAACTGAGCTTCTCTCAACCAAACAAGAGTCGAGAAACCAAACGCAAATATATTAATTGTCAAGATATGCCGATTACAAAATTTACTTTTATTTACATGATTTACAATTAATCAAAAGGAGAACTCAGCTGAAAGTCCGTTTTATAGTCATCAATAAATCCAAAAGGAATATCATCGATTCTTAATTCTCCCTTGGTAACATGACCTAAAGTTGAAAAAGATAAACCATTCTCCATCATCGCATCGATAAACTCATCTTCGTTTTCCATGGATACTGAAACCACTACCCGGGATTGAGATTCACCAAATAAAAAGGCATCTTTTCTGATTTCGGCAGGTGATGTGATATCAAAACCAAATCCTAAAGGCATTGCAGATTCAACCAGGTTAAAGAATAAGCCTCCCTCATCAACACTGTGTGCTGACACAATCAAATTATTCTTTATCAGATTTTGAATGCAGTCATTCACTTTTTTCTCCTCATAAAGAGAGAAATAAGGCGTACCAATCGGAGCATTCTTTTTAACACTTCGCAGGTATTGAGAACCAGCTATATCATTTCTGGATTTTCCGATAAGGAAAATCATGTCTCCTTTTTTTCTATAAATATAGGACATATGATTTTCTGGTGAATCAAGCATCCCCATCATGCCAATGATAGGTGTCGGTTCAATTGGTATTCGGCTACCCTGAACGGAACTCTCATTATAAAAACTAACATTCCCCCCTACAACTGGGGTGTTATAAAATTTACACGCTTCAGATATTCCTTCACATGATTCTACAAACTGGGCAAAAACATTTTCGTCGAGCAGGCTTCCAAAGTTTAAACAATCGTTAATGGCATAAGCCTGTCCTCCTGAACAAATAATACGACGTGCAGCTACAGCAATATTAATTTGAGATCCTATGAAAGGATTCGAATAACAATAACCCGAGTTACCGGATATTGTAAAACACAAAGGATTCGATTTCTTAGTATAAAGAACTATAGCATCAGAAGGAGAATGGGCCTCCTCAACTTGATTGTGTAGTTGAATGTGTGACTTAATACCAATATTCTTATTCTTCAAGAGATGTTTGATTAGCTTCCAATAATCATCTGGCTCAGGAATACTATCTATCACATTTACACCTTTATTATTCTCTGAAGGGCAATAATCTCTCTTCACCTGTGGTGCGCCATGCCCCATCACCAAATCTTCAGCAAAAAACTCAGCAACAACATCATTATTATCAAAAAAGCGAAGGGTTTTATTATCTACAACACTTCCTATTCTTGAACAAAGAACTTCATCCCTGTTAAACACATTGATCACAAGTTCAATTTTCGATTGTTCAACCACAATCATCATTCGTTCCTGTGTCCTCGACAACATGATTTGCTCAATACTGAGATCCTCTTTCAATAGAGGAATTTTATTTAATTCAATATCAATCCCATTACTAATATCTGCAGCAATTGCAGAACTGGCACTCACCAAACCAGCCATATCCATATTTTCAACCCGCAAAAGGGCATCTTGCTCAGTCAGCTCTATAAGGGCTTTAATCATTGAGCTGGATAAATCAGGGTTGCTTTTGGGTACAGTGCCTACTTCATTCTGGCCCGGGACAGCATCGTCGCTGGTGGGATTCCCAACAATAAAGATGGCATCACCTAATCGGATATCTTTATTCGTTAATAAATGGTCTTTATGAACAAGTCCTGCGACCATGATATTGACAAGCGGATTGGAATCGTAACAAGAATTAAATCGAATCTCAGAGTTGATATTTTTGACATATTGCAGCGATGAATAATCATAAACACCTTTTTTCACTTCTTCCATCAACCACTGAGTTCTATCCAGAATCGAATCTCCGAAGCGGAGTGAGTTCAGTGAAATGAGAGGCTTTGCACCAAGAGCGGCCACATCACGAATAACATCTCCAACACAGGTTGCAGCTCCTTCATAAGGGTCGATACCGGATGGATGATTATGACTGCCCATTTTAAAGACACAGCACATATCATTGCCTACATCAACTGCACCCGAACTGGCTGCACCAGCACCAATAATAACTTTATCCCCTTTGCTTGGCAATGACTTAATCCACTGATAAGAACTCTTATAAGAGATCGTTTCAGTCCACATGGCAGAATAAATAAGCAACTCCAACTCACTAAGCTCTCGTCCCAACTTCAAGGATATAGAATCAAAAACTTTTTTATAAATTCTTAAATCCTCAGCAATCTGTAGTGTATTCTCCTTGTTTTTCATGTGTTTCCAATTTTCATTTTAAGAGAACTTGGTCCCGATACTTATCGGGATCGCCATAATTAACGCTAATGTGTCAAATTATTACTTATGGCTCGTTTCATCTGTTTATGATTTATTTCTTATTTGCGATCCAGGTTTTATAAAACTTCTTAGCATTTTCAAAAAAATCACATGACTTTGAGTATTTAACACGATAACGATACTCGCAACTCATCGCATGCTTGATGATTAACTAAATTTATAAAAAAATAATGAACCCTAACATCAATTAGATACTTTGTTTCTAAATTTAGCCCTTAAATAAACAAGACATAAGCTTAAGATTAAATATTCTTGAACATATAACAAACTAAAACAAAGCTCACACTATGAACAAAATAGCATTAATCACTGGTGCTTCAGCAGGAATTGGAGAAGCCTGTGCATTAAAATTAGCCGAAAATGGATTTGACTTAATAATTACAGGAAGACGTAAAAAAAAATTAGAAAAACTTGCTGATAAAATTCAAAATCAGTTCAATAAGGAAGTTTTGAGCCTTTGTCTTGATGTTAGAAATTTCGAAGAAGTTGAGAAAACTGTACAGTCTCTTCCGGAAAAATGGAAGGCAATTGATCTGTTGGTGAACAATGCAGGCCTGGCCGTAGGTGTTTCTCCTGTTCAGGAAGGTGTTGTAGACGATTGGGATCGTATGATTGATACCAATGTTAAAGGCTTGCTTTATGTAACGCGATGCATTAGTCCTTTAATGGCTGCACGCAAAAAAGGATTAATTGTAAACATCTCATCCATTGCCGGAAAAGAAGTTTACCCTGGGGGCAATGTGTACTGTGGCACCAAGCATGCTGTTGAAGCGATTACCAAAGGAATGAGAATTGATATGTTACAGCACAATATCAGGGTCAGCTCAATCGCTCCGGGTATGGTTGAAACCGAATTCTCTCTAGTTCGATTTAAAGGTGATGCCGATAAAGCAGATCAGGTCTATAAAGGGTTTGAGCCCCTAAAAGCAGAAGACATTGCTGACAGCCTGCTCTTTATTGCAACACGTCCTGATCATGTTTCAATAAACGATATTCTTATCATGCCATCAGCTCAAGCCTCAGCGAGAGATGTGGTTCGTGATAATTAAGGTAGTCTTTCATAAAACAAAGATCGCCCGGAGCATTTTTTGAGTATCTTTGGTAATCAATAAAATTGCATTATGGAAAAATTAAGCAGTTGCAATATCAAGCGGAATAAAAAACTACTTGTATCTGATATTATCAAGTTTTTCGAAACCAGGGGCTATACGCTTACTGATGCGAATGCATATGGTATGACCTTACGAAGAGGATCCAGATGGGGAAATCTTATTTCACTAAGTCCGTTAAAATGGAGAACTGTGGTAAATCTTGATGTCATCAAAGTTGAGAAAATGGATTACGATCTGTCTGCTCAATACAGATTCAGTTCCCGGGGACAATTTATATCACCAAAATCAGAGCTGTTTTTCACAAAGGAAGCTGAAGCCTTTACCGAAGCCATGCTTGAATTCAAAGTAGATGTTGATGAGATAGAAAAGCTTGGAGCTGAAGCTGAAAAAGAAAATACTAAAAATCTGCTTTCATCATTTTTTATGGGCATACTCATTGCTGTACTCTTAATTTTTGCATTGAAAATATACCTGCCCTTCGATTTACCCATACTTGTAAATTCAGGTCTCACTTTTTTTTCTATTGTCTTATGTAATTTTATTCTGAACCGATCAACCAAATAAACAACTAACAAAAGACGAAAACATAAATCATGTTTTCAAATAAAAACTAACACAACTCATGAATTTCATTAAACGTTTCACTCTTCTAAGCCTCCTTATATGCGTGGCTTATGGCTCTGGCATGGCTTGTACCACTGCCGTTATATCAGGAAAATCGACTAAAGATGGTCGTCCTATCTTATGGAAACATCGTGACTCTGAAAGCTATCAAAACAAATTGCGTCTTTTTAACGATGGCGCTTTCACCTATGTCGGTTTAATCAATTCTGATGACAGCAATGGCGATCAGATTTGGGGTGGCAACAACGAGTTTGGATTTGCGATCATGAACTCGGCATCCTTCAATCTTCGTGAGAATAAAGATGCTGAATTCAAAGATCAGGAAGGTATCATCATGAAGAAAGCTTTGCAAAGCTGTAAAACCCTTGAGGATTTTGAAAAATTGCTGTCAAGTCTGCCAAAACCGATGGGTTTAGAGGCAAATTTTGGTGTGATTGACGCTAAGGGAGGTGCTGCCTATTTCGAAACAAATGATGAAGGCTTTGTAAAATTTGATGCCAACGACAAGAAAGTTGCACCAAACGGCTATATTATCAGAGCCAACTATTCTTTTACGGGTAGAGAGAATGAAGGTTACGGTTACATCCGCTACATGAATGCTGAAAAGGAATTCTTTGCTGCAGCAGGTACCAACCAACTTGATCCGGCTTTTATACTAAAGCACCCTTGTCGCTCTCTCGAAAACTTTCTTACTGAAGAAGATGTGAAACACTATCAGAACTTATCTGAAAATCAGAACAATTTTATTGTAGTGAAGGATTGTATCAACCGCTACATCTCTACCTCTTCCTTTGTTATACAAGGAGTCAAAGATCAGGAAGATCCTAAACTAACGACCATGTGGACGCTTTTAGGTTTTCCTTTGGCATCCGTAGCTGTGCCAACATGGAGCATGAAACAGGTTGATTTACCTGAAACAGTACGTGCCGATAAAGATGGGAATGCTGAATTGTGTATCAAAACACTTGAATTGAAAAAGAATTTCTTTCCTGTAGCAAGAGGTGCCGGTGAAGATTACATGAACACAACAGCAGCCTATAATAAGGAGGAGACCGGTATTGTACAACAACTAGAAAAAACAGAAGATAAAATCCTTGAATTGAGTCAGAAGAATTTAGCAAACTGGAGAAATAATGGACTTAACAAGAGTGAAATGAAAGCCTTTTACCAGGAGGTTGATCAGTTGATTAAGGACAACTACAAAGCACTTTTTGAATTATAATAAATTCTTAATTTCCTTTACAACAGAGATTAAACAAATCAGACCTTTAAAACACTCGCTTTATTTAAAAGCGGGTGTTTTTTTTTTGTCACAACCTGCAACAGTTTAAAATAATGGCACTATATGTATATGCTTCTAAAATAGTGATCTTGGACAGTTCATTTTATAGGTCGTCTGCCTTAGGTGAACTTGATTGCAATTACTTTCAAATATGCTATAAACATTACATACCTAACGGGATTAAATAATGGGGGTACGTTCGTTATGGATGAATTAAAGTTCCGTAGGAACGATATGTTTGTAGCGATTCGAATTAAGGGTGGAATTAGAGTCCTGTAGGGACGAACTATTTAATATTGAGTAGTCACTTTAACTAAAATACACGCTTGACAATAGTGGCTTTTTTATTGGTTATTACTCAAACTAGGAGAAAACAAACACAATAGCGTGGCTTTATATATTGACCTGGAGCAGTTCTATTTATAGGTCGTCCGCCTAAGGCGGACTAAAATATTATTTTTCGAACATGGTATAAACATCACATCACTGACGGGATTAAATAATGGGGGGGCGTTCCTTATGGATGAATGAAAGTTCCGTAGGAACGATATGTTTGTAGCGATTCGAATTAAGGGTTTGGTTAGAGTCCTGTAGGGACGAACTATTTGATATTGAATAGTCACTTTAACTAAAACACAGGCTTGACAAAAGTGTTTTTTTTTGGGTATGAATCGAGAAAGATAGAATACATTCAACAACCATCAAGCTTAAAACTGAAGCCTACCCTCCTTAAGATAGATGCAAATATAAAACAATTTCAAACGTTTGCGCTATGTTTAAGAACTTATTTACAGGGCATAAAAAATGCAAACTTATGACTAGTTTTGACTGTTGATTTTAGATCAAAGTACTGATAGAATCGCGACTAATAATTTGAAGTTTGATGTTTAAAATGGCTGTTCATTCACTTGAACAGCCATTTTTGAATGCCCTTTTTGATTTAAAAACTGGCAATAAATCCAAAATGAATTTTAGCCGATTTCAAATCTGAAGACTCTCCATCCTGCTTACCCAGAGCGTAATTCAAAGTAAATAGACCTGAACCTGCTGAAAAATTTAATCCAAAACCATAGCCCATCGGTTTGTCCGAATAGTTCGTGTCCTGCACCTCCTGTTTGTACCAGGCCATATCTATAAAAAGGTAAATACTCGTGTTTCGATCGGGTACAAATCGAAACTCTTGCTTCAGAATGGCATATTTTGATGCTCTAAAGGCATCCTCATTAAATCCCCTGATGCTCTTCATGCCACCCAAACGAAACAAATCATTCTCAAAGTAGTTTTTTCGTTCTAACCATCCCCCTTGAACCTGCCAATGATAAACCCACTTGGATCGAACAGGGATGTAATTCTTTAAACTTAACAAACCCTCAAAGGTGTTCGTTTTTAATTCGATCCCTTTGTAGAGCTCCTCGGTAATATTCAGATTCTGTTCAATCTTATTCTCACCCGCAGCGACTTCAAACTTCAGTTCCCATCCTTTTTGTGGATTAAATCGTCTATTCAGATTCTCATATTGATATTGAAAGCCTAATAGATTCGATTTAGAATCGGCATAATCAGGCAAAACACTCAAGCCGGCAAATTGTTTCGAGCTAAGAAGATTGGAAGATTTCAACTGGTAAAACAATTTGATGTCACTGTTCACGCTTTGTTTCAAATTTAAACCCAAACGTAAATTCGTATTGAGGTAGGTACTGTCTTGTTTTAAGAGTTCAAAGGAAAAATCAACACCCAATTTGGAATTGAAAATGTAGGGATACTGAAAACATAAATTTAAATTCTGACTGCTTTCTTCTAGTTTTCTCCAGTTGAACTGGATACGTTCTCCCCTGTGGAATGAATTTACCAAGAGCAGATTCACATCACCGGTTAGCTCAAGTTTATCCGTTTTGTTATTAGTCTGAAAGCCTAAAATGCCATCAAATCGATTGGCCGATTGCTTCCTTAGATAATTATGGACCCTGGCTTTACCATCAAAAAACTCAAGTTCTGAAGCTTTAATCTCAGATATAAAATCCAGTTTGGAAATCAATTCTGCAATTGACTCAAATTTCTTTTCACTATAGGCCTGTCCGGGCTTAATACCAAGGTGATTCTGAATGAATTTAGGATGAATACCCGACTCCCCTTTTATGAGCATCGTATCCCAAACCACATGCTGATTAGGATTCAGCAAACAAGTCCCGTTGATTTCACCATTTATAATCTCAAGATTTGAAAGCGCAATTGAAGCAAAGGGGTAAGCCTGATTCAAATAATAATCCAGGATTTCAGATTGCTGTTCAATTCCCTCAGTAAACCCCTTATCATGTGCCCCTGTAAAACTGAAATCGAATTGAGGAACTGAAACTTCAGAATTAATTTTCAGATCAAGTTCTTTCCAGATATAGGGTTTCCCAATATGAAATACAGCATAAACAGTATCCTGTAGTCGGAACGAACTGTCTATGCTTGTTTCCAAATAGCCTTTCTCAATAAAACGTGATTTAAAATTTTCAAGTTTTAAATGCAGTGTCTTCTCATCATCAAAACGGAGTCGCCTAAGACGTTTAGCTTGTTTTATAAAATCTGAATTCTGACTGCCTGATACCCTTAAAAAATGCACTTGATTTTGTGCTGAAAGAGAAACGACTCCCAGCAATAACAAAACAATTAAGAGGAAAATTTTGTGCATTATAGTCTAATACGATAGATTTGTGCGGTAATATTCAACATCAATGAATCATATGATTAAATACCAACTCATATAAACTTCAAAAATGTAGGATAATTTCTGTAGTTGCAAGAATATCATTATCTTTTGCAATTATTAAACAAAATTGAGTAGGGAGGTTAAAGATCTTATTTAACTATATTCACTCCTTTTTCAATATGAATTCTATCTCTAGATATTAAATTTAAATATTGATCTATAAAAACCAGACTATGAAAAAACTACTTTACGCCCTAAGCCTGCTTCTTTTGGCAGGTACCGTTTTAAGTTCTTGTGCTACCGAAAAAAAGTGTCCTGCCTACTCTAAAGCAGAAACGCAAAAAACATCAAAATCGGTATAAAGGATAAAAAAATCTCATCAAATGAGATTTTTTTTTGCTCTTATTTTCCCTGTTCGCAATCGTTTTAAGACTGATTAACTGACTGAATCTCAAGACTAAATGATGGCGACACCATCAAAAAACATGTGATTTTTTTTCTCTTTTTACTCTCGTTTTCTTTTTTATTTCTATACTTTTGCATGCAAGAAACAAAGGGTTTATTAAATTAAAACTTTATACAAAATGTCAAAGATTAAAATAGGTATTAACGGTTTTGGCCGTATCGGTAGATTTGTATTTCGTCAGGCGATTGCAAACGGAAATTTCGAAGTTGTTGCAATTAACGACCTTTTAGATGTAGATTACATGGCTTACATGTTGAAATATGATTCTACTCACGGTAAATTCAACGGTACTGTTGAAGTTGTTGATGGTCAAATGATCGTTAACGGTAACACTGTACGTGTAACTGCTGAAAGAAATCCAGCTGATATCAACTGGGGTGCTGTATCTGCAGAATACGTTGTTGAGTCTACAGGTTTCTTCTTAACTAAAGAATCTGCTCAAGGTCATATCGATGGTGGTGCTAAAAAAGTAGTTATGTCTGCGCCTTCTAAAGACGATACACCAATGTTCGTTATGGGTGTAAACAACACTGAATACACTAACGATCTTACTTTCGTTTCTAATGCTTCTTGTACTACTAACTGTTTAGCTCCTGTTGCTAAAGTATTGCACGACAATTTCGGTATTGTTGAAGGTCTAATGACTACAGTACACGCGACAACTGCTACTCAAAAAACTGTTGACGGTCCTTCTGCTAAGGATTGGAGAGGTGGACGTGGTGCTGGTCAAAACATCATTCCTTCTTCTACTGGTGCTGCTAAAGCTGTAGGTAAAGTAATTCCTGCTTTAAATGGTAAACTAACTGGTATGTCTTTCCGTGTTCCTACACCAGATGTATCTGTAGTTGACTTAACTGTTCGTTTAGAAAAAGGAACTTCTTACGAAGCAATTTGTGCTGCAATGAAGAAAGCTTCTGAGAACGAATTGAAAGGTATCTTAGGATATACTGAAGATGCTGTTGTATCTAATGACTTTACTGGTGATGCTCGTACTTCTATCTTCGATGCGACTGCTGGTATTCAATTATCTCCAAACTTCGTAAAAGTTGTTTCATGGTATGATAATGAAATGGGATACTCAACTAAAGTATGTGAGTTGATCCAATACATGGATTCAGTAAAGTAATCTACTGAAAACAATATTTCAAGAAAGGCTGTCCTTAGGGATGGCCTTTTTTTTGTGTTATGATGTGCTATTGAGCTGCCCTTTCAGGGCGCAATCATAATACCACTATTAATCCCCAGGGCGATACCCTGGGCTAAATTAAGTTGCCACTTCGTGGCGTGATTGGAAATATTTTAAAGTTCGGGCTGAAAGTCCATCGCATTCATTTTCTGGATCTGGTTCATGAATCGTTCTAATTAAGTATAATGTGTTTGAAAAGTTTGTCTAATTGAATTGAAAGAATCAAACCCAGCAGTGAAACTAACAGAAGCTTAATATTTAGAATTGAGCGTGAGCTGTCAGCCTGCCGTGAGGCGTGCTACTGTCACATCCACACTGAGAAAACCAGGATCAGGCTGACTTGATTTTTTGCTTACTTTTTTATCTAAGAAAAAAGTAAGAGCCCAGCGGCTATAGCGAAAAGATTAAAATATAATCACTGAAATTAATTAGCACCCTACTGTCCTGCCGGACATTTGCTCACTTACTATATTGCACACAATGGTGTTCGCGATCCATCGGATTCCCCTGAAAAGGGAGAAAACAGCAACATAAGAGATAAGTTCCCAAATTTCGTCTCGACCTTAAAAAGGTATGTATCTCACTTAGACACAACTTTTGGAACTGATCCCTGAATGGGCAGGTCAAATATTCAGTCACACTCAATTTTTATAAACAAGAGTATTGAAGACTCAGAAGTCGCATCTGATCTAATTGTGGTTTTTAGGTTTTAACTTGAAGTACTAAAAAAAGCTCATAGGATGAATCATCCTATGAGCTTTCTATATATTCAATCAGATTTGATATTTCCCGACTCCGCTCAGGGGGCTCGTCTACACGATAACGCTGACAGGAACAAGTACGCTGTCAGGTTTTCACATTAACAGCCTTCGACGCCTCCCGATCTATCGGGACAGGGCAATGCATCATCCCATCAACACATCAACACATCATCATTTCACCTCTAATTCAGTAAGATGCTCCATTTTCTTATTCTCGAGGAATTCAGATATACCACACAAGTGTTCTTTCACTCTCTTGTTACCAAATTCATAGACCTTATCAGCCAAACCATTTAGAAAATCTCTGTCGTGAGAAACAAGTATTAAAGTGCCATCAAATGCCAACAAGGCATCCTTTAAAATATCCTTCGTTTTTAAGTCAAGATGATTCGTAGGCTCATCGAGAATCAAAAGGTTAACTGGCTCAAGCAAGAGTTTAATCATCGCAAGACGGGTACGTTCTCCTCCTGAAAGTACTTTAACTTTCTTAGTTGAGTTATCACCTCCAAACATAAAGGCGCCCAACATATCCTTAATTTTTGTTCTGATATCGCCTACTGCAACATCGTCAATGGTTTGAAAAACAGTCAGGTTTTCATCCAATAATGAGGCTTGGTTTTGAGCGAAATATCCTATCATGGTATTGTGTCCCAATGTTAGATCTCCGCTGTAATCAATCTCATCCATTATGGCTTTTACCAAAGTCGATTTTCCTTCACCATTTCTACCTACAAAGGCCACTTTCTCACCACGCTCAATCGTAAATTTAGCATCAGAAAATACTAAATTGTCTCCGTAGGTTTTACCTAAACCGTCTGCAATAACAGGGTAATTACCAGAACGAGGTGATGGTGGGAACTTCAAACGCAAAGCAGAAGTATCTTCTTCATCAATCTCGACAATCTCCATCTTTTCAAGCATCTTTTCACGAGATGATACTTGATTGGTTTTTGAGTACGTGCCCTTAAACCTGTCAATAAAAGCCTGATTATCGGCAATGATTCTTTGTTGTTCTTCGTAAGCTTTTTGCTGATGAAGACGTCTATCCTTTCTCAGTTCCAGATACTCCGAATAGTTCACTTTATAGTCATAAATACGCCCCATGGTCACCTCAATGGTTCGGGTTGTAATATTATCGACAAAAGCGCGGTCGTGAGAAATCACAATCACAGCCTTACCTGAATCTTTAAGGAAATTTTCCAACCACTGAATCGATTCAATATCCAGGTGGTTAGTCGGCTCATCAAGAAGAATCAAATCGGGCTGACGTAATAGGATTTTTGCCAACTCGATACGCATACGCCATCCACCACTAAACTCCGAAGTCGGGCGAGTGAAATCTTCACGCATAAAACCAAGGCCCAATAAGGTTTTCTCAACTTCAGCATCGTAATTAATCTCTTCAACTGAATAGAAGATTTCACTCAAAGAAGAGACACGCTCAATCAACTGATAGTATTCTTCAGATTCATAGTCGGTACGTGAGGCCATTTGCAGATTCAAATCCTCAATCTCTTTTTCCATTTCAAAGATCTTGGAAAAAGCTTGAGAAGCTTCCTCAAATACCGTTCTGGTATTATCGGTCATCAAATGCTGAGGCAGATAAGCTATTACCGCATCTTTAGGGGCACCAATTCGTCCACGAGTGGGTTTATCAGCACCGGCAATAATCTTCAAAAGAGTCGATTTACCAGCCCCATTCTTTCCCATAAGGGCAATTCTATCCTTCTCGTTTATAACAAAGGAAATATCTTTAAATAAGGTAGTGCCACCAAACTCTACCGCCAAACCATCAACTGAAATCATGCTTCTTACAAATTTAAGCCCAGCCTATCATACCTCTGGTAGATCAACGAGCTATAAAAATTATTTTTTCGAGCTGCAAAGATATAAGAGATCCTCAGAAACTAGTTAAACCAGAGAAGGATAATCGAAATTTTTAGGAGCAAAATTCAAAATAATGAGAAAACAGGGTGGAATAGAGCACTGAAAGACATAAACAAAAGGAAATAACAGCAGGTTGAACTCAAAACTTGAACGAATTTCTATTCAATCTTGTTTTGAAATGCCGATTTTTCTTCTACTTTTGTTGTCTCAACACTGGAGAGGTGACAGAGTGGTCGATTGTGCGCGCCTGGAAAGCTCGTGTACCGCAAGGTACCGGGGGTTCGAATCCCTTCCTCTCCGCCTTCGCCCGCCAAAGCAGTTTACTGCGACGGCGGGCTTTTTATTTATATATATTAGTGCACTCGATAACAATAATTAAAGGGGCTACGGCGGATACATCCGCACAATATTCACCAACCATAGCATATCATTGCGAGGGCGATTTTTTTTATCCAAAAATCTATACAGAATATTAAGTTCAATGGCTTGTTTCTCCGCCGAAGCGATTTTTCGCGTAGGTGGGCGACGGATATATCCACACAATATTCACCCACCAAAGCATATCATTGCAACTACGGGCTTTTTGTTTATATACAACTGTATACTGAATAACATCGATTTTAAGGGCTAGTTTCTCCGCCGAAGCGATTATTTCGCGTAGGTGGGCGGCGGATACATCCGCACAATATTCGTCAATCAATGCATTAATTCTCTTTCCTGAAAGATCAGCTTGCAATTCGGGTATGATCAGTTTGAATAACACTACTCTTGACTAATTCGAAATATGTTCGTAATTTCCATACTCCACTAAACTTAGGACTATGTATTACGTCTATACACTACAATGCTCAAACGGGAAATTATATACAGGTTGTACTTCAGACATTACTGAACGCCTGAAAAGGCACCAGAATGGCTATGTTCCATCTACAAAAAATATTCGCCCTGTTAATTTAATCTCTTACACGGCATTCATTGAAAAATGTAAGGCTTTTGAATTTGAGAAATATTTAAAATCAGGTTCAGGTCGAGCTTTCACGAATAGACATTTGATTTAGTTTTCTTTCGCCCAGCAAAGAAGCAGCAAGCTTAGAAGCCCCTGGTGCTTTTTTTACATCGTAAGATTTTTAAAATTTTCCCGATCAATCGGAACGGGATTCGTAAAACATTAATAAAGAGGAATCATACCCGAATTTATGATTTTTCGGCCAATCATTAAGCTACAAGCCACGTGCTTTTATAAATAGTCCCAATTCTGTTTAATATTTTTTTCCTCCCTTAAGTCATTCTAAGCAACAGTGAAAACAAATTAATTATATAGAAAATTTCTGTACCACTCACACTCATGTATTTTACCCGAAAACGTGTATTTTATTTATTAGCCTGTTTGGGTAAATTAGGTAGGTTCTAATAGAGATTTCTAACTAAAATACTGATCCCAGTTTATGGTACTTTAAATGGCTCATCATAATAAGTGATGTTAGCACCACACATTGGCATACTAACAACACCTTTTAAAAAGATATTTGAGAAATAACAACGAGATTGTTGATATAAATTAGTAGCCAACATAAGAAGCAGTCATAAGAATTCAATAAGCTATAGCAGCTAATTTTTGAATAATAGATATTTATACTTTCAAATTTATTTTCGAAGTATTACATGGAATAACCTAAAACAAAAGGACAAATTAAAATACTATGAAAAAAATCCCAACCTTTATCCTGCTTTTCCTTTTGTCTAAATCATTTCTTTTTGGACAATTGATAATCAATCATCTGAACACGGATATTACAAAACTTTCCGAAGTCGAAATCAACCACGCAAAATCAGTTTTACACATAGCATATAGTCACACGAGTCATGGTAGACAGGTGACTGCTGGTATGACAGGACTAATTAATTTTGCCAATGGTGGTGGTAAAGGATTATCGCTACCAAGCGATATTTTTAGTTGGAACAACGGCGGTACAAATGGAGAACTCGACCTGCACGATTATGCAATGGATGGGGATGTGGGTTACTACCCCGATTGGTACAACAATACAGTTAGTTATCTTAACAATCCCGACAATAGCGATGTAAATGTGGTGATGTGGAGTTGGTGCGGGCAAGTTGATAATAAATATGCTGCTGGTACCCTCTTTTCTGAGTATCTTGAACCTATGGCTCTTTTAGAAAGCACCTACCCCAATGTGAAATTTGTATACATGACCGGGCATCTCGATCACTTGGACGATGACAACAATAAAGCGGCCAACGATTCAATCCGTCGCCACTGTTTAAGAGAAGGAAAAATACTTTACGACTTTGCAGACATCGAAAGCTTTAATCCTGATGGAACCTTCTTTCAATATGCACACGATAATTGTGACTATTATTCAAGTGATGGCATTCTACAGGGAAATTGGGCAAGCGAATGGCGAGCCTCACACACTGAGGACGTCGATTGGTTTACTTGCGAATCAGCGCATAGTGATGCACTGAATGCCAATCAGAAAGCCTATGCGGCCTGGGCAATGTTTGTTGCCCTTGCTAATAACGACACACCCCCAAGCATCGCATTTAACTCAACAAGCTCAAATGGGCTGGAATCAGTAGGCAGTGCCGAATTACAGGTAGACCTTTCTGCAGTAAGCGGACTAGAAGTAACTGTTGATTATACCCTAACAGGTTCAGCAAGCGGTAACGGAACAGACTACGAATTGGCTAATGGCACTTTAACCATCAGTGAAGGAGATGCTGGTAATACGATTACCATTGCCAGCATAGTGGATGACTTAGTGGCCGAAGGGGATGAAACTGTTATTGTAAGCTTATCCAATCCTAACAATGCAACACTGGGAACAAACAAGTTTCATACCTATACGATTATCGATAACGACACACCCCCAAGCATAGCATTTAACTCAACGAGCTCAAATGGGCTGGAATCAGTAGGCAGTGCCGAATTACAGGTAGACCTTTCTGCAGTAAGCGGACTAGAAGTAACTGTTGATTATACCCTAACAGGTTCAGCAAGCGGTAACGGAACAGACTACGAATTGGCTAATGGTACTTTAACCATCAGTGCAGGGGATGCTGGTAATACGATTACCATTGCCAGCATAGTGGATGACTTATTGGCCGAAAGTGATGAAACTATTATTGTAAGCTTATCCAATCCAAACAATGCAACACTGGGAACAAACACCGTTCATACCTATACGATTACAGATAACGATGCCCCCCCAAGCATAGCATTTAACACAACAAGCTCAAATGGGCTGGAATCAGTAAGCAGTGCCGAATTACAGGTAGACCTTTCTGCAGTAAGCGGAATAGACTTAACCGTTGATTATACCCTAACAGGTACAGCAAGCGGTAGCGGTACAGACTTTGAATTGGCTAATGGCACTTTAACAATCAGTGCAGGGGATGCCAGTAATACCATTACCATTGCCAACATAGTGGATGACTTATTGGCCGAAAGTGATGAAACTATTATTGTAAGCTTATCCAATCCAAACAATGCAACACTGGGAACAAACACCGTTCATACCTATACGATTACCGATAACGATGCCCCACCAAGCATCGCATTTAACTCAACAAGCTCAAATGGGCTGGAATCAGTAAGCAGTGCCGAATTACAGGTAGCTCTTTCTGCAGTAAGCGAACTGGAAGTAACTGTTGATTATACCCTAACAGGTACAGCAAGCGGTAGCGGTACAGACTACGAATTGGCTAATGGCACTTTAACAATCAGTGCAGGGGATGCTGCTAATACGATTACCATTGCCAGCATAGTGGATGACTTAGTGGCCGAAGGTGATGAAACAGTTATTGTAAGCTTATCCAATCCAAACAATGCAACACTGGGAACAAACACGGTTCATACCTATACGATTACCGATAACGATTCAAGCCCAAGCATAGCATTTAACTCAACGAGCTCAAATGGGCTCGAATCAGTAAGCAGTGCCGAATTACAGGTAGACCTTTCAGCAGTAAGCGGACTAGAAGTAACCGTTGATTATACCCTAACAGGTTCAGCAAGCGGTAACGGAACAGACTACGAATTAGCTAATGGTACTTTAAGCATCAGTGCAGGGGATGCTGGTAAGACGATTACCATTGCCAGCATAGTGGATGACTTATTGGCCGAAGGTGATGAAACTATTATTGTAAGCTTATCCAATCCAAACAATGCAACACTGGGAACAAACACCGTTCATACCTATACGATTACAGATAACGATGCACCCCCAAGCATCGCATTTAACTCTACGAGCTCTAATGGGCTGGAATCAGTAAGCAGTGCCGAATTACTGGTAGACCTTTCTGCAGCAAGCGGACTAGAAGTAACTGTTGATTATACCGTTACGGGTACTGCAAGCGGTAGCGGTACAGACTACGAATTGGCTAATGGTACTTTAAGCATCAGTGCAGGGGATGCCAGTAATACTATTACAATTGCCAGCATAGTGGATGACCTATTGGCCGAAAGTAATGAAACAGTTATTGTAAGCTTATCCAATCCAAATAATGCAACACTGGGAACAAACACGGTTCATACCTATACGATTACCGATAACGATTCAAGCCCAAGCATAGCATTTAACTCAACGAGCTCAAATGGGCTGGAATCAGTAAGTAGTGCCGAATTACAGGTAGACCTTTCAGCAGTAAGCGGACTAGAAGTAACCGTTGATTATACCCTAACAGGTTCAGCAAGCGGTAACGGAACAGACTACGAATTGGCTAATGGCACATTAACCATCAGTGAAGGGGATGCCAGTAATACGATTACCATTGCCAGCATAGTGGATGACTTAGTGGCCGAAGGTGATGAAACAGTTATTGTAAGCCTATCCAATCCAAACAATGCAACACTGGGAACAAACACGGCTCATGCGTATACCATTACGGACAATGATTATGCAACAAATGTTTCTGATATTTTGAAAAATAATATCTTCGTTTATCCTAATCCTTTTGTTAACCGTATCCATCTTAAGGGTGTAAGTGATGATATATCACATATCACCATCATTAATATCTATGGACAAAAAGTTTTAGAAGCTGATTACAAAGGTGAAAGTGTTATAAATGTTGGACATCTGTCAAGTGGAATGTATTTATTAACCATTGAAAATAGCATCAACAAGAAACAAGTAATTAAAATATTAAAAAAATAAATATGTCCAATTTCAGGGGAATATTACAAAACCATTTAACCAGATTGGCCGATTGGGATTTATATTTTGGACCTCCATATTTCAACCGTAATAAAATTCGCCAGCTAAAGCAAATCATAGCAACGACGTTTTTTTTAAATTCCGAAATCGATTCGAATATATTCATTTAGGACATTGAAGGAAGCATAAAAAAAAGCCATTTTACCGTATATGAAATTTACTATTAACATTGATGGTGTAATTCACTTGGAGTTCAACTGATCAAGAAAGATATCATCCTAAAGGTTACAACTTTAGTGTAAGAAAAACTCAGATACATCAAACAAGTTAGATTAATGATTTAGAGGGGCTCTGTATCCTCTATATTAAACCAGCCGTGACATTTTCATAACATGACAATGATTAATGAAAGATAAATATCTTATTTTCATTTCAAATAGTAATTGACTATCATAAATACTTATATTAATTTTATTTAACTCAATTTCAACTAATCATTAAAAAGTATTATCATGAAAATAGTAAAGTTCTCCCTTATCATTATGATGCTAGTTGCTGGCATATTTATTTCATGTGAAAAAGACGATCCAGGTGAAATTCCAGGTGAAATTCCAGGTATGGGTAATGCAGGGGGAGAACTAGAAGTATTAGAGCCTTTTGTATTACCAGAAGGCATATCGATTGTTGGTGAAATTACTGGAATAAATGGTACTCAGGGAACCCTAGATGGCGGTATTTCACCTTACATGGAATCTAGTGTTAAGGCTAAATATGATAAAGAAATCACGAGAGGCTCAGGAGACAATGATGTTGTTCTCGATTTTGTTATTGAAAATTCCACTTCTGTAACCAAGGAGTTTTTTCTACCAAGGGGCTGCGTTTTCAAGTGCCTGTCAGAAGGTAGACAGAATGGACTTTCATGTCAAAAAATACTTATTCGTGTATTGGCAGGAATTAGATTAAAACTTAGGCTACACTGTCATTGCCTAAACAAAGGAATACCTGGCAGTAGCCTGGAAACCGAATATGAAATAATGGGGGTTTCAAGCTCAAAGCGAATTACAAAACTTGTTGAAAAATTAGAGTCCAAAAAGATTGATATTAGTGATTTTTCACCGGAAGAAAAGGGGAAATATAAAGAGATATCCACTCGTATAAAAAAAATCGTCCATAGTATAACAAATGGTTCTGGTGTTAAAGATAGTGATTGGAAGTATATTAAATCACTTAAGGAAAGATAGATGTTATTTCGATACCTTTTTCAGGATTAGACAGGGTCTACAATAACAAAATTCTTGCTGATTTTCCCCTTTGACGTGCAAAAAATTTCAGGTATAAAAAAAGGCATTCGGTAGAATGCCTTTTTTTAGCTTGTATTGCGATTTATTAATGCATGGATCGAATTTCTGGTTAATAAAAAAACAAGGTTCAAAATCTAATGGAATTTCAAATCATCACAATGCCACCATCCCATGGCTCTGAACTTAATGGAAAATCGATAGGCTCTCCCTTGTATGTATTTCCACTAGCTGAACCAGTTACTTGAAAAAAACTATATGCTTTATCTCTACCAGCACTACTATTATATATCACATCATTGTCATTAAGTGTGAGATTACTCATCTCCTTAAAACACATAAATCCTTCAATAATCTTGTTATCATGAATATTTAAATCTGCTCCCTTATACATATAAAACCCACAACCTGTTACAGTATTTTCATAAATATGGGTGGTTGCCGGGTTAGTTTTTGGATCACCTTTGGAATACATAATAATACCAATCCAGCCATTTAATGAACGTGTAAGCATGGTAATCTCATTATTTCGAATAGTTAAATCTGCATTATTCCAATATACTATGGGCCCGTCTCTGTATTCACTGCCTTCCCCCTGCTCCATAATATTGTTTTCAATAAGTACATTCCGACCATGCCTATTACAAATATCACCTCCATGATTGTGATGAAAATGATTATTACGAATTTTAATATCATTTTGTGAGTAAGTCCCACTCTCAATATCAATCCCAAATTGTGGGTTTGTCCCTTTGGTGTGATGAATTTCATTATTCTCAATCACAACATTTTCTCCTCCAGCAACGGACACCCCTTGTCGACGATTGTCAAAAATATTATTCCCCCGAATATCAATATTCTTTGGCTCGCCAACCATCAAAATAGCATCTCCAGCGGCTCTTCCCAACGCAACATTTTCTACAGTAACATTCTCACTCTTAATTTCAATCAAATGCCCTTCATTGTGTGATGTACCTCCACTATATGTGTGTTGATATCTATCTCCAAGAATGGTTCCCCCAGAAATCAGTACATTTACACTTTTCCAAACTAAAATAGCAGCCTGATTCCCCTTATCATTGGGTGCCATCTCAATAACAGCATCCTTATCCAAAAGTAATGCCATATTACTTCTTAAATCTAGTCCTACCTGATACTGCCAGGTTCTCTCTTTACCTATTAGATAATGTCCCGCTGGCAAACGTATTTTACCATACCCCTCTCCAACAGCCCAGTCTATTGCCGCTTGCAAGTTATCTGTAGTTTTTTCAGGATTGGTACTATTATTAGGGATATCCCAATGTGCCAAATCAATGGTGTATTCCTTATTGGGTATTTGACTGTAAGGCATTTCTGAAATTGGCTCCTTTGCATCAACAATTGGGTTTTCCACATCATTCGTTTGGTCCCCTTCGTCAGTAGTCAAACTCTCATCACAAGCAGCAAAAAAAAACATTAAAATAAAACAAAAACAAACATAATTCTTCATAATAAAAATTTAATTAAAACAAATTCAATAATATAACAACATCTGACAGAATAACACAAAAATCCTAAAGACCTGTATTTTTCATTACACCCTTAAGATTTAAACTTCTTCCTGAAAAAATCAATAGTCACTCATACAATTTTGACAATACCAAAGGCAATTAGCATTCCAAATTTTCAAAACTTTAAAGTGGGAAATGAATCCTTTCATTAGATCTCCTGTCTATAAAGCCATTACGAATTCAGTTTTCATATACAAGAATTTATTGCTTGATTTTTCGAACGAAAAAGTGTGGAATTTAGCCGCAGTGACTGTAGCATTTCGCTACATATTAATCCAAGCAAAGCAATTGACTGCTAGAGTATTAAGATAAATATCATGCTTCAAAACTTAGACGTTTACTGTACTCCAAACGATAATAGAACTTAAGTTTGGTAATAAAAAAAAACAGCAAGGCACTTGCCTCACTGCTATTTTTTTTCAAAACAAAAGCAATCGATTTAACGACACCTAAATTGAATTGACCTTTTTAAGATTTTCTTTTTGACTCTCAAGCCTTACAAGTTTCGACCTTTCGACTCCCGAGTTTGCGATAACTAAAGAATTGGGAGCAAAAGAATTGATTTTCGTATTTTTATTATCAAAAAGCGACAACTGCCTATTCACATTCTTAACATAACCATCCAATGATTCATAGACTGAGTTTTTGGATAAAAATTCAGGTACCAAATCCTTCATCCTACCCACTATCATTTCATTATCCTCCACATCCAAATAATACAAAATTTGAGAAACAGAAATGTTTACATCATTAAAATTACGAGGACGAGTCTTGCTAATCATAATCTTATCATTATAAGTAGGTAGGGTATTCTCACTTGTCGCCAGAAGCTCCTCGTAAAGCTTCTCTCCGGGACGCAGACCTGTATATTTAATTTGAATATCTTCATCTAATCTCAAACCCGCTAAACGAATCATTTTTTTAGCCAGTTCTGCGATTTTAATCGGTTGTCCCATGTCGAAAACAAAGATTTCACCACCCTGCCCCATAGCACCAGCTTCAAGCACCAATTGGCAAGCTTCTGGGATGGTCATAAAATAACGCGTAATATCAGGATGCGTCACCTTAAGGGGACCGCCTTGTTCAATTTGTCTCTTAAAAAGAGGCACCACCGAACCGTTAGAGCCCAACACATTACCAAAACGAGTTGTAATGAATGCGGTTTTAATATCACCCCGTTGTGCTAAAGCCTGAATGTAAACCTCACAAATGCGCTTCGAAGCCCCCATTACATTGGTCGGATTCACTGCCTTATCAGTAGAGATCATCACAAATTTCTCTACTCCAAACTCCACTGATAAATCGGCCAAAATTCGAGTCCCACCCACATTCACATTCAGAGCTTCATAAGGATTATCCTCCATTAGGGGAACGTGTTTGTAAGCTGCAGCATTAAAGACTAACTGAGGACGATAATGCTCAAAAACCTTGCGCATACGCGCAGCATTCGACACATCACCAATCACCAGTTCAAAAGAAGCATTATTATATTTTGATACAATTTCTTGCTGCAAATCATACAGTGCTGATTCAGCTTGGTCTAAGAGCACCAATTTACCTATTGGAAATCTGAGTAACTGACGCACAATCTCCGATCCAATAGATCCCGCAGCTCCCGAAACCAAGATTATTTTCCCAAATAAACTCTGATATATCTTTTGCAGATCCAGTTGAATTTCGTCACGTCCCAAAAGATCCTCTATCTTCACATCTCTAACAGTCTTCTCGGCCACCTTGCCCTCAATCCAATTGTCAGAGGCAGGTAACACCTTTACCTCCCAATTGTTCTCCAAACAAACCTCCGTGATCTCCCGAATTTTTTCCTTCCGTAATTTCGATATAGCTAAAACCAGCATCGACACTCCTCTTTTCGTTCCCATTGCCAATGCCTTAGAAAAACTACTCACCTGAATATCATTCAAATTAGTCATCCATTTACTTTTATCGTCATCGATAAAACCCACCACCTGATAGTTATCCTTACGCTTCTTATTTAAGATGTCCAAAGCCAATAAACCTAAATCACCAGCCCCATAGATCAATGTCCGTTTTGGGGTGTTAACTCTGGAAAGAAAGGCATAAGTTTCCCTGACAAGCATTCGAAAGCCCGTCAAAAAGAAGAACGTGAATACAAACTGCAGGACAATCACCAAGTCAGGTACATATACCACAGCTCCACTCAGTCTATAGTTCAAGAAATCAAGTCCAAAGAGGAGAAGCATTGCCAAAGCATTAGAATAGAGTAAGCGAACCAGCTCACCAAGATTAGTATGACGAATGACCCCCCGATAAGAGCTCAGAAATAAAAAACAAATCGCATAAGCCCCCACACTCCAAATTCCAGCAACCATAAAGTCCATAACGCTAATCCCAGACAAACGAAAATTCAGACGAATAACAAAAGCAAGCATAAAGGCAATTGAAGTCAATAACAAATCGATCGCAAAGATCCACCAGGGCGACAGAATACCCCCTTGAAAAATTTTTAATAATCGTGTTTTCATAGGTAAATAAGTTAATATCTTTAAAACCCTGATGGGAATGATGGGTGGTATAAATAATGAATTAGGTAAATGTTTCCAGTTATAAATAACTATTCACAAATACAAACAAATAATTGAGTGCTGATATAGTATTAATAGTATAAAACTCCCATATAGAGTAAGGAATAAATTAGGTTCCTCTTTTCATTTCATATAAATTCAAAAAATTTACTACCTCTAACTTCCATTTGTATTTGTTGTAAAAAGGTTCAGAAGAGGCAGCATTGTTTGACTTATTATCAAAAGGTATAATGTCCTATCCTTGACATTGAACGCTACAGAACCTCAACAATGATAGCCTAATAATCTTTCCTAAAGGATTACACACCCCTTAATTACTTTAATGGGATCCAGTAAAACAGTTTCATCTACCTTTTAAGTAATATGAAAAAAAAAGAGCGTGATTTAACTCTGAGGAAAAAGGAATATCTCATCTTTATAACCACAAAGATTGGTAGGACATAAATCGATACCCATCTCCAGAGCACACAACTCCTTATTTACATGTATCTTTTTGCTTTCATGAAAATTTAAATTCTTATACAATTGGTGATTTCTTTTTCCCAAGCCGTTTTCACAATCCAATAAGGCTTTGGCTAATTAATTTCATGTTATTACATCGTGTTAACTTTATTATTATCTGCATGCAGATGATAGTATTTCTTTTTTAAATAGAGATAGATTAACGACAGGAATAAAACAACCGAAATAAAATAATACAAACGGATCATAATATCTTGGTCAAGTAAAAAAACAAAGCCAATAAATACGATTAATTGCAGGAGAGCATAACTAGATGCCACCACTACATGTGGAATATGACATTCGTTCGCCAATAACTGGTAGAGATGCTTCCGATGGGCAACAAAAATATTCTCCCCTAAAATCAAACGATGAATAATAGTTAAGACCGAATCCACACCATACACGGTCAAAAGAATAAAATAGAATAAATCTCCTGTTTGAATAATCAATTTGCCAAGCAAAAACAACAAAATGAAAGCAATGCTTACTGAACCGACATCACCGGCAAAACATTTGGCTCGACGGCGGGCATTGTAAAAATTAAAGACCAGAAGAGACAAACCAATAAAATAGAAAAAATCATTTGCAATAAAACTCACTTGATAATTGTTGATAAACCATAAGCAGGACATTACAGCCATACTGTATACCCCAGTAATGCCATTAATACCATCCATGAAATTGTAGGCATTAATAATTCCGGTGGCTACAATTAAGGAGATTCCCAAGTAGAGAAGTGGAGTGGTAAATAGCTCTAATTGATAGAAGACCATTAGTATGGCAAGCAAATGAACAACTAAACGTAGTCTGCGAGATACAGGTCGTATATCATCCAGAAAACTCATCAGGCAAATGCCCGATAGACCAAGAAAAAACCAAGGATACATGAATGACGACTGTAAAAACCAAAGTAGCACTCCATAATAAAAGATAATCCCGCCTCCACGCAAAGTAATTTTTGAATGTGAACTGCGGCGATTAGGTCTATCAATGATGTTATAACGAAGGGCAAATTGGAAGTAGCCATTGATATACACTAATAAAACCATAAAATAGATTAAATAAATCAGCATAATATAAAAGCTTGTTTCTGGAAATTGTTTGATGAATAATTCCTGAATCCTCTAAAATTCATTCAGTGTATCATTCGCTTAGTCAACACAATAAAAAACAAATCGGTATATTGGAGTGAGACAAGCAGGAAGTGGGGAAATCGAACCCAGGGCTCAAGGAAATACTAAATAACATTCTACAAAAACACACATTGATTTCATTTAAGATTTCTACTTAGTCGTTCTTGTGCAAAAAATTTGAGATAGTCACAAATTTAAAATCCTCATTGAGGCATTTTTTTAAAAACCATTCTAATTTTTTTAGATTATTTTTTCGACCAATAGAAAACCTAATTTTATCAAGCAATCTAAATCCCCTTAAATGAACTTTTGCTTCTGTTAATTCAAAAGGATGGATATACATAACAAAATTAGAATTAGTTTTCAAATATTGTCTCCATAAAATACTAAATATAAATTTGGGAATTAATCTAAAATAACCTCCACCTGAAATTGGAATATTTTTAGAGAAAACTTTTATTGTTGGTAACTCAAACTCATAAAAATCTTCCTTTTCATATACCAAATCATTGATTTTTTTTAATCCATCCATTGATAAATCTCCATACAAGGGATGTTCTTTAAATTTAATATAGCTTGAATCATATTTAATGCCAACCCTCTTTAATGCTTCAAGTTTTTCATTATTCAGAGAAAAACATGGAGCACGATATCCAATTACTGTTTTATCAATAATTGACTCTAAATATTCTTTGGTGCGAAGTATCTCATTGATAAAACCTGATGTAGTCTTATTTTGCAATAACCTATGGTCCCAACCATGAATTCCGATATCATGACCTCGATTACTGATATCTTTTATTAATTCGATATTACTATCAATTAATTCACCTAATACAAAAACAGTAATTTTTATATTGTATTTATCCAATAAATTAAAAAAAGGACTAAGATTTTTAACCATAATGGGAGTTTTTTCAGGATTTTGATTTTGAAAATATTCCAGATGATACCATTCCTCTAAATCCAGTGTCAGGAAAAAATTTCTCATATTACTCATTTGATATAAGTCTCTTGAATTAAGTGATAAATAAAAATCGGTAACTACACAGTATACTAACAGTTGGCAATATGGCACAATTTATCCCATGGGTTTAGCCCTTATTTAATAGCCGTATCAATGCATGACCTTATGGTTGCATAGTTTTGTGGTCCCTTAAAAGATATAAAGAATTAACGATTTTTTGTTTTACTTTGACATTCCGAATACCTCTCTCCGATGCATTATTATCTGGGGTTTGAGGTGTTTTATAGAAAATTTAAAAGGTATTCTTTGTATCGAATCATCCGATTCGAAAAGTCGACTATTTCTCTCCATTTAGGAATGATAATCAATATGATGCCCACGAGAGTGTATCATACGAATCACATCCGGATGCTTTTCTGCAATCCATCCCAAACAAAAAAATATTCCTTTCAAATCTCTTTGATCTAACGCCTCTAGAATTCGATCTATACCCTGGTAGATACGTACTTTTACTTATCCCAGTCAAAATACTTGGTAATAAAATCACAGTTGTTCTAATCTTCTATGTCGAATGTTAGGATGTTCATTATTTAAAATATATCGTAATCACCGAAAGTTAACTTCCAGTTTTCTGATTTAAATAACATTTCTGATTTTGGAAAATCTTTATTTAATCTCACAATGAAATGGATTTTCTGAGGCAATAATTTCTTTGGCACAGTAAAGAAATTATATTTTTTTAGAATTGAATACTCGCAAGTTCTGTTGTGTAGAGCTGCAATAAAATCAATTCTGATATGCTTAAACACTTTCTTTGAATATTTTAACAATCTCTTACCAAGAGTTGTATCATTATTAAGAATAAGCAAATCCATTATTAAGCCCACATTAAAGCCCCAAACATGCTCAGCACGTAGTACTATAACACCTTTAATTTCATTATCTTCTTCAACATAAAATACGTTATATTCTCTTGTGGGCAAAGAATGAAAGCGCCAATACATATACGCAAAATCTTTATTTACAGAAGCAGAATACTGACTTTTAATAGTTTCCCAGAACTTATTATACTTAGCTTCTAAAGTAACATCGTTAAAATCGAAACTTTTTATTGATGAGTTATTATTTAGAGTTTTAATTTTTATATCACCTCCGTGTTTCTGATGTCTTTTTTTAAAAAACGAAAAAGCAAGATTAAAATATCTAAGAGGTTTTATTAATAAAGGTATATCTCCAAGATGATGAAAGTCTAATTTTTTCACAAACCCTGGATATGAGTTGGGATTTGGAAAACCTATAGTAAAATGAGCATTTTCATTTGCACACTCATAAAAAGTAGCCTTAGCCATTTTTGTAAAAAGACCTTTGCCTTGGTATTTAGGACTTGTTAAGGTGTTTAACGATAAAGAACCGTTTACAACACTATCTGCAAGTGTAAATTTTACAGGTAAAACCAAATATTGACCAGCTAAATCATTACTTACGTTCTCTCTAGAGGTAAGAAGAAAAGGTTTGCCAGAAGGATTGGTTAAATACTGCCACTCTAAATATGATTTATTAATAATATCACCTTCTGAGTAATATGTTTTAGATAAATCTATTAGCTCGTTAATGTTTGAGCAGTCGTTATTTTCTATTTTAAAATCACACATAGTTAATAATTTTATAAATATTTTTTTCAATCTGTAGGTAAATCATTTTTCTAATAAATCCAGGAATTTAACCTATACGTACCCTTACATACCACATTTCTTATATACTCCGGCAGCGATGTTAAATCATTCATGTATATTTCTTTTTGAATTGTTAATTCTGATTTAAAGTACTTTATGCCTCCTATACGTTGAATTTGTGCTTGATTAGTACAGACGGATATTAAATGCCTGGATTGAAAAACGTCCTACAATCGGCTTCTGGGCCCTATATAAACGGCTCCGACGAAAGGGTTTCAAGTGGAATCACAAGCGGGTTTATCGTGTTTACAAACAGCAGGGGCAGAATCTTCGTCCTAAAAAATGGAAGCGCTTGCCCCAAAGAATAAAACAGCCCATTGTTATTCCAGTTATAGAAAATGTTTGTTGGTCCATGGATTTGATGAGTAATGGCCTGCAGTGTGGTCGTTCCATGCGCCTCTTGAATATCGTGGATGATTTCAATCAGGAGGCTTTGGTGATGGAAGCGGATACCTCCATGCCCTCACAGAGGGTATTAAGAATTTTAAATCAACTGATCTCGTGGCGAAGCATTACTCAGAAGATACGAGTAGATAATAGCTCCGAATTCATCTCCCACGTCTTTAAGAACTGGTTTGAGAACAAGGGAATTGAAATTTGCTACACACAACCGGGTAAACCAACGCAGAATACCCTGGTGGAACGTTTTGACGGGAGTGTCCGCCGGGAGTTTTTCAACGTGCACCAATTTAAATCAGTGGAGTATATGAATGGGCTCCTGGAAGAGTGGATGATCGATTACAATGCTGAACGGCCGCTTGATTCCTTAGGGAATCAAACCCCTTGGGAATACCTGTACATAAATAAGATTAATGTGGCCTAATCTCTAAATAAAAATGTCCAATTTTAGGGAAATATTACAAAATGACTTGTATCAGTGACGATAAATTGACCTGCAAATTTTTCAATAAATTGATTGATTTCCATAGCTTAATCTTTATTTATTAAAAAAATACACAAATATACAACATAATGGTTTTGTTTTACTTTAAATTAAATTCCCTATTTGAAATATTACAAATATTTTCATTTTATAGGACGACTCTATAGGTCAAGCAAATTTTAGTGCAATTCGATAAATACAAGGTATAGCTATTACATATTTAGATCAGTTATATAACTTTTCTATCTCATCCCAAAGAATTAAATTATCAAAATTACTAACAACAAATTCACGTCCAACAGAACCTATTTCATCTCTTAATTTAATATCAAAATAACGCTCAACTCCTGCAGAAATACTTTCGGGATTTATATCAACATAATAACCTGTTTCTCCTTCGATAATTGAATCAACACATCCGAGAGAACGTGTTGTAAGTACTGGTAGACACATAGCTGAAGCTTCAATCACACTCATTCCAAAACCTTCTCTATAGGAAGGCAGAATAAAGAGAGTCATCAATGTATAATAATATTCTATTTTGTCTTTAACATATCCTGTATAGATTATATCACGATCTTCATTAATGGCATCTTTAATATCTTTTGATAAAACATCTCGTTCATCAAACATGCCAACCAACAAAAGACGTAACTTTTTGTCAGGATATTTAGTTCTTAGAAGGTTAAATCCTTCAACTAATTCTCCGATTCCTTTGTCCTTAACAAGACGACCACAATATCCAATCACAAAGGCATCTTCGTGTATACCTAATTGCTGTTTCAATCGTTTTTTATCGTCTCCATTAATCACATCAGGATTAAATTTTCGAACAGTGTCGATACCTCCACAAGTTCCTTTTCCCAAAAGAACTTGTTTCGAAGGTGGATTAAGTCTCATATCAATACTCAGTTGAATAAGCGATGGGCTTACACACACAATTTTAGTAGCACAATAGGAAACAAAACGCTCTTCCCACAATATAATCCTACTAACCAAACCCTTGGCTGTATTTATAAAGCCATGTCGAAAATAAATTCTTTTGGGGATTCTCATAATAATCCCTGCCAACATAGCCAATAATGCTCCTTTGGGTGTATGACCAACTACAATTTCTATCTTATTTTTTTTGATGTACCTACATATCTTGATTAAAGATATTAAATCTTGATATGGAGTAATCTTTCTTATAATAGGGATTTCAGCATACTGGATACGTTGTTGTTGAGCATAAGACTGAAGAAATTCAGATGGACTGCATACAAGGTGAAGATTATATCCTTTCTTTTGCAGATATAAAAACTGATCTCCAAAAAAATAAGGAACTGAGAAATAAATATTGACAATATTTAATACGTTATTCATGACAAAATCCTTTAAAACAATTACTTTAAACCACAAACTACCGTTGCTTTAATTTGTTTAATCTCACGTTCAAACCTCCCCAATAACATAGGATCCGTTATAGGAGAACTACGCCTCTTGAGCAATCTATTTTGTTGATTAAGAATAAATACACTAAGGATTACACAACTTTTAAAATATGATTTTGCAATAAGTTTCATTTTGTGTTTGATCGCATACTTCCTATACATACCACGTTCATTCCTGACAGCTCTAAGCATTTTTTTTATTCTAACATTACCTTCCTCTCGATAGTAATATAAGGGCTCTTGAAGAAGCCTAATATGAAAATCATTATTAGAACCCGAGCGTAGCCAAAGATCATAATCTTGAGCAACTTTCAATTTCGTATTATATTGATTTCTTTGATACCAACTTTTACGGGCAACTATGGCTGCATGTACCACCCCGCATCCTTTTCTATTTATAAGTTCAGGTAATGTAATAGAATCGGATGTAGGCCAACGACAACCTATTGGCGTAAGATTGTTAGTTACTGAGTATAATCCTGTACTTACGAGATCTATTTCAGGATTTTCATCTAATATCGCAACCTGTTTTTCAATCCTGTTGGGGGACATTAAATCATCGGCATCCATACGAGCAATTAAATCATATTTTGCCAGGCTCGTGACTTGATTTAGTCTTTCGGCCAAACTGAAATTATTCCCATCAGAAATAACCCTCACGCGAGAATCTTTAACGGATTCAGCAATTTCTAAGGAACCGTCAGTTGAACCATCATCAATTAAAATCAATTCCCAATCCTGATAAGTTTGTGCGAATACTGAACGTATCGCATCAGGTAAATATTTTTCCGCGTTGTAAAAGGGAATTGCAATGGAAACAGGCATGGTTTTCAGATTGATTATAAACTACCACATAGAGAAAAGTGAATTAATTTTATAGGGGTAAAGATCTCCCATTTGGGAAATGAAAATAAAAAAATATGAAATATGTCCTATAAAAAAAGCAGTGCCTATTTCTTGTTTGAAAGATCTAATATTCCTAAAAAGCAAAGGCCACAAAAATAAAACCCCAACGTGAAAATAAAATGCAATTCTTGTAAGTTCCACATATCCTTTCGAAAAAATAACGACTACAAATATTACAGATCCTGCTATCAACATATTGAGAAATATATCATAATACTTAAGATCGAATCTTGATATTTCTTTCCGCATCAATATAAAAAATGCACATAAAATCACATAAAACAGAGTTAATGATTCACCACCGGTAGCCTCCATACTCTTATACACTTCATACTTACTTGAAATATTAGTTCCAAAACCAATTAGTTTTGCAAATGAAAAAATACTAACCAATGACAATAACACAATAACGGCAAGCTTATTATAGCTAAACTTTTGTCGAAACAAGAAATAAAATGGTATCGTAATGAGAGCAGTCTTATGAAACAATGATGCTACTAATACGATGATTAAATATTTTAAAAACTTACCATTAATCATTGCACCAATAGACAAAGCGTAAAATGCACAAGCAATCCCCTGGCGAGCTCCATTAAAAAAGAAAGTATAATACCCTAAGGTTATAAAAACAAGAACAGATACATAAGGTATATTAGAGTAACAATAAATAGCCTTTAGATATAGAGACACTGTTACAAATGCAATCAAGGTTAAAAACACCCAATACTCCTGTGAAATATTAATGGAAATATATTCTAATGTTTGAAATCCTACTTCGAAGCTACTATTGAAAACTGACTCAACAGCGCCATTTAGATTCTTATAATGCCTAACATAGGATGAGGTATCCGTACCTACGGATTCAGCTCTCAAACCAGCGACTAAAACCAATACTAAAAAGGAAATTAAGATATAAAAGTTAGAATAAGCCTTATATAGTCTTGTTTTATGGGCCAGCCATGTTGTCCAAACTACAATAATTAAGCAAATAAAGTATGCAACCATCTAAATATAAATTATAAAATAGAACATTATAAAAAACTTTATCTCAAACACCTATTTTTTGTTCACTTTTCTTAAAATCGTATTAACAACCTCATTGTGAGACTCACAACGAATCAAATTTTGAGTAATCCTCATGCGTTTAGTAGAATATAAAAATGAAACTATCCGATTACCCATTTTTCTATTTAGGAAGTTAACTATTCTACCTAGTCCCAATAGCAAAGGTAAATAGTGAGCAGATTTTTTATTATTGCAGTATTCATCCCATGATTCCTCGATTGCATTATTATCGGACAATCGTTCTGAACGGCTAAAGAAAGATTTTAAAAGTAATTGAGATTTTGAAATTGGCACTAGATCAATACCTGCACGATCAGCACAAATTGGTATATATTCGACACTAGCATTTAATTCCTTGTTTGCGGATAAATTTAATTTAACAACCAAACCGTTATTCCATTCTAAGGCTTCAGACCTATACCCAAAAACAGTATTTCCCTGCCCATAAATTATTTTACCACCACCAAAATTTTCTTCCGTACCAATACAGTGACTATGTTGACAAGTCACAAGATCAGCACCGCATTCAACCATTTTTCGACATTTTTTTTGCAACATAGGACTTGGATATTCATAATGCTCAATCCCGCCATGATAAAGAACAATTAAATAATCAACTTTATTCCTAAACTCCTTTATTTGATCAAAACCATAATAAACATCTAACAAATTAGCTCCAGCCTGGGTTCCATCAGCAGCATTAAATTCATTTTCGGCAAAGGCCATGATCCCAATCTTCCAATCCCCTGCATTAACTATTAGCGGTTGCTTTGCATCGAAACTATTCTTTCCTGCACCTACAGTATTTATACCGGCATCTTTACAAGTTTCAAGGGTACTAAACACTCCTTCATCCCCACAATCTCGTATGTGATTATTAGCTAAACCCAGGACATGAAAACCTGCTTTTTTAAAAATCTCAATATAACTAGTCTTTCCTTTGAGAACAGGACCTGTTTTGACGATCCCCATCCCAATGTCGGTAAGCGGAAATTCAAGATTCCCAACCAAAATATCTGCTGTCTTAAATACCCTATTCACTCCCTTAAAAAGACCTTCGGTATTTCCAGTTTCAAACAGATCCTTAGTATCGGGAGTGGGACAAATATCTCCACATATAACAATCTCGCATTTTTTCTTCATATCTCTACAACTTCGTTATGGATTCAAAAAAAAATCAGGAACTATCACTTGGCAGAAAAACTGTGCTGATTTCTAAATAATGTCATAAACTATGAACAATACATCTGCTCTATATGCTTTGTGTTTTCAGAAATATCATATCCTAACTTTGCTATTTTCTGCTGAATAAAATATTTATCTTCACACCTTCTATTTTGCGATTCAAGAATTAGATCTGCCCACTTTTCAACGTCAAAAACATCAATAAAAGTCACCAGATTTAATCCCATATCTACATTTGGAGGAAAACCTGTATATAAAACACAGGGTACTCCAGCAGCTTGAGCTTCTGCTGCAACCAATCCAAATCCCTCTTTTAAGGCGGGGGCGACAAAAACATCAAAAGTAGACATGATTTCAGGGATGTCTCCACGATCCCCAAGATGCAAAACATTCGATTCCAATTGATATTCACGAATCTTTTGAATTATAACATTTTGATACTCCTTGTCATCAAATCTGCCAGCGTACACAAACAAAAAATCAATACCTCGTTCTTTTAATTCATTTAATACATCAATGATAAAATCAACTCTTTTGTGCCTTACTACACGACCTACATTACCAAGTATTAAGGTATCTTTAGTAACTCCAAAGGAAGTTTTTAATATTTTAGTTTTTTCTTCTTCAACGCTGTGATAGGCCGCAACATTTACAGCATTTTTAATCACAACTGTTTTCCCTATATCAGTATATCGCCCATAAAACAAACTTTGATTTGCCTGAGGTGAACACCCCCAGAAGTCGGTGGCAAATAGAGCGATTAGTAACTTTTGAAATTTTAATTCAAGGGTGCATCCCAATACATGTAAAAATGAACCTCTAAATTTTAAATCGGCATGGGAATGAGCAATAATTTTCTTTACCCCACACAAGCTTGCTGCCATGGCAATAATGCCACACTTGGCATTTAGATGAATATGCACCACATCTGGTAATCCTACTTTTTGAATAATTTTCTTAAAATGAGAAATGTATTTTATTGGCCCCAAGCTCCATTGTGTACCAATATATTCTATTCGTCCACCCAATTGATGAATTTCTTCATCAAAATCACCTTTTTCAATATTCTGAGAGTCCTTAACATTGATCAAAAAGTCGAAGCGAGTATCAGTCGAAATATTTCTATAAAGATCCATTAACATGACTTCTGCTCCACCCCTATTCATGGTACCAGTAACCTGAAGAACATGTGCTTTTTTTTTCATAATATTATGAACCACTTTACCTCTTAATTATCTGCAAATTACATTTTGGGAGTATCCACATGTCCCCAACAAACGCATCATACTCTGCAGGGGTAAAATCTGGCATTCCACTTGCTGGAAAAAACGTAAATTCTCCAAAAAGAACACGATTCTCAACTTCATACAAATCAATACGAACAAATGAAAAATGAGCTGACAAATCCTTCACAATATTTATCATTCTCTGAAAACAAGCTGGTTTGGAAATTTCGATACCTGGAATTGGTTTAAGATCTTTTCCAAAAGGTAAAAGACACCAGTCTAAATCATAAAAATTTTGAGCATGTTGTTTGGTTCCTCGTCCTTTATTTGCCTGAATGAATTTTGGTTCTCCATTAAAACAGAAGAATTTATAATCCATCAATTGACCACTCTCGTCTTCCAGGTATTTCTCACACAAAATTCTTGACTTCATTTCTTTGTATGGCCATTCCCGACCATTCCAAAAAATATTACTTTTGAGCCAACTTTTCATAACAAATCTCCAGGGCATCCAATTAATTTTATTTTTGTCCTTACAAACCAAATTCCAACCACTACCATGGGTAGCCTTTAATACAAAACGATCCGGCAACTCTTCGAGTTTAAAATCGGCAATATCATCATAAACAGCAATCACATCATTTAACAAGTCTACATATCCTTTTTCTTCGATAAATTTTCGCACTTCCCATTTATCTGCACATCTGGGCATTAATTGATCACGGTAATTTAACTTTAACCATTGCTGTTTTTCGCTAAACAACCTAGGCCTAACCAAATTGGGCCATCTCCCTGCAAAATCGAAATACAATTTTTCAACCGACTTTTCATCAGAGTACTTTTCTAATTCTCTTTTTCCCCTTTGATGCAATAACTCAAGCCACAACAATAACAGCCATGGATTACTATTTTTTAGTGTTACCAAATAGGTTCTTAAACTTGAAATCATTTGCGATGGATTATTTAAAAATCTCATTTTCTTTTTTTGAACGACTAGTACCTTATACAATTCTTTTCGCCAACCGATAATTCCACCTGGCGAATAACCATAATAGATAAATCAACTTTGACTTAAAATCGCCCATCAATGCTTTATAGTAGTTTTTTGTTTGCCATCTAAGTTTGTTGTTTCCTCTCAAGTATTCCAGTTGATCGTAACCTAAGCTTGACTTTAAACGATTTACAGCTTCCATTTTTAACTTTAAATCAATTGAATCTACCATGCCATACAGTAAACTTAATTGTTGTCTTAAATATTCGTCTTTATAAGTATGGTATAAATTTGTTTCAACAAGATAAACTCCAACAATATCCATAACAGTTGCTAAATCAAATAACCGGGCATCACGCCTATGGGTTGTGGCTGTATTATGTTGTCTATAGTAATACAACCTTTCGGGTAGGATATCTATTTTCTCTAATGAAGTAACGAGATGCCAATGAACAGGAATATCTTGTCTTGTTAAGCCTTTAGGGAAATTAATACCTAAAGTTTCTAGTTTCTCTCTTTTCAAAATTTTCGTACATGTAAATGAAGGCTTTTGTAATAAGGATGTTTTATCAGTATATACAAAATCGATAAAAGATGATTTAATATTTTTTAATTTTAGAATATCTTTTTGTTTCCAAAATGACACATAATCATAAATAACCATATCACTTCCTCTAGCTTCAGCTAACTCATACGCTTTTTCAAAAAGATTTCTATCAATTAAATCATCTCCATCTACAAAAGCAATATACTTGCCTTTGGCTAATTTTATTGACTCATTTCTTGCAACAGCAAGCCCCTCATTTTTTTGCTTAGCTATAAGTCTTATTCTGGAATCCTTAGTTGCATATTCCTTTAGAATTAGTAAGCTTCCATCTGTGGATCCATCATCAATACAAATTATTTCAATTTCTTGCAGTGTTTGATTAACTATACAATCGAGACTATCTCGTAGAAATGGCTCGACATTATAGGTAGACATAGTTACAGATAACTTATATTGATTCATATATTTAAAGATTTTGAACAACTCGTTTCAAAAGTCATAAGAGTGCCATTTAATACATTTAAATCGTATTTATTTACACTGAAATTTCTACTTAGAATTCTTTACAATTGAGTATTTTCTATCAATTCGACTAATAGAATAATCGAATACGGTATCTATCAAACTAATTATGGCTTTTATTCCCTTTAAAGGTATTTTAGCATATAATTTCTCGATTATAACTTTTCTTCTCAAATTCATTGTTTTTAGATATCTTTCTATTGGAGGCAAATAACAGCCATAATTAGTGATTAAATGTTTATCTCTTTCTAATACAAACCTAGGATAAACCTCATATTCCTTTTTTTTCAACTGAACTGAATTAGCATGTATTCTATATTTAGCACATATCTTATCCAGATAATGCATCTTTATGTTATTTTGGGTTATTTTTAACCACATGGGCCTATCCTCCCACATTTTGAATTCTTCATGAAACCCGCCCACTTTTTCAAATACACTTTTTTTAATAAAAACAGAAGGGGCTTGTACAGCATTATTTCTTAATAGAATTTGAAACTGTTCCGCTGGAGTAGTACTCTTCATATTAAATTTCACTTTATTTCGTGAAACACTTTTAATTTTGTTATCGCTAGTGAATTCATCTTTGAACTGCTGTACTCTACCATGAAGCACTTCAATTTCATCATGGATTTTGATATGATCCAAATAACCTTGTATAGAACCCTTTAGGAGTATATCATCCCCTGCGAAAAATTTAATCCATTCACCTTTCGCTATCCTTAAACCTCGATTACAATTAGTTCCAATCCCACCATTTATTTTTGCTGAGACTAATTCTGTCTGACAAAATCTCTCAGCATTTTTGTCTAACCATTCTCTACAAATATCAACTGTATCATCCATTGAGCAATCATCACTAACAATTAATTCAATATTTTGATAAGTTTGTGCCTTTACGCTTTCCAATGTTTCGACCACAAACTTGGAGGAATTGTATGTTACGACAATAATAGAGACTAAAGGATTAGCTGAACTGCTTTGTACAACTCTCATTTGTAATGGATTATCGATTGGGAGTTCAAAATAATACGGTTTAATATTCTAAGAACTAATAAAGATCTTTATAGGAACACTATCCAAAAATCAATACCTAAACTACCCTATCAATATACAGTATGACTGTAATAATTAATATATGGATATAAAACATAGGAGCAGTAGAGCCAAATTGAAAAGAGAAAATTTTAACAGAAGTTCTAATTCAACCTTTTACTTCAGCATCTACCTTTATGACAATTAAAGGTGTCGATCTTATTTATAGACAGTTAGAAAATTGGATTTTTAAAAACTCGCAAAACTATTTCCGGATAAAAATAATCGGATTAAAGATTCGTCTAGTTAGGCAAGAATAGTCTTCTCTGAAAATAAAACTGATAACAAATCATGCGACTAAAGATAGAAACGACTCTTTCCCATGTCATCATGTAGCGATGCTAAAACTAGAGAAAGGAACTTTGGGTAAAGGATTAGTAATCGTCCCTACAATTAATTCTGGAAATTTTAGTTTTGGTATAAGAGGTCAGCTCGGATGCAAAAAAACCTTTAAATTATATATACTTATAAAATTTCTAAATAAAGCCATAATAAAAATTAATCTAAGACTGAAGAATTAGAATAATCATTAAAAAATAGAATGGGTACTTCCCATTTTACTAGGGACCAAAGAATAATTACAAAAACAATAGCTTCTAATTAGATCTGCTTAAGAATCACATATTAATTAAGCTTAACAGAAAATAGTACTCCTCAAATGACATTCAGATTTACGGAAATGACATTTCCCTTCTATACAGCCTTCATCAATCTCGTCAGCAAACTTACTTTAAAAATCTTTACTGACAATTTCAACATGTCACCAACCAATAACAAGCTGAATAATAATTGCTTGGTGACTCAAAACAATACAAACTAAAATCTTCTATTTATTACTTACCAATCAGGAATTAAATAATAGATTGTTTTCAATTAATTAATATTTAGTTTGAATCATACGTTTTATATCACATGCTTTCGTCTTTTGTATAATAAGATTGCTTTTAATCATATTCTTGTACCAATTTTCCAATTCCTTCAAAGATTCTATTTCATTTCCATTTAAGTATTCTTTGTATATACCAATACTTTTCTTGGCATTTATTGGATCAAAATATGATTTGACATTTTTATGATGAGGTTTTATGCCACCTATAAAATTCTCTATAATGGATTTATATTCATCGTAATTATTGACTAATCCCTCAAAATCAATCAATAAAAATTGATCCGAATCAAATTCCTTTTTCATAAAATCAATCCATTCAAACCTTTTTCTTAACGCATCAATATGAAAGTTCATTGCACCTTTTCTACTTCTTCCATAAATAGTTTCTAGAACAGCCCCACCATGATTAACATAGGGAGCTCCGTAAGGAGCATAAAAGTATCCATTTTTGATAATTTCGGCTAATTGGTCTTTGGGATCCCTATAAACACAAATTAACTTCCACGGATGAAATACTTCTTTCCAGATGCAAGTATCAATAACTAAGTGTATTGGCTGATTATATACAACAAATTCATTATTATTTAGATTTATACCTCCAACATCTGCAATCCACTGATTTGCATATCTTATCTTATCTTTAAATGAAATATCCGAATAGAGTTTTATATTTAGTTTTTTTAAAAGATTTAATTGTCTATTACGGGTTAATAACAATCTAAATCGACCTCTTATTCCTCTTATCTTTTTTATTTCCCATTTAAAGATTGTAAATATTGGTAAAACATTATAAATCCATTTTATTCTACTTCTTAAATCTAGGTTTGTAAGCTTTTCAATTTCATTTATAAATTCAACACTTTGTGGATGGGATAGTTGATCAGCGACTAAACCTGGTGCTCTAAAATCATCAAATTCACCTGGAATATGATTCATGTTATTATATTCCCTCAACAAGTCAACTAATGCACTTGATCCCGTAGAAACCAATCCACAGATTAGAATATTACTTAATTCTTTTCTCATATTTGTAATAAAAACCAGATTATTATTTATAATATATATATTAAAAAGTGATTAAATTTTACAGTGCATTAGATTATCGCAATGACATCTAGTTGATCCTAATATTTATTTCATTTTCCTTTGTTTTGGATTATTAAAATATCCCCTCAAAACAACCAGTAACCCTAACCTCTTATCTAACTCATATACTGAATAATAGCCAGACAATAAAATAACAACTACACCAATTATGTAATTATAAGGGCGCTCAAAATAAGAAACAGCTAAAAACGCAAATACCACAAGGCTGAACTGAGTAATAAATATTTTTATTGTAGAATGATCGAAGACGAATTTAAATTTTTTATTACATATTTTGAATATAACAAGTAAGAATATCGGATTTGTAACTGTAATTGACACACCTAAACCGGTTAATCCCCATAATTTATATCCAACAATATTCAAGCCTAATAATAATGAATGAGAGAAAAGTTGAAGATAGAAATAAAGTGCACTTTTCCCTTTTGCTAAAAAAACATAACCAAGGGACCAACCTGGAACTTTAAAAAACATTCCTAATGCAGCCCAGATCATCATCCTGTTTATTGTTATAAATTGATTAGAATAGAGTAGAATAATAAGCCAATTTATAAAGACAACGAAGATAATCAGCATGGGAGCTATAACTAATAATCCAATTTCGGCTTGTTTATTAATCGTTTGTCTGAAAAGCCCTTCGTCCTCAGCTACGGAGGAAAGTCGGGGGTAGTAATCTGTGGCCATACCGCTGAGGAACAAACCCATATACATAGTGATGATTGCAAATCCAGCATTGTATAAACCAACCTGTTCCACACCTCCCTGATGACTAATAAAAATTCGAATTAAGTAGGCCCCCATTGTTGAAACTAAACCGCCCAAACTAATCACAAACCCCATACTTAGCATATTCTTTCCTTCGGTTAAGGTTTGGTTAAGCGTAATCTCTAAGGGTTCGACTGTTACTTTCCTCGCATAAAACCAAGATAGCACCAACGAGATAAATGATGTAATAATAATCCCGGGAACAATCCCATCGATTCCCCAAATATAATAGAGAGGAATGGTTATTATAAGTCCCAGCGTACTGCCTAGCAGGTTTGCTTTTGCAAGGTGCTTTAGCTTGCGTAAACCTTGCAACACAACCATCTGGCCACTGCTCAGTTGACGAAATAAAAGCGTGATTGAAATCCAGGCAAAAGCAAATGTATAATCTTTGTTTCCGAAAGTTAGCTGGCTTAACCACGAAGAAAGAATTAATGCAGACAGACTTCCCAATAAACCAGTAATCCATACTAACCTCCTTAAGACCGTTATTATCAGGGATATACGTCTGTCGTTTTTGGTTTTATTAGCTGCCGAAATATCTTTTACTGCACTTTTTCTCAAACCAAAGTTGGTAATATCGACAATTAAACTCAGGGTGGAGTTAAGTAGTCCCATAATCCCCATACCGGCTGGTCCTAGTAAGATGGCAACAAATTTAGACCTAATAATTGATATTAGTATATTGAATACCTGCACACCTCCAAACAAAGAGGTGGCTTTCATAATTTGCCGATAAGAGGATCGCTGTGAATCATCTTCAGCATTTAACTCTCCCCCTTTTGTGGCAATTATTGTGTAAGGCTTTAAATTCATTTATAAAATTCGTTAAACATCTTACTTCATCATCAGTCATCACAGTTATTATCGACACATTTCTCAAATCATCTTGCATTCTCTCAGCATTTGGAAAACTAAGTTTATTCAAATCCTGATAGTCTTCTATAATATGAGGTAAAACAGGATAATGGATAAGGATTTGTCTCAACACCATGCAGAACAACACCATAACGCCCTCTCTCCCTTCATCTTACAGAAAAAACTAAAGATATTCCTATTCAACTTTGAGTTATTGAGGCAATGATAAAATTATAATTTTTGCAACTTCCAACAGCAACCTTTACAAATTTATATTAACACTGGTTTTCAACATCATATTTTAGAGTCTCACTCTCAAAAAGAAGCTTGAATTTCATCCAATTTACTGTCGAAACCATGGTAACTATACGAAAGAAATATTAAACTGGAATAACAAGTTACAAACCCGACAAACGACCTAAGGCATTGGCTTTTGTCAGGGATTGTAATTTATGTAAGCCCTGAAGTAAAATCATTTGCCCCCTGTTATTTTACTTAAATAAAAGTGTTAGAGAAATCAAAACGAAGGCAATGGGTAATCTCGATTTCAAAAGTTAATTCTCTTAACAAAGGAGACAGAACTAGAGTGTGAATAAGCCCAAGTAGGCCAGTTACAATACTAAGAGGTAGCTTTCATTATTTGACAATAAGATGATCCTGTTCAGTCATTATAAGGGCTTAATAATTCTGGCAGGCATCCCTCCTATTATAACATTGTCAGGGAAATGCCCCTTAACTACCGCACCAAGAGCAACTATTGAGTTATCCCCAATTTTTGTATCTCTCAAAATGACTACGTCATTTCCAATCATAACATTCTGTCCTATTACAATTTCACCAATTTTACCCATTTCATGTCTTTTTTCTGGATGACTTCTATGCCCTTCAGAATCCATCATAGAAACATTTCGTCCTAAAAGGGTATTATTTCCAATCTCTATATAATTGGCGGCACAAAAATAGAGATTATTGTTTGTGACAACATTATCCCCAATTTTAATAAATGCATCCTTATATCGCGCTTGAATTTCAATCTGACCACCCTTGTGAAATCCGCCGGGCTTATATCCAAAAGTGCAGTTTTGACCAATTTCAGCAATTCCTGCACCTGTTAGTATTACTTTTTGATTGCAAATCGGGTAACTCCTATAGTTAACTCTTTTTGAAATCAGAAAAATCAAGTTTGGAAATACAAAGTTGAAATATCGTTTCTTAAAATTATTCAACCAGTGTAGGGAGCGAATAAAAATTCGGTAAATATTCCTTAAAAATTTAAAAATCATAATCATTTATATTTGTAAGAACATTCTCAACCTCTTCATTAACCATAACCGGGCTTATAGGTAAACTCAAAACCTCATTATGTATTTTTTCAGAAATCGGAAAACTTAATGCATTCAAAACCTTGTAGGCTTCTTGCTTATGGGGTGGAATAGGGTAATGAATCATGCTTTGCAATTCTTTTTCGATAAAATTAGCTTGTAATTTCTCTCTATCTTTATACCGTATCACAAAAAGATGCCATACATGTTCCAATTCATCTTCTGGGCACTGAGGCAAGATTATATTTTCATTATGACAATTCTCAAGGTAGTATTTTGCAATCTCTCGTCGCCGCTGGTTGTCAGTATCAATATATTTAAGTTTCACACTCAGGAAAGCAGCTTGAATTTCATCCATCCTACTGTTGAGTCCCTGAAATCTATTCTCATACTTTTTGTGCGAACCATAGTTTGCTATTGTACGAATTACTTTAGCCAATTCCTCATCTTCAGTTGTCACAGCTCCTGCATCACCCAAAGCACCTAAATTCTTTGCAGGATAAAAGCTAAATCCGGCAGCATCTCCTAATGCTCCGGTTTTCAATCCATTCCATTGAGCACCTATGGCCTGAGCATTATCCTCTATGATTTTAAGCTTATATTTCCGCGCGAGCTCTATAAGTTCTTCTGACCAACAAACCCGACCATAAAGATGAACAACCATGATTGCCTTGGTTTTTTCAGTAATCTGCTTTTCTATTTTTGTAATATCAAGATTATAAGTATGAATATCTGCCTCCACCAAAACAGGTTTTAAGCGATTTTCAGTAATAGCCAAAATGCTAGCAATGTATGTATTGGCAGGAACTATAATTTCATCTCCTTCCTGCATAATTCCCATTTCAATATATCCTCGAAGAATCAATCGCAAGGCATCCAGTCCATTCCCTACCCCAATTGCATGTTGTACTCTAATATATTCTTTAAGATCAGCTTCAAATTGCTTTACTCTTTCACCTAATAAGTACCTACCTGAGTCTATAACCTCGACAGCAACTTGCTTTAAATCTTCAGCATATTTTTGATTTATTTTTTTTAGGTCTAAGAATGTAATCATTTAAAAAAAGTGTTTCATCAGTTGTATAAATTCTTATTAATAGAACAGGTTAAACTCCAATTATTAAAAACGGGAATATGATTTATCAACATAGTCGTTCACTATTGTAACTCAAAAGTCACCTGTCGTATCATACGACATTGGACCATGTCAATAGAAAGGCTTTTTATTTTACAAGCTTATAATACCTAGAAAAATAGACCAGGAGATTAATTGGAATTAGTAATATCGACTCTTGTAAAGAGTACTTACTTTGGATGGGTATATTTTTGAAAACCATTAATTACGAAATATCATCGGTACTAAAAGGACTAATAATGCAACATGATAATCAACAAGGGTCTGGCTTAACAATATACATCCTATAAGTTTAATTTAAAACTATATTTCATAGTAATGTCACATCCAATACTTTCTTTAAAATCACATAAACCCAAGTTGGGTATTGAATTTTCGGTAGCTGGTCCCAGATCAACAACTTTAACTCCTTGTTGTTTATAGAATTCAAATATCTTATAGGCTAAATAATTCATAGTTTTAAGCCTTGCAAATTCATGTAAATCTCCCCAATAAATAATCTGTACGACATTATTTGAAACGTGAAAAGCAATTGCTGATGCAATGCATTGGTGTTTAGAATTAGACAGCATAAAAAAATCTATGGGAACGATATTACTTGTTTCTTCAATCTCTTTCCAACTCATTTTTAGTGGAAAACCACGAAATTTGCGATTTAAAGTTATAATATTGTAAGCTGTCTTTTTTTCTTCTAAACTTATACATCGTTTAAAAAGTAAATTGCTTGAGATAGCAATTTTCAAATTTCTACGTGCATTTCTCCATATTTTTGAGATATAATTTTCCTCAAATTCTAGCAAGTTTAAAGCGTAATTCATTTCAACTTTTTTTATCTCAAACCTCGATCTGAATAATACATTTGTTTGTTTTGAAATAAAACTCTCATGATATAAAGTAGGAGGTAAAGTTATATTTATCGAAGTTAAACACTTACTGTTAGCCCAATCTATCAATGCTAAAACTGCTTTATCAAAATATTCAAACTTTACGTTATCCCTTAAAAATACAAAGCCTCCATATGGGGATGAAAAAGGTGATTGCAAAGAATTATTTCGAATCCCTGACGTAAGTCCAAATCTATATTTCCCATCTTTAAATAATAAATAATGTATGCTGCCCACTTTATCTTTGTTTAAGTCAGCAAAATTTCCATGTCCAAAAATATGATATGGATCAAGAATAATATTATTAAACTCTTTTCTACTTACTTCAATAATTTCCATTTTATTAAGCTTATACATAACGTATACTTCTTCAGCTGCTATACTCTATAGATTGAGATCATACACTTATTTTTTCCTAGAAACTATTTTCATATTTATTAATAGAACTAAAGTTTTCTCTAACATAACTGGCTCTCCTTTAACTAAAATATACAGCTTACCCTCTTTATCTTTACAATGCAAATTTATATCAACTCCTTCTTTAGTAATATCCCCCTTTAGTTTAGCCGGATTTCCATAGTATAACGTGTATGGGGTAATATCCCTTGTAAAAACACTGCGGCTCCAAACATTTTTAATACGCCAATAGTGTATCCTGCTATAATAGTAGTATTTGCACCTATAGAAGCTTCTTCTTCAATTATTGTTTTTACGTTGTAACAGGATATTGCTTTGATCTGTGTCCAATTTCGTTAGTTAATGTCGCATTAGGCCTAAAAAATATTCGAGGCGATTCTTAGGACACCCCAGATTTGCCCCCCGGTTTTGAGGTTACCTCAACTCCAATTATGACATTATTTTCTATAAATACATTACAATACTTCCTATAATTACATATGATAAAACAATATAAATCTGCTATATATCAGATCCATTTCCTATGTTTTTTTTATACAAACTTCTGCTGCAGGATGAATCATATAAATATTTTAAGAAGTCTAGATATTCTCTGATATAATCTTTTTCATCATATTTATGGGAAGCCAAAACCAAGCAAATAGAGCCAGATGAAAAAGCCTTTTCTGCTGCCCATATGCCCGGTGGTATATACAAACCCATATAGGGTCTGTTTAAGGTAACTGTGCGCTTATTCTTTCCATCGTTCAATTCCACATCAAATGCTCCACAAGCAGCAATCAAAAACTGATGGCATTCCTTATGGGCATGTGCCCCCCGGTCTTCACCTCCGGGAATATCGTATGAATAAAACACACGCTTAACATCAAAAGGAAGATCTTTGGAGTTTTCAATAACGCATAGACTTCCCTGTCTGCTACCTTTCTTAGGAAATTCGATAATCGAACAGTCATGCACTGAGGCTTTCCTTTTTTGCATTCTGATAATCTTTAAATGAACGGATATAATCTTCTTCAGAATAAAATGTGGAACTCAATACCAAGGCACACGAATTGGTTGAGAAATTCTCCATATGTCTCCAAATTCCAGCCGGGATAAACAAACCATAATAGGACCGATTCAAGGAATATGTTTTTTTTAGAATCCCATCGGTAAGAACCACATCAAAACTTCCAGAAAGTGCAATAATCACTTCATCTTGTTCCTTAAAAGCATGTCCTCCCCTTATTTCACCCCCAGGAACATCATAAATCCAATAGCACCTTTTAAGTTCAAAGGGTATTTGAGAGTCATTTTCCATAAACGAAAGATTTCCCCTCGGATCGTGAACTTTAGGCAAAGTTAGAATCTCCACATCGTCTAGACATCGTCTCATAACTCAATACTTATTTTAGAGGAAGGTATTTCATCATAATGTACAATTCCTTTAGTAAAATTCCCATCTGTTCTTCCCTGTGCCCCCCCAAAATAATTCTCGCCCTGTTGTACAAAACCCGGTCGGTTAACGCATAAATATAGGAGGGAACAATGACTTCATCACCAGCATGGATATACTACAATAACAGCTCTGAATTATTTTTTTTTAAGAACAGTATTAAAAACTTCTTTCCAGTTGTTTACCATCTGATCTTTATTGAAAACTGTTATGAAATCATTTCTTATTAATTTTGACATATTAAATAACAACTGGCGATCTTCGTATAATTGAGCTAATCGATTGGCTATATCTTTGATCTCTTTTGCTACTATAAATCCGTTTTCTTTATTTCTTATTACTTCCCGTGGCCAACCAATATTCGTTGAAATACATGGTATTTCCATCAAACTTGCTTCACCAAATAAGGATGGGCCAGCATCTGCATCTGAAGCAATAATAACTACGTCCAAATCATCATAAAAACGTGGTAAAGTTTCCATAGGTCCAGAAAATCTCGTTTTTAGTTGAATTTCAGGATATCTTTTTTGTACTAACTCAACCGCTGGAATTATATGTGTATAAAAACCTTTAAATTCTCGATCAGGATTGCCTGTCCAACCGACAATAAAAGAAGATGAAGTATTAATTTCTTTTGGTACAATTCGTTTGAAATTTTCCCCAGATATAATGCTATTTGCATAAAATACCTTATCCATAATTCTTAGGTAAAATTTCTTAATAATCTCAGAACCACAAACAATAGCATTTGAGTCATTTAAAAATCTCTTTTTAAATTCTTCTAAGTTTCCAGTGAAATTTGAATTACTTGGAGGAAATCCGTCTGTATATATCCCCTTAATTATTTTTTTAGCTTTCCACTTAATATTAATGTGTTCTGGAAAATAAAATGCCAGGTATACCACAATATCATAAGTTTGGTCTTTACGAATATCCTGAAATCTATTTTTTGCAATTATTGATTTTATTCCTTTTAAAGGATTTTTTGATTTTTTAAGTGTGTTAAAAATCAGAAAATCGCAGTATACATCAAATTGATCAGATACATTTTGTTTTATGAATTGCTGAATTTGATAATAGGCCCAGTTAGGACGATCGGCGATAATTAGGATTGATGGTTTCAAAACATGTATGCTTTTATTTTTGAACTAAAAAATAGATTTATATAAATCTCATCTTTTGGGCTAAAAAAAACGGATACTTTAAAAAACTAAACTTCACAATGGTTTTTAATAGATAGAAATTAAAATAATCGTTATTTAGCTTAAAAATTCGTAAAAACTCATATACTGACTGTAAGTCATTAGACTTTAATGCAAGTACAAAATATCCTTTAGCTCTTAGATATTCAGCCTTTTTTAAAATATCTTTATCAATTGTAATTATGTATTTTGTGTAAAATTTAAAATCATTGTAATATCGTTTTTTCAGATTCCATTTTTTTTCATTACAACCATGGGACGCACTGTTCGGCAATATTCTATAAACAGCAGTATTAATATTTAATACTGCAACTTTCATTTTATAAGAGAAAAACATCCATAAACAATAATCCATACTACTTAATTCTCCTGGATATTGAGAAAGTATATTTAGATATTCATCTAACAATATCTTTCTAAACATTGTAGTAAGAGTTGCAATTGTTCCTTTTCCTAATAATATATCTTCAAAATTGTAACTGTCATAGTTTTGTGAGTTCTTTATTTTGGGAATAGTAAGTTGCTTTGTTTTTTGATTATAATTAGATCTCAATGTACTTACCAAACCATAATCCTCATTAGCCTCTAAAAAATCTACTTGCTTCTGAAGTTTGTATGGATCCGTCCAATAATCATCACCTTCACAAAGGGCTATGTATTTGCCTTGTGCTTGGTCTAATGCCCAATTAAAATTCGCCATCATCCCCATATTCATATCATGCTTGGTATATTTTACCCTGCACTTATCTGGGATGTTTTTTATAAGATTACTTACAATTACCTCTGTATTATCTGGAGAATTGTCATCAGCAATAATTAGTTCTACATCAAAATCACACTCCTGTATAAGTACTCCATTAATCGCTTCTTCTATATACTTCTCATGGCCAAAAGTGATCATGACTACACTAACCGATTTATTGCTCATAAAGCTGTTTTATAATTTTTGCGGGCACCCCGGCTAATACGGAATTCGTCATTAAAAATGACTTTTTTAAGGATAGCCCATTCATTCTGACTCATGGTTGAGAAATTGAACAATCAGTATTAAAATGAGGTAGGGTTCTAATAACCTTCCCTGGCACACCAACAACAAGAGAATTATCTGGGATATTTTGAGTCACGACTGTTCCTGCCCCAATGATGCAATTCCTGCCAATTTTCACCCCTGGAAGAATTATTGCACCAGTACCGATACTTGAATAATCTCCTATTTCACAATGACCTGAAACACTAACACTAGGACAAACCTCAACAAATTCTCCTATATTTACATCATGACCAATCGTACAATTAATGTTTAATAAAGTTCCTTTCCCTATAGATATACTGTTAGTTAATTGAACCCCTCCCATAATTGAAACGCCACTACCAATTGTATTATCAAATGAGCCTAGTCTTGCAAATGAACTTATTACAGATTTCAACTTTCCACCTCGCTTTAGAAATTCTTCTGTAAGACATTTTCTATATCTAGGTGTACCAACACCTATGCAAAAATTAGGAGAGTAATCTTTAATTACATTTTCAACCTCTGAGAAGTTTCTTAATATATTATATTTATCAAATAACTTAATAGGCAAATCATCCGAAATATCATCGTAAAAGAATAAACTATCTTCATTTAATGAATATTTAGATGACACTAAATCCTCAAGTAATTCTTTAGCGAATCCTTTACCTCCAATAATAATCATAATCTAATTTTAAATAAAAATATTACTGCTGACATTTTCCAATATCTCTAAAAATAACCTTTTCAGAACAATTAAATTTTGTTCTAATTATTTCTCCGATTTGTGTAACAACTTCAACACATAAGTCGGGATAAATAGGCAAGCAAATAACCTTTTTTGTCACATCTTCAGCAACAGGTAGATTACCAGCTGAAGCTGAAGGTAAACCACTATATGTAGGAAATTGCGATATTAATGGGTAAAAATAACGTCGCCCCAAAATATTATGCTTCTTTAATTCCTCGTATAAGTCATCCCTCGATTTTCCATATTCCTTCGTATCAACAAAGATTGGAAAATAAGCATAGTTATGCTTGACACCGTCCATATCATCTAGGAAGCTAATTCCCTCAATATCTTTCAATAAATTTATGTAAGTATCTGCAACTATTTTTCGTTTAGCAATTGAATCATCAATACTATCTAATTGCAATAAGCCATAAGCTGCTTGCAATTCATTCATCTTAGCATTAATACCTGGAGCAATTACTTTAGTCTCTCCAGCAAATCCAAAGTTTTTAAGATAATCAATACGTTTCTTAGTTGCCTCGTCATCACAAATAATAGCACCGCCTTCGATGGTATTAAATACTTTTGTGGCATGAAAGCTGAGAATGGACATATCACCATAATTCAGTACTGAATTCCCATTCACATCTACATTAAATGCATGTGCCGCATCATAAATAACTTTTAAGCCATAAGTATCAGCAATTACTTTTATTGCTTCTACATCACAAGGATTACCATAAACATGCACAGGCATGATAGCTGTTGTCTTGGGTGTTATGGCTGCTTCTATTTTCTTTGGGTCAAGATTCAATGTAACAGGGTCTATATCTGCAAAGACCGGCTTTATTCCATTCCAATGTATGGCATGTGTGGTTGCAACAAAACTATAAGGCGTTGTAATAACTTCTCCCGTAATACGCATGACTTGCAAAGCGCTAATTAAAGCCAAAGTCCCATTTGAGAAGAGTGATACATATTTAACACCTAAATGCTCAGCCAAGGCTTTCTCAAAATCTTGATGCAACTGTCCATTGTTGGTTAACCATTTGCTTTCCCAAATCTTTTCAAGAGATTTAACAAATTTATCCAAGGGAGGTAGAACGGGCTGAGTAACCAAAATGGGGTTATTATTTTTTCCCATATTTAAATTTTATTCAAGGATATTACGTTCTCAAAAATTACTGTCTTAATATATTCGTAGTCTCTAAAGTTTTTTATTTCGCTTATTGTTATTATGAGTAAGGCCCCAGTTAATATCTGAATAAATAAATTCACTAACAGGGAAAATGGAAGCAATAATCCAAGTCCATATACTCCAGCACCCATTAATAATGATAGGATAAAAGACGGTAGAATATCACTTAATTGCTGTTTTTTTGAATATTTAATCATTTTACCTGTCCAGTAGCTGTTTAAATAAAATGCAATCAAATTATTTACCAACATTCCTGCAATCATAATTTTGATCCCAAAAAAAACGCCAAGTACAATTGCAGGTATTGCCAGGGTTCTTTTTATAACTTCTAGTTTTAAGAACAAGTCAGAACGTCCCATCACGTTAAGTAAAGTTAGATTGAGAGCATGTAATGGATAAAACATACCAACAAAGCAAAGCATCTGTAAGTATATAACTGAATTCAGCCATTTTTCCCCGACAAGTGATAAAATCATAGGTTCTGCTACAGCAGCCAAACCTAGCATTAAAACAAATGTAATATACATGGTGCTTCGCAAAAGTTTTTGGAAGCTTGCACGTAAAAGGGGAATGTCACCCTGCATACTTGACAATAAAGGGAAAGATACTCGCCCGATTACACTATTTAAATTTTGGGAAGGAAGATTACTAAACTGTTCTGCACGTGTGTAATATCCCAACTCCATAGTTGAATAGTATTTTCCTATTACGATGTAATAAACATTGTTGTAAATAGTTGCAATTAATCCGCTTATCATCAATTTACTTCCAAAACCAAACAACTCCCAAAAAGAATTTTGACTAAATACCCATACTGGCTTCCATCCATTCCATAACCAAAGTAAGCAAGAATTAATGATGCCCTGAGAAAGCTGCAAAGCCACTAAACTCCAGATTCCATAATCTAATAGTGCAAAAATAATTGCGATGCCCCCTGAGCCGATAGAAGCAATGACAGAAATTTTGGCCTGCAGTTTAAAATCAAGGCGTTTTATTAAAATAGTTCTTTGAATGATTGTAAATGAATCTATTATTAATACAAGGCTAATTATTTGCACGATTAATTTTAAGATAGGTTCATTAAAAAAATTGCTAATTGCAGGAGCTGTTAGAAATAATAAAATAAAAAAGATAATGCCTGTAACCAGATTATAATAGAATACAGTTGAATAATCCTCTAACGTACATTTTTCTTTTCTAATTAAAGCTCCGCTAAAGCCACTGTTGATAACGGATTTCGATATTGCAATAAAAATGGTTATCATAGCTATTAGCCCGAATTCACGAGGTGAAAGGATTCGGGCCAAAACAATTCCAACTACAAATCTAATGCCCTGAATTGCGAAATTATCGATAAAACTCCAGAGAAGACCGGAGATGGATTTTTGTTTAAGGGTTTGATATGTCATTTATAATAAAAACTTAGCCACATAATTAAAATTAGGTCTATATATTTATCCTTTTGCATGAAATTTATTTACAGGAAATTCTCATACTCCCCAGAAGTGATATTATCCAACCACTCCTTGTTTTCAAGGTACCATTTTACTGTATTCTCAATGCCTTCTTCGAATTGAAGAGAGGGTTCCCATCCCAATTCTTCTTTTAGCTTGGTGGAGTCGATGGCATAACGCAAATCGTGGCCTGCACGATCGGTCACATAAGTAATCAGTTTATCAGAAGTGCCTTCTTCACGTCCTAATAATCTGTCAACTGTTTTAATCATCACCTTAATTAGGTCGATATTGGTCCATTCGTTAAAACCACCAATATTGTAGGTATCCCCCTGCTTGCCTTTGTGAAAAATCACATCAATAGCTCTTGCATGATCCTCCACATACAACCAATCGCGTACATTCTCACCTTTACCGTAAACAGGTAATGGCTTGTTGTTGCAAATGTTGTTGATGAAAAGCGGAATTAATTTCTCAGGAAACTGGTACGAACCGTAGTTATTGGAGCAATTGGAAATAACGGTTGGCAGGCCAAAAGTATCCTGGAATGTTCTCACAAAATGATCGGAAGATGCTTTAGATGCAGAATAGGGTGAGTGTGGATCGTAAGCTGTTGTTTCTAAAAAGAAGCCTTCTTCTCCTAAAGAGCCATAAACCTCATCGGTTGAAACATGATAGAATAGTTTATCATCGTACTTACCTTCCCAAGCGAATTTAGCTGCTTGCAAAAGGCTCAATGTTCCCATCACATTAGTTTGGGCAAATGAAAAAGGATCCTTAATAGATCGGTCAACATGAGATTCTGCAGCCAGATGAATCACGCCTTCAATCTGATAATCAACAAAGATTTTCTGAACCTTTTCAAAATCACAGATGTCGCATTTCATGAATTCATAGTTTTCTTTGTCTTCAATATCCTTTAGGTTAGCCAAATTTCCTGCATAGGTTAATACATCCATATTGATGATTCTGTATTCAGGGTATTTGTTAACCAATAAACGAACAAGGTGAGAACCGATAAAACCGGCGCCACCAGTTACTAATATTGTTTTATTGCTCATCTGCTAGTGATATTAAATATTGACCGTAACCATTCTTTTTCAATGGTTCAGCAAGTCTTAATAATTGTTCTTTTGTGATATAGCCTTTTTTGTATGCTATCTCTTCTAAACAAGCTACTTTCAAGCCCTGTCGTTTTTCAATGGTTTCAACAAATCGCCCGGCATCCAAAAGTGATTCATAAGTTCCTGTATCCAACCAGGCAAAGCCACACCCCATGAGTTCAACACTCAAATTATCTTTATCTAAATAGTCATGATTGACAGTGGTAATCTCCAACTTCTCAACGTTTCGAAGGCTTGATTTTTTTTGCAACTTCAACCTCCGAATTGGGGTAGAAATAAAGCCCCACTACTGCATAGTTTGATTTTGGATTCTCTGGCTTCTCCTCAATGGTAGTCACAGCTCCCTCACCGTTAAAGGTACAAACGCCATAACGCTCCGGATCTTTTACCCAGTAACCAAACTCCAAGTCCCAAAACCACTGTAGGCCAAACTTATGCCTATTGTGCCACTTACAATGGTACAAGTAATGGATATTTTACTCTGGGTTTTAAAATCAATTCGCTTTATCAATAAACTTAGCTGAACAATGGAAGTTGCATTGAACAATAAACCGATACCCAGTACACGTATAATGCCTATCAGTATTGTTTGATCATAAAAAGTTGCAATTAAAGGTGCCGTGACAAATAATACGAAGTAGAAAAAAACAGCTACAACCAGGTTGAAGAAAAAAATCGTATTGCAATCTGCTTCTGATAAATCCTGTTTACGGATCAGAGCCGCACCAAATCCGGAACCTATAAAAACATTTGAGATCCCAATAAAAATTGTAATCATCCCTATGATGCCAAACACAGCAGGATCTAGTATACGCGCAAGTACTATACCGATCAAAAAAGAAATAAACTGCCTACCAAAACTATCAAAGAAACTCCAAAATAGCCCAATTAAGGTTTTTTCTTTTAAACTTCCCATCGATCTTACATTCTCTTCAATATCCTTAAAGTATTCAAAATTATCTTCACAAATTAGTAATTCGAGATTTACAGGCAGATTAAACTCTATAATTGGTGTACCTCATGGGAAGCTAAAAAGTCAGCTCTTACAGTTCCAATAATCTTTTAGAGCACATAGTTGTATGTAATTTCATCCTCTAGCTGCTTCAAATAGTCACCATAGGCATTCTTCCCGTAGCGAACGATAGCTTCATTTAGAAGTTCTACAGTAATCCAATGTTTTTTTAAAGCAATCTCTTCCAAACACGCCACTTTAAGTCCTTGTCGCTTTTCTATGGTTTGAATAAAACTGCCAGCATCAAGAAGCGATTCGTGAGTTCCTGTATCCAGCCAGGCAAAACCACGACCCATCCTGTTTAATTTCAATCTTTTCTCATCAAGGTAAACCTGATTTAAACTTGTAATTTCCAGTTCTCCCCTGGCAGATGGTTTTATGATTTTAGCCTTTTGAACCACATCGTTAGGATAAAAATAGAGTCCTACTACAGCATACTTGGATTTAGGCTGTTCAGGCTTTTCCTCAATGCTGATCACATCTCCATTTTCATTAAATTCTGCCACCCCATAACGTTCCGGATCACTTACGTAGTAACCCAGCACACAAGCTTTATTTTCATAATACACCGTAGCTTGCGCATTTTTCAACAGCGGGGTTAAACCTGTACCATAAAAAACATTGTCTCCTAGAACTAAGCAAACATCATCCTCTCCTATAAAATCCTCTCCCAAGATAAAGGCTTGGGCCAAACCATCAGGCGAAGCTTGTACCTTGTAGGACAACCGAATGCCCCATTGAGATCCATCCCCTAAAAGACGAATAAATCCAGCCTGATCTTCAGGTGTTGTAATAATCAATATCTCCCTTATTCCCGCCAACATCAATACCGATAGGGGATAGTATATCATGGGCTTATCGTAAATTGGCAGGAGTTGTTTGGAAATGCCCTGTGTAATGGGATGCAAGCGTGATCCAGAACCTCCGGCGAGTATGATTCCTTTCATGTCTATTGGATTATTTGTTGTTGAATGCTAAAAAATGAAAACAAGTACTTATAAATTGAGATATAGCTTATCGCGAAACATCATTAAATTTTCCCAATACCACTCGGAAGCCTCTTCCAATCCCAGTTTTACCAGGAATTTAGGCTTATAACCCAATAAAGCACTTCCCTTTTCAATAGAAGCCAATGAGTGCGGTATATCCCCAGGCCTATTCGGCCTATATTGTACTTCTACATTAGCTATTTTAGAGTCGAATGTAGAAAGATTTTGCTTCAGAATATCAACCAATTTGTTAAGATCAGTTCGTTCACCGCAGGCTACATTAAATACCTCCGAAATAGTTCTAAGTGAAGAGTTATCCCGACTCACGGGACCAGACAAGCTGGAAAGTGAAAAATCTTGAACATTGTAATATTCAACTTGTCTATCTCGCAATGCATCTGTGGGTGTGATGGCAGCGAGTTGGTTGGCCTGAATCACGTTGTCAATATAAGTGAAGTCGCGACTATAGGTACCATCCCCATTAATCACAGGGCTTTCGTGTTTCATGAGGGCCATCACAAATTTAGGAATTACAGCAGCGTAGGCTCCGTTAGGATCCTGTCGTCGACCAAAAACATTAAAATATCGCAAACCAATAGTCTCTATTCCGTAGAGGTCGCTGAAGTTCTTTGCATACAATTCGTCCACATATTTTGTAATAGCATATGGTGAAAGGGCATTGCCAATCTTGTGCTCCACCTTGGGCAAATCTGGATGATCGCCATAAGTAGATGAACTGGCGGCATACACAAAACGTTTTACACCTGCCTCCTTAGCTGCAAAAAGCATCTTCACAAAACCGCCTATATTTACATCTGTTGTGGTCATGGGATCTTGAATGGAGCGAGGTACAGACCCCAGGGCTGCATGATGGAGAACATAATCGACCTTCTCAACAGCCTTTTTACAATCCTCGTAGTTCCGGATATCCCCTTCAATGAGTGTAAAATTAGAATTGGATAAGAAATCTTGGATATTGTGACGATGGCCAGTAGAAAAGTTATCAAGGCAAACCACTTGATTGTTTTGTTCTAGGAGTACTTCACAGAGGTTGGATCCGATGAAGCCTGCTCCACCTGTCACCAGTACCTTTGAATCTGTTATAATTCTTTTCATTTTCTCCACTAATATATGGTCCACAAATTTTAAACCAGTCCACGAGTGGACTTTAAAAGAATTGTCCGCGAATGACGCTAAACAAAGTTCGACGAAGTCAATTAACGCGAAAAACTATATTCATTAACCAATCGTTTATATTGAAGTCTTCTGGTTCCGAAGTTTACCAGTAGGCCTAATTTTAGATCTGTGGCTTTTAGATAATTCAGAATTTGAGATTCATGTTCAGTTGCTAATTCGGACAATGCTTTTAATTCTACAATGATCTTGTTGTAACAGATAAAGTCAGCTATATAATACTTTTTAAGCACTTGCCCTTTGTAGGCAATTTCAAACTTTACTTCCCGTTTAAAGGGAATGTTTCGTTGCTTCAATTCCAATTCCAATGCCTCCTGATACACTGATTCAAGAAATCCATTCCCCAACTGTCTATGAACCTCCATACACACACCAATCAACTCATAAGCTTCCTTCTTATAAATAATTTCAGTCATAGTAATTCGTGTAATGGACTTCGTCGAACTTCGTTTTGCGGATAAATATATTTTTTTACTATAAACGGCAATCCACTAGATGTTTGGGAAGAATACCTTTAATATCATAAATCACAGCATTACCTCCATTTCTTAGAGCTGGATAATCCAAGTCTTCGAATTCCTTATGTGCGACAGCGAGGACTATTGCCTCGTATTTGTCACCATTGATATGCGGTAAGAGATCCACACCATACTCGTCTTTTACCTCATCAGGATTGGCCCAGGGGTCGTATACATCTACATTGCAAGCAAATTTCTGTAATTCACGAATCAAATCAATCACCTTGGAATTACGAATATCCGGGCAATTCTCCTTGAAGGTGATGCCCAAAACCAGAATATTGGAACTGGAAACCCAATGCTTCTTTTTAATCATCTCTTTGATCACGTTGGAGGCCACATAAGCCCCCATACTATCATTCAATCGTCGTCCAGCCAGAATAATTTCTGGATTGTAGCCATGCTCCTGTGCTTTTTGTGTCAAATAATAGGGATCCACTCCAATGCAATGCCCTCCAACCAGTCCCGGTTTAAAAGGCAAAAAATTCCACTTGGTCCCAGCTGCCTCCAAGACTTCATTGGTATCGATGCCTAATCGACTAAAAATGACAGAAAGCTCATTCACAAAGGCAATATTGATGTCACGTTGAGAATTCTCAATAACTTTTGCCGCTTCCGCCACTTTAATGGAAGATGCTTTAAATGTGCCGGCAAGAATAATCGAATCATATAAGTCATCCACAAAATCTGCGATTTCAGGCGTTGATCCGGATGTCACCTTCTTTATTGTAGACACCGTATGCAATTTATCTCCGGGATTAATCCGTTCAGGTGAATAGCCGCAGAAAAAATCCTTATTAAATTTCAGGCCACTGAACTTCTCCAATACCGGAACGCAATCCTCTTCTGTAGCTCCAGGATAAACCGTTGATTCATAAATCACGACATCACCTTTATTCAAGGCCTTACCAACCGTTTCGGAAGCCTTAATCAGGGGCGTCAAGTCTGGACGCTTGTTCTTGTCAATTGGTGTGGGCACTGTAACCACATATACATTGAAATCTTTCAGCAAATGGGTATGATTACTAAAGGCCAGTAATTCGGCGGCTTTTAAATCAGAAGCACACACCTCCAGTGTACGGTCCCAACCTGACTTTAATTCTGCAATTCGATCGGGCTTGATGTCGAAGCCCATTGTTAAATATTTTTTACCAAACTCAACGGCAAGAGGTAATCCCACGTAGCCTAGTCCGATTACAGCGATTTTAGGATTATTTATATTCATAATTTCTCCATTAATTACTTATTTATAATAATAATGATAATATCTTACTGGCAAGAAAATTCTATTAAAAAGAGATCAATAAAATTGATCGTTCGATAATGCTATTATACCTCAGCACTATCATAAGCATTGCTATAGCCATAGCCATAGCCATAGCCGTAGCCATAGCCATAGCCATAGCTGTAGCCATATCTTCTGCTTTTTATACCATTCATCACCAATCCCACATTTTGAATCCTTGCTTCTTTTAATAATTTCATATTCTGATCGAGAAAGAACTTATTGGTTAATTGGTGGCGAACCACGAACATACATGCACTGGCAAATGGACTCAAAAGCAAGGCGTCAGCTACAATCCCCATAGGACTGGTATCTATGATAATGCAATCGTATCGTTTCTTTAATTCATCAAAAAGAGACCGAGTCTCATCAGAATCAATCAACTCGGCTGGATTGGGCGGTACAGGCCCGGAAACAATACAGTCAAGGTTTTTATATTTCGTCTTTTGAATCACCTCCTCAAGACTATTCTTTCCTATCAAGTAGGTTGATATGCCTATAGACTCTGAAATCTCAAGGTACTTTCCCAGTTTGGGTTTTCTCAGGTCGAATCCCAGTATAATCGTTTTCTTACCCGCCAGGGCAAAAACCCCGCCCATATTAATGGAACAAAATGATTTTCCTTCACACGAGCCTGAAGAGGTAACCAATAATGTCTGCTGTGATCCACTTTTTGTAAAGTAGTCAAGCCGAGTACGAATAGCCCTGAATGATTCAGTAATGGGTGCCCTGGGATATTTCTGTGTGAGGATAGTCCCCTCTTTCTTACTTAGGGCAATGTTTCCAATAATAGGCATAGATGTAATCCTTTCCAAATCTTCCTTAGTTTGCACCTTATTATTGAAAAATTCACTGAGAAAAAAGAAGAGAGCTGGTATCAAAAAGCCAAGCAAGCCTCCAATGATAAAAACCTGCATGCTTTTAGGTTGAATCATTTCTTCAAAAGATGCTGGCTCAATAATTTCATTATCGGGCAAATTTGAAGCCTTCTGAATCTGAGCCTCCACTCGTCTTTCCAGAAGCAAAGTGTAAAGATCATTAGTCAAATCAAAATTTCGTTGGATACTCATAAACTGTTGCTCCTTACCAGGCAAGAGGTTCTGTTCCTTTGATATTCGGGTTTTCTGTTTTTCCAGAATTTTCTGCTGGTGACTGATATATTCCTGCTGGGAATTAATATTCTCGTACAATGTAGCTAGTAGTGTGGCCTCCTGGCGTTGGAGCTTCTCCAGATAGGGATTATTCAGCTTCTCTTTGCCCTTGTATTGGAATAAGGCAGCTCGCACTTGCCCAAGTTGAGTAATATACTCACTCAAGGCACTTTGCTCTAAACCAACCGAAGCAGGAGAAATCAGCTTGTTATAATCCTCCCGCTTGTTCAGGTATCCACGAAGACGCTTAAAATAGGACGCCTGCATTTGTAGTCTCAAGGCCTCAGCATCTAGCTCTTGAAGTTTAGCATAGGCAGCCTCGACCTGAACGGTTGGCATAACCACCTTATTAGAAGTTCTGAAATCCTGCAGCTTTGCCCCCACTCGACCAAGGGTATCTCCCAGTCCATAAAGTTGTTGATTAATAAAGGAAATGGTATTGTTGGCAATCTGATTCTTCTGATCCAAGCCATTCTGTATCCAAACAGCCATCAACTTATTTAAAAAAGCCTTGGACTTGTCCTGACAGGTGCCTGTTGTAGACATATAGGCTATAGATGCCCCCTGAGCAGCATAAGAGATTTGAATATCACTAAAATCACCGACCATACTTTGATTATCACGGATCACAAAGAATAAATCGTTCTCACGAAACACTTTAGCCAGGTTTGCTTGTTCCAGTTCAATCGTAAAAGCGTAATGCTCTCCCACGATTCTCTTTCCGAATTCCACCCTCTCATTCACTTGAAAGGAATCAAGTTCTCCAACATCCCGCTTCTCTAAAAAATTGTGCAATACGACATCTTCTCCCTGAGCCACAAGATTCAAGTCCCCATTACTATTTCTTTCAAAATGAAATCTCACTCCAACAGGCTGTATATGTGACGGATCCAAAACCACCTTAAATGGCTTTTCCAAATAAAGTTCTTGTTCCCTGTACTTCCCCTTCGTGAAGACAAGCAGGTCTATCAGCTTAATGATTCTTTCAAAGTTGTACTTCGACATCTTCAACTTAGCCTTTGAAAAATAGCTGACATTGAAATCAAGCTGCTCAAGAGTGCGCAGAATCTGAGACTCCGTTTGCAGAAGAATCGTCTGGTTTTGAAAATTCTGCATATCGGGACTAGAAAAACCGCTCATCATAGTCATCTCTTCAGGCATATTCCTATTGTCATCACTCTTGATCAAAACAGTAGCATCCACTTTGTAGACGGGAATTGTATACCTATCTACAAAATAGGCAGCCAGTAAGCCCAGAAAAACAAATCCCATGAACCAATACCAGTTAGCCAAAAAAAGGAAGATCCATTTTTGGATATCTGGTTTTTCAGGTTGAGAGGCACTGCCATTTGCAAACATATCCTTAGCTGGAGACGTATTATAATTATTGTTTTCTTTATACATGATCTTATGGTAAAAAATGAGTAATCTTAAATTTAGAATTTGAAATCCTTCTATTAATGATTATATGAAGAAGTTATCGATGGTACCCCCACATTTCTTTAGTTCGATCTCAAATTTGACACAAATTGCCTATAATTACACCAAATCACTTAAGCGCATCAGCCAACAAAAAGAAGCTAATTAAACTCGTCACAAGTCCTAAAGAAAAAGTTTCACCAAATCCCCACATTTTAGCTTTTATGGGTTCTACATAAACAAGGTCATTGGGCATGATGTAATAATTCTGGCTGTCAATCAGGTTTAAGTCGGTCAGGTCGACACTTATTGTTTTTGTACCTGATGTTGTAGGACGAACAATCTTCACTTTTCTCCGTTTGCCATATATGGTTAAATCTCCAGCCAAAGCGATAGCCTCATAAATGGTTAACTGATCTTTATTCATATTATACTGTCCGGGCGATCTAACCTCGCCCAATATGGTAAACTGGGTATTGGTCAACTCCACCTGGAGGGTAAAGGTGTCGATATGATTCTTCAGAATATTCTGCATCTTTTCTTTCACCTGCTTTAAAGTCATATCCATCACTTGAACATTTCCTACATAAGGAAAATCAATATTCCCCTCATCGCTCACTTGGTAACTTTGAAACTTGGAATTTCCTCCCTGTCCCATATTATTCATATTAGATTGTCCTCCCACTAAGTTGTAAAGACTGGCAACTGCCTCATCAGGTGTCAAGACACGGATATACAGATAATCCCTGGGTTGAATGGTATAGGCTTCAGTCACCTCAAGAGCCTTCGTATAAAGGTTGATATAACTTCTTTTCCCGCTGACATCCCTCATGTAGATGGTTTTCTTTTGAGGAATACAGGAAACAAAAAAGACGAGTAAAAGCAGTATTAGAAGTTTATTAGATTGCATGATGGGTATACTTAGTAATTAAATATATAGAACTTTAATAATGAGTACAAAACACTCTAGTATTACTATTTTAACAGGCTTTATCAGCAGGTATACACTTTACCTTCTTTCCCGTCAAGCTAAGGTTCATATGCTTATCGAAGAACATGATTTGCGGAATTTTGTAAGAGACCAGTTTATCACTACATGTCTCCAGAATTTTTGCCTTTGTTTGTGCCAGACACCCATTCTTTATAATCACGATATTTGCTTTAATCGCTTCTCCTAAAAGTTCATCACAAACCCCTTCTACAGTACAATCGACAACTTCGGGTACCGATAGAATCACCTCCTCAATCTCTTTGGGGCTAACCCTTTTTCCTCCAACCTTTATAATCTCTTTTTTTCGACCAACCAGAAAAATATAACCGTCCTTGTCAACTTTTCCCAAATCGCCTGTGTATAAGCATCCATTTCTTATGACCGCCCTGGTTCCCTCAGGATCCTCATAATAGCCTTGCATGATATTATCTCCCCTGGCTGTAATTTCCCCAAGCTCTCCTACTTTAACTGATATCCCCTGATTATCCAAGACTTGCAAGGTAACACCTGGAATTGCTTTGCCTATTGAACCCATTTTTTCTCTCAACTTATTGGGTGGTAAGTAGGCCAGTCGAGCTGTTGCCTCTGTTTGTCCATACATGACATAAAAAGGAATATTCGGAAAAGCCTTAATAAATTCTTTAATAAAAACATCATGGAGTTTTCCTCCTGCCTGAGTCACATACTTTAGGTGTGGAAATTCTGTTTTCAGAAATGTTTGTGATTTTTTCATCAGGATCTGAAAATGACTTGGAACACCTGCAAAACCGGTACATTTGAATTTCCCTAAGTCACTAATTACAGATCCTAAAAAGATAAAATTGTTGATAAGAACAAGTGAACCTCCCACTTTAAGATGGGTATGAAGCAAAGACAATCCATAACAATAAAAGAAAGGTAATACGACCCCCATGACATCCGAAGAAGACAGTTTCAGGTATTCCACAATGGAATCCGTATTGGCAGTGATATTCAAATGGCTTATCATCACCCCTTTCGGAACTCCAGTTGAACCGGATGTATAGAGGATTTCAGCGATCCGATTTTTATCAAAGTAGCCTGTAAAAAGACTGGCTTGTACCTTTTGAACTTTTACAATTCTCTCTAAATCAGTTTCATTGATATGAATCGAAGCAGAAATTACCAATTCAAAACCAAGCTGGTTGGAATGGACAACACAATCGCAATTTGTAGATTCCACAATGTAATCCAGGTTCCTTTGCTCTATTGAAGGATTAATTGGAACACAAATATTTCCTGATTTAATGATGCCCAGATAGGCAGTAATAAAGAACACAGAATTATGACTCATTAGAATAATATTCTGCCCTCCCCCTACCTTAATTTTTAGATAAGAAGCAAGTTTGAGACTATCCTGGTAAATTTGTCTAAAAGTAGCTTTCTGACCAGTTCCTAAAACAAAGTCTTTATCCAGATTTTTCGAATCAGAGAATAAATAATCAAATGCATTCATACAGCTTCCTTATCTATTTCAAATTAACTAGGAATATTGGTAAATGGGTGCCGATCGCAGGTATTCAGTCGTGTTTCGCTTTCTTTCAAAATTTTTATAAATATTCCGAATTTCCTCAACCGATTTGTTTAGAACATCTGCGACTTCTTCTGGAGGATAATTACTCTCCCAGCCAAACCAGAGTAAATCCATTTCCTCAAAAGGCAATTGATAGAAAAAGGCCTCCTGAGTTTGTTCTGCACTATAGGTGTCAGTCGTTGGGGTACGTTCAATAATCTCTTGGGGCACAGCCAGATATTCCGCCAGTTGATAAACTTGTGTTTTATAAAGATGGGCTATCGGCATCACGTCTGCTCCCCCATCTCCATATTTGACAAAAAATCCTTGTTCAAGCTCATGCTTATTGGGTGTTCCAATTACTGCAAAATGAAGTCTTTCGGCATGATAATACAACATGGACATCCTAGAGCGCTGTTTAAAATTTGTAGAAGCGACGATCTGTAAGTACTCCTTTGCAGGCAGGAGCTTACTTTTCTCTAACCCATCAGGCGAGACAATGGTTACCGAAAAAACAGAGGGAATATTCTGACCTATATTCTGTTTAATTTCGATTTTAGCTTTATCTTGAGCGGGTTTAAATTCAGGAAAAACTCCTGAAATTGCTTTATCCCTGCGTTGATAGCAACCTAATCCATCAAGAGCAGGTGTGATATCCTCAACAATAGTTTTTACCCCAAACTTATCTGCTAACTTTTGAGCCAAGATTAGACTATCGGGACTGGAATCCCTTTCGGGCAACATGATCCCAAGCACATTTTCTGCCCCTAGTGCACGGGTTGCAAGGGCAAGCACCACTGAAGAATCAATTCCTCCACTTATCCCAATGATTGCTCCTCTACGCTTCAATTGCATTTTAACATCTACCCTTATTTTTTTGCAAATTTCTTCACAAACTGCTTCAATATTTTCCAGGACGAGTATATTTTTTGAAAAGGGTTTCATCTTTGTTTCCATATCAAATTGCTTAATTCATTAATGTGACTTTACAATCAATTAAATCAGCTTCATTCAAATCTTCCCTATTCTTCTGCACAAACAAATGATCCAAAATTTGGGTAGACAGGATTCCCATTAAAGCCATTTTATCAGTTTCGGAAATATTCTTATTGGAATTCATCATGGAAACAAGGCGATTCACCTTATCAGGATTAAAAATCCCTGCTGATACTAATTGTTTTTCAGATAGCATATCCTTCACATAGTCTGAATCAAATCCTGATAGGCTTGGAGCCCGATAGGCCTGTTTAGGGCGCTTAAGAATTTTTTCAGGTAATTTGCCTGCCATCATTTTTTTCAATAAAAATTTCTCATTAAGCATGTTCAACTTATAATCAGGAGGAAGCTTCATGCAAAATTCAATGATTCGATGATCTAAAAATGGATATCTTCCTTCTATTGAGTTTGCCATTGTCATCCGATCTCCTTGTGAAGATAACAAGTAGCCCGACATGAATAGATTCACTTCGAGCCATTGTGCCCGGGACAAAAGATCCACAGCTTGAAACCTATCTCTTAATTTCTCTTCCAATTCCGGGACTGGATCATAATTTCCAAGTTCCGATTTCAAATCATCTGAGAAATAATGCTTTATTCGGGAGGTGTTCCTCCACCTTAGTAAATGTGAATAAACTGGAGAATCGGTTTCAGATAATTTATAGGCAAAGAACAGATTCAATGCTTTGGCCCCATTCATATGGGACATATAGGGGTATAATTTCCTTAACAATAAGGGACGGTATTTCGACTTAGGGTATTTAGCCCAAAACTGCCTAATAATGGCTTCTTTAAAAATATTGTATCCCCCCAGCAATTCATCAGCTCCTTCTCCTGTGATCACCACCTTTATATCTTTTTTTTTCACCAAGCCAGACAATAGACGCATTGGAGCCGGGGCCGTTCGCAAAATAGGGGTTTCCGAATGCCAAACCACATCTTCAACAGTTTGAGCAATATCAGTCTCACTACACTTAATACTGGTGTGATCCGTATTGAAAAAAGAAGCTGCTTCTTTCTGAAAAATCGTTTCATCATATTCCTTATCAACAAAACCAAGGGAGAAGCTTTGCAGGTGATCAGTTTTACTCTTGCGGATAAATGCGGTCGTTACACTTGAATCTATCCCTCCACTCAAATAGGCTCCAACCGGCACATCAGCCCGTAATCTAATCCGAACAGCATCAGAAAAAAGATCCCGAAACTCACCAATAGCCTCATCTATGTCCATTTTTCGATATGCATTGGACCGGCACAAGGGCAATTCCCAATATTTTTCTTTTTGTATCCCCTCCTTGTTTATCTTTACATAATGTCCTGGCTGTACTTCGTAGATGTCTTTAAAAATGGTAAGGGGTGATAAGGCAGTCCAAAAGGTAAAAACCTGAGATAGTGCAATTGGAGAAATAGTAGGGCTTACACCAGGATATTCGAATAGTGCTTTCATTTCGGATGCAAAAACAAAACTCCCATTGACTTTGGTATAAAACAGTGGCCTTATGCCGACTCTATCCCTTGCAAGGAATAATTCCTTTTTACAAGTATCCCAGATAGCCATTGCAAACTGACCATTCAATTTGCTTAGAAATTGAACACCATACTCTTCATAAAGATGCAGAACAACTTCGGTATCACTTGTTGTTTTAAAAACATGATGTTTAGTCTCAAGATCCTGCTTCAATTCCAAATAATTATAGATTTCTCCATTTAATACAATCCATAATGAATCATCCTCATTGGATAGTGGCATCCCCCCGGTTTCAAGATCAATTATACTAAGCCGAACACTTCCCAGACCTAGCTCTTTTGCTAACAAAATACCGCTCTGATCAGGCCCCCGGTGTTTTATCCGGGTGAGCATTCGCTTTAAAATTTCAATCGAATCTTGCTCTTCACAAAAAGGATAGAATCCTGCTATACCACACATATTATTCCTGATAAATAATCGATTCCCCGATTTTTTTTAGTTCAAGGTTTCTAATAACAAAGGCAACAATACAATTAATCGATTCGAAATTTTCTACGATCAATTCATCATCTTTTGTATCAATATCAAATGTATCCCGGATAAAATCGACCAAAAACAGCAAGCCCATAGAATCAAAGAATCCTTGCTCAAACAGTAAGGTCTCGTCTTGAATATCATTTTTATTGGATAAGGTTGCTTCCAGAATGTATTGACGAATTTCCTGGTGTACTTCATGCTTTTCTATCATGGCTTATGTTTATTAAAACAATTATGGATTCCTTTTATAAATAACCAGACACTTATATTATCTGCTAATGGAACTCTGCATCAACTATATTTAGATCTTCCCTACTCCATTGGAAGACACACGCGCTTTTACCTTTTGACCAGACTCTTTCATGAATTCTCTCTTGAGCTCTAAAAGTTGTTTTGATCTATCTCTTAAGCGTCTCAAAGGATTCCCGGAGAACATTCCCCAGGAAGAAAGGTTTGTGGATACAAGTGAAAATGCACCTACCGAAGAGCCTTCACCTATAGTAACATTAGGAAGAATAACGGATTGGGCCCCAATAATCACATATTGCTTAAGGGTGACAGCCCCCTTCTTACGACCCGTATACTTTTCAGGAATAGTAGGATTAGTTAAATAATTGCCAGAGTAATCCTCTGCCATACTAAATATCTTTACGCCATGTGAAAGACCACTAAAATCTTCAATAATGATCCCTTCTCCTGCGGCAAGCAAACAGTAGCCTCCAATATAGACATTGGAACCTATTTTCAATTCTCCATCCCCAGTAGCTATAATTGTACAAAAGGAATCAATGATCACATTATTACCAATGGAAATATTACCCAAGCCTATTATTGTCGAATTTTTATAAATCTTTACATTTTCACCAATTGATTTGAAGCCTGTAGTTTGTAAGTCAGTCTCAGTGTAATAACCGGTATCGAAAGGATTTGTCATAAACATTCTCTATTAAAATTTCATTTAAAGGCTCTGTTATAAATTATTTTAATTTATTGTATCTTCCATTAAAGGCTATTCCTTTTAATCGTACCCACTTCAATTATCATGAGTAAAACTTGAATATGGAGAGAGTCACATCCCCAATCTACCTATCTAATACTATTACAGTTACATAATTAAATTCAATAGAAATATAAAGCAGCAATGAATATAAAAAGGTAGCTACACCAAGCATCTCCAAGAATTCTTCAATTGTATACAAGACACAAAACTGGACAGAATAATAATCTCCATTCAAATCATACTCCATTCCCTCTAGTATTTCAAAGCCAATTGCACCTAAAATATAAATCACCCCTGAAACAATAAACAGTATCAATATTCTCTTTGGAAGCCTGAACAAAAAACGCAGATACATCAACAGCAAAACGATAACTCCTAGCCCATAAGGGATGATCCAAGAAAAAAAGAACGGACCTGATAGATTTAACTCCTCCCTAATAGGAATATTAATACACTCATGTATTTGGGCAATTTCATCGATTGATATAAACAGGAAACATACAGCTAAGCCCAACCAAGGCAAATAAGATTGAACTTTAATTTTTTGAATGACTGATAATATCGAAAGTAAAATCGAACACAGAAAAAGAGTCATAAATGAATATATTGCAGGAATATTCATCTCCCCATTAAAATCAAATAAACTCGCAGTCCAATCTCCGTGGTTTGAATAAAATGTAAAAATCTTGAGAAATATATGGACAAATAGAAGGAAAAATATGATCCCTAATAATCCAATAAATATTTTTTTCGGGTTTAATCCTATTTTCATAATTATAAATTAACAAGTAATGATACTATTAGTAATACGGAAATTGTTACAATAAGCATATTTCAATTTTCGTCATCACCCTTTTTAAAGTCGAAGACTTAACCTTTATAGCTATACCTTTTCATAAATTCACATTTATTAGATCTACTCACTACAAACGACCTGATCTCCAACCTTAATGAATTGTAAATTTTCGTGTCCAAAATTGAACAGCAAACCAATGGGAGAATCCAATTCTTCCAATTTATTCAGAAAGAGATCTTCCTGTTCGTCTGTTAAATAGGAGTGGGTATTTAGGTCTACTATAATTTTATCAAAACAAACAAAGTTTACATTTTCAACAGCCTCCTTATTCTGGTAGACTTCTTCGCGGATATAAGGAATATTTCTCAAGTCCAGTTCAAGTTCCATCACATCCCTGTAGACATGATCCTGAAAACCATGGCCCAATTGTTTGTAGATATATGTACCGATTTCAATCAATTGGTCAACTTCACTGTGATAAACCTTTCTTTTCATGGTAAAATCTATTTTGACAATAAACAATCTAGTTATCTTTTATTAAAAGCTAAAAAACTCTTTCATGAATAAGTTTTTTCGCTTCATCATTCACTAAAGATCAGGTACAATCAATCCACTCGCTGTTTGAAGCCAATTCCAATAGGGGATTCCAAAAAAAGCAAAACAGGTAGGAAAAGTCATATTTACTTAGATTGAACACAAAGGATTCATCTTTACGAATGGCGTCACAAGACAATTCCTCTACGCTTAAATCCCCATGCATACCAAAGAGCTTGAATTGATTTTGACCACTTGTTTTTCGATCCCGGGAATTGTTATTCCAGATAAACCGAACACACTCATCACCAGCCATTTCAAGCCTAAGATTATCGAATTCTCCCAAATTACCTGCAGTCAGTTTTAATCTTACCATATCAGGCTGTCCTTCTGCATCAAAGGCGTGGGTGTTGAGCTTACAAAAAAGATTTTGTCCACTCATGGCATTACGGCGGGCTTCGGGGTTCCAATAGGGCCTTATCAGTTCATCCAAATTTCGGCTTACAAAATGACTTGCTGCTTTAAATTTCCCTCGCTGATTAACCTGTCCAGGCGTACGAGGGTTTTTAACCCTGCTGGGTTTGCTACGCAGATAGGTTTTACCATAACGATGAGAAATAATCACCGGACCTAATAGCCCGGTCAGCAACTTGTCTTTAATACTTGCCATAATGCATATGTCGGAGTAGAAAGAAGCTATTAATAGCTAGCTGTTGTCCGACTAATTTGGTTAATAATGAATGATTTTAGAATATGGGTAGTTGTAGTAAGGGATCCGCCTTCACAAAAGAAATGTCTCGGCGAATAATCCGCCTACGCAGAAAAATTGCTTCGGCGGATAAAAAGGATAAAGTGTAAAGTAAAAAGGTCGAAAAGTCTAAAGGGATCCACCTTCGCAAAAAATTTGCTACTGCAGTCAATCCACCTTCGCAAAAAAAATTGCTACTGCGGTCAATCCACCTTCGCAGAAAAATTGCTTCGGCGGATAAAAAGGGTAAAGTAAAAAGGTCGAAAAGTCGAAAGGGCAAAAAGATCCGCCTTCGCAAAAAATTTGCTTCTGCGGATAAAAATGATAAAGCTCAGCAAGGGTTGATGCCTGAGGGCTAACAATTGCTAATTACTCTCCCGATAACTATCGGGAGTAAATTATTAATCACTAATTATCTCGATCGACTTCACATCAAGTTTGGCTTTACCCGGATTTGTTCCATTTGCTATCCAGAGGTGTTCGGGCTTTGTTTGGATTCTCGAACAAAAAAAATATAAGAAATTCAATCCAATTTGATGGTACTAGACAACCGCAGTAGGCTTTAAACGTTTCACCTCATCCAATGAAATATCGGCATGCACACAGCAGCCCAGGCTTATGAATCGAAGAACAATGCGGTGTTTGCCGCGAAGTTGAACTAGTTCTCCTTGGACGCCTTTTAAAGGACCTATGGTTACTTCGAGCTGATCACCTTTTTTCATACTATCAGAAGTCAGCTCCACATTTCGTTTATTATCAGCTAAGAAAAGTTTAAGTGCTGCAATTTGAGTTTCAGGGATGGGCACGGCTTTTCCACCAAAACAGACATAACGTGCTGCCCATGTAGAGCTAAGTGCGTCGTAGTACTCACGCTCGCTAACCCTTACAAAAACATAGGAGGTAAACAAAGGGCTTTCAACCCACTTCTTACGATCGCTCCACACACGCAGCTCCCGTTTAAGAGGCAGGTAACACTCCACACCCTTTTCTACAAGCTCGTCATACAACTTCTTCTCTGATCTGGATCGGGTATAAATGGCGTACCATTTATAGTTTCGTTTGAGTATCTTCAAAGCTTTAAAATTTTGGTTTTCCTGAATTATTCCTGCTTTCAAAACAAATATACTGAATAGATGATTGCTGGTACAGCTTCGCTCCTTCAGTCCCACAATTATGGGCTCTGAAGACTATTATTTACTGAACAAAAAAAATAGGCACTTCATTTAACAGAAGTGTTGAATAGTAAATTTATTGTGGTTCTTTGTAAGAATCAATACCCGAAAAGGGGTATTTTTAAAGAAATATGTATAAATTCCTTATTTAAAATAGCACCTTAGTACTAACAGTATGTTTTTATTCAATGCAGCTATACTGTAACATAAATCAATAGCATTGATTTTATTTAGACTAAATAACAAATATTGTTTGTGGGATTGATTAATCTAAACTAAAAAATACCCATTTGTCCGGCTAAAAATGCCAAACAGGCCGTGTTCTTAACTTTTAACTTGTTGATGATATTTTTCCGATGGGTATCGGCAGTGTAATAACTGATATTCAACTTCCTGCCTATTTCCTTATCGGTATGCCCCTTAACAATGAGTTGCAATATTTCTTTTTCCCGTTTAGATAAGGAAGAGATTAAGTCTAATTCATTATTGGAATAGGCATTCGAGATTGAAGAATCAGGCTTATTATTCTTCCTATTTTTTAAGGAATCAGTCAAGTCTATGACAGATCCAAAAAGTTGTTCAGGATAAGCATCTTCATTCTTCGTGCCAACCACAATATTCACATAAATATCACGCCAGGAACCATCACTGTGTTTTAGCTTAAGAATATGAGAAAAGGGAAAGCGCTTAGGATTTTGGGTAAATTCAAGATAATCCTCAATTTTATAAACATCAGAAGGGTGAATATTTTCAACGATTTGTTCAAAAAAATTATGATCATCTACAACTTGTTGTGGTAAGCCTGCTAAATCGAGGCATTTCTTACTCGCCCAGATAAATCTTAGGCTACTGGCCTCCATTATAAAGTATGCTGTATCAAAGCAAATCGAAAGATTTCCATTCAAATGGAATTTATTTTTCATTTCTAAATCTACTATAAGCTTCCTTGTATTTGTATCACACTTAAAATCTGTTCTTTGCCTCATCTCATTCTCTTGTTCTGATATCAAAAAATAATATAGATAGTCGTTTCCCTGATAAGGGTGAGAGATTAATCGGTTCATTTGGGCATGTGAAAATCCTGGTGGGTTACCCCCTGTCATTTTCACTTCACAATACAGTTTATAATTCTAACCGCATTGGAATATTAAATTTATGACCTTTAGTTTAGATTTGAACAATATATTTTAGTTCCATTTGATGAATAAAGGATTGCACAGGACTAACAAACACATACTCCTGACTGAATCATAAAAGATACTGTTAAAGGCAATTAATCTAAATCTCAAGTTATTTGAGTTAAATTAACTTAAATCCAACAAAACATTAGATTTCATACTGATAAATTTATATCTTAGAAAAGAGAAGAGGTATTTATTAAGAGTAATAATGAACAAGCCTATTTATTTGATATTCATCACTCATGAGTTTTTTTTATATGGAGAATATTCATATCTTAAATAATGAGTATTAGAAGTCAATTTTAATGATGCAAGATCAAAAAACCAGTATCCTTTTACGAATAAGGATTATTAAAAGAAAATATAATTGTTGATGTTTTTGATAAAAGAAAAGAAATAAGTTAATAATCAGATTATACATTACAAACCAGTAGCTATTTAACAGATTAATATACACAAGCATATGAAGGAACTTATTAATAAGGGCGTACAGGTATTTGGCAGCAAAGCAGAGTTTATGGATTGGATTGAAACTGAAAATGAGGCTTTGGGTGGTGTTACACCTGATTCTATTCTCGATTCTACTATGGGAAGTTCAATTATTTATGATCTGTTGATGAAGATTGAACAAGGAGGTGCTTCATAAAATAGAGGTTGCATCACAATTTCACAAGTCATAAGGCTGTATGATGATCAGCCTTAAGACCTCCTCATCGTGCGATATTTATAAAAATACAAATTTCAAAAATACCCGCTTTGGCAATCTCTTGCTAAGCGGGTGTTGTTATTAAGAGATTAAGTACTTCTTGCTTTTGCCTCCCTGAATGATTATTATCAATTCTGTCCTAATTGTTTTCACTCTATCCGCCTTAGGCGGATCCAACTTTCTCCTACAGTCGAGTTCGCATCAAGATTTATTAGACACAGATTAAGTATGATTTTTTATGATTTGATATAAAGATTCAAATGCGTCTGAGAAATCATTTTTCATCATAAGGAATCTGTGGTTCCGATACTTCGGAAGCGTCTTTGTTTATTGTTTTTGACACGGATTTAATATGATCTTTTATGATTTGGTATTCAGCTTCCAATGCGTCTTAGAAATCATTTTTCATCATATGGAATCTGTGGTTCCGATACTTCGGAAGCGTCTTTGTTTATTGTTTTTGACACGGATTTAATATGATCTTTTATGATTTGATATTCAGCTTCCAATGCGTCTTAGAAATCATTTTTCATCATATGGAATCTGTGGTTCCGATACTTCGGAAGCGTCTCCTTTTTTTATTTTAGGTCATTATGTCCATATTGTTTTCACTCAAGCCGTGAGGACTCCTACTTTCTCCTGCAGTCGAGAAAGTAGGCAAAGAGTCCGCCGACTGCAGCACTCGCTTACCCACATTCAGGATTGCTGATTTAAATGTGAGCCGCTGATAGTTATTATACGTTTAACGATTAGGGCATTGTAAATTAAGCAGCAGCGCTGCGTCATGTTTGTAGCTAAAAGGTTATATAACCACCAAAAGCCGCAGGATGAAAAATCCCTAGGGATTTTTCATCCTGCGGCTTTTATGTCAACATCATTGTTTTGCTACAAACAGTTAGGTGCGCTGCACCCTTGTTTATGGGTATAAAATAATACATGGGAGAGATTTTAACACTTTTGTATTGCACATCCGAAAAGTAACACCTTATTGTTTTCCCTCAATCCGTCTATTCTATGAACGGTTATTTAAACGCTTATCTAATGAGCTCTAAAAAAGATAAATAATGTGTGAAAATAAAAAAGGATTGAAGGCATAAAACCTCCAATCCTCTTCCGTTTTAGAGTGTGGATCTAAAACGGATTATCTTCAAATACTTTCTTAAATTCGAAAGGTAAAACTGATTCCAATTAGTTCTGATCATTCCAGATTAATGCTGCAGCACCAAGAATAGCTGCATCATCTCCTAACTCGGAAGGCATCAGACTTATTTTATCCTTGTAAAGGAAGAGTATGTTTTTCTCCATTGCTTCCTGAACGGGTTCAAAAAGCAAATCGCCGGCTTTGGCAAGTCCTCCAAAAAAGAAAATGGCTTTTGGGCTCGTAACCGAAGCCACATTTGCTAAAGCTTCTCCCAACATTTTGCCTGTATAGTTAAATGTTTCGATTGCTACAGAATCGCCTTGGTTAGCAGCATCAGCAACCATTTTTGCCGTTAGATCATTAAAAGGCACATCACGCAAGACACTATCACCCAAATGTTTTGCCAGAAGCTTATATACCGTTCTTTTCACGCCAGTAGCCGACACATAGGTTTCAAGGCAGCCTTTCCGTCCGCATCCGCATTCGCGTCCATCCGGGCGTACAATGATATGCCCCACTTCACCAGCGAACCCATCATGTCCATACAGCAAATCGCCATTTACAACAATACCACTTCCCAAGCCAGTACCCAATGTAATGACCATAAAATCGGACATGTCTTTCGCCCCACCAAAAATTCTTTCACCAAGAGCAGCAGCGTTGGCATCATTCGTTACTTTGACTGGTACCTTTAATGCTTCGCCAACCAATTTAGCCAGTTCCAAATTACCTTTCCATCTTAAATTGGCAGCATTATCAATGGTTCCTGTTCTGAAATTTCCATTTGGTGCTCCAATACCAACACCAATAACACATAGCTCCTCTTCAGAATTTCTTAGGCTTTGATCAATGGCTATAAAAAGATCGTTCAGGTAGTCTTCAAACTGTTCTTGCGTTTGAGTGGGAATACGCCCTTCGCCCCATGATTTCCCTTTTGAATCAATAAATCCGAAAACAGTATTGGTTCCTCCAATGTCGATCCCTATTGTTATATCTTTCATGCTTTTTTGTATTTTTTTCGGCATTTCAATTTAATGAAAAGTTCCCCCAAATGAATGATTATTCTGTGGCTGGATGTGCTCACGATCTTGGCATATATGCCAATTTTCTATTGCTCTAAGCTTAACTTTCCAAAGGAAGATGGAATATGAAAATCAGGTTCCTCTACTGCAGGATTTACCCATGAAATCCATCTTAATTCCGCTTCCGGATTTGGTAATTGCATACAATAGCCGCGATACAAACCAGCTTCCAGTTCGTTGTTTTTCAATAATCCCAATTCTTTTAACGAAGATAAACTGATGGCACCTTCTACAGTATAGCCTTCTTTGTTCTCTGAAGCTTTTACACTCAGGTTATCAGATCCGGGCCACTGCCATTCATAATCAAAATCACGATAGTACCGGGTTACATAATCCAACACACGCCCTCGGGCATCCATCTCCAGGCAATAGTAGGGATTCAATTTTGCATCTTGTCTGAAAAAGATCTCAACGCGATCGGAATCGACCACTTCCATCTTATGATCTTCCTTCACATGTGATAAGACATTATCGTCCTCAACATCGAATCTAAAATAGAAATACGCATCATCGTACAAAGCTCTAAAGCTGGTTGTAGGTGGTGTCTGTTCTTCCCATGGGAATGAGAAATCTGAAGTCACATTTGCTTGCTCCCAGATAGGATTCATTAGCTTTCCTTTAATGGTCAGCTGATTGGAAGCTATTCGTTTTACGCTATATGTTTTCATTGAGTAATGTGTTAATGCGTGTTCCGATTGCTATCGGGAAAGTAAAAGAAATAAAATGCTATATGGAATAAATAGGGTTCTTTAATCGTTACTCTGTTTACATCCAATTGTCCTTAAGCCGGACAGGCTTGTACTTTTTTCATGAAAGAAAAGTACCAAAAATTCAAGGCTGCGGCACTCAGTGACCCATCACGGCTTGAAGGCTAAACAGAATAAACTCGTTCGTACCTCACTCAGAAAGCATTCTGTTCTTCACGCCTTCTTTACCTATGGGGCCCCACTTCCGTTGCCGATGCCAAGTAGAACAACTACAGACCAAAGTATATAAATCACAAACATAAGCTTACCCCATCGCAGAAGCTCAAAGTTTAGGATAAAAACTATAATGATGAAAACTTTTATAAATCATATAGTGGCAGTAAAAAAAGGATTGAAGGCTATAAACACCTCCAATCCTCTTCCATTTTAGAGTGTGGATCTAAAACGGATTTTCTTCAACTGCTTTTTCTAATTCCTGAGCCATTGCTACGAACTCATCAGCGCTCATTTCTTTCATGTATACAAGACCATGGGTCGCGCGAACCAAAGGATGATCATTCTCGTAAAAGAAATTCTTACCCAACAGCATCTGCATTTGTTTCAATTGCTGAACCCAAACCTTCTGTGTCAGCTCATTAAATTTCCCATCGTATTCGTAACTTGGGAATGAAGCATTTACCTGACTCATATAAGATTCCGTAAATGAATTCTCAAGAACATCCAGTGCATTCAGTGAAACAGGAACGATCGTATCAGCATCTGCAGGATGGTATTTAAACCAAACATTTCGATAACCAATAATACGTAATTTCGAAAGATCAGCTTCTTCTTTCCACTCCTTTACTGCTCCAGCAATAGCCTGTAATACCTTATAGTGGGTATCAGGACCACTACCCTCTGGATCCATTGCCAAACTGATTGTTGTTGGCTTATGTTTTCTGAATTCTTCAAGAACAGGAATCATATCGCGATTCTTTTCAGGCGTTTCAGTAAACACATCACCCTTATAGAATCCCAATCGTAAATGGTGTACATTTTTTACCGGTGTACCAAAGTGAGCCCAAACCAATTCTTCCTCAAACTCACGAATCATGCCTTTCATTTTCTGAACTTCAGGAGAATTCTTTCCGCCATCATAAGAACTTTCAAGGTCAATAATGATACTTTCAATTGTCGCATTCAGATTTGCTTTACATGTTACTTTCCAGATCTCAACAATAGAGCGAATCAAACGGTGACATAAACCTCTGCGTTTTCCATTGGTATCACGATCTGCAACCGAATTTAAGAAATGATAAACATCTTTATCCCATTTCTTAGCATATCCCACTTCAAAAAAGTCAGGATAGTTTAACATCTCGATCTTTCCCTTTGAAATAAAATCCTGACACTCCTTTAAAACATCAATTACAAATCGATTGGTAACTGCTGTAAAACCTGAAGTTAAAACAGAGAAGTGAATGTCGTTACTTGCCGAACGCATCTGACGATTCGTATAAGGCATGATGCCCAACATGATATCATCATGGTGAGGCCCCGTATGGTAAACCACCTCGTTTTCATCCGGCTTCATTCCCTTATCTAACTTCCCTTTAATCGAGTCAATTACAGATTGAACGGTTCCTTCATTCAGATTCGGAATCAGACTAGTATAAGGGTCAGCCTTAAGGTCTTCTAGTGTTAGGTGATGACCATATTTATTTGATTTATTACAAAGGTCGATTACAGATTTTTCTGTTTTAGTATGAGACCAGTCTCCTGATTTGTAATAACGGTTTACACTATCAGTTAATTTGCATGCCGCACCTGTTGTTAAATAAAAACGACTGTTTGCCTGACGTTGTAAAACACTTGCCGGGTAAATCGCATCAGGAGCACTTTCTAATGAACCTTTTACAATATCAGCTTTAGCCTCACCCGCAGCGAAAATAATCGAAACAGCATCAGGGTTATGCGTAATGGTATCCAATCCAATGGTAATAACCAATCGGTTTCTTGAAACCTCGATACCTCCTAAGTCACCTGCGGCAACTGCCTGAGTTTCAAAATTTGTTTTGGTTAAACGTGTTGTTGAGTAATGATCAGAACCACGGGTATTGAAGGCAATATGGCCATCAGGTCCGATTCCTCCCAGGAAGAAACCAATGCCGCCTTTATCTCTAATTTGCTGCTCGTAGCCTGTACACCAATTATCAATCATGAAGATTGATTTTTGTTGCATCTCTTCCACAACGCTTTTCGCATCGCGGTAACGTAATGATAAATCAATATTATAATCTGGAAAGACTTCTAAGAAATGCTTATTATCTACCAATGGAATCTCATTAGAGTTGATTAGTAAAGAATTATCTTTTTCTAATCCGAAACCTTTGATATAATAGTTCATCACATAATTGTAGAAACTATTGTGCTGACTAGGATCAATTGGGTAGAATTCATCAATCTGAACGAATTCCAAACCGCGTAGATCTGGTTTAGCCATATTTCCTAAGCCATACTTGCTTCGAATATCTAAACCTTTATTGTTGTTCCAGTTCTCAAGAAGATACTGGGTGTATTTGATAAAGTACTCAGGTGTCTTTCCTGTTGGTAAACTAATAACGCCCTGAGGGTTCTGCTCTGCCCACTCCAAAAAACGAAGAGAGGTCATTAAACCCAATTTGGGGAAATTATCAACTTCAACATAAGGAATTTTGGTCGTGATTTCCTGAACACCTGACAATTCGTAGAATGCCTGTTCTACTTTTGAATCGAATATATTTTTCATTTTTCCTTTTTCTTTAAACTCTAAAAATTAGTTTTCGAGATAAATACGCAAATCCCTACACGGCCAGTTCTTGGCTGTATTCCTCCACAAAGCGCTTCATTTCATCAAACTGCTCTTCCATACTTGTCAACAGCTTGTATTGTGCTTGAGTACGCGTCAAGTTATGCTCCGGTGATTTGATTTTATAATACTTATCACCATCTATATAATCCATTAAGAATCGAAGGACCTGCTCATAAGTAATGTACTTGGCTGAAAATGCCAGGTATTCCAACTCTGAAGGAGATAAAAATGAAATGGTTTCTTCAAGATAGCCTTTGGTATAGGCCTTGAAAATCTCCATATCCATGTTTACATTATCCAAATTCTCATCATCTTCTAAACCCGTATTGGTATAAGAACGCATGGCATCACCGAAATCATTCAATACCGTACTATTTAATACTGTATCCAAATCGATAACACACAAGACATCACCCTTCTTATCAAATAGAATATTATTGATTTTCGTATCGTTATGGGTCACTCGGGTTGGAATGGTACCATCCTCAACCAACTTCCAGAATTCAAGCATTTCTTCTCTTCTGTCTTCAACCCAGGCAATCTCTTTGCTTAAATCTTTCTTACGGCCCACAGGGTCATTCTTCAAGATCTCATCCCATTGAGAAAAACGGAATCGGATATTGTGAAAACCAGGAAGAATATCAACCAAGGGATCTTTCATATCAGCTAACATCGACTGAAACTTACCAATGCCTTTACCACCAGCATAAGACAATTCAGGCGTATCGGCAGATTCGTAACTGACACTATCTTTAATAAAAAGACACATTGCCCAATATTCGCCATCCTCATCCTTAAAGTATAAAGCACCTTCGTGAGTTGAAGTCAAAGTCATTGCTTCGCGATTCACATCACCACCATTAGCAGCCACTTTAGCTTTAATATGATTACAGACCTTAAGGATATTGTCCATCATTGATGGTACATCCTGAAAAATATTTTTGTTTTTACGTTGAAACAGATAATTGCTTTCACCATCAGTTTTAACAATATAAGTGTCGTTAATAAATCCCTCACCAAGAGGTTTAATCTCTGCAATTTCTCCCTCAACAGAGAATTTTGAAGCTATTGCTGTTAATTTATCAGTCATAATCTATCTGTAAATGAGAGCATGTTCAAGAAAATGAAACATGCCCAAATGATAATGTTTTATTTTGTTCTGATTTTATGTCCTTTCAATCCGTAATAAAGAATATAAAGGAAACAAGGCACACATATCCAATAGGCGTCTTGTGCACCAATAGCATCTTTCATAAAACCATAAGCGGTCGGAATTAAAGCCCCACCTACAATGGCAATTACCATTAAAGATGATCCTGTCTTGGTAAATTTACCTAAGTCGGTCATTGCTAAAGGCCACAATGCTGGCCACATTAATGAACAGCCTAAGGCCATAAAGGCAATAAAGTAAATAGAGAATTCTTCAGGAGAGAAAACAACCATTAATGATCCAAACAAAGCGGTTATAGCACAAATTCTAAGGGCTGTAGCCTGACTTAGATATTTAGGTATCAAAGCAGCTCCACAGATATATCCCAGAACCATACCTATTGGAGCAATCCATGCGTAATATTCTGCATTAGCCAAACCCAGACTTGTTGCATAATCAACAAGGGTTCCTAAGGATACCGTTTCAACACCAACATATAAGAAAAGAGCAAGTACACCTAACAAGAGGTGTGGGAACTGCCAGATAGACGTTTTGTTTTCTGCATATAAACAGATATCATCTGAATCCTCATCTTCACCAGCAGCTTTTACCTCAGGAAGTTTAGCCATAAGTGCCAATACGCCCAAAAGAACAAAGACGCCGATTATAATGTAAAAAGGAATATTGATATCAGTAAGTGATGCATTCTCTACATCTTTTCCTATAATTAATGCAAGGAATAAGGGAGCTATTGGCCATGCCAACTTATTAGCAATACCCATATAACTCATACGCTTTGCCGCACTTTCAATAGGTCCACAGATTGTGATATACGGATTTACAGAAGCCTGCAAGAAGGTATTTCCCATACCACTAATAAAGGAAGCCACTAAAAAAAGAGGTAAACTCTCCATTTGAGCAGATGGGATAAACAAATAAAAACCGACAGCAAACATCAGGAAAGATAAAGCCATTGTTCGTTTATATCCAATTTTGCCAATCACCAGTGATGCTGGATATCCAAAAATCAGAAAGGCTGAAAAAGTCGCTGCTATCACTAAATAAGATTCACCTGAAGATATATCCAACGCCTTATTTAAAAGTGGGATAATATAAGAGTTGATGCCCAGAGCAAAACCAATTGCAAAGAACATCACGCCAACAATAATAAGAGGAATCAAAAACCTCTTTGCAACAGAGTCTGCGGACTGAGCGCTTACCATAACCATAAGTTTAAAATTTAAAAGATTAATATTTTAATTATATATTCTTGCGTCAAACCAATGACTTCATTAAGGGGTGACTTTCATCAATTGCTTGACACATTCAGCCAGATCCTTAGCATATTTTGCAGTCGTTGCCTCAGCATAAATACGAATGATTTGTTCTGTATTCGATTTTCTCATATGTACCCATCCCTCAGGAAATGTTATTTTCAAACCATCGATGGTGTTACTTGGGTAATCGATAAATTTTCTGCGAACCTGCTCTAGAATTCCATCTAAATCAGCAACGCCACCCAATTCTATTTTTTGCTTTTCAATCTTGTAATCTGGATAAGTCGCACGCAATTCTGCAGAAGTCATCTTACTCTTAGCCAAAAAAGTTAAAAACAAAGCGACACCAACTAAGGCATCTCTACCATTATGCAATTCAGGATAGATAACCCCTCCATTACCTTCGCCACCAATGGCTGCAGATTGCTTGTTCATTTCTCTCACCACATTGACTTCACCAACTGCCGACTCGAAAAAATCAACACCATGCTTCTCTGCAATTTCTCGCAAAGCCATGGTCGATGATAAATTGCAGAGAAGCACACCTTTGGTATTCTCAAGAATATAGTCGGCAACAGAAACAAGTGTGTATTCTTCTCCAAATGGCGTTCCATCATTACAAACAAGTGCCAAACGATCGACATCAGGATCAACAATAATACCCAGATCAAGTTTGTCCTTTTTAACCCGTTCACTAATTTCCACAATATTCTCAGGAAGTGGTTCCGGATTGTGAGCGAAATGACCATCAGGCACACAATTAATTTTAGTAACTTTATTTACACCAAGTGCCTCAAGTAAACGAGGTATTGCGATACCTCCAACTGAATTAACGGCATCAACAGCAACAGAAAAATCAGCTGCAGCAATGGCTTCTACATCGACCAATTTCAAGTCAAGAATATGCTGAATATGTTTATCTAAATAATTCTCATCTTTAGAGTATGAACCTAAATCATCCACTTCGTTGTAGGTGTAACTTTTATCTTCTACCAAGTGAAGAATATCTTTACCATCCTGATCTGAAATAAATTCGCCTTTAGAATTTAATAACTTTAAAGCATTCCAATTCTTAGGATTATGACTCGCTGTAATAATAATCCCCCCACCTGCATTCATATCGGTTACGGCCATTTCTACCGTGGGCGTTGTGGCCAAACCAAGGTCGATCACTTCTATACCAACGGAGATTAGGGATCCTACAACTAGCTGATTCACCATTTCACCACTAATTCTCGCGTCGCGACCAATCACTAGTTTTTTACTAGCTCCACTTTTTTGAAGCCAAATACCAAAAGCCCCGGCAATACTCACGACATCCATAGGTGTTAAAGCCTGACCAGGTCTGCCACCTATCGTACCTCGAATTCCGGATATTGATTTTATTAAAGTCATTGTATTTCTTCTTTAGGGTAATTTCATTGATAAAGCCAACAAGGCTATCTATATAAATTTGCAGCTAAAACAGCCTATTAATTCCATAGTTTAGAAGGGTAAATGCCTTTATTAACCAATTCTAAAATAGCCTTTGCTGCTTTTTCTTTATCTTCTCGATAAGTCACACCAAACCACTGAGCATCCGACTTTAAGACCTTTACATTTGTATCGCCACCATCGATTATCTTGGCAACAACAGAAGGAATGAAAAACTCAGACTTCAAGGCCTGTCCTTCTTCTGCTAAAAAGCTTATAAATTGATCTTCTAAATGCTTAAACAATTGAGGTGTAAACCCCCAGAAATTCATTGAAACAGTCGTTTCACCTTCAAGGGGAATCCATTTATCATCTTCCTTGTATGCAATTCCCTCTGGAAGTTTCTCGATATGAGTTCGCTCAATAACAGTCTCTAAGTGATCACTTGCATTCGTAGCACAAACACCACGAGATACAGAACCATTTTCGGAAATGGTGTTGGCAAGTTGGTAACCAACCATACCATATTCTTTTTCGCTAATCGAGTTCATTAAGAATTCAGCCATTGTGGAAAAAGCTTCAACGCCATAATAATCGTCTGCATTAATAACTGCAAATGGCTCGTTGATGCATGACTTTGCCATTAAAATAGCGTGACCGGTTCCCCATGGTTTTTCTCTTTCCGAATTGAAAGAAGATCCCTCAGGGACCTTTCCAATTTCTTGATTCACATAGTCCACTTCAATCTTCCCTGCAAGTTTTGCATTAAAGAGTTCCTTAAATTCTTTTTCAAATCCTTCTCTGATCACAAAAACGATTTTTCCAAAACCCGCTGCTATTGCATCGTGAATTGAATAATCAATAATGGTTTCATCAGAAGGGCCAATTGGATCGATTTGCTTTAATCCACCATATCGGCTTCCCATTCCGGCTGCAAGTACTAATAGTGTCGGTTTCATATGATTCTAATTTTATATTTTTTTCATATGGAAGTCGCCAAATAATCACATTTAAATGCACCGAGTTCTCGGAATGGCTCCTTACATATATCTTAACTTATTCTTAAAACTTCTTTCATAACATTAGATAGGGTTCCCATTAATGCGGCATCATCTAGTAAGTCGGAACAAACCACCTCAGTTTCTGAACTGATTCTATCCATCGCATATTTATTCAGAACCATATTCACTGGGTCTACGATGTATTTTCCAGTATGAGCCAATCTTCCTCCAAAAATTATCATTTCCGGATTCAGCAGGTGAATCAAAGTCACCAATCCTTTGCCCAAATATTCGCTCATTTTATTCAACTGATCGATAGCAAACTGATCGCCTTCAACGATAGCACCAACAACTGCTCTCAAATCAATTTTTTTGCCTTTTTCTTTATACTGACTTAACAAACTTTGTTGGCCCTGATCAACCGCTGTTCTGATTTTGTTCACCAAAATCGTTCCGGAGGTTAAGGTTTCTAAACAGCCAATTTTTCCACAATAACACAGGTCGCCATCAGGATCAATCAGAATGTGTCCAAATTCTCCAGCAAAACCATTCTTACCACTATAGAGCTGTCCGTTTAAGATAATACCAAGACCTATCCCATTACTTAAATTCAGACACAAAACGTTTGTCTTATCTTTGGCCTTACCAAAAGCTTTTTCTCCGGAGGCCATCATTCTTGCATCATTGTCTATGACTACCGAAAAACCAAATGTTTTACTCAGGTAGGCTCCCAATCCTTCTTCAGCGAATGACAAGTGTGTAAATGAGATGCCATTTTTGGCATCAAGCAAACCCGGAACTGATACGCCCATAGCAAGTACTTTAGCTGTGGGGATATCCATTTTAGCGAGCATCTGATTAACTCTAACGACTAAATTATCGGTGTACTTGGGTGAATTTTCTAATTCACAGTTCTTGTATTCCTCTCTGCAAACAAGCTTATTGTTCAAATCGAATAGAGCAATAGTGAGCGTATGTAAATTGATATCTATACCAACCACATACTGATATTCAGGATTAATACAGTACAGATTTGGTCGTCTACCACCTATTGATTCACCAATACCATTATCAAGTAAAATTCCGAAGCCAATCAAATCATCAACCAATGAAGCGACCAAAGGCTGACTCATTTTTGAATGCTTCACAATTTCAGCAATAGAAGCATTTCCCTTATCATATAAGTGGAAAACTATTTTACGGTACTGATCCAATTTACGTTTTCGGGCATTGGCAGTTCCGACTACTTCTTTCTCATATTTGAATTCTGGTCTCAATCTGACTTTATTTAGTTAAGGTTTATTTTCGTGATAAAAGTATAATTATTTTTAAAAGGAACATTATCTTTTAAAATATTTTTTAAAAGTAATTAGAAAATTGCATTCGTTTGAAAGTAAGTCATGATAATTTAAGCTCATTGTCTAGTTTGGATTTATATATATAAAAAGTTTCAAAACAGATCTTAAACCTTATTCTAAAATTAAAGTCTAAGAGATCTAACAAAAATCAAAGCTCATACCTATAAACAATGAAATGTCTTTTGCGCTTTCTCTCTCTGATTCTAATCATCACATGCCTGTTTCAACACAATGCCTTTACACAGAGCTCTGAAATAAAAGGTATCGTTTGGGAACCTAAAATTGAAGAGGCTTTACCCTTTGCACAGGTGGCATTGTATAATTTGGACTCGAACTTGCCTGTAGAGGGTACTCTAAGCGATGCACTGGGACAATTTAGTTTAAAAGTAAATCTGGATTCGACATATCTCCTCAAGGTACAGTTCCTTGGATACGAAAACCACACAACAATTTTTCATGTGGATAGTAGTCTCATCAATTTGGGTAAGATAGCACTGCTTTCTTCTGCGCAGAATTTACATGAGATTGTGGTAACTGCTGAAAAAAAAGCCATCGGAAACGAAAATGGGAACTGGGTTTTATACCCCGATAAATTAACCGAGGGCGGAACCAATTCTACAGTGGATTTATTAAGCAATCTCCCCTCTGTAACATTAGATTTAGATGATAAGGCGACGATTCGCGGACGAGAAGCTACTATTCTTATTGATGGGATAAAAGCAGATGATATCAGTGAACTGGATCAGATCACGCCATCAAGCATAGCGAAGATTGAAGTGATTCAGAACCCTTCAGCCAAATACGATGCCGAAGGAAGCGTGATTAATATCACCCTCAAAGCCCCCATACAATCAAAGTCTCTGACAAAACTTAAGGCCGGAGCCGATCATCTGGGGAACCATCAGGAAAATCTTTATATCAGTAAGAAATACAAAAACTGGGGTGGATTCACTCAAGCAAGCAATAAGGAAAGTGATTTTGAATCGAGTAACCAATTGGAACGCAAAAATAAAATAGAAGGCCAAGTACCTGTTATTTTACAAGACAAAGATCAAAGTCAGGGAACAAAGCAGAAACAGGTTCGATTGGGCATTAACCACCGCTTTTCACCCATACATTTGGCGAAGTTTATGGGGCAATGGCAAAAAAGCGAAAGTAAACCTTTGGTAAAAACACTCAAAGAAAAACGAGATCAGGCTAATGAATTAAGGCAGTATACACAACAGAATCAGGCATCAGAAAGAGATAAAGTAATCAGAATGATACGGGCTCAATATGTGGGCAAATGGGAAAATCAGGATTTAAAATTCCAGCTGAATTATCGTCAAATTAATCAGGAAGATGATCGTACACTCGAGAGTCTAAATTATTCTCCGGAAGGAGAGGTTTTAAATGCCTATCCCTACCAAAAGCAAGACGATATCGACTTAAATCAAGAGAAATTTCAAAGCGCTATCGATTATGAACTGCAGGCAAGTGAAGAAACAAGACTCGAAATGGGTGCTGATGCCAGTCTCGATAGATATGACCAGAATTCAGAACAAGAAATCTTCAATCAGGATGAAAACAAGTGGTTGATGGTCCCGGCTAAAACTTTTCTTTTCAAATTCGAAAAACAAAGCGCTGCAGTATATGGCATTATCAACCATCGTTATAAAAAATGGTTTGCTTCAGCGGGTACCCGACTGCGATACATTGAACGCCATACAGAAAACTATAAAGAACAGATAATTTCAGATAATAACAATTCATATCTCAGCCTCTTACCCACGATAAAAGCCGGGCATAATTGGGAGAAAAGCGATCTCTCCTTCTCATATAAGAAAAGTCAAAAACTACCTAAAGCACACCAACTTAACGCCTATCGAAACGATGCCAATCCTTTAAACATTCAGTATGGAAATCCGGATTTAAAACCCGAAAAGGAACATTCTTTTTCATTGGAATACGCGCTGCACAGCGAAAAGTACCAGATGGGACTGGCTCTTTACCAACGCTACATAGAGGATGTGGTGATGGCGGAATATAGCAGCCAGGGTGATACTTTGTTTCGAACTTTCGGTAATTTGGGCGAATTGAAACTTAGTGGCCTGGAATACACCTTTAGTTATAAGGCAACAAAGTGGTGTCGCTTTAATGGCAGTGGAACGGTATATCATCAAAGCTTTTCCGGCAAAAATCTTTCCTTAGTTCAAAAACAATTGTGGAGTTTCAACTACAAACTCACCAGCACATTTCAGTTGCAGAAAAATACCCGCCTGCAAGTGAACTATTCCTGGCAATCGAAAACAATCAACAAAAATGGCCTTCAAGGCAAGCTTTACAATTTAGATCTGGCTATCAATCGACATTTCTTAAAGAAAAAACTACAAATATCACTTAAGGGAGCCAATCTGCTCGATAGCAAAAGTCAATACTTCAGGGTAGAGAACATGCAATTCTCTTCGCTTAGTACAAGGCATCAGAATTCCCGCCGAATTATGTTGGGGGTCGTTTATAAATTGAGTAATTCCAGTAGTTAGTGGAAAAAGGATAAAGCAAAAAAAATAAGTAGTCTATCAAAGCTTCTATATTTTGCTATATTTGCTCGCTCTCAGAAATATATAGATATGAAACGAGCCCTTGGGATAGCTCAATAAACAATAAAGAATGAAGTATACCTTATTAATTTTAGCATTTGCCTTTTTAATTTCTTGTGATTCTGATACTAAAGTAGAAGAACCAATTGATTATACTGCTCAAAACGAAGAAGAGATTACAGCTTATATAACAGCAAACAACTTGGAAGCTGAAAGAAGTGAGACGGGTTTGTATTATGTCGTTGAGGAAGCTGGAACAGGGATTCAACCAAGCGCAAGCTCTAATGTGACCGTAGCATACAAAGGTTATTTCACCAATGGTTCTGTATTTGACCAAAGTGACTCTGAAGGTCTTTCTTTTCCTTTAAATGGAGTTATCCCTGGTTGGACGGAAGGTATTCCCTATTTTAAAGAAGGTGGTAAAGGTATTCTTTTGGTTCCCTCACATTTGGCTTATGGGCCATATGATTATAGGGGAATACCCGGAGGTTCTGTTCTTATCTTTGATGTTGAGCTCATCTCAGTAAATCAAGACTAGAATACTAATACGTAAGTGCATAGGCTTTAATAAAGTCAGCATACAATAACAAAAAAGGCTTGCCCTAAAGTTTTCACTTTGGAGCAAGCCTTTTTCGTATGTTGTCAAATTCAAATTTGATAATATCAATTACACCCCATACTTTTGATTAAGGGGCTGATTAATTATTTCCTTAAGTTTCTCTTGTAGCTCTACAGTATCTCTCTTCGTTAATCCTTCAGTAGGGATTGGAGGATGAATAACCACTTCAGCTACTCCGGGGCAGGCATTGCCTTTAAACAGGCTGCTTCGTTGTAATCTTTTCCAGTTGGTCGTTTGAGTCACAGGTAAAATAGGTATCCCCATTTGTATAGCAATAGATACCGCACCTGCCTTAAACTCTCCCAGTTTCGGCGTGTGAGGTGGAATCGTTCCTTCAGGAAGAATAACCAAAGGGTGCCCTTCTTCTACCACATCCTTCATCTTCATAAAGCTTTTTAATGCGCCAATACGATTATGTCGGTCGACTAAAATATTCATGCCCGAGGTATAAAAGATATGGAACAAGGGCCATTTTTCAATTTCCTGTTTGCCGGTAAATACAAAATACTGGTCGAATATGGCATAAAGTGGCGCTGGGTCGAGAAATGAAGTATGATTAGAGCAAATCAGGAAGGGCTGATCTCTTAAGATATTCTCTTTACCTTTTACCCTTAAATAAATACCTGAACCATATAACCATACTCTGGCATAGACTCTAATTATTTTAAAAGCTGCAGGAAAGCGTTCTTTCTTAGATAGGAAAAATTTGAATAGTGGGTAAAATAGCACTAAAGTCAATACAAAATAGAGTAGAAAATAAATTTTGTAGATGAGTTTGAATGGGAAGAGGATATATTTCATTATTCTGAATGTCTTTTATTTACAACTAACAACCTGACTGATAAGCCTCTTAATAATACAAACACAGTATTAAGAGCTAAACTTAGAATTGGACAAAATTAAAACATCTCTTTATCATATCCATCATAATTGCAATGAATATCTCTTTTTTTTAGAATTAAATTGAAAAATAAGACCTAATCAAGTAGGCCTATATATGATATTAAGCATTTTTATGAAATCAGATATTGAGTATCTTGTGCAGCAAAACAACACTAAGCTAAAACACAGATACTATGAAAAAGACTTTTGTATTTGCCTTAATGCTGATGGGAATTTCCATTTTTGCCAAGGCACAATATGCTGACTACTTTACGACTGCTACCATGCGATTGGATTACAATCATGTGGGAAACTCGGGCGAGGAACATTTCGCTTTCGATCAAATGGTGAATGACGGCGAATGGGCAGGTAGTAAAACCGTATTAATCGACGAGTTGAAACTGGGAAAATACTTTTTCGAAGTGAAAGAGATTAAAACAGGAAAACTACTTTATTCTCGTGGATTTGCAAGCATATACGGAGAATGGGAAACCACACCCGAAGCTGATACAGAGTGGGGAAGCTTTCACGAATCTCTTCGTTTTCCCTGGCCTAAGAATGAAGTAAATGTTACGATTTCAAAAAGAAATATCAAAAATGGATTCGATCCTGTTTGGACTTATAAGGTAAACCCTAAACATCACCGTGCTTTCAGTAATCCTGTTGAGAACCATTACAATACATTCGATCTTGTTGTGAATGGCAATCCTGAAAAACAAGTCGACATTGTTGTCCTGGGAGAAGGGTACGCCAAAGAGGATATGGGAAAATTCAAAAAGGATGCCCAGCGCTTTGCCGAGGTCCTTTTAAATACAGAACCTTACGCTTCTTTCAAAGATAAATTTTCGATCAGAGCAGTTGAAACCCCTTCTCCTGATTCAGGAGTAAATCACCCTCATCAGGATATTCACACGCGCTCGGCTCTTTCGGTAACCTACGGTGCTTTCGATTCAGAGCGATACGCTTTGGGTTACGACAACAAAACCATTCGTAATGCGTCAGCTGCTGTACCTTACGAGTTCACTGCCATCTTAATGAATGATTCCATCTATGGCGGAGGCGGCATCTACAATTTATACATCACCGCTGCAGTTGACAATGCTTTCCAAGAGTATTTGTTTGTGCACGAATTTGGTCATCACTTTGCTGATTTAGCAGATGAATATTATACCTCAGCTACAGCATACGAAATGGATGCTGAGCACCTTGAACCCTGGGAGCTGAATGTGACAGCTAATACCGATCCTGAAACCATCAAGTGGAAAGATATCGTAACACCAGGCACACCAATTCCAACCCCATGGGAAAAGGAAAAGTACGACGAGCACAGTATTGCCGTACAGAAAAAACGTGTGGAAATGCGTAAAGCTAAAGTACCTGAAAAGGTTATGGAAGAATTCTTTATTAAAAAAAGAACCTGGGATGATGAACTTTTGGCAAATATGAAGCACAGCGATAAAGTGGGAGCTTTTGAAGGTGCGCAGTATAAATCAAAAGGTTTATACCGTAGTGCAGCCAATTGCATCATGTTTACACGTCACGATAAATTCTGCCCAGCTTGTCAGCGAGGCATCAAACTGATTATCGATCAGTATACAAAATAAGAAACACCCTATTCTTCTTAAAAGCGATCCAAACTCATGGATCGCTTTTTTTTTTTGTAATTGTCCCGACCTAATTAATCAAAAATGCCTGCTGAAGTATTATTCTCGACCGTTCCAGAAAGGTCATTACTGCAGCCCCCAAAATTATTGTCAGTCAATAAATTATAAGTAAAACACGAATTCACGAATTAAATTATAATTACACTCTTTAAAAAAGGATAAATTGAGAACAGCTCTATACAAGAATTGACAGCTTGACTATCACGTCAATTATTATTATCAATTCGTTAATTCGTGGTAACCATGTCTTAATAAGTATTAAAAGATTTCGAGCTCTTAAATGGAATTCATTTGAAATCTTAATATCTTAGGCTTGAATTTTACAACAAAAGAAAATGCTTAATCAACAACTCATACAATCCCCCGTGTTTAGAGGCATTAGTGCCGAAGAAATGGAAGCCCTTCTTGAAAAGGTGCAATACCGCATTCGAAAGTATCAGAAAGGAGATATGGTCGCTTTTCGGGAAGATAAATGCGAGAATCTGATGATTGTTCTCAAAGGCAGTGTGAAAGGGGAAATGCTTGATCCTTCAGGAAAGACCATTAAGATCGAAGATATTATGGCCCCCTACCCGATTGCCTCTGCTTTTCTTTTTGGGCAGAAGAATCAATTTCCGGTAGACGTTACAGCTAACGCCGATGTCGAGATCTTTTTCCTGAACAAACAATCGGTGATCGAACTTTTCCAGGACAATAAAATATTCCTGGTAAACTATCTGAATTCCATATCGAACCGATCACAGTTTCTGGCTCAAAAGCTCCTGTTTCTAAGTTTCAAAACTATAAAAGGAAAGCTGGCGAACTTCATATTAAAGCAGGCTGCTCCCGATAAAGAAAAAATTGATCTTCCTAAGTCGCAATCCGAAATGGCCCAGTTTTTTGGTGTCACCCGTCCCTCTTTTGCCCGGAGTTTAAAAGAAATGGAACAGGAAGGCATGATTGAGGTCAACCGTCGTGAGATTAAAATACTAAACAAACAATCTTTAGTCCGACTCCTGCAACAATAAGCTTATTCAGTCAATTTATAAATAACACACCCTGGCTCCTAATATATTCATTAAACACCTAAACAAGATAAACTTACATACATCAAGCCTCATCTCTACCAAGATAAAAGACATTTTTATCCTTTTAAGGAAAAAAAATAATATTACTTTTGTGCTCTGAAATAGGGCTTGATTTAATGCATCTAATTATCACATCATTCAAGCTTTATTTCATCAAAAACTGAAAACAATATTCAAAACATATAAATCTTTAAGCATGCACAACAGAATCAATATTAGCGATAAAATTTATTGGGTAGGATGTAACGACAGAAGGACTCATCTTTTTGAAAATTATTGGCCTATTCCGAAGGGAGTCGCTTACAATTCATATGTGATTGTTGACGAAAAAATAGCGATTATTGATACCGTAGAAAAAGGTGCTATGGATGAGTACCTTGATAATATCGAAGCAGTTTTAGACGGTCGTCAGGCAGATTATTTAATTGTGAACCACATGGAACCTGATCACTCAGGATCGATCCGTTCATTAACCGAGCGCTACCCAAATATGCAGATTGTTGGGAACAAGAAGACATTCCCAATGCTGAAAGGTTTTTATGGTATTTCTGAAAACTTACTAGAGGTAAAAGAAGGTGATTCTTTAGATCTTGGTGAGCACAAGCTTAATTTCACAATGGTGCCTATGTTGCACTGGCCTGAAACCATGGTGAGTTTTGAATCGACAAAAGGCATTCTATTCTCAGGTGATGCTTTTGGTGCTTTTGGAACTTTAGATGGCAGCATTTTCGACGATGAGTTGGATTTGGAATACCTTGAAGAAGAAATCAGCCGTTACTACTCGAATATTGTAGGTAAATATGGTAGCCCAACTCAACAAGCGCTTAAAAAATTAGGCGGTTTGGATATCAAAATGATTTGTGCCACTCACGGTCCTATCTGGAGAACTCACATTGCTGATATCATTGCCAAATACGACAAATGGAGTAAGTACGATACTGACGAAGGCGTTGTAATTGTCTTCTCTTCAATGTACGGTAATACTGAAAAAATGGCTGATAACATTGCCCGCCAATTGGTTAAGCGTGGTATCAAGAAAATCAGAATTCACGATGCATCAAAAACACACCCTTCTTACATCATCAACGATATTTTCCGTTTCCGTGGTGTTATCTTAGGAAGTTGTGCATACAATGGTGGTCTTTTCCCAGCTATGGAAACGCTTATTCACGAGCTACAGAATATGGCTGTTAAAAATCACGTATTGGCTCTTTTCGGATCGAAAGCCTGGGGTGGCGGTGGTGTTCGCACACTAAATAAATTTGCTGAAGCCATTAAATGGGAAGTGGTTGCTGATCCTGCTGAAGCACTTTGTGCTCCTGCCGGAAAAGATTTTGATCAGTGCGAAGTGATTGCTGAAAGCATGGCCACTCGTTTGAAAGAATTATATAGCGATAATCAGTAATCAATTACCGTTTTAATAATAGCACTAACGCCTTCGAGAAATCGGAGGCGTTTTTTTTTGATTTGCAAGATAATTGAACGCACTACACTCCGACATCAGCAACGCAGCTTGGGACTCACACGATGAAGAATTCGTTAAAAACGGCAAGTTGTTTGACCGGAGGGAGTTTTTGCCGTTTAGGATTCGAATCGAATGTGGGTAAGCGAGTGCTGCAGTCGGCGGACTCTTTGCCTACTTTCTCGACTGTAGGAGAAAGTAGGAGCCTCACGGCTTGAGTGAAAATAATGAGGACAGGATTGATATAAAACAATTTCCAAAAGGGGGAAAACAAATAGTCTCTAACAATTAACCCCTTTCAGGGATTTCTGTTTGTGCATAGTTAACCGTCCATTGCATGGACGGTTATTCAAATCAAGCCCCCTTCGGTGCTGTCCGACAAGGTAAATTATAATATGGGTATCTACAATACCATCCATAGCCAGGTTAAAGCAAAAAAAAAATCCCAATAGCACATGACATACCATTGGGATTAAAAACGAACGAGTTTTTTTAAAGTTATACTATAGCTTAATTATTTCAGCTTAGGTAATGATAATTGATAAACATGAAAGGTCAGACGCAACCTTTAACCTTTAACCTTTAACCTTTATTTCACTTCAATCAAACTGATAGCTGCACCACCACCTGCTGCCAGGTGAAAGTCTAAAGTTGATTTCGCATCGACAGTTTGTTCTTCAATTTTGTAATCGGTAGGGTTCTCATCCCAATGTGCTTTATCGCCATCTAAGTAAAGGGTCGCTTTATATTTTTTCCCTTCCTGAAGGAAATCAAGTTTGATACTCATATCTCTGGCATTTTCGTCGCTAATAGCACCAACGAACCAATTGTTCGATGCTCTGTCCTGACGAGCGATCGTTACAAAATCACCAATCTCTCCATTAAGCACTTTAGACTGTTCCCAGTTAACTACGACATCGCGGATGAACTGAAAAGCCGGATGTCCTTTATAGTTCTCAATCAAATCAGGCACCATCTGGATAGGGCTATTCAATACAACATAGAGTGCCAACTGATGAGCCAGGGTTGTGTTCACCTGATTGTCGGCTTTGTGTGGCTTCAATTTGATATTGAAAACACCTGGCGTATAATCAATCGGCCCTGCTAACATACGAGTGAAAGCAACAATTGGCAGGTGTTCTGCAGGATTACCACCATCGCTTGACCAGGCATTAAACTCCTGACCTCTCAAGCCTTCACGAGCAATAGCATTAGGGTAAGTTCGACGCAAACCTGTGGCTTTAATCGGCTCATGGGCATTTACAGCCACCTTATATTTAGCACCCGTTTCCAGAGCACGACGGTAATGATTTACCATCCATTGTCCGTGGTGATATTCTCCTTTAGGGATCAACTTACCCACATATCCGGTCTTAACTGAATGAATGCCCAATGAGTTCATCAAATGGTAAGCGGTATCTAATTGCTGGTCGTAAGTACGAGGTGCAGCAGAAGTCTCGTGGTGCATAATCAATTCCACACCTTTTTCTTTTCCATAGCGCACGACTTCAGCCAAATCGTAATCCTCGTAAGGCGTCACAAAATCGAATACCCCTTCACGGTCTTCGAAACCAATCCAGTGCTCCCAACCCGTGTTCCAGCCTTCAACCAGTATACCACCGATATTATTTTCAGATGCAAAATCGATAAGTTCCTTGGCATATTCAGTCGTCGCACCATGTTTACCACTTGCTTTATCCCATGTCTTCGTTCCCAGGTGCATGTCCCACCAAATACCAACATACTTAGTAGGTGTGAAGTAGGACACATCACCAATCTTATTGGGTTCATTCAGATTCACAATTAAATCGGACTCGATTAAATCTCCGGCTTTCTCTGCAATTTGAATGGTACGCCATGGCGTATGAAATGGCAAACTACGTTTTACCTTATAGTCTGTTCTTTCAGATCCTACCAAAGTCGAAACCATCTTCAAATCTTCCTTGTTAACTTTAAGGGTCATACCTGCATAATCTGTCAGATTAGCCTCATGGAAACTCAAATAGATACCTTCAGCTGTTTTCATGCTTACAGGTGTATTCACCGCATTGTTAGGAATGGAAGTTTGTGCCAAACTCGCGTGACCACGCAATTTAGTCGCATCAATTTCTGAAAACTGAGTTGTATGGTAAAGATGTTCGTAGATATCCCAATCACCAGGAATCCACCATACCTTATGGTCTCCGGTTAGATTGAACTCGGTATTCTCTTCGGCAATCAAAAGCTCTTTCATAGCTTCTTGCTCAGGGAATTCGTATCTGAAACCTATCCCGTCGTTATAAGCCTTAAACTCAAGATTCATTTTTCTATTGGGAGCCTGTTTTTCAACTAAAGCGATTGATAATTCATTGAAGTGATCTTCAACCACACGCTTTTCGCCCCAGGGCATTTCCCAACTATTATTACTGCTTGTTTGTTTAGCCGATACAATTTCCCATCCCAATTTAATGGCAGGCATATTAGTAAAATCGAAACCCAATGTTGAAGGATCAATCACTGATTTCCCATTAAAGTTAACCTGATAAGTGGGCTCTCCATTTTCCAGATCAATTGCAATTGCAATTTTACCATCAGGCGATTTCAGCTCTTGTTTTTGCATATTGCCATTACAGGAAATCAAGGCAGTTGCCATGATCGCAAAGGCAAATAAAAGTCTTTTAATGTTCATGAGATTGGTTTTGTAAATAAGATATAACAAAAAAATATTGTCAGACCTATTCAATTATATTTCTGTTGTCTTTCGAATATCAAAATAAGAGCATTCGATTTCCATTAACTAAAATATAAACCAATATATAGACAAATAAGTGATAAACCAAAACACAAACCACTCATAAAGTAACACTTAAGCTTTTACGAAATTCTCAAAAATATAGATAGGATACAAGGTAATCTAAACCGATTTTATAGCCATAACCTTCAAATCGAACGCCTCATTGGGGTAAATAGAGCGATTCCGAATCTTGGTTTTGTAGGTGTAAATGGTATTCACAGAGAGGTTGAGGATACCAGCTATTTTCTCACTGTCGGCTACACCAATTCGAATCAAGGCAAAGATTCGAAGATCAGTATTCAGACTTAATTCATCCTTTAAGAGGATACGATCCTTTTCATCGAAAAGCAGGTTGAATCGCTGTACAAAGTCAGGAAACAGTTTCATGAAGATTCTATCGAAATCTTCGAAAAGGCGTTTGCGCTCTTTCTTGGAATTGTATTTCTTTAGCTCCTGCTCAATATTATCATAGGATTTGGTGATCAACTGTCGGGAGATACTCTTTTTAAAATCTTCAAGCTTGTCGATGTATTGTGAGCTAAAATTGAAATAATAACCAATATATTCCTCTTTGATCTGACTTGCCTCACGAAGCAAATCATTCACATGAGTGAGATTTTTATTGCTGAGCTCAATTTCCTGACGTGCCTGGCGTAATTTCTTCAGTTGACGCAGAATAACCAATGAAAAAGCCAATACCAGCAAACTGATAATGCCAACAATGTAAAAAATAGTGGCTACCATCTTCTTTTCCTTATTCACTTTCTGAAAACGAGCCGACTCAATAAGAGGCAAGGTATAAGAAATTTCAAATTTGCGTTGCTCCGAGCCATAAAAATCGGCATCAGCCTTAGCCAAAAGAATGTATTGATGTGCCTTATCGATTTGCCCCTCTCTATAAAATAGTTCTGCTAAACTTCTGCAAGCTGTGGTTTCTTTTATCCCCGACTTGATGTCACCAATACTAGCTCGCATCAGAAATTCTTTAGCCTTTTCGGTTTCCTTTCTGTCGGCATAAATAAAACCCAAACCTGAAGTTACAATGGCCGTCTCATGATCGCTGAGTTCAAACTGATTTAAAAGGTTTAAATAATATTTCTCAGCCTTAAGCAATTGCCCGTTAACCATATTCTGAAGTGCCAGACCTAATATTTTCTCAAAAGAAGGTTCTGCATATTCATCAATCAACTTTTGACTATAAAAATGCCCCAACTTCTTATACGCCTCACTATAATGCTTGTCACGAGAATAGCCTGACAAATCATAATAGGCACGATAAGCTGTGCTATAAAACACTTTTCTTTTATCCTTAGATAAATACCGATATTCAACCGTGTTTAAAGTATCAATCGACGAAGTATACAAGCCTTTTAAAAGCATAATCAGACTGAGCTTCGACTTTGACTCAGCAATCTTTGCCTCATCTTTTAATTGATACGCCAAACGGTTGGCTGCTTGTGCATATTTGAATGCTGAATCGTAAACAAAATACTCGTAAGCTTTTACTGTCTGTATCAGCGAACGGAACTCCCTCTCAGTATCCTTCTCTATTCGAGTCGCATGCAACTCCTTCAATAAGGCTTTGATATTGGTCTTTTTGGCTGCATCAATCTCATCGCGTTTCGAGATGTAATGATCCAGCTGCTTAGACCAATCTGTCTGAGCTATGCTAGTCTGACAAAGAATAAATTGAAAGAAAAATATTGAAAAGAGAAACCTTAGCATACTGAACTGTAAGTATTGAAATAAATGTAGAATACAAAGTAAAGCATAAAAAGTAAAAACAAAAATAGGAGATCAAGCGCCAGCCCATCTCCTATTCTCTCTAATCTTAATATACTTAAACTATAAACTGAAACAAATCAGTTTTATCGTTCAGGTATTCGAAAATAAAATTACGTTCTGTCATGCGTTTTTGTAAGCGTTGCAAATCATCTGGCTGCTGGACTTCAATACCTATAACGGCAGGACCTTTTTCACGACTGCTCTTTTTGTAATATTCAAAGTGGGTGATGTCGTCACCCGAATCGAGCACATCATTCACAAATTCTTTTAGTGCACCTGATCGCTGTGGAAAACGAACAATGAAATAATGCTTTAGTCCTTCGTACAAAAGACTTCTCTCCTTTATTTCTTCCATACGGGTGATGTCGTTATTGCTGCCACTGAGCACACAGACCACATTTTTCCCATCAATTTTATCAGCCATTAATTGTAAGGCTGCAATGGATAAAACACCAGCCGGTTCTGCCACTATGGCGTCCTCGTTGTACAAGCGCAATATGGTCGAACAGATCAGACCTTCGGGAACAATCAGAATGTCATCCAAAACCTTATCGCATATTTTCCATGTGTAATCACCCACTTTCTGAACGGCAGCACCATCGACAAATCGATCGATGCTTTCAAGTGCCAAATTGCATTTGTTATCCAAAGCCAGTTTCATAGAGGGAGCCCCCTCAGGTTCAACACCAATAATTTTGGTATTGGGGCTGAACTCTTTGATCCAGGCTCCTACTCCAGAAGCCAATCCTCCTCCGCCTATAGGCAGAAAAAGATAGTCGATAGGCTCCTTATATTGTTGCAGGATTTCCAAACCAATTGTGCCCTGTCCTTCTATTGTTTTAGGATCATCAAAAGGGTGAATAAAGGTTTTGCCCAAGGCTTCGGCATCAGCTATAGCCTTTGAGGAAGCATCGTCGAAAGTATCTCCGGTAAGGAAAACCTCAACATAGTCGCCCCCAAACATTTTCACCTGCTTAATTTTCTGACGAGGTGTGGTTTCGGGCATGTAAATACTACCAAAACATTTCAGCTTCTGACAGGAATAGGCCACCCCCTGAGCATGATTACCGGCACTGGCACATACAATGCCTTTATCTAAATTGGCTTTGCTCAGGCTGGATATTTTATTGAAAGCACCTCTTATTTTATAAGATCTAACCAATTGCAAGTCTTCTCTTTTCAGATGAATATTTGCCTGATATCGAGACGATAAATTCAAATTCTTAAGCAAGGGAGATGCCATAGCCACTTCCTGAACAACACGATGAGCCTTGACAATCTCCGACATTTTCGGATAATATTCTTTATTTTTTTCTGACACAATTTCCCCGTTAAAATTCGAAAATGCTCAGGGACAATTCCCTGAGCAACTCACAATATCTTGTTTCTGAGGGTAACCAATCCTCAGAACCAAGGCCAACTACAAACTAAATTTCTTTACAAAATCAGCCAACCAATCACCCACCTCACTGGTAGAATAGGCTCTGCCTCCATCGGCTAAGTCTTCAGTTACTACATCCTCGTCAATCGATTTTTCTACAGATTGACGAATCAGGGCAGCTTCTTTTTTTAAGCCGAAAGCATGATCTAGCATCATAGCAGCAGAAAGAACCGTTGCGCATGGGTTGGCAATATTTTTACCAGCTGCCTGAGGATAGGAACCGTGTATGGGTTCAAATACCGAAGTATGTACGCCTATTGATGCCGAGGGCAACATGCCCAATGAACCTGAAATCACACTGGCCTCATCGGTCAGTATATCTCCAAACATATTCTCAGTCACCATCACATCGAAACGTTTGGGCCAGGTAATGATTTGCATGGCAGCATTGTCAACAAACATATACTCCACCTCGATTTCCGGGTATTCGGGTTCAATTTTCTGAGCAATTTCTCTCCACAGCCGAGAGGTTGCCAATACATTAGCCTTATCAACAACGGTCAGTTTTTTCTTGCGTTTTCCAGCAAACTCGAATCCAAGACGAACAATTCGTTCTACTTCTTCTGCAGTATACACACAAGTATCGTAAGCCGTTTTCCCATCTTCTGATCGACCCTGAGGGCGACCAAAATAGATCCCGCCGGTTAATTCTCGTATACACAAAAAGTCGACTCCTTCAAGCAATTCTGTTTTCAGGGGCGACTTATGCAATAAAGATTTAAAAGGTTCTAAAGGACGAAGATTAGCATACAAACCTAACTTTTGTCTCATAGCCAACAAGCCTTGCTCAGGTCGAACCTTTGCACCGGGATCATTATCAAATTTGGGATGCCCGATCGCTCCAAACAGGACTGCATCCGAATTCATACAGATCTCATGAGTTTCATCTGGATAAGGATTACCTACCGCATCGATGGCGCTGGCTCCCACAAGAGCTTCGGTATATTTAAACTGATGATTGAATTTCTCAGCCACTGCATCGATTACTTTACGAGCCTCTGTGACGATTTCGGGGCCGATACCATCACCGGCTAAAACTGCTATTTTATATGACATTATTCTGATGATTTGTTAATTAATTTATGATTATTGAAATGTCGAAAGGTCATAAAGTCGAAAAGTCAGAAGTGCTTTGAAAACATACGAGAACTCTAAGTTTTAAACTTTGAATTTTCAACTCATAACTTTGAACTTATAACTTGCAACTAAATATTTATTTCATCTCAATCAGATTGAGCATTCGTGTTGTAGCTTTAATAGCGGCTTCTATCTGATCGGGATCCAATCCCCTGGTTTTAAATTCTGAATCTTTATAACGCCACGAAATAATACATTCAACCAGTGCGTCCGTTTTTCCTCCGGGAGGAATTCTCAAAAGGTAATCTGTTAGGAGGGGACGATCCTTACCCTCTTGTTCATAAATGCCCCAAAGTGCATTCATAAAGGCATCGTATTGCCCATCGCCCGAAGCGGTTCCCTCGTGCAATTGACCATTTATTGCCAGATTGATGGATGCAAAAGGACGCATGCCTTTAGATAGTGATAACGAATAATGTTTCACCTGAATTGGCATTTCATCAACACTTTGATTCATAACATCGGCCACAATATAGGGTAGGTCATCCGTGCTTAGCATCTCTTTTTTATCACCCAACTCAATCACTTTCTGAGTGACCTTAAGCATGGTATCCTCCTCCAGATTAATCCCCAATTCTTCAAGGTTCTTTATGACATTAGCCTTTCCCGATGTTTTACCCAGAGCGTATTTTCGTTCCCGACCAAAGCGCTCAGGCATCAATCTATTAAAGTATAAGTTGTTCTTGGAGTCGCCATCGGCATGTACTCCGCAGGTTTGAGTAAAAACACTCTCACCAACGAGTGGTTTATTCGCCGGAATTCTCACACCTGAGAAACTTTCAACAATGCGACTGACCGAATTGATTTTCTTTTCCTCAACACTGGTTTTACAGTTCAGTTGGTCATTTAAGATTCCAATAACCGAAGCCAAAGGGGCATTACCCGCTCTCTCACCTAAACCGTTGATGGTGGTGTGCAAACCATTCATTCCGGCCTTAACGGCAGAATACACATTGGCCACAGCCAAATCGTAATCGTTGTGAGCATGAAAATCGAAATGCAAATCGGGATAAGCATCCCGGCAAGCCTTACAAAATTCAAAGCACTGATCCTGATTCAATATGCCCAGGGTATCGGGCAACATGAAACGCATAATATTTTCAGATTTTAGTTCCTCAAGCAAGTACCAGACGTAATCTTTTGAAGTCAGCATGCCATTGGACCAATCTTCCAGATAGAGGTTCACCTTAATACCTAGTTGAGTGGCATAAGCAATCGCTTTCTTTATGTCTGAAACATGTTGTTGAGGTGTTTTCTTCAATTGTCCCTCAAGATGATTCAAAGAGCCTTTGGACAAAAGATTAACCACTCTGCAGCCACTCTTCTTAATCCAATCCAATGATGCTGTCCCATCAATAAAGCCGAGAACTTCAACGCGATCGAGGCAGTCATGCTTCTCAGCCCACTTACTGATTCGTTGAACGGCATTGAATTCACCTTCGGATACTCTAGCTGAAGCAACCTCAACCCGATCGACTTTAAGTGTTCTGAGTAAAAGCTTAACAACACCCAATTTCTCATCGGCATTGAAGCTGACTCCTGAAGTCTGTTCACCATCCCGAAGGGTGGTATCCATTATTTCTATTCTTCGCTGCGTGTTCATTTTTTGTCCTTTTCTCCGCCCATCCAGACAGACTTAATTAAATTTTTCATCCCTAAATTGGGGCATTCTTAGTCTTTATCCTCAAAGGCCTGAATGTTTTCTTTTTTAGCCAGCAGGTAATCGATATCATCAAAACCGTTTAGCAAACAGTCCTTTTTATATGGATTGATTTCAAAATCGCAAGATTCATCATTGAATCGAAGCTCTTGTTTTTCCAGATCGACCACCACTTTTTGCTCATTATTCTTTGCAACAGCTAAGAATAATTTTTCCAAAAATTCTGGTGTAACTGTTATTGGTAAAACGCCATTGTTCAGGGCATTATTTCTGAAGATATCGGCGAAGAAACTGCTGACAACAACCTTAAAACCATAGTCTGCAATTGCCCAGGCAGCATGTTCTCTTGACGAACCACTACCAAAGTTCTTTCCGGCAAGCAAAACCTGTCCTGAATATTGAGCTTGATTCAAAACAAAATCTTTGACGGGCTCACCTGATGGCGAAAAACGCCAATCACGGAATAAGTTTTCTCCAAAGCCTTCACGACTGGTGGCCTTTAGGAAACGGGCTGGTATAATTTGATCGGTATCCACATTCTCATTGGGAAGTGGTACACATGATGATTCCAATAATGTAAATTTATCTACGGGCATGGTATTTTTTTTAGAAGTAAAAGGACTAGAGTCAAAAGGTCAAATAGTCCAAAAGTCAAAAGTGTTTTTAACAACTATATTACAAGAATTCTCTTGGATCGCTAATGACACCAGTAATGGCTGCCGCTGCTGCTGTAAGTGGACTTGCCAATAAGGTTCGTGATCCCGGACCTTGTCGCCCTTCAAAATTTCGATTCGAAGTTGAAACACTGTATTTGCCTGCGGGAACTTTATCATCATTCATTGCCAAACAAGCCGAACATCCGGGCTGTCTCATTTTAAAGCCTGCAGCCTCCAAAACTGCTACTAAGCCTTCTTCAAGAGCTTGTTTTTCCACTTGTTTCGATCCGGGAACAATCCATGCCGTAATCGAATCGGCCTTTTTGTGTCCTTTCACCATCGAAGCAAAGGTTCTTAAATCTTCTATTCTACCATTGGTACAGCTACCTACAAAAACATAGTCGACCTTTTTGCCCAGGATGGGTTCACCTGCTTCGAATCCCATATAATCCAATGACTTTTGAAAAGAGGGAAGCTCTGAACTTGAGATATCAGCTTCAGCCGGAATGCCGGACGAGATGCTCATGCACATACCCGGGTTGGTTCCATAGGTGATCATGGGTGCGATATCTGTCGCTTTAAACGTATATTCTTTATCAAATTCAGCCCCGTCATCAGTTTTCAGGCTTTTCCATGTTGCCAATTGTTGTTCCCACTGTTCTCCCTGGGGGGCAAACTTTCTGCCTTTCACATATTCAAAAGTTGTTTCATCAGGAGCAATCATGCCACCACGAGCTCCCATTTCGATACTCATATTACAGACTGTCATTCGACCTTCCATACTCAAACTTCGAACCGCTGATCCGGCATACTCCACAAAATAGCCTGTGGCACCACCCGTTCCCAATTGTGCAATCACATAAAGTGTCAGATCTTTTGCTGATACGCCCTTTGGCAATTCACCATCAACTGTAATCCTCATCTTTTTAGGTTTGGATTGCATGATGCACTGAGTTGCCAATACCATCTCGACTTCCGAAGTTCCGATACCAAAAGCCACCGCACCAAAAGCACCATGGGTTGAGGTGTGACTGTCACCACAAACAAGTGTCATTCCTGGCTGGGTATGTCCCAATTCAGGACCTACAACATGTACAATCCCATTATTGGGATGATTCAAACCGTACAACTCAATGCTATTTTTCTCGCAATTGGCTGTTAGGGTCTCAACCTGAGTGCGTGATTGTTCATCTGCTATGGGTAAATGCTGATTCACTGTAGGGATGTTATGATCGGGCGTCGCAAGAGTCCTCTCAGGTCTAAGTACTTTTAGTCCCCGGCCTTCCAATCCGGAAAAGGCTTGCGGGCTGGTCACTTCATGAATTAGATGCTTGTCGATATAGACGATATTTGGACCACCCTGAACATGCTCTACCACGTGTGCGTCCCAGACTTTATCAAATAATGTTTTTGCTTTCAATGTGTATATTTTTATAAATGAGTCAATGAGTCGAAAGGTCAAAAAGTCTAAGCGTCTAAAATGGTTTCATTTTCCAAACTTGTCAGCGCAACTTTATCCTTTATCCTTTTTATCCGCAGTAGCAATTATTTTGCGAAGGCGGATTCCTTTAACCTTGTATTCCTTAAACCACCTTTGCAAGGGCATCAACCAGAGCTTCTACCGAGGCGGTTATGATATCGATATTGGCACCAAAACCGTAATACATTTTCCCTTGATGTTCCAATTGCACATGCACTTTTCCCAAATCATCGCTACCACGAGTCAGGGTTTGTACAAGAAATTCTTCCAAAGAAAACTTTTGTTTGATCAACTTCTTAACAGCATTAAAACAGGCGTCAATAGGCCCATTCCCTTCGGCAGTAGCCGCACAAGATTCACCCTTAATCTTAAGGTGAACCGTAGCCATAGGAATGGTAGACTTACCGGCAACCACTTGCAACAAGTCCAATTCTACTGATTTTGTCTCCGATTCATGGTCACCCATCAATTCAGACAAATCATTTTCATTAAGGTTCTTTCTTTCATCAGCCATCGCCAAAAATCGCGAGTAAGCCTCATCTAATTCTTCCTTCGAAAGCGTGTAGCCCATCTCAACAAGGTGATGATTCAAGGCTGCACGTCCACTTCTTGCGGACAAGATGATAGCCGACTCTTTAATACCTACATCTGCCGGGTCGATAATTTCGTAGTTCTCACGATTTTTCAACACACCATCCTGATGAATACCTGATGAATGTGCGAAGGCATTACGACCAACAATAGCTTTGTTGGCTTGCACGGGCATGTTCATCAATGAAGATACCAAGCGGCTGGCTTCATAAATTCCCTTTGTATTGATGTTAGTATGGTAAGGCAAATCATGGTGGGTCTTGATGGCCATCACCACTTCTTCAAGGGAGGTGTTACCTGCACGTTCGCCAATTCCATTAAGAGTCACTTCAACCTGACGAGCACCATTGATCACCCCATTCAAAGAGTTAGCTGTTGCCATACCCAAATCGTTGTGACAATGGGTTGATAAAATCGCTTTGTGCACATTAGACACATTTTCCATCAAGTACTTAATCTTAGCGCCATACTCGCCTGGCAAACAATAACCTGTTGTGTCAGGAATATTGATGACGGTAGCCCCTGCTTTAATCACAGCCTCAACCACTCGTGCTAAATATTCGTTATCTGAACGCCCGGCATCTTCTGCATAAAACTCCACATCTTCAACATAGCGTTTAGCATACTTTACTGCTCTTACTGCACGATCAAGAATCGCATCAGGATTCGAATTTAATTTGGATTGTATATGATAAGGAGATGTTCCGATACCCGTATGGATTCGGCCTCTTTTGGCAAACTTGAGAGCTTGAGCAGCCACATCAATATCCTTTTCTACGGCGCGAGTTAAGGCACATATGGTTGGATTACTAACGGCTTTGGCGATTTCGACCACCGACTGAAAATCTCCGGGACTTGAAACCGGAAAACCTGCTTCAATCACATCAACACCCAAAGCTTCAAGTGTTCTAGCGACTTCAATTTTCTCAATTGTATTCAACTGACAACCCGGGACTTGTTCCCCGTCGCGTAGTGTGGTGTCGAAAATAAATAATTTATCACTCATCTTTATCGTATTATGTGGTTAAGTATTATTCGTTCTATGGCAAAAAAAAAGCTCTTCCCTGTGGGAAGAACTTTGTATAATGATCATTTGCCCTGATTCAAATTATAGCACAGTCTTCCCTGTCGATCCTTCAATAATGAGGTCGAGAATGAGAATTAAACCAATAAGAATAGTATTCATATTCATGATATTTTTCTTTGCTGTGATATGCCAATCGAAGTTATTTCTCGATTGCTGAACAAACCTAAAAACTAAAGACCTTGAGTGAAAACAAATTATCCGATTAAACTACGACATTCAAATCAATTCCAAATAAAAATCAAAACCAACAAACATCTCACAAGACCTTAATATATCGCTACTTACAACCAACATTCTGTTTCATAAAAATGGACTATTCAAGCTATTATAAAGTGACTAAAGTTTAGTCCAACAAGAATAAAATAGCTTGTCTGTTAAGACTATCAGTACCCCAAAATAGGTTTTGGGATACCAATAGTTGATTGCAAATTAACATCAGTGTAAACTCTCATTTACACCTAACAGCTAAGCTTAATCACTTAGTTGTTCTCCGGACGAAGCTTACGAACCGCAGTCCCAGCTTGCCACATTTCACTTTCGCGAAGTTCTTTCAATTCAGCATCCAGTTTAACACGATAATCCTCCTGAGAATTGGAGTCAATAGAACGTTGTGCTTCATTTCCGGCGGCCACTTCATTATATAGTTTTTCAAAAACCGGTTTGGTTGCATCTCGGAAAGGCTTCCACCAATCCAGGGCACCACGTTGAGCCGTTGTAGAGGTATTCGCATACATCCAATCCATTCCATTTTCAGCGACTAAAGGCATCAAACTCTGAGTCAACTCTTCAACTGTTTCGTTGAAAGCTTCAGAGGGCGAATGACCATTTGCACGTAAAACGTCGTATTGAGCAGCAAAAATCCCCTGAATACATCCCATCAAAGTTCCACGCTCACCTGTTAGATCAGAATAAACCTCACGCTTAAAGGTGGTTTCGAAAAGGTATCCCGATCCCACACCAATACCTAAAGCAACGACACGATCGAAAGCTCTACCTGTCGCATCCTGGAAGATGGCATATGAAGAATTCAAACCACGTCCTTCAAGGAACATACGTCTCAAACTGGTTCCTGAACCCTTTGGTGCAACCAGGATGACATCAACATCAGCTGGAGGTACAA